>Ga0265327_10000786_pt1 | contig 48928 bp, 50 predicted proteins | sample 41621metaG_FD_202089 | JGI IMG/M metagenome (GOLD analysis project Ga0265327, IMG submission 202089) | Rhizosphere microbial communities from Carex aquatilis grown in University of Washington, Seatle, WA, United States - 4-16-21 metaG | ecosystem: Host-associated > Plants > Roots > Rhizosphere... | reverse complement strand
GTGAAATTCTTTTCGCAGGATCATTGCGAGGGCCAGGTTGTCTACTGGGCCAAGAATTACACCGTGGTTCCCTTCAAAGACGGCATGGACGCGATAGAACTGAGCATGGTTCTCGACGGTCACGATATCGATACGGTGCTGGATACCGGCACCACCTACAGCTACCTGAACCGCCGCATCATGACCGGCATTTTCGGGTTCGACGACAATTCACCCAACGTCAAGCATGTGACGCTGCCCGGCGACTACAAAACCGAAACGGCGACATTCAAATCGCTTTCAATCGGCGGGGTGACCTTTCCCAATCCCTCGCTGCTGGTACGCGAGGATCAGGTGCTGAACATGGCGCGGTTCGACGTCAACGGCAAGGAACAGAATCAGCCTGGCGTGGTCATGCTCCACGATCCCCACCTTCTCCTGGGGATGGACGCACTTAGCCATCTGCATTTCTACATCGCCTATGCGGAGCACAAGATTTACGTCACTGCCGCGGACGCGCATTGACGAAAACGCGCCCTGCCCCACATATAAGCACACAAGCGAGCCGGAGGTGACTTATGGGTTACGTCTTCGCGTCCACTTATAACAGTTTCTTCTTTTATGTCGGCGTCAACGCTTTCGTCATGCTGGTGCTCGGCATGCTGGTGGTGCGGGCGCGGGTAAAGACGCACACGGAAATCGGCGATGGCGGCGGCAAGCCGGAAATCGCCGGGCCGCTTCGGGCGCATGCCAACAACACCGAATATGTGCCGATGGCGCTGCTCTTGATGTGGTGCCTGGTTCCCCTGGGTGCGAGTATCTGGCTGGTGCATGGCGTGGGTGCGCCGTTAACCGTGGGGCGCATCGTGCACGGCGTGGGGCTTTCGCGTTCGACCGGTGTTTCGACCTTCCGGTTTATAGGGATATTGCTCACCTGGATCGCTTACATAGTGGGAATTGTCGCGGTTCTCTGGCTTGTGTTCTTCCCCACTGTTCCGGCATCCTGACCACGTGACAACGAACAAAAAACAAGACCCGCGCGAAACCCTTGAAGACCTGATCCGCGCCGCCAAACGCGCGGGCGCGGATGCGGCCGATGCATTGGTCGTGGAAAGCGTGGCGTCGAGCGTTTCCTATCGCATGGGACAGCTTGAAGACGTGGAGCGCGCGGAATCCGCCGATCTGGGATTGCGCGTGTTCGTAGGCAGGCAAGTGGCGTTTGTATCTTCGACCGACCTGACGAAAGCAGCCCTCGCCGAATTGCCGGAACGCGCGGTGGCGATGGCAAAGCTGGCGCCGGAAGACAAGTTCGCGGGGCTGGCGCCGAAAGAATTGCTGGCGCGGGATTTTCCCAATCTCGACATCGAAGACCCGAACGAGCCGCCTGCCGATTTGTTGATCGCGCGTGCGAAGGATGCGGAAGCCGCCGCCATGGCGGTGCCGGGTGTGACCAATTCCGAAGGCGGTGGCGCAAGCTTCGGGCGCAGCGCGGTGACGCTTGCCACCAGCGAAGGATTTTTCGGCGCTTACGCGGGCACGAGCCACAGTGTGGGCGTGTCGGTTCTTTCCGGCGAAGGAACCGGGATGGAGCGCGATTACGAAAGCTCAAGTTCGCGGCATTCCGCCGATCTGGATTCATCGGAGAGCATCGGCAAAAGCGCGGGCGAGCGGGCGGTGAAGCGGCTCAACCCGCGGCGGGTGAAATCGCAGAGCGTGCCGGTGATTTTCGATCCGCGCGTGTCGGCGGGATTGCTGGGGCATTTTGCGGGCGCGATTTCGGGCGCGGGCATCGCGCGCGGCGTGAGCTTTTTGAAAGAGTTCATGGGCAAACAGGTGTTTGCCTCCGGCATTTCCGTTATCGACGATCCGCACCGGCTGCGTGGGCAACGTTCGAAACCGTTCGACGGCGAGGGCGTGCGCAATCAGCGCCGTGCGATCATCGAAGATGGCGTTTTGACGACGTGGCTCTTGGATACGGCGAGCGCGAAACAGCTTGGCCTTACGACCACCGGACATGCTGCACGCGGAACGGGCGGGCCGCCCTCGCCTTCCACCACCAATTTCTACATGGAAGCGGGAAAGCTTTCGCCCGACGAACTGATCGCCGATATTCGCGAAGGGCTTTATCTCACCGAATTGATGGGCATGGGCGTGAACGGCGTGACGGGCGATTACAGCCGTGGCGCGGGCGGCTTCTGGATCGAGAACGGCAAGATCGCTTATCCTGTTTCGGAAATCACCATTGCGAGCAATCTGAAAGATATGTTCCGCAACCTGACGCCGGCCAACGATCTTGTTTTCCGTTACGGCACCAACGCGCCGACCATACGCGTCGAGGGCATGACGATTGCAGGCGCGTGACGACCTCGCCCTGATCGAAGCCTCGGTTCGCGAGGCCGGAAAGATCGCGCGTTCGTTTTTCGGCGGCGATTACAAGAAATGGGACAAAGGCAAGGGCGACCCGGTTACCGAGGCCGATCTGGCGGTCGACAAATATTTGCGTGAAACGCTGACGGCGCCGCGGCCCGGTTATGGATGGCTCTCCGAAGAATCCGAAGACGATCCGCGGCGGCTGACGACGGAATTCACTTTCGTCGTCGATCCGATTGACGGGACCGTGGCGTTTCTCAAGGGGCGGCCGCATTTCACCATTTGCGTGGCGTTGGTGCGCGAGGGATTACCGGTGGTGGCGGTGGTGTTCAATCCGATCAGCGAGGAATGTTTCACCGCGATTGCGGGCGAAGGCGCGGCAATGAACGGCGCGCGCATTCATGCAAGCGACGCGCATGAAGTGGATCATTGCCGGATGCTGGGCGACCGTACGATGTTCATTCATCCGGGTTGGAACACTCCGCCGCTCATTCCGTGGCCGCCGATGGAGATCGAGACGCGCGGGTCTATCGCCTATCGGCTCGCGCTGGTCGCCAACGGAAGCTTCGATGCGGCGCTGGCGCTGTCTTCCAAGCGCGACTGGGATCTGGCGGCGGGCGATCTGATTGTGCGCGAGGCGGGCGGGATCATCACAACGCACAAGGGCGAGCACATGCGCTATAACGGCAAAGAGACTCTCCAGCCTTCGGTCGTGGCGGCGGCGCCCCGGTTGCATCCGCTTCTGATCGACCGGGTGAAAAACGTGCCGCGAGGACAATGACCATGGCCGCCGAACACGAACCCCAGCAGCTTCTTCATCTGGTGTTTGGGGGCGAACTCGCCTCGACCGAAGGGATCACCTTCAAGGATCTTTCGAAGCTCGACGTGGTGGGCATGTACCCCAATTACCGCGAGGCGCTGAAGGCCTGGCGGGGGGCCGCCCAGAAGACGGTCGACAACGCCCAGATGCGCTATTTTGTCGTGCATATTCACAAGCTTATGGAGCCCCCGGCGGACGGGGAGCACTAGGCTTTCCGCTCGCGCCGCGGGCGGGCGCCATGCTACACCCCGCCGCCATGACCGCTGGGACCGACGCTTCGATTCGCGCCGACCTTTCGCCTGCGCCGCGTGCGCGGGCGACTGAGCCCATGGACAATTTCACCATCGTGCGGCGGCTGGTGGGCGGCTATCTCAAGGGGCAATGGGGCACGCTTTCCATCGCGGTCGCCTGCATGATCGTGACGGCGGGGATGACGGCGGCACTTTCCTGGCTGCTGGACCCGGCGATCAAGCTGATCTTCCTCGACAAGCGTGCCGACATGCTGATGGTGATTCCGCTGGCGGTGCTGGGCGTGATCGTGGCCCGCGCGCTGACCACCTTTATCCAGCAGGCGCTGGTGGACACGGTGGGCGAACGCGCGGTGGCCGCGGTGCAGCGCGATCTGTTCGACAGCCTGGTGCATGGCGATCTGGCGGCGCTGAACGCGGTGCATTCAGGGCAGTTCGTTTCGAACTTTCTCTATGACGCGACGTTGATGCGCGATGCGATTGTGCGCGGCATCGCGGGGCTGAGTTTGGAATTCCTGTCGCTGATCGCGCTCGCCAGCGTGATGGTTTATCAGGATTGGCGGCTGGCGCTGATTTCGATCTTCGTGTTGCCGGGCGTTGCCTGGGTGACGCAGAAGATCGGATCGTCCTTGCGCCGTGCGGCTTCACACGGGATGGCAGAAACGGCGGAGCTTTCGACCGCGTTATCGGAAGCGCTGGATGGCAAGCGCATCGTCAAGGCGTATGGGCTGGAAGATCACGTGGCCGAACGCGCCAACGCACGCATCGATGGCCGGTTGAAATATCTGGTGCGCGTGGCGCGGACGCGGGCGGGCGCGGTTCCGGCGAGCGATCTGTTCGCGGGTGTGGTGATTGCGGGCACGATTTTCTACGCCGGTTATCAGGCGATGCATGGCGAGATCGGGATCAATCACTTTGCCTCGTTCCTGGCCGCGATGCTGCTGGCGCTGCAGCCGGTTCGGAATTTGACGCAGTTGTGGGCCACGGCATCGTCCGGGCTTTCGGCGGCGGACCGGATTTTTGCGATCATCGATCAGAAGCCCCGCATCGTCGATCCGCCGAGTGCGCGGGCGTTGCAGGCGAAAAGCGGCGCGGTCAAGTTTCGCAATGTCGGGTTTTCTTATCGTTCGGATGCGGGCGCGCCTGCCATCGAGAACGTGACGCTGGAAGCCGACGCGGGCAAGAAGATCGCGCTGGTGGGGCCTTCGGGCGCTGGCAAATCGACGTTGTTCAACCTGTTGCTGCGGTTCTATGACACCGAGACGGGTTCGATAGAGATCGATGGGCAGGATATCGGGCACGTCACCTTGAAATCGCTGCGGGAGGCGATTGCGCTGGTGACGCAGGAACCCATTCTGTTCGATGAAACCGTTGCAGAGAATATTGCGCTGGGGCGGCGCGAGGCTTCGCGGGGCGAGATCGAAGAGGCAGCGAAGGCGGCTGCGGCGCATGAGTTCATCACGCAATTGCCGGAAGGATATGACACGCGCGTCGGCGAAGGCGGTTTGCGGCTTTCGGGCGGGCAACGGCAGCGCATCGCGATTGCGCGGGCGATGCTGCGCAATGCGCCTATTCTACTTCTTGACGAAGCGACCTCCTCCCTCGACAGCGAAAGCGAGCGGCAGGTGCAGGAGGCGCTGACGCATCTGATGGCGGGGCGTACGACCATCGTGATCGCGCATCGCCTGTCGACCGTTCTTGACGCCGACCGCATCTACGTTCTGGATCGCGGTCGCGTTGTTGAATCCGGCACGCATTCCGAATTGATGGCGCATGGGGGGCTTTATGCGCGCCTGTATCAGCACAATCTCACGGACGAAACAGCAACCTGAATGGACCGTATGACGCTTGGTCTTCGTGCCTATCGTTCCGCAACCGCCGTGCTCTCGCCGGCGGCGAAACTGGTGCTGCGCGAACGCGCGGCGCGCGGCAAAGAAGATCTGGAACGGTTGCCCGAACGGCTGGGCGTGGCGAGCGTCAGGCGCCCCGAAGGCACGCTGATCTGGATACATGGCGCGAGCGTGGGCGAAACGCTGGCCGCGCTGCCGCTGCTTTCGCAATTGCTGACGCCGGGGCGGCATGCGCTGGTGACGAGCGGCACGGTGACATCGGCCAAGCTGATGGCGGAGCGTTTGCCGCCGGGCGCGCTGCACCAGTTCGTGCCCATTGACACACCGGCGGCGGGACGGAATTTTCTGGATCACTGGCGGCCCGATGTGGGGTTGTTCGTGGATTCGGATCTTTGGCCCAACCTTCTGATGAGTGCGGCGGAGCGAAAAGTTCCACTCGCGCTGGTGAACGCACGCATGTCCGCACGCTCCGCCGATGGCTGGCGGCGCGCGCCGCAGACGGCGCAGGCGTTGCTTTCGGCGTTTGACGGCATTCTCGCTATCGATCCGGAAGTTGCGGCGCGGTTCACATCGTTGGGCGCGCGCAATGTGCAGGTGACGGGAAGTTTGAAAGCGGATGCCCCTGCCCTGCCCGCCGATGCGAAGAAGCTTGAGGCGTTGCGCGAAGCGATTGGGGCGCGGCCGATCTTTCTGGCGTCGAGCACGCATGCGGGCGAGGACGAAACGCTTTTGCCAGCGCAGGATATTTTGCGGGCATCGCATCCCGATCTTCTGACCATCATCGTGCCGCGCCATCCCGACCGTGGCACCGAGATCGCGATGTTGTGCGGTTCGCGGCCCGTGGCGCGGCGCGCGGCGGGCGCTTTGCCGTCGAACGAAACCGCCATCTATGTCGCCGATACGATGGGCGAGTTGGGATTGTTCTATCGCCTTGCGAAGATCGCGTTCATGGGCGGAAGCCTGATCGCGCATGGCGGGCAGAACCCGCTGGAGCCCGCGCGGCTCGACTGCGCGGTGATGGCGGGGCCACATACGGAGAATTTCACCGCCGCATACGATGCGATCTTCGAAGCGCAAGGCGGTGGCCGCGTGGTGACGAGCGCCGATATTGCGGGCCTTGCGCATCGGGTGCTGTCGGATGCGGCGGCGGCTTCGGCTATGATAGAAGGAGCAGCCAAGGGGGCGGCAGCGCTGGGCGGTGCGTTGGGCAAGACCCGCACATTCGTCGAGGAGCTGCTGGCAAAACATGCGCGCGCCTGAATTCTGGACCAAGAGAGACAGCACGTCGCGCACGATTTCCGATGCGCTGCGGCCCATCGGCTGGATCGTGGGCAGGATCACGGTGTTCCGGGCAACCCGGCCCTGGCGCTATCGCGCGCGCGCGCGTGTGATCTGTGTCGGCAATCTGACGGTCGGCGGTTCGGGCAAGACGCCCATCGCGATGGCCATCGCCGAATTGCTGACGCAACGCAACATCAAGCCGTTTTTCCTGACGCGGGGCTATGGCGGCAAGTCGCGCGGACCGGTTGAGGTCAGTCGCAAAACGCATTCCGCAAGAGAAGTGGGCGACGAGCCGTTGCTTCTTTCCAATGTGGCGCCAACCGTTGTCGCGCGCGATCGTGCGGCGGGCGCGGAGTATGCGGACCGTCACGGCGCCGATGTGATCGTGATGGATGACGGTCATCAGAATTCGCATTTGCGCAAACACATCTCGTTCGTCGTCGTCGATGCGCAAACAGGCTTCGGCAACCGCCGCGTGCTACCGGCTGGGCCTTTGCGCGAACCGATCAAGGATGGGTTGAAACGCGCCCACGCCGTGATCCTTGTGGGCGGCGATGAAAGCGCAAAGCTCACGGGCTATCAGGGCAAGGTGTTCCGCGCCAAGATCGTGCCGCAGGAAATCGAAGGCCTGCGCGAAAAGCCGGTGATCGCGTTCGCCGGCATCGGCCAGCCGCGCAAGCTTCTGCAATCGCTGCGCGATCTGGGCGCACAGGTCAAAACGCTGAAAAGCTTTGCCGATCATCACATCTATTCGGGCAAGGAAATCGCCGAGCTTCAGAAACGCGCGATGGAAGAAAACGCACTTCTGGTGACGACCGAGAAGGATTATGTGCGCCTGCCGCCACGGCTGAGGCGCGGCGTGCGCTTTCTTCCGATACGCGCCGAATTCGAAGACCCCGAAGGGCTGCAACTTTTCTTCGACCGTTTCACCATCCCTTCGCGCGAGGCGGAAACCGCATGAGCGCCGATGAGGGGGGAACATTGCCGTTCGGCGACCGGCTGCGTTACGGCATGGAAGCGGCGGGGTTCTTTTTCCTCATCGGTATCTTCAAAGTGCTGGGGCTCGATGGCGCATCGGCGCTCGGCGGCTTCATCGGGCGTGAAGTCCTTTACCGCACGCCGATCACCGACCGTGCGAGAGACAATCTGCGGGCGGCCTATCCGGAAAAAACGCCCGCGGAGATCGAGGCGATCCTCAAGGAGATGTGGGACAATCTCGGCCGCACGGTCGCGGAATATCCGCATCTTCACAAGATTTCGATGAACGGGCCGAACCCGCGCATCGAGGTGACGCATATCGAACGTTCCGATGCCGCAATGCAAACGGGCAAGGGTGTTCTGTTCGTCTCCGGCCATTTCGCCAATTGGGAAGTGATTGGGGCTGCAGCCGCTCAACGTGCTTATGACGGTGCTGCCGTCTATCGCCCGGTGAACAATCCGTTCGTCGACCGCTGGATCGTCAAGCAGCGGATGAAGGCCGGATTGAAAGAGATGATCACCAAAGGCCCGCAAGGCACGCGGCGCATCTTCACGCTGCTGCGGCGCGGCAAGGGGATATTCCTGCTGGTCGATCAGAAAACAAATGAAGGCGTGGCCGCGCCCTTCTTCGGACAGATGGCGATGACGACACCAGCGCCCGCCGGTCTGGCGCTGCGGCTGGGGGCGATATTGTTGCCGGTGCGCAACGAACGCCTCAAGGGTGCGCATTTCCGCATGCATGTTCTTCCGCCCATCCGCTTCACGCCCACGGGCAACAGCGATGAGGATGTGCAGATGCTGACCGCGCGCATCAACGAAGCAATCGAAGATTGCGTGCGCGAACGGCCTTCGCAATGGTTATGGATTCACCGGCGCTGGCCGCGCGAGAAAGACGTGCCGACGGGACGGCGCGCGAAAGCTTCTCAGGCGGCTTTGGGTGCGGGATCGCGCGTGGATCGCGACGGATCGAGCTGGAGTTGAAACCAGTTCAGGCGCCAGCATAGATGCGGGCCGGTGGCGCGGCCGGTTTTGCCCACTTCGCCGATCTTCTGTCCGCGTGTGACGTGATCGCCCACGGCGACGTCGAGTTTGCTCTGGTGCAGATAGGTGGTCGTCACACCGTGGCCGTGATCGAGGATCGTGATGCCGCCATCGTAGAAGAAATCGGGTTCGGCGAGCAGCACGTTGCCTTCGGCGGGCGCAAGGATCGCCGTTCCTTCTTTCGCCGCGATGTCGACACCGAAATGCGGCTGCTTGGGAATGCCGTTCAGAATGCGCTGATTGCCGAACGTGCCTGAAATGATTCCGGGAACGGGCCAATCGAGGCCATCGGCATACCAGTCTTCGAGCAGCAGGCTCTTGCGCGTTTCTTCGATCTTGGCTTTTTCGGCGGCGATGCGCGTGAGCAAATCGGCGGGCGGCGTGACTTCGTCCTGCGGCAGGCCGCTGATCGCCTGCGTTTCGAATTTGCGGATGACGGGCACGACATCGTCCATCAACACGCCGCCGTCGGGATAGGAGATGTCGAGTTGCAGCGACTTGGCGCGGTCGAACGGAATACCGAATGCGAAATAACCGCGTTCGGAAACTTCCAGCACCTTGCCGTCGATGGCGATGTGCGCTTCCGGGTTGGTTTTGCCGACGACGAGACTGCCCTGCTCCAGCCCGCCGCCGAGCGACAGATGCTGCTCGTCGGCATGCGCTTTCAAAAGCGGCAATGCTGCGAACGACGCGGCGGTGGCGAGAAATCCCCGGCGGGGAATCATTTAGGCGTGTTCCCCGTTTCCTGGTGCCGCTTCAAAGCCACGCCGGGGGTCGCGTAGGCTTCCTGCAGGTCGACGTTCCAATAGCGCAACGATTCCACCGGAATGGGCACGCCCGTCACCGCGCAGACGACATAGGCGCCCGGGCGGATCACGCGGTATTCCCCATCCAGATATTCGAGCTGGGCGAGGCCCTCAGGCCCGAAATCGCGTTCGAGTTTGTTCATAAGAGCCTTTTACGTCATGTGCTTGGGCAGGCCAAGTTACATCAATGTCTAGAGCAGGCTGCCCTGGCTGCCACCCTGCGTAACCGGCTTTTTGGGCGCTTTCGGGGCGGGTGTGCCCTCCGCCACCGCGGTGCGCTGGCCGTCGGCGAAGGACAGTTCGAGCCTCTCTCCGGGCTTCACGGCGGAGGCCGCGCGCTTCAGCCCGCCATCCTCGCCGCGCACCAGCGCGAAGCCACGGCTCAGCACCGCCTTGTAGCTGACGCTTTCGAGAATACGCGCCAAGCTTTCGAAACGTTTGCGCGCTGCCGCCAGATGGGTGCGGTGGGATTGCGACAGGCGGCGGCCCAAGACATCGGTGCGTTGCAGGGAGACTTCGATGTGCCGCTTGATCGGGCGCGGGCGCAGCAACGCCGCCGACTCCAGGAAATGCGTGCGGTGGGAGACGAGGTTTCGATGCAGCGCGTTGCCGAGCTTGTCGCTGGCGATATCGAGACGCTGGCGCGGCGGCGCGAACAATTGCTCGGCGCGCGGCAGGACACGCGCGAGGCTCACGAGCTTCTGGCGGCGCTCCGACATCGCGCGCGAGAAGGCGCGCAAGTAACGCCGTTCCAGATCCATCGTTTGCGACAACAATTCGGCGCGCACCGGCACGGCCATTTCGGCGGCGGCGGTGGGCGTGGGCGCACGACGATCGGCAACGAGATCGATCAGGGTGGTGTCGGTTTCGTGCCCCACGGCAGAGATCAACGGAATGCGGCTTTCGGCGACGGCGCGCACGACAACCTCTTCGTTGAACGCCATCAGATCTTCGATGGAGCCGCCGCCACGCGCGACGATCAGCACATCGGGGATGGGAAGCGGGCCATCGGCTTTCAGCGCATTGAAACCTTTGATCGCGGCGGCAACCTCGCCCGCCGCGCGGTCGCCCTGCACCGGCACGGGCCACAACAGCACGCGGCGCGGGAAGCGGTCGTTCAGGCGGTGCATGATGTCGCGAATGACCGCGCCGGTTGGCGAGGTGATGACACCGATGACGGTGGGAAGATAGGGGAGCGGCTTCTTGCGCTCGGCGGCGAACAGGCCTTCGGCGGCGAGTTTCTTCTTGCGCTCCTCCAGCATCGCCATCAGCGCGCCGAGGCCGGCCAGTTCCACCTGCTCGACGATGAGCTGGTAGCGGGAGGAGCCCGCATAGGTCGAAACCCGCCCGGTGCAGACGACCTCCAGCCCATGGTCGGGGCGCACCCGGAGTTTCTGGGCAGTGCCGCGCCAGATGACGGCGTTGAGGCAGGCCTTTTCGTCCTTCAGGTCGAAATAGACGTGGCCGGAGGAATGGAATTTCAGGTTGCTGATCTCGCCCCGTACCCGGACGAAGGGGAAAGTGTCCTCGACCACGCGCTTCAGGGCGCCCGCGATCTCGCTGACGCTGAATTCGGGCAGGTTGGCCCGGACGGGAGTGGCGGCTTCGGACATGATTCACAGATGATATAGCGATTGCGGCGGCTTGCGTCTTGAATCTCACCCGCCGCTTGGAGAAGTTCGGACCATGAATTTCCTCCTCATCGGCTCCGGCGGGCGGGAGCATGCATTGGCCTGGGCGCTGTCGGCGAGCCCACTGGTCTCCAAGCTCTATTGCGCGCCAGGCAATGCCGGGATCGCGGCGGCGGCGGAGTGCGTGCCGATCGGGGCGATGGATTTCGACCGGCTGATCGCCTTCGCCAAAGAGAAGAAAATCGACTTCGTGGTCGTGGGCCCGGAGACCCCGCTGGTGGCAGGGCTTTGGGACCGGCTGGAGGCGGCAGGCATCAAGACGCTGGGGCCGAGCAGGGCGGGGGCCGTGCTTGAAGGATCTAAGGGCTACGTCAAAGACCTTTGCGCGGAATATGGCATTCCCACCGCGGCCTATCGCCGTTTCACCGAGCCGGGACCGGCGAAGGCATTCGCAGCGACTCTCGGATTGCCGGTCGTCATCAAGGCGGATGGCTTGGCAGCGGGCAAAGGCGTGCTCATTCCCGAAACGCATGCGGAAATGGAACGCGCCATCGACTTCATGTTCGAAGGCGGATTTTCCGACGCAGGTTCATCCATCGTCGTGGAAGAATTCATGGTGGGTGAGGAAGCAAGCTTCTTTGCGCTCACCGATGGCGAACACGTTCTGCCGCTTGCAGGCGCGCAGGATCACAAGCGCGTCTTCGATGGCGACAAGGGACCGAACACGGGTGGCATGGGCGCATACTCCCCTGCCCCAGTTCTGACGGACGCGATCATCGAGCAAACGATGTCGCGCATCATCAAGCCGACGGTCGCGGCGATGGCCGCGCGCGGCACGCCTTATATGGGCGTTCTTTTCGCCGGGCTGATGATCACCAAGGATGGGCCGAAGCTGATCGAATACAATTGCCGGTTCGGCGATCCGGAATGTCAGGTGCTGATGCTGCGGCTGAAATCGGATCTGGCGACGGCGCTGGTGGCGGCGCGCGACAAGCAGCTTCATCACCTCGACCTGCGCTGGCGCGATGAAGCGGCGCTGACAGTGGTGATGGCGGCAAACGGTTATCCCGGCTCTTACGAGAAGGGCAGCGAAATCCACGGGCTCGACGCGGCCGCCAAGATCGACGGCGCACAGATTTTCCATGCCGGCACGGAGCAACAGGGCAGCAAGCTGATCGCCACCGGCGGGCGCGTGCTCAACGTCTGCGCCGTGGGCAAGACCGTGTCGGAGGCGCAAACCCGCGCCTATCAGGCCATCGACCGGATCGACTGGCCCGGCGGCTTCTGCCGCCGCGACATCGGCTGGCAGGCCGTGGCGCGGGAACGCGGCTAAACCCTTGCCCCGGCGGCAAAGGCCGTCTCAAATGGGCCCATCGATATTCGAGGAAACGACCCATGGCTGAACCGGCTGAGCAAGACCGGCAAGAAATGTTTTCGGGCACCAAGGACGTGGTCGAGGCGCACCGTTTCGATGTGAAGCGGCTTGAGGACTATCTGGCGTCCAAGATCTCCGACTTTCAGCGGCCGCTGGAGGTGCGTCAGTTCAAGGGCGGACAGTCCAACCCCACCTATCAACTCGTCACGCCAAACCGGAAATATGTTCTACGCAGGAAGCCGCCGGGCAAGCTTCTGCCGTCGGCGCATGCTGTGGACCGCGAGTTCAAGGTGATCTCGGCGTTGCATCCCACCGGCTTTCCGGTGGCCAAGCCTTATGTGCTTTGCGAGGACGACAGCATCATCGGCACGATGTTCTATGTGATGGATTGCGTCGAAGGGCGCATCCTTTGGGATGGGCTGCTGCCGGGATACGAACCGAAAGAACGCACCGCGATCTATGAGGCGATGAACGAGACGCTCGCGCGGTTGCACAGCCTCGATTACACCAAGATCGGTCTGGAAGATTTCGGCAAGCCCGGCAATTACATCGGACGGCAGATTTCGCGCTGGACGAAGCAGTATCAATTGTCCGAGACCGAAACCATTGTGGAAATGAACAAGCTGATCGACTGGCTACCCGCGCATCTGCCGCCGGGCGAACGGTCGTGCGTGGTGCATGGCGATTATCGCCTGGACAACATGATCCTGCATCCGACGGAGCCGAAGGTGATCGCGGTGCTGGATTGGGAATTGTCGACCATCGGCGATCCGCTGGCCGATTTCACCTATCACCTGATGCAATGGCAGATGCCGGGCGGCGGGCAAAGCGCGGGCACGGCGACGTTGATGGGTTCGGACCTCAAGGCGCTCGGCATTCCGACGCTGGAAGAGTATGTGGCGATGTATTGCCGCCGCACCGGCCGCGACGAGACGCCGAACATGAATTATTATGCGGCGTACAACTTCTTCAAACTCGCGGGTATCCTGCAGGGCATCGTGGGGCGCGTGCGCGACGGCACCGCTTCGAACGCCAACGCGACGGCGCAGGCAGCAGCGGTGAGACCGCTTGCCGAACGGGCCTGGCATTTCGCCAAGCTTGCGGGCGCAAAAGACTGATTTTTTAAGGTCTATTTAACCATAGACCGCGTCCGACTTTCGTTTCGCGCAAGCCTTGCTTAACACGGTTGCACTAATTTTAGCGCCACGGGCAGGTTGTAACACGCCGGGCGGGTCGCGCGATGTCTTCCAGTGAAGGGCCTCAGAACGAGCCCTTTCCAGAACGCACTTCCGAAGCGGAATTGCTCCGCCGCGAACGCGCGCAATTTGCGCTGGCGGAACGCGCGGCGAATTTCGGCTATTGGCGCTATGAGATCGCCACCCAGCGTTCGATCTGGTCTCCGGGCATGTACGCGCTGTTGGGCGGCGTGGCCTGCGAACAGCAGCCGGATTCCGAATGGTTGCTTGCGACCATGGTCGACGAAGATCGCGCCAAAGTGGAAGCCGCCATCGCCGCTGCGGTCGAAACGAAATCCTCTTTCTATTACCGCACGCACTCGAAGGAGAGCCTTGGACCGGTGATGATCGTCGACACCCACGGCGAAGTGGAAGTCGACGAGAACGGCAATGTGGTGGCCGTGCTGGGTGTGTGCAGCGACGTGACCAAGGAAGTGGTGGCCGACACCGCACGCATGCGCGCCGAACGGCGCTACCGGTTGATGGCGGAAGAAGCATCCGACGCGATCCTGCTTTATGCGCCGGGCGGGCGCATTGTCTTCACCTCAAGCGCGCTCGAACGCATCACGGGGCGCGGCAGCCATGAGATCGAGGAAGGAAAATTCCTGCGTCTCGTGCATCCGTCCGATGTGGATGAAGCCAACAGATTGCGAACGCGGCCTGCGCCGAACCAGACACTTACGGGCTGCTACCGCCTGCTGCATCGCAACGGCAGTTATGTGTGGCTGGAAGTGACCATTCGCGGCGTCTATGACGACCTCACGGGCGAATATCTCAATACCATTGCGGTGCTGCGCGACATCTCCGAACGCAAGGCGCAGGAAATGGAGATGAAACAGGCGCGCGACAACGCCGAGCATGCCAACCGGGCGAAGTCGGCGTTCCTGGCGAATATGAGCCACGAACTGCGCACGCCGCTCAATGCCATCATCGGCTTCACCGATATCATGCAGCATCAGATGTTCGGGCCGCTCGGCCATGCGCGCTATACCGAATATTCCAAGCTGATCAACGAATCCGGCCAGCTTCTGCTCGACCTGATTTCCGATCTGCTTGATATGGCGAAGATCGAGGCGGGCAAGCTTGTCCTGCATCACGAGAATATCGACCTGGAAAACACCATCGCCGATTGCGTGCGGCTGGTGCAGGGCCGCGCGCTGGCCAACAACATCGAAGTGAAAATGACGATGGAGCCGGCCGGCATCAAGGTCGAGGCCGACCGCCGCGCATTGAAACAGGTGCTGCTCAATCTGCTTTCCAACGCGGTGAAGTTCACCATGAATGGCGGCCACATAACCGTTGCCGCTTCGTTGTCCGGGGGCCATGCCGTCATTCGCGTGAGCGATGACGGCATCGGCATTTCGAAGCAGGACCTGCCGCGCCTCGGCCGCGCCTTCGAACAGGTGGTGGCCGATCCGTTGCTCGCCAAGGCGGGCACTGGGCTTGGCCTTGCGCTGGTGAACGCGCTGATCGAACAGCATCACGGCACCTTCCGCATCGAAAGCGAAGAAGGCATGGGCACGCAGGTGACGGTGGAATTGCCGATCCGCCAGCCCAAACGCGCGGCGGCTTAGCCAAAAGAAAAAGCGGCCAGTCGCCCGGCCGCTTTTCCCAATCGTAGAAACCCTTATTCCGCGGCAGCGCGCTGCGAAACGTTGGTGTGCTTGCCGTATTCCAGGCGCGCGATGGTGCGGTTGTGCACTTCGTCCGGGCCATCGGCGAGGCGCAGCGTGCGCTGGCTCGCGTAAGCACGGGCAAGACCGGGATCGGTCGTGACGCCTGCACCACCCCAGGCCTGGATCGCATCGTCGATGATCTGAAGCGCCATGCGCGGTGCCGCCACCTTGATCATCGCGATCTCGGCACGGGCCACCTTGTTGCCGACCTTGTCCATCATGTCGGCGGCCTTCAGCGTGAGCAGACGGCACATGTCGATATTGATGCGGGCTTCGCCAACGCGTTGCTCCCAGATCGAATGCTGGGCGATGCGTTTGCCGAACGCTTCGCGGCTGAGCAGACGCTTGCACATCGACTCCAATGCGCGTTCGGCGGTGCCGATGGTGCGCATGCAGTGATGGATGCGGCCAGGCCCGAGGCGGCCTTGCGCGATTTCGAAACCGCGGCCCTCACCCAACAGGATGTTCTCGGCGGGAACGGTCACGTCTTTCAGCTCGACTTCGGCGTGGCCGTGCGGGGCGTCGTCATAACCGAACACCGGCAACATGCGCTTCACGTTGATGCCCGGCGCATCCAGCGGCACCAGGATCTGGGATTGCTGGCTGTGACGGTCGGTATCCGGGTTGGTCTTGCCCATGACGATGGCGATCTTGCAGCGCGGATCGCCCACGCCCGAGGACCACCATTTCGTGCCGTTGATGACGTAGTTGTCGCCCTTTTTCTCGATGCGGGTGGCGATATTTGTCGCATCCGACGAGGCGACGGCGGGCTCCGTCATCAGGAAGGCCGAGCGGATTTCGCCGGCCAGCAACGGCTTCAGCCATTTGTCCTGCTGATACGGGCTGCCATAACGCTCCAGCACCTCCATGTTGCCGGTATCGGGCGCAGAGCAGTTGAATACCTCCGAAGCGAAGCCGCAGCGGCCCATCATTTCGGCAAGCGGGGCGTATTCGAGGTTCGTAAGCCCCGCGCCATGTTCGCTTTCGTTCAGGAACAGGTTCCAATAGCCGGCCTTCTTGGCCTTGGCCTTCAGTTCCTCGACCACCGGCACCACGATCCAGGGGTTGCCCTTCTTGCGGGCGTCTTCCATCTGTTGGGCGTAGGTGACTTCGGCGGGATAGATGTGCTCGTCCATGAAGTCGCGGATGCGCTTCATCCATTCCCGCTGGCGCGGGGAGTAATCGAAATCCATAGGTTTCCTCCGATATTAAGATCGATAGCAGTGGGGCAAGTGTAACCGCCCCATCCGCCACCCACCAGCCCCGGGCGGTTTGACAGGGGGCCGAAAACCACGGCAAGCACCGCGCCCATGTTGCTCTGGGCCGGCGTGATTCTCATTTTTGGCGGTGTTCTTTGTCTGGCGATCGACCGCCAGGCCGTGCATTTGATTTACGATGCCGTGAACGCGCCGTTCCACCGCTTCCTCGATGGCATCACCCATGCGGCGAAGGCGGCGCATTGGCTTGCCATCGCCGCGATCATCTATCTGGGTTCGCAGGCGGGGATTGCGCTGCACCCCGAGGTAGAGGGTTTCCGGCTCGCCTCCCAGTTCGCGCTGGCCTTCCTGGCGGCGCTGGCGGGGGGCAGCATCGTGCTCCACACCCTCAAATTCCTGCTGGGGCGCAGGCGGCCGCGGGACGAGATCGAGATGAACCTCTACGAGTTCATGCCGCTGTCCTTCGACCTGCAGCACAACTCCTTCCCTTCGGGCCATGCGCTCACCATCTTCTGTGTGGCGGTTATCGCGAGCGCAGCCATGCCCAGCTTCTGGCCCTTATGGTTTCTGATCGCCGCCGGGCTGGGGTTCACCCGCGCGCTTTTGACCGCCCATTTCCTTAGCGACGTCTTCATCGGTGCGGGCATTGGCGTGGTAGCAGGACGCGAGGCCATCGTTTATCTGTTCCCGAAACTGGCGCCCCTCTGGTTCTGACACATGCTCGAGCTGCTGACCGACTTCAACGCCTGGACGAGCCTTCTTACCCTGACCGTCCTCGAGATCGTGCTCGGGATCGACAACATCGTCTTTCTGTCCATCGCATCGGGCAAACTTCCCAAGAACCGCAGGCCGGAGGCGCAGCGCATCGGCCTGTTCCTTGCGCTGGGCATGCGCGTTGCGTTGCTGTCGAGCATCGCGTTCATTATTCATCTGTCCCAACCGATCGTCACCATCTACGGACACGGCTTCTCGTGGCGCGATCTGGTGTTCGGCTTGGGTGGCATCTTCCTGCTCACCAAGGGCACGCGCGAGATCCATCATCTCGTCGACGGCGAGGAAGAGCATACGAAGGCGCGCGGGGCAAGTTTCTTCAGCGTGATCGTGCAGATCGCAATCTTCGATCTGGTGTTCTCCATCGACTCCGTTATCACCGCGGTCGGCATGGCCGAACATCTGCCGGTGATGATTGCAGCCGTGGTGATCGCGATCTTCATCATGCTGCTGGCGGCGGGACCGGTTTCGGAATTCGTGCACCGCTATCCCACGGTGAAGATGCTGGCGTTGAGCTTCCTCTTGCTCATCGGCATGACGTTGATCGCCGATGCGATGGGCTTTCACATTCCGCGTGGCTATCTCTACTTCGCGGTCGGCTTTTCGATCCTGGTGGAATTCCTCAACCAGGCAGCCATGCGACGATCTTCAAAGAAAAGCTGACGCCTATCCCAAATGGGATAGGCAGGGAGCCTGCACCCAAAATTTCGTCGTTAAGGCGCTTCGGCAAATTTAATATTTCTGCCGCATGGGATTTGCTAGATTGCGGCCCTCGTCCGCTGACGAAAGCTCTGGGGGATGCAGTACCAATCGGCGTCTGAGACGTTTCTCGGCGCGTGCCTTGCGCCCGAAGGGATGTCGCATGCCCTGGAGCGAATTGCGCATTCGGTGCGCGCGGAAGCCGCCAATCTGATCTTCAGTCACGGAACGCAACAGCTCGGCACCGTTTATTCCGAAGCATTGCGCGAACACGTAGCGGCGTATGTGCGCAACGACACGCCGGAAGATCCGCGCGTGGCGCGCGTCAATCCTTCGCTGCGTGAGGGCTTCCGGTTCGATCAGGACGATTTCACGACAGAGGAAATGTCGCGCGATCCGTTCTATCAGGACTTCCTGCGGCCGCGCGGCTATGGCTGGCACGCCTGCGCACTTTTGGCGAGTTCGCCCACCGGCGAGACGATCAACATCAGTCTCAAGCGCACTTTGAAACAGGGGATGTTCGACCCGGCCGAACTCATCGAACTGACAGCGCAACTTCCGCTGATACGCGCAACCGCCAGCATTTCGCAATTGATGGGCCGCGCCTTTGAAAGCGACCGAACGGCGTTGGGCGATCAATACCGCGCGGTGTTTGGGTTCGACGAGAAGGGAGCGGCATTCGTTCTCCACGAACAGGATGAAACCGCCGAAGTGCTGACGGTCAGGCACAGCTGCTTGTTCGCGCCCAATCCGGTCAACAGGCCGAAACTCGATGCAGCGCTTCAAACCGCGCATGCAACGGCCAGGGAAGCATCCGTTCTTGTCACGGACGCGATAGGCGGACGCTGGGTGCTGCGTGTCATTCCCGCGGCATTGATGGCGCGGCCGTGGCTGACCTCGCTTGCCTCTCTCGTAGTGTTGAAATCGCTCGACCGCATGCAACTGCCACGGCCTGAGGATCGCGCGCGGATCGCCGATCTCTTTCATCTCTCCGCAACAGAGGCGCGCGTCGCCACGCTGATCGGACAGGGAAAATCGGTGGTTGACGTTGCAACTCTTCTGTCGTCGAGCCCCGGCACGGTGCGCAACCATTTGAAAGCTGTGTTCGCCAAAACCGGCGTCTCGCGGCAAAGCGAACTGACCGCCCTGCTCTCCCGCCTGTAAGCGGGCCAAACATCCTGTTTTGGACAACATCGTTGCGTGCGCTTTACAACGGCGCCCGAACCCCGCCCGCAAATCTGGTTTTGCCTGTCTGGCACGGGCTTTGCTGTTTGCAAGCCATATTTGTGTCCGGGGATCGTCATGCTCAAACAGATCAAGCTTGCCTGCGCATTGGGTTCGTTCGCTTTGGTTGGCATTCTGGCGCAACCCGCCACCGCATTGCCCGTGACCTACACCTTTACCGGTGTCGCATCGGGCACTGGAACAGGCGGCACGCCCACTTTTACCGACGCGTCGTTCACTCTGACGCTGACGGGCGATACGAACGATATCGATACGTCGTCCGGTCCTGACTACTTCTACTTTCACAATCTTGGCGGTACGTTCACCGAAGGTGCTTTCTCCGCCACCTTGGACCCCAGCGTGACGCTGGTCGGATCTGCCAATCCGGCGCAGGAACTGATCAACTTCTTCAACGCCGGTTCCAATAACGGACTTGGCCTGCACAATGCGGCGCTCGAAGGGTACGACCTGGCTTCCTCCATCGGCCCGCTCACAGGCGACTTCCTGACGCCGACATTTACCGGCGGCAGCTTCGCATTGGTGGGTGGCGACACGCTTCAGTTCACCGGCAACACGTCGCTGACGTTTCAGGTAGTCGTCCAACGCACGACGGATGCTCCGGAACCTCTCACGCTGACGCTGTTTGGCGCAGGCCTCGCCGGCATGGGCGCGCTGCGCCGCCGCAAGAACGCGAACTGATACGCGCAAAAAGAAACGCGCGGGCAGGAATTTCCTGCCCGCGTGTTTTACTTTTCAGCGATGTGTTACGCCGCGCGAAGCTGCGTGACGAACGGTGTTTCGTCGTCGATGCGCGCCTTGAACGACGGGCGTGCGAACAGCCGGTCGCCATAGGCAGCAAGTTTCGGCCACAGCTTGGCATCCACGCATTCGCCGGCATGGCAGAAATTCACCAGCATCGAGCCGATGGTGATGTCAGCGATGGAGAACGCGTTGCCGACGATGAACTGGTTGTCGCCGATCTGCTTTTCCAGATAGTCGAACAGCGGCGGCAGCTTGGTCGCCAATGTGTTTTCCACGATCGATTGATCGGTCTTCTGGCCGAGCAGCTTCTTGACGATGCGTTCGAAGAACACCCCGCCACCGATGGTCGTCGCCACGATGGAGTCCGCATATTCCTCGAACCACAGCGCGCGGGCGCGTTGATAGAGATCCTTCGGATAAAGCGGCGGGTTGGCGAATTTGTGTTCCAGGTAATCGCAGATGACCGAAGAGTCCGACAGCGTGTTGGGCTCCGGCAGGTCTGTGTCGCGGAAGGCCGGAATGCGCTTGAGCGGGCTGATCTCCGCAAAGCTCGGCGGTGCGGCGAACGGATTGACCTGTTCGAGCTCGTAATCGAGCCCCTTCTCCGCGAGAAAAATGCGGACCTTGCGAACGAACGGCGACAGCGATGCGCCGTAAACGATGAGTGCCATTTTGGTTAGTCCCTCTGAGCGAATGCTCCCCTTGCGGCATCTTACGGCCGCTTTATGACAGTCTGTCAGAGATCGGGTTGGAAGTCGATTAGCGGCGCGCGCGGAAGAATGCTTTCAAGACGTCGCCTGCTTTTTGTGCATCGCCGGCGCGCGCGATTTGCGGGCGATGATGGCAGGTGGGTTGTTCGAAAAAGCGTGGGCCGTGGAGGATGGCGCCCCCTTTGGGATCTTCGGCGGCGAACACCACGCGCTCGATGCGTGCGAGGCTCATGGCGCCGGCGCACATCGCGCACGGCTCCAGCGTGACGTAGAGGGTGGTGGCGATCAGGCGTTCGTTGCCTAACGCTGTGGCGGCGGCGCGCATGGCCAGCATCTCGGCGTGCGCGGTGGGATCGCGGCGTTCGAGGATGCGGTTGCCGTCTCGTGCCAGCACCTGGCCCTCGTGCACGATCACCGCGCCGACCGGGACTTCGCCGCGTTCGGCGGCGGCACCAGCCTCGGCCAATGCGATTGCCATGTAATCGTCGTCGGTCATGCGGGGCGGACAAGCTCCAGAAGGTCGGCGGTGACATCCATCATGAAGACCGGCAGGTGATCGGATGCGGTTTCGGCGATGGCATCGGTGAACAGCTTGGCGGTTTGCGGTTCGCCATAGTCGAAATGCGCGTCATAGGCACGCTGCCAGGCGGCCCGGTCTGCCCATTGGGCGTAAGCGACGAAGCGGCCGTCGGCATTCACATGCAGCCGCGAGCCCATGCCGCCCAGGCGCTGCTTGATCAATTCGGTGCCGCGCATCCAGGCTTTGCGGAATTGCTCCTCCTTGCCGGGGTGGACGCGCCACCAATAGACGGCGATGAACATGGCGGCCTCGCTTGCGTTGCCCTCCGGGGCAAAGTACGCCGGAAAGCGATATGACCAAAGAAGCTCCAGCAACAGGCGATCGCATCGCCAAGGTGATCGCGCGCGCGGGCGTTTGTTCGCGGCGGGACGCGGAAAAACTGATCGCCGAGGGGCGGGTGAGCCTGGACGGCGAGACCGTGACCACCCAGGGCGTGCGGGTGGGCGAGAACCAGGTCGTTTCCATCGACGGCAAACCGCTCTCCGAGCCGGAGACGACGCGGCTGTGGCGCTATCACAAGCCGACGGGGCTGGTGACCAGCCACCGCGACCCGGAAGGCCGGGCCACCGTCTTCGCCAACCTGCCCAAACACCTGCCCCGCGTGGTCTCCATCGGGCGGCTGGACATCAACTCCGAAGGCCTGCTGCTGCTCACCAATGACGGCGCGCTTGCCCGCCAACTGGAACTGCCCGCCGCCGGCTGGACCCGCAAATACCGCGTGCGCCTGTTCGGGAAGGTGGCGCAAACCGATCTCGACCGGCTGGCCGAAGGCGTGACCATCGCGGGCGTGAAATACGGCCCCGTCATCGCCGACCTCGAACGCGCCAAGGGCATGTATGCCTGGGCGAGCGTGAGCCTGAAGGAAGGCAAGAACCGCGAAGTGAAGCGGCTGATGGAATCCCTCGGCCTGAAAGTGGCCCGCCTGATCCGCGTGCAATACGGCCCGTTCCAACTGGGCCAATTGCCCGAAGGCGCGGCGGACGAAATCTCCGCCAAACTCTGGCGCGACCAGCTTGGCGTGAAGCGGAAGTAGCCGCCGGATTTATATCCTGTAGTTCAGAGTTCCTTTGAACCTCACTTTTCTGGAGGGGGTGGGGGGTGTCCCGGACCTTCCTCCGTAATTATTATCATTTGCAGTCAGTTAGTCGTTTTTCGGTTTGGCGTACCCCTCCCCCCTGCTTTCGCACGGTGGTTGGAGCCGCATTCATAATGTAGGTATTTTATCTCCAAACATCAACCCCACTACGTCATGGCCGGGCTTGACCCGGCCACCCATCGCGACCGCGTCAGCGGTCGCAAGCGATGTCTTTACGCCGCGCGGACGCGCGGCTGATGGGTGGCCGGCTCGGGGCCGGCCATGACGGAGTTAGGGACGGCTGGCTCAAGCCCGGCCATGATGGATTAGGGGTGGTGATCGGCGGCGATTATTTTTGCACGGCGCGGTCCGCATTCGCTTTGCGCCGCGCCAAGCTTTCGGCGGGCCATTCGGTTTTGGTGTCGTAATAGGCCTCGAACACGCGCGCGGGTTTGCCCGTGGTCGCGCCGTTGTCGAGGGGCGCGCCCGGCTCGCCGGGCAGATGCACCCACGGCAGTTTGGAGCGCGTGAAGATGTGCACGTCCGGGGCGAAACGCTCAGGCTGGTCGAGCGTGGACACGCGCACGAAGCGCGTTTCGCTGCGCCCGCCATAATTGCTCCACAGCGCGGACTGGCATTTGGGACAGCGGTGAATGATATGCGGCCGCCCGCTATCGGTCGGCATGGAGACGGGCACGGTATCGCCCTCAAGCACCTCCACCCGATCCGCCTCGATCAACGCATTGATCGCAAACGCCCCACCCGACTGTTTCTGACAATCCCGGCAGTGACAGCAATGGACAAACATCGGCGCAGAGGTGAGCCGGTAACGGACGAAGCCGCAGAAGCAGGAGCCGGGGTAGGACTTGCCCATGTTTGACCTTTAACTTTACTTATTGAAGCCAGCTTTTACTATAGAGGCCTTTTATTATGCCGCCCCTAATATGCCAATCGTGGTTGGACTGCCTTAACACATTTCAAGTTCTGCTTTCAGGAATACTCGCCGTCATTGCAGCCGTACTCACGGCAACAGTAATTTGGATATCTGCGCGCCTCCCCGTGCAAAGCGCATCGAAAGAAAGGATCGCATTAAACAAACGCCGCCATAGCTATGTCAAAGCCCTTTTGTCAGCTCACTTCGCAACGCTATCTGCCCGTGCTCGTCAAGCTGAAGGAACTATTCGAAATATTATTGGGGCGAACGGCGTCGTTACCGATCAAGTGAAACAAAAAGTGAAACTCACATTGTCGCCACTGGTCGACGACTGGGAATCAATTTCACTGTTACCACCAGAGATTCAATCAAAAATAGCGACACTTCGCCGAAAAATTGAAGACCACAATTTCGATATGGACAGAGCAGCCGGAGCCTTTGGCGCAGACAATTTCAGACAGCACATACTTACTCAAATTAAATCAGTTCAAGGATACGCAGCTGCCGTGAGTGCACAAATCGAAGTATCAAAACTTCCTGAACCTTTGAACTAGAAAATGTCACGAGTGTTTTGATGAGGCCAAAACCAATGTCAGATACGATTCCTCCTTTGAAAATTGAAATTAGTGCACCGCAAGGAAAAGCTTACAAGTCGATTTCAAACCTCACTTGGCAAGACATCCCCCCGCTGGCAATTCTTACAGGCGTAAATGGATCGGGGAAAACGCAGTTACTCGAGTTTCTCGCGTATAAACTTACGCACACGGCTCACCATCAGAATAGTGATCTGAACGAGATGAGTGTAAGCTTAGAAGGAGATACCATCGGACCGGAAGCAATAGTTTACCTTCCCAGCCATGCAAGTGGTTTTAATTCAGGCGCATTGGCAATTGCGAACCTTCAAGATGCAAAAACCCAACTATACCGGGACATCAAGCAACATCACAAAAATGATATTCGTTGGAACATCAGAAAAGAAAAATTAAACCGAATAGTTGGCGCAAATGCCTCATCTCTATCATTCGAAGAATTCTCGCGCCGACTTCCCGATAACTACGAGTTTATGATCGAGTCGGATGACGCTCTGCAGGGGCTCACACATACATTCCTGACTTATCAAGTGCGCCTCGCGGAAGAATTAATGGAAGGCAATTCCCTTAGCGAGGCACAAAAGAAGCTCGGCCCCGCGCCTTGGGACGTAATCAATCACGCTCTTTCTGCTGCAGGCTTTGCTTACCGCACACCCAAGCCCGCGAAACTTCTTGAGCGCTACGAAATTCGATTTGAGAGCAAATTTACGGACAAAATATTAAATGCAAACGACCTCTCCTCAGGTGAAAAAGTAATTCTACGAGTAGTCCTTTGGTTATACAGCTCACAAAACCATAAGATCTTTCCAAAATTGTACCTGCTAGACGAACCGGATGCCCATCTGCATCCGTCAATGACGCAACAGTTCATGAATGTGATAAAGAATGTACTGGTGGATCAATACAACATACGAGTAATTCTCACGACACACTCACCATCGACAGTGGCGTTGGCACCAGAAGAATCAATTTTTGAAATGTCTCGCACCGCGCCACGAATATCGCGGTCGCTGTCAAAGGCAAGTACCATCGGCTTACTTACTTCCGGACTACTGATAGTCTCGCCGAGCACTAAGTATGTGCTCGTTGAAGACGTCGATGACGTCGATTTCTACACGACGCTGCGCGATATCTTGTCTGATTATGGACCGAGCAAGGACCGTATGGCGCTCAGCCCAGCCCCCAGTATCGTTTTCCTGCCTTCCTCCACGGGATCCCGAGAAGGGAGAGGTGGCGGCGGAAAACACATGGTCGTGCGATGGGTAGAGAAGTTCGATTCTTCTCCGCTCAAAGAGATGTTTAGAGGAATCGTCGACTTAGATAACGGCAACCCATCGAGCGAGCGCATTCACGTCATCAGCCGCTATAGTATTGAAAACTACCTGCTCGATCCATTCGTGGTTTTCTGTTTACTATTGTCTAAAGGCAAACTTCCCAATGAGGCTTCTTATGGAATTGCACGAGGAGATGAGCATCTAATTAAAGATTTGCCAGAGGATAAATTGGGAGGAATTGCCAGAGATATAACTAGCGCTGTTGAACAACATTTGCTGGGACTAACTCCCGAAGAAAAAGCTACGACAAGTGTGACATTCACAAATGGAAAGAAAGTTCAATATCCAAATTGGATCCTATCGCGCCGCGGACATGATCTCTGGTTACCTTTTAGGAGAGCATTCGGTAACGAAGGTACAATCTCACCACCTGAACTGTTGAGCAGTATGACGAGGGTTCGCCTTGTGCCGATCGAACTGGCGGCACTGCTCCACGAAATCCAAAAATGATGATGGGTCTAGCCAGACACATCGACCGTCAAACCGAGCGAATCGCAAATGCACCTCTCCGCCTACCTCGCCCGCATCAACCTCCCCTCGCCGCCTGAGCCCACGCTCGATGGCCTGAAGGCTCTCCACCGCGCGCATCTGCTCGCCGTTCCGTTTGAGAATCTGGAAGTGCAGCTTGGGCGGCGGGTGGGCACTGCGCTTCCTCCCATCTTCGAGAAGATCGTCGAACGGCGTCGTGGTGGGTGGTGTTATGAGATGAATGGCTTGTTCGGGTGGGCGCTTTCGGAGCTTGGGTTTCGCGTCACGCGGCTTGCGGGTGGGGTGATGCGGGTGGCGACTGGCGAGTTTGCGGTGGGCAATCATCTGGTGTTGCGGGTCGATCTGGATGAGGGGCCAGTGTTTGCGGATGTGGGGTTTGGGTCGGGGCCGATTGCGCCGTTTGCGATTGCGCCGGGCGCGTTCCTCAGTCACGGGTTTGATTATTCGCTGTCGCGCGCGGATGGCGATTGGTGGCGGATGACGGAGCATTCGCGCGCCGGCACGCCGTTTTCCTATGACGTGCGGCTGGAACCGGCCGACGAAGCGTTGCTGGCGGAGAAATGCGCGTGGCTGCAGGAGGCGGATGCCTCGCCGTTCGTGCAGAACCTGATCGTGCAGCGGCACACGCAGAAGGGGTTTTCGGTGTTGCGCGGGCGCGTGTTCAAGCGCGTGCTGCCGGATGCGGAGACCGAGCGGGTGTTGGAGAGCGCGGACGAGCTTGTGGCGGTGCTGAAGGGCGAGTTCGATCTGGATGTGCCGGAGGCGGCGTCGCTTTGGCCGAAGATCGTGGCACGGCATGAGGCGGTGATGGGGACGTGACTCTTACCTCCCCCTTGCGGGGAGGTCGGAAAACGCGGAACGCGTTTTACGGGTGGGGGGCCGCTGCATGTCGCGAACACCGTCCCCCACCCGGAGCTTTCGTTCGCTGCGCTCCGAAACCTCCGACCTCCCCGCAAGGGGGAGGTAAGAGGAGAAAAAGCGCGGCGTTTTTATTGCGGCTTGGCGTTGGGGTCTACGCGGCTGTCGTCGTTGATGGTTACGATGCGGAAGTCGTCGCCCATTTTGCGGAACCAGATGTTGCGGCCGCCATTGCCGAGCATCGTGCCTTGCCAGTTGGAGAACGCTTTCGCCGGATCGGCGCCCGCGACGGCGGCCTGCAGTTCCGGCGTGAGGATTTTTTCGAAGCGGTCGGCGAATTGATCGCGCGACTTCACGCGGATCACTTTGGCGTCCTTCGTCCACAGCATCGGGAAGTAGGCGTGCTCGGCGAGCCAGCCTTCGTCTTTCTTCGCGATGGCCGTTTTCACCTGCGCCATGAAATCGGCCTGGCCGAAGGCGGCGAGCTTTAGCGAGTCGTCTGCCGCCAGTGCGGGCGAGGCGAAAATCGCAAACGCAAACACGATACGCAGGAACGGATACACATGCTTCAACATGGCGAGCCCCCTAGGATCGAATAGGGGGCCAGCCTATCCGTATGTTGACGCGGATTACAGGCCCTCCACGATCAACGCGCGATAATCGGCGCCCAGGAAGCGGTGCTTGCGGGCCTCGCGGTAGGCCGGGCTGTCGTACCAGGCCTTGGCCTCCTCGAAGGTGGGGAATTCGAGGATTACCACGCCTTCCACCGGCGCACCCTCCAGCGTTTCCACCTTCGCATAGCGGGCCAGCGCCTTGATGTTGTGGCCCTCGCGGGCAGCGACGACCTTCTGGCGGTAGGTGTCCAGCTCGGCTTGGTCTTTGGTCTTCTCGCGCATGAAGATGACATAGGCGGACATCTGGCGTTTCTCCGGGTTTTTTGTGCGCGCGATTGTGCATTGTGCGGCTGCTGCGGCAACCGTTTCGGGACAAATCGGGTTTGTGCAGGGGACTAGTTTATTTAGACCCGGCTTCGCTGCTGCGCAGCTACGCCGTGGCAAGCTGTTTAGACGTGCTGTCCACCATTGATGTGGAGTTCGGCGCCGGTGACGTAGCTGGATTGGTCCGTACACAGATAATAGATCGCCTTCGCCACTTCTTCCGGCTGGCCCAGGCGGCGCAGGGGAATGGTTTCGACGATCTTTTCGGTGCCAGGGGAAAGGATGGCTGTGTCGATTTCGCCGGGGGCGATGGCGTTCACGCGCACGCCGAGCGGGCCGAAATCGGAGGCCATTTCGCGGGTGAGCGCGGCAAGCGCTGCTTTCGATGTTGAATAAGCGGAGCCTGCGAAGGGATGCACGCGGGAGCCTGCGATGGAGGTGACATTGACGATGGCGCCGTGGGCGGCGGCCAGTTCGTTCAGCAGGCCGCGGCCGAGCCAGATGGTGGAGAACAGGTTCACCTCGAACACCTGACGCCAGATGGCTTTGCTGGTGTGCAAGGTGTCGAGGCGTTGGCCGCCCTCGCCTTTCGGCGAGATGCCTGCGTTGTTGACCAGCGCGTGCAGCTTTCCATCCGTCAGCCGCTCGCGCATTTCGCGCACGGCGCGTTCGGTGTCGTCGGGATCGGCGAGATCGACCTGGATGTGGTCTTCGGGGCCGGCCGCCCAGGGGCAGTTTTCGGGGAACGCGTGGCGCGAACAGGTGATCACCCGCCAGCCCGCGCTGGAAAAGCGCTTGACGGTGGCGTGGCCGATGCCGCGGCTGGCACCCGTCAGGATCAGGGTGCGGCGTTCTTCGTTGGCGGCGGTTTTGTGCTCGGTCATGCCCGATTGTAGCCGGGCGGCTATACCTTCGCCAATGGCGGGGGCATTTCGATGCCTGCCGGGTCCTGATGGATCAGGATTTCGGCCTTGGGGAAGGCGGCCATGACGTCGGCTTCTACGGCGTCGCTGATTTCGTGGGCGCGGGTCAGGCTGATGTCGGCGTCGAGTTCGATGTGGAACTGGATGAAGGTGTTCAGGCCCGAAGCGCGCGTGCGCAGGTCGTGCAGGTTGCGGACTTCGGCGTGGCGCATCACCAGCGATTTGATCTTGGCGCGGTCTTCATCGGGCAGTTCGCGGTCCATGAGCTGGTCGTAGCTCTGGCGGAACACACTCCATGCGCTCCATGCCAGGAACAGTGCGATCAGAATGCCGACGATGGGATCGGCGAGTTTCCATCCCAGTTGCTGTGTCAGGACGAGGCTTATCACCACGCCGATGTTGGTGGCGAGGTCGGTTGCGTAATGCGCGCGGTCCGCGCTGATGGCGAGCGATTTGGTGCGCGCCACCACCATGCGCTGATAAGTGACGAGGCCGAGTGTGGCCACGATCGAAATCGCCATCACGATCAGACCGAGGGTTTCGTTTGCAATCGCCTCCGGTTCGATCAGACGGCTGATCGCTTCGATGATCAGGAACGTCGCAGAACCGGCAATGAACGCGCCTTGCGCCAAACCGGCCAGCGGTTCGGCCTTGCCGTGGCCGAAGCGGTGTTCGCGGTCGGGCGGTGTGAGCGAGGATTTGACGGCGATCAGATTGATCGCGGACGAAAAGAAATCGAGACCGGAATCCGCGAGCGACGCCAGCATCGCCACGGAATCCGTCGCAAGATAGGCGGCGAGTTTCAGCGCGATGAGAAAGATCGTCACCGACAGCGAGGCCAATGCCGCGCGCCGCATCAATGTGCCGGGATCGGTCATCACGGAAACAGGCGTTCGGTCGTCCATGGCGCGTTCGCATCGGTGCGGCGATAGACCAGCCGGTCGTGCAACCGGAACGGCCGGTCGCGCCAGAATTCGATTTCCAATGCCGTCACGCGATAGCCGCTCCAGTAGGGCGGACGCGGGACTTTGGCGAGCGCGTATTTGGCGGCAGTCTTGGCGATCTCGCGTTCGAAGGCGAAGCGCCCTTCCATGGGGCGCGATTGCGCACTCGCCCAGGCGCCGATCTGGCTGTCTTTCGGGCGCGAGGCGAAATACGCATCGGCTTCCGCATCGCTGACGCGTTCCACCGGCCCGCGCACGCGGATCTGTTTGCGCAAACTCTTCCAGTGAAAGCACAGCGCGATGTGCGGATTGGCGGAAAGCTCCTGCCCCTTGGCGCTTTCGGTGTTGGTGTAGAAGACGAAGCCTTTCTGGGTGGCTTCCTTCAACAGCACCATGCGGATGTTGGGATGGCCTGCCTCATCCGCCGTGGCGATGGCCATGGCGTTGGCCTCGTTCGGTTCGGATTTCTTGGCCTCTTCCATCCAGACGTCGAACAACGCCATGGGTTCGTCTTTGGCGGTGATGCCGCCGTCGTCTATGGGTCCGCCGATCTCGCTCATATGAACACCCTACAACCTCTTTTGCCTGGGGAAGGCGGCCTTGCTAGCTTCGCGGTCCCAGAGGATTCCCAATGCGTTTAGCGTCTTTGCGTTTCGCCGTCTGTATCTGCGTCTTGCTCGCAGCCGGTTGCGGCACCGTTTCGCCCGAAGAACGGGTCAGCACCTTCGACGAGGGTGTGCGCCTGTATGACGAGGGCAAATATGAAGACGCCTACAAAATCTTCGACGGCCTTTCCTATGTAGACGCCGCTGCCGCGCGCAATGCGGCCCTGATGCTGCGCAAGGGCCAGGGCGTGGAAAAGAACCCCAGCGAGGCCAAGCGGCTGTTCGTGTTCGCGGCGCAAGCCGGGCTTGCCACCGCGGCCGCCGATCTGGGCGAGATGCTGCTGGATGGCGAAGGGGCGCCGCCCAATCCCAGCGAGGCCCTGCCCTGGCTGCAGATGGCGGCGCTGGCCCACCATGCCATCGCCGAATACCACCTGGGCCTGATGTACGAGACCGGCAACGGGGTGGAGAAAGACATCGGTATGGCCAAGAAGCTGTATGCCGACTCCGCCGCTTCCGGCATGGAGGACTCGGCGGCGCGGCTGAAGGCGCTGGGGGGCGAGCCGCCGCCGCTTCGCAGCACCACCGAAGACACCTCCGGCCCATCCCGCCAGAGCGGCGCGCCGACGGCCCAGGAACCGCCACCCGAAGCTCCCGCCCCGGAAGCGGCACCTGCTGAGACCACCCCGTCCGATGCGCCCAAATCGGCGGACGATTATCAGGACATCTCCAAGCCCGATTTCTCCGCGCCCGATGAAGCGCCGGATGCGCGGGACGCACCCGATGCCGACGTGCCGGATACAGAGCCCCCCGGCACCCTGTTGCCCGAGGGAAGTCAGCCGCCCGACCCGGCACCCGTCAGCCCTTAGCGCGGGAAGGACGGGCTCCCTATATTGGGGGCTGGCTGCGATTCCGGCGGATCGCGGCAGGAGAGAACATGGCAGATCCTTATAGCGTACTGGGCGTTTCCAAATCCGCGAGCGAGGCCGAAATCAAAAAGGCCTTTCGTTCGCTCGCCAAGAAATATCATCCCGATAAACATGGCGGCGACGAAGCGTCCGCCAAGAAGTTCAAAGAGATCAGCGGCGCTTACGATCTTCTTGGCGACAAGGACAAGCGCGCGAAATTCGATCGCGGCGAGATCGACGAACAGGGAAATGCGCGCGGCTTCGATCCGCGCCAGGGCGGCGGGGGCTTCGAAGGCAATCCGTTCGGCTTCGGCGGTGGCGGTGGCAGGCAGGGGCCCGGCGGTTTCGAATACACCTACACGAGCGGTCCGGGCGGCGGCGAAGGCTTTCGCGCCGAAGACATTTTCGCCGATCTGTTCGGCGGACGCGGACGGCGCGCGCAACCAAAGCGCGGCGAAGATTATGCGCTGAACGTGACGGTGAGTTTCGAAGAAGCCGCGCGCGGCGGCACGCGCCGCGTGACGTTGCCCGACGGACGCAATGTGGATGTGCGCATTCCCGTGGGCATTCGCGACGGCCAGCAGGTGCGGTTGAAGGGCCAAGGCGCGCCGGGCGGCAATGGCGGGCCCGCGGGCGATATTCTGATTCAGGTGGCGGTTGCGGCGCATCCCTATCTGACGCGCGATGGGCGCGATCTGAAAATGGATCTGCCGATCACGCTGCAGGAAGCGGTGCTGGGCGGGAAAGTTCAGGTGCCGACATTGACCGGCCCCGTGACGCTGACGGTGCCGCCGGGATCGAACACAGGCGCGACCTTGCGCCTGCGCGGCAAAGGCATTCCCGCACACGGCTCATCGAGCGGCGGCGAACCGGCGGGCGACATGTATGTGAAGCTGGTGGTGACGCTGCCGGAGAAACCGGATGCGAAGTTGAAAACATTCGCTGAAGGTTGGGGCGCGGAATATGACCCACGGGCGAAGGTGAAGTGATTTTATGAATCTTTTGTTTTCACGATTCCCCAGCTTAGCAATCTCAGAGCCAATGACCTGGTTGTTGGTAGCGGTTCTTGCCCTTGCAAATGTTAGTGTTGCCGCTGCTCGCGATAGTGACCGATCTTGTAATGATGAAATTGGGATGCGCAGGGCCGGGTTATATGTAGATGAATGCTTAGAGGTGACACCCACGATACATTCGCCGTGTAATGCTACGAATTCGTGCGAGATGATCCTTTCAGAGGTCAAACGCGGGTGTGAGATACTTCACCACGGATTGCTCGAACATCCTGAATATAAAAAGAGGACTTTTGCCGGACATCGTTTGTCAGAACCGAGATTTTGCAAGACGTACATATCTAGTTGAAGGCGAAGAACTCTACTTACCTCCCCATTTCGGGGAGGTCGGCGGCGCGCATTGGCGCGACGACGGGTGGGGACTTCGCGCACTGAGTTCGTTGCAGCAGCCCCCACCCGCCGCGCTGTCGCGCGTCGACCTCCCCGCGTTGGGGGAGGTAAGAAAAATTATGAATTAGCCAGCACCGTGACGGGTGCACCGGGGCTGCCTTCGTCGAGCGAATCTTCCGTCACCACCATGTTCATTCCCGGTTTCAAAATCGCGCGCACGTCGTCGTAGAATTCCTGGGGCACTCGGACTTTCTTTGTGGCGACCATGTCGATCGGTTTGGTGGCGGTCTCATCGTCGCCGGGCAAACCGACATAGAGCCACTTCGCTTCGCCTTTTTCGTCGAAGCCGGTGAACGTCATCGCGTGCGTGCCTTTGATGGCGTCGGGCGCAAGCGCGATCTTCGCGCGGCCGATGACGATGCCGCTGCGCAGGACATACACGCGCTGGTCGGCGGCGCTCATGATGATGGTGACGGGGCCGGTTTGCGAACGATAGGGCTGCCAGCGGAATTCTTCGTGTTCGGCGAGTTTGTCGGCGGCGGCGTAACCTGGTGCATCGGGACTGCGTGCGGGGTTGATAACGCCGGGGCTCAACAGGCTGCGGACGTTCGCCTTGTCTTCGGTGATGATGACGGTGGCGCCCGTCGAATTGGTTTGCTCGAACAGCAGTTTCGAAAATTGCAACGGCAAGCGCACGCAGCCGTGCGAGGCGGGATAGCCGGGCAAACCGCCCGCGTGCAGCGCGATGCCATCCCATGTGAGGCGCTGCATGTAGGGCATCGACGCGTTGTTGTAGAGATTGGAATGATGATCCTTGTCTTTCTGCAGGATCATGAAAATACCGGTCGGCGTTTCGTGGCGGCGCATGCCGGAAGAAACGGTGGACGCGCCGATGCGCACGCCATTGCGATACACCGAAAGAAGCTGCGACGGCAGGCTGACCACGATGGTCATGGGGCCGGTGGGCGCCAGATTGGGCGACCAGATGAATTGTCCGGGCCTGAGCTTGCTGACATCTGTTTCAGTAACCGATGACTTCGGCGCGCCGGGATCGAACGCGAAAGCGGGCGCGGCCAATGCGGCAATCAGAACCAGCGATGTCCATCTGCGCATCGGCAAACGCCCCAGGCAACGAAAGGAATGGTCAGCATATTTGAAATAATGTTCCCTGCTATTGGACGAAGGTCAATTCGCCGCGCACTTGCCTGCAGCAAGCCGGGTTGATATGGCCGGATCGATCCCGATTTTGGGCGGGGTCTCACGGAGTTCGTTGCTTGGTGTTGTCGCGTCGATTTTTGCTGGCTTCGGCCACGGCGGGTTTGGCGGTTTGCGCTGCGCGGCCTGCGTTTGCGCTTGGCGGCAAGACGGGCGTTTCCTCCGCACTGATCGGCCGCGCGTTGGGCGCGTTGCAGAAACATCAAACGAGCATCGAACATCGCGACGTGATCGCGATTGCCGATTTCGCGCAGCCATCGAGCGCGCGGCGTTTTCATCTGCTGGATGTGGCGAGCGGAAGCGTGACGTCTTATCTCGTCGCGCATGGACGCGGTTCCGACCCGGCGCACACAGGCTGGCTGGAACGCTTCTCCAATCAGCCGAGTTCGAATGCGACGTCAGCGGGCACATTCCGCACCGAAGGATTCTATGTCGGCGCGCACGGACGTTCGATCCGGCTCGCAGGGCTCGATGCGACCAACAACAACGCGGAGCCGCGCGGCATCGTCGTGCACGGCGCGTGGTATGTGAGCGATGCGATGGCGCGCGAACACGGCGTGCTGGGCCGCAGCCAGGGCTGTTTCGCGCTCGCCGAGAACTGCCTCAACGAAATCTTCGCCAAACTCGGCCCCGGCCGGATGATTTACGCGGATAAGGTTTAGGCTCGCTCGAAGATCGCCGCCACGCCCTGGCCGCCGCCGACGCACATCGTTTCGAGGCCGTAGCGGCCGCCGCGGCGGTTCAGTTCGTGCAGCAGCGTGACCATGATGCGTGCGCCGGTGGCGCCGATGGGATGGCCTAGCGAGATGCCGGAGCCGTTCACGTTCAGCCTGTCGCGATCGTTCCAATTCCAGCCTTTCAGCACCGAGAGCGCTTGTGCGGCGAAGGCTTCGTTCAGTTCGATCAGGTCCATGTCGTTGAAGCCGAGGCCGGTTTTGGCGAACAGTTTTTTCACGGCGGGAACGGGGCCGATGCCCATGGTTGCGGGCTGAACGCCTGCGGCCGCCCAGCCGACGAGATAGCCCATCGGTTCGAGATCGAGTTCTTTCAGCTTGTCTTCGGCGACGATCAGGCAGGCCGCTGCCGCATCGTTCTGCTGGCTGGAATTGCCGGCGGTCACGACGCCGCCTTTGATGATGGGTTTCAACTTCGAAAGGCTTTCGAGCGTGACGTCGGTGCGGAAGCCTTCGTCTTTCGCAAACGAAATGGGATCGCCTTTTCTTTGCGGCACCGAAACGGGGATCACTTCGTCGTTGAATTTGCCCGCGGCCCATGCGGCGGCGCAGCGGCGGTGGCTTTCCACCGAGAACGCATCGCTTTCTTCGCGTGTGATCTGATATTCGCGGGCCAAATTCTCCGCGGTTTCGATCATGCCGGAGATCACGCCAAAACGTTCTTCGGGCTGGCTGCGTTCGCGGCCGCGTTCCAGGCGATCGAAAAGCTGCACGTTGCCTGCGCGCGCGCCGCCGCGCATGGCAGTGGTGTAATATTCGATATTGCTCATGCTTTCGACGCCGCCCGCGATCACCACATCGGCCGCGCCCGTCTGCACCTGCATCGCGCCGTTGACGATGGCCTGCAATCCGCCGCCGCAACGCCGATCCACCTGCGAGCCGGGAACTTCGATGGGCAAGTCCGCTGCCAATGCGGCCCAGCGGCCGATGCAGGGTGCTTCGCTGTTGGCATAACTCTGGGCGAACACCACGTCTTCGATTCGCGCCGGATCGATTCGCGACTTCTCCACCACCGCTTTGATCGCGGCAGCGGCGAGCCTTTCTGCTGGCACAGGTGTCAGTGTGCCAAGGAATTTGCCCACTGCCGTACGCAAGGGGCTGACGATTGCTGCGCGCCTCATGGAAATGTCCTCAAAGTCATGCCAAACCCTGTCTTAGCGGGGCGGACCTGGGCTGTCATCGGGCCAAAGCCCCTATAGAATTCAGGCTTATCAAGGAGACAGGCGTATGGCGTTCGAGGGCCTTATGAAAGGCAAGCGCGGGCTGGTGATGGGGGTCGCGAACGACCGGTCCATCGCGTGGGGCATTGCACAGCAGCTCCATGCTGCGGGCGCGGAACTGGCCTTCACCTATCAGGGCGATGCGTTCAAGAAGCGCGTGGTGCCGCTGGTGGAACATATGAAACCGGCCGCCGTGCTGGATTGCGATGTCACCAATCAGGGCTCGCTGGATGCGGTGTTCATAGAACTTTCCAAAAAGTGGGACTCCCTGGATTTTTTAATTCACGCCATCGCGTTTTCCGACAAGGAACAATTGAAGGGCCGCTACGTTGACACAACGCCCGACAATTTCGCGATGACGATGAACATCTCCTGCTATTCGTTCACGGCGTGTGCGCAACGCGCCGAAAAAATGATGACGAACGGCGGCAGCATGGTGACGCTGACCTATTACGGCGCGGAAAAGGTGATGCCGCATTACAACGTGATGGGCGTGGCGAAGGCGGCGCTGGAAGCCAGCGTTCGCTACATGGCCGAAGACCTGGGCAAGAAGCAGATCCGCGTCAATTCGATTTCGGCGGGGCCGATCAAGACGCTGGCCGCCAGCGGCATCGGCGATTTCCGCTATATCCTGAAATGGAACGAATACAATTCGCCGCTGCGGCGCACGGTGACGACGGAAGAAGTGGGCAATGCTGCGCTGTTCCTTTGCTCAGATCTCGGCAAGGCGGTGACCGGCGAATGCCTGCATGTGGATGCGGGCTATCATGTCGTCGGCATGAAGGCGGAAGACGCGCCCGATATCGCGGTCGGCAAAAACGATGGCGCTTAGACTCCCCAAGGGGGTCGAACTTTACTTTTCGCGGCACGGCGAAACGGAAGCCAATGTCGAACATCGCTTCTCCGGCAAGATCGACACGCCGTTGACGGCGACCGGACGCGCGCAGGCGCAGCGCATCGGCGAAACGCTTCTCGAAGAATTGGGTGCGAAGCCCAAACTCCATTTCGTCTCAAGCCCGCTCCATCGCGCGCGCACGACCATGGAGATCATTCGCGGCGTTCTCGAACTGCCGCGCGAAGGTTATGCCATCGACGAACGCATCACCGAAATCGATCTGGGCGACTGGGATGAACTGACCGACGCGCAAGCCCGCGCGCGCGATCCCGCGGCGTTCGACGCGCGCATGGCGGACAAATGGAATGTCCATGTGCCGGGCGGCGGCGAAAACTACAAAGAAGTGGCGGACCGCGCCCAAAGCTGGATCGCCGACCTCAGCGAAGACACGTTCGCGGTCAGCCATGGGGCTTTCACCCGCATCCTGCGAGGGCTGTTCGCCGGGCTGGACTGGAAGGCGATGTCCAATTTGGACGAGCCGCAAGGCTGTGTCTTCCGGGTCGAGGGTGGGGAAGTTTCACGGCTGGACGTGGCAACAAAACGCTTCTAGGGCGCACTTCCGTCGGATGAGGACGGAAGTACGCCCTAGATTCTCTAATGGTCGCTCTTTCTGGCGTCGAACCGGTTGCCACTTCGACGGAAAACGCTCTAGAAGCGCCCTATGTCGCACAATACTTTCGGCCATCTCTTCCGCGTGACCACCTTTGGCGAGAGCCATGGGCCTGCCATCGGCTGTGTTGTGGACGGCTGCCCGCCAGGCATCCCGCTTGTCGAAGCCGACATCCAGCGCGACCTCGACCGGCGCCGCCCCGGCACCTCGAAATTCGTCACCCAGCGGCAGGAGCCCGACCGGGTGCGCATTCTCTCCGGCGTCTTTCAGGACGAGCGGATGAAGCAGCAGGTGACGACCGGAACGCCGATTGCGCTGTTGATCGAAAACGTGGATGCGCGTTCGAAGGATTACACCGACATAAGGGACAAATTCCGCCCCGGCCATGCCGACTTCACCTATCTCGCGAAATACGGCGTGCGCGATTATCGCGGCGGCGGACGGCAGAGCGCGCGCGAAACCGCGAGCCGCGTGGCGGCGGGTGCGATTGCGCGCAAGGTTCTCGACCTTCTGTACAAGAAGGTGACGGTGCGCGGGGCGCTGATCCAGATCGGCACGCAGAAGATCTCGCGTTCGAAATGGGATTGGAAGGAAGTGGCGAAGAACCCGTTCTTCTGCCCTGACCCGAGCGCGGTTGATCCGTGGACGGATTATCTGGAGAAACTGCGCAAGAAAGGATCTTCCTGCGGGGCGATTGTCGAAGTGGTGGCCGATGGCATTCCGGCCGGGTTGGGCGCGCCGATCTATGCCAAGCTCGATGCGGATATCGCGGGCGCGCTGATGAGCATCAACGCTGTGAAGGGCGTTGAGATTGGCGATGGCATGGCCGCCGCCGCGCTGACCGGCGAAGAAAACGCCGACGAGATGCGCAAAGGCAAGGGCGGGCCTAAGTTTCTGTCGAACCATGGCGGCGGCGTGATGGGCGGCATCTCCACCGGCCAGCAGATCGTGACGCGGTTTGCGGTGAAGCCGACGTCTTCGATCTTGAACCCGCGCAAGACGGTGGACGTTCAAGGCCGCGAAACGGAAATTCTCACGAAGGGCCGCCATGATCCGTGCGTGGGTATTCGCGCGGTGCCGGTGGGTGAAGCGATGCTGGCGTGCGTGCTTGCGGATCACGCACTGAGGCATCGCGGACAAATCGGCTAACCCACTTACCTCCCCCTTGTGGGGAGGTCGAACAAATCTGAGCGCAGCGAAGATTTTTCGGGTGGGGGACGGTGCTTGTCATTGTCTTCGGCCCCCCACCCGTAAAACGCGTTCCGCGTTTTCCGACCTCCCCACAAGGGGGAGGTAAGAGTATCTACCACCCCTTGAGTTCCGCCATCACATTCTTGCCGATTGAAATCTGCGGTTCCGACGGCGGCTCCATTCCCGTTTCTTCTTCCATTTCCGCCACGCAGGCTTTCGTTTTGTAGGCGAGGTCGCGGAAGTCATGCGCTTGGCTGAGCGTGTGCAGGAAGCAAGTGTCGTAATAAGGATAGCGGTCGGTCGTGCCGCAGCCGAAGGATGTGCGGTCCTTGCGTGCTGCGGTGACGATGAGGCGATTGGGGGCGGCGAGTTTCTGGACGAACACGCCGGAGAAGCAGGCGGAAATCACCACCACTGTCGGTTTGGTTTTGCAGCTTTGGTTCAGGATGTGTGCCAGTTGCGAGGGGCGCAAAATTTCGTCGCCGAGCACGATGCCATAGGGCGTGCCGTGGGTGCTGAAATAGATCAGGCATCCGTCGGGGGCGCTCTTCGTGGCGCTGGCTAAAAGATTGCCGATGGTGTCGGCGTTCGTGCCGTCCGATGCATCGCGCGCGAAGTAGCGCGACCAGGCGGAATATTGGCGGATATTTTGTTTGGCGAAACCGACATGTTCGAGTTCCGTCACCACGTCGCGGCGCGCGTTGTCGAAGGCGCGGCTGGGGCCGCCGTCATGGGCGTGGTAATCGCCCGAGGCCACGACCACCGCCCAACCGGCATAAGGATCGACGTTGAAATAGCGCCACGCGCCGAAGGCGGCAGCGGCAGCCAGCAACGCAACGATGATGCCCCAGATGGCGAAACGGCGCATGGTTCCCCTGCCCCATCATTTCTCCAAGGCGGGCGTGGTTTCAAGCCATGCCGAAGGGGCATAGCCAACGCGCCGCAGCCGCGGGTTCTGGTTGGGCGCGGAATGGCCCACATCGGGCCTTGAGATCATTCGATGGTGAAGATGTTGCGCAAGTTCATGTTTGCGGCGGTTGTGTTTTTCCTGGGCGGAATGGTTCCGGCGCTGGCAGCGCCCGGTTGTGCGATGGGTGTGTACCGCGCGGCGAACGGGGATGGGCTCGTCATCACACGTTACGATCCGCCGCCCGCGGGGTTGTTCTATGCCTTTGTCGATGGACGGCGCGGCGCGCTAGCCGACAAGGACAGTCCGGTTCGTTGCAACGCCGGCAAGGTGAGCGCGAAGACCGATGGCGGCGGGTTTGTGGAATGGCGCAAGATCGCGTTCCGCGAAACGCCGACGCATTTTCGTTCCGATGGTCTTGTCTTGAACGGGATGTTGATCGAGCCGGAAGGGGCTTCGTCCAAAACGCCGCTCGTGGTGTTTGTGCACGGATCGGAAAAGAGCGGCTGGGTGGGCAAAAGCGCGATGCCTTATCTGTTCGCGGTGCAAGGCATGTCGGCATTCGTTTACGACAAGCGCGGCACGGGCGGATCGCAAGGTGTTTATACGCAGAATTTCGATTTGCTGGCCGACGATGCGGCGGCGGCATTGAACGAAGCGCGCAGGCTTGCAGGACCGCGCCATGGCCGCGCGGGTTTCTTTGGCGGAAGCCAGGGCGGGTGGATTGCGCCGGGTGCGGCCAAACGGGCGCACGCCGATTTCGTGGTGGTGGGTTTCGGGTTGATCCTGACGCCGCTCGAAGAAGATTCCGAACAGGTGTTCGATGAATTGCGCCGCAAAGGTTATGGCGACGATGTGATTGCGCAGGCCCGCGAGGTGACCGATGCGGTGGATGGCGTGGCGGCTTCGCATTTCAAGAGCGGTTACGAACGGCTTGCGGCGGTGAAGACCAAATATGCCAAGGCGCCGTGGCTGCACCAGATCAACGGCGAATTCACCGGCGATGTGTTGAAGACCGACGAGAAGACGCTGCGCAAGGAAGGCGCTGCGAAGTTCGATAATGTCGGCATTATTTGGCATTACGATGCGATGGGCGTGATGGCAGGGCTCGATATGCCGCAGTTGTGGGTGCTCGCCGCCGAAGACCGCGATGCGCCAAACCTGCTGACGCAGAAGCGGTTGAAGGAACTGACGGCGGCGGGCAAGCCGATTGATGTGGCGATCTTTCCGCACACCGATCATGGCATCTACGAATTCACCGCCGACGCGAAAGGCGAACGCGAGATCACGCGCCATCCCAAGGCTTATTATCGATTGATGGGCGATTGGATAAAGGGCGCGCTTCACCTGCCCTACGATCCGGCAACGCTGACAATCAACGTTGGAAAATAGCGGCGAGTTCGAGCTGCGCCGACCACAGGAATTGATCGACGGGGGTGAGTGCGGCCAGGCGCAAGCCGCCGTCGATCAAGGTTCGGGCGTCGCGCGCGAAGCTTGCCGGGTTGCATGAGATGTAAATCACGCGGGCGATCTTTGATTTGGCGATCTGCTCGGTTTGTGCGGCGGCGCCTGCGCGTGGGGGATCTAGCACCACTGCATCGAATGCGCCCAGTTCGCTTGCCATCAAGGGGCGGCGGAAGAGATCGCGGCGTTCGGCGGTGAGGGGTTTTAGACCTTTGGCGGCGCGTGCTGCGGCGGTGAGGCTTGCGATCATTGCGGCGTCGCTATCGAACGCTTGCACTTTTGCGTGCGCGGCCAATGGGAGCGCGAACGTGCCGATGCCGCAGAAAAGATCGGCGATGGATTTTGCTTTGCCGATGTTCTGCTGAACGTAAGCTTGCAGAAACTGTTCGGACTCTCTGGTGGATTGCAGGAACGGTTCGGGCGGCAGGCGCACGTCGGCGTTGGCGATGCGCAGGCGCGGGGCTTCGAATTCGGCAATCGGGTCGGCCTGCGCGGTGACGCGGATCAGGCCCAGTTGCGGGGCGCGCTGGGCGATTTGCGTGACGGTGGCGGGGGCATCGGCGCGCTTCATTTCCAGCGAAAGATCGAAACCGTTGTCGGCCTCGGTGAGGTGCAAGGTGGCGCCCTCGCCTTCCTTCAGGATCGCATGCATCAGCGGGCGCAACTTGCCGACCAGCACAAACAGTTCCGGCGTCAGCACATGGCATTCGTGCATGTCGACGATGGCGTGGGAATGACGTGCGTTGAAGCCGAGCTTGATTTCGCCCTTCTGTTTCAGCGCTTTCAGCGAAGCGCGGCGGCGCGTGTTGGGCGGCACGATGACAGGGGCTTCGACCGCCACATCCTCGATGCCGCGCTGCGCCAGCGCTTGGGTCACCTGATCGCGTTTGAAAGCGCGATAGGTTTCATCGTCGATGTGTTGCAACGCGCAGCCGCCGCAGGTGCCGAAATGACGGCACACGGGCAGCACGCGATGGGGGCTCGGCTCAACAACTTCGACAAGCTTGCCGTCTTCCACGCGCACCACGTCGCCGGGCGCGGTGTAAGGCACAAACGTGCCGTCTTCGGCGACACCGTCGCCTGCGTGACCGAGTTTGACGATGCGAAGCGTGGTGCTCAGGCGATGCGGCTGATGGCGGCTGCGTCCTGCTCACGGCCCAATGCGCCGAGCGCCATGGTGACGATGCCGTTGGCATCCAGACCTGCGGCCTCATACATCTTCTCAGGCGTGTCCTGATCGATGAAGCGGTCGGTGAGCACCATCGGGCGCACCTTCAGCCCGCGATCGAGCAGGCCGCCGAGCGCGAGGAATTGCAAAACGTGGCTGGCAAAACCGCCAACCGCGCCTTCCTCGATGGTGATCAGCACTTCGTGTTCGCGTGCCAGACGACGAATGAGGTCTTCATCCAGCGGTTTGGCGAAACGCGCATCGGCCACAGTGCACGACAGGCCATAGGTCGAAAGCTTGTCGGCGGCCATCAGGCATTCCGCCAGACGCGTGCCGAAGCTCAGGATCGCGATGGAGGTGCCTTCGCGGATCACGCGGCCCTTGCCGATGGTCAGACGCGTGCCGAGTTCGGGGCGTTCCAGACCGATGCCCTCGCCGCGCGGATAGCGGATGGAAGACGGACGGTCGTCGATCTCCACCGAAGTGGCGATCATGTGCATCAGCTCCACTTCGTCGGACGGCGCCATGACGACGAAGCCGGGAAGCGTAGCGAGATACGTCGTGTCGAACGAACCGGCATGCGTCGGGCCGTCGGCGCCGACGAGCCCTGCGCGGTCCATCGCGAAGCGCACGGGCAGCGACTGGATCGCCACGTCATGCACCACCTGGTCATAAGCGCGTTGCAGGAAGGTGGAATAGATCGCCGCGAACGGGCGCATGCCTTCGGCCGCGAGACCGGCGGCGAACGTCACGCCATGCTGTTCGGCGATGCCCACGTCGAACGTGCGGGTGGGATGGTTCTTGCCGAAAATGTCGAGACCGGTGCCCGACGGCATGGCGGCGGTGATCGCCACGATGCGCGGGTCTTTGTCCGCGTGCTTCGACAGCGTTTCGCCGAACACCTTTTGATAGGCGGGCGCTTTGGAATTGGATTTCTTCTGTTCGCCGGTCAGCACGTTGAACTTGCTGACGCCGTGATATTTGTCGGCGCTGGCTTCGGCGGGGGCGTAGCCCTTGCCCTTCTGCGTCACGACGTGAACGAGGATCGGGCCGTTCTCCGCATCGCGCACATTCTCCAGCACCGGGATCAGGTGATCGAGATTGTGACCGTCGATGGGACCGACATAATAGAAACCCAGCTCTTCGAACAGCGTGCCGCCCATGGCGATGCCGCGGGCATATTCTTCCGCACGACCCGCCGCCACTTTCACCGGGCGCGGCATGTGCGCGGCAAGCTGCTTGGCGAATTCGCGAAGGTTGCGATAGGGGCGCGAAGAAATCAGACGCGCCAGATACGCGCTCATCGCGCCGACCGGCGGCGCAATCGACATATCGTTGTCGTTGAGGATGACGATCAGGCGCGCATCCATCGCGCCCGCATTGTTCATCGCTTCATAGGCCATGCCGGCGCTCATCGCGCCGTCGCCGATCACGGCGATGGAATTGCGCTTCGTGCCCTGCAGTTCGCTGGCAACGGAAAAGCCCAATGCAGCAGAGATCGAGGTCGAGGAGTGGGCGGCACCGAAGGGGTCGTATTCGCTTTCGGCACGCTTGGTGAAACCGGAGAGACCTCCGCCCGAACGCAAAGTGCGCATGCGGTCGCGGCGGCCGGTGAGGATTTTGTGCGGATAAGCTTGATGGCCGACGTCCCACACGATTCTGTCATGCGGTGTGTCGAAAACGTAATGAAGCGCGGTCGTCAGTTCGACGACGCCGAGACCCGCACCCAAATGGCCGCCCGTTACCGATACGATATCGATCAGCTCCTGCCGCAACTCCTGAGCGAGTTGGGGAAGCTGCGACCTATCGAGGGCACGCAGTTGGTGAGGTTCGGTTACTTGGTCGAGTAAAGGCGTCTTGGTGGGCAAACTCATCAAATGATCCGATTGTTGGGACGCAACATGCGCACCACGAACTCCGCCGCCGCGCCGGGAAAGTCGGCTTTTTTACCGAATAAATCAAGGCGATAGGGAACTTTGGCGGTCAAAGACAGTCTCTGTGGTTTGTAGTGCACAGTGCTCATTTTCCAATACGGATACTGGGGTTTGGCTCCAATATCCAGAAAGTTTGTGTGGTCTTGGGTTGGCTTAACCGAGGTCCAATGGCTCGGACCCGGTGGGGCCGGAGGCGCCATGGACGATCTTTTCCAGCCGGCTTTCGGCTGCCTTGAGCTTCTGCTCGCAATGGGCCTTCAGGGCCTGGCCGCGTTCGTAGAGCACGATGGAATCTTCCAGATCCACCTCGCCCTGCTCCAGCCGGCCGACGATGGATTCCAGCTCGCGCAGCGCCGCCTCGAAACTCAAGGTTTCGACGGATGGCTGGTCGGACTTGGCTTTGGACATGCTCAGAACTCCATCAGCACCCGCATGTGGGCCGAGGCCGAACGCGCGAGAGCCGCGAGGTCATAGCCGCCTTCGAGAGTCGAAACAACGCGGCCCCCGCATGCGCGGGACGCATATTCGCACAGCACCCGCGTGGCCCAGGCAAAGTCCTCTTCGGTGAAGGAAAGATTGGCCAGGGGGTCGCTTAAATGCGCATCGAATCCGGCGGAGATGAAAAGGAAATCGGCGCGGAATTCCTCCAATGCGGGAATCGCCTGCGATTCAAACGCCGCGCGCAATTCGCGCCCGCCCGCGCCCGGCGGCAAAGGAAGATTGACGATGTTGCCGCTTGCGCCGCGTTCGCCGCGCGCGCCGCTGCCGGGATAAAGCGGCATCTGGTGGGTGGAGATATAAAGCGCGTCGGCATCGTCCCAGAAGATGTCCTGCGTGCCGTTGCCGTGATGAACGTCGAAATCGACAATCGCCACGCGCTTCAACCCAAGCTCCCGCGCGCGGTAGGTCGCGACCGCCACATTATTAAAGAGGCAGAAGCCCATGGCCCGGTCGCGTTCGGCGTGATGGCCGGGCGGGCGCACGGCGCAGAACGCGTTCGAGATGTTTCCAGAAGCCACTTCCTCCGTCGCCAAGCACACCGCCCCGGCTGCCCGCAATGCCGCTTCCGCCGAGCCGGGCGACATGGAGGTGTCCGGGTCGATGAAGGCCCGGCCTTCGCGGGTGGCCTGTTCGGCCAGCGGACCGAGGATGGTTTCGACCAGCGCCCGGCCATGGGCTTTGAGCAGAAGGCCCTGTTCCACCCGGGGCGCCTCCAGCCGGATGAGGGGCTGGAAGGAGGGAGCCTCCAAGGCGCGCAAGATCGTTTCAAGGCGCTGGGGCGATTCGGGGTGGCCGTGACCGGGATCGTGCTCCCGGCAGGCGCGATGGGTGATCAGGGCGGTGGTCATGCGCCCAAGATAACGGGTCGGCCGCTTGCCTGCACCGTTCAAGATCGCAGATAACGATCAGTGTACGGAGTGTATCGGTCGCTTGCCAAACCCGGTACGCGCGCGCATTAAAATCGCCCTGTTACCGATCATGCGGAAGACATACGGATGGCCGATCAAGGTTCCTCGCTCGAAAATCTCAACAGGGTTGTGCACGGAGGGGGCTTTCCGGCCTACAACAAATCCTCCGTTTCGCCCGCGCAATTGCAGCAGATTCTCGAAGCCGGAATTGCACATCACAGGGCCGGACGCCGCGAAGATGCCGAACGCGCCTATCGCCAGGTGCTCGACATCGCGCCCAACCAGCCCGATGCGTTGAACCTTTTGGGTGTGCTGGCCGCCGAAGCGGGATTGCACGATCTGGCCATCGATCTGATGCGCAAGGCGCTGATGACGCGGCCGAAGGATCCCAACATCCTCAACAATCTCGGTCACGCAGAGTCGGAGATGCGTCGCTATGAAGAAGCCCGCGATCATCTGGAGCGCGCCGTCGCGCTGAAGCCGGATTTCGACGAAGCGAAATACAATCTCGGCCGCGTGTTGCGATCCCTCGGCGAAACCGAGATGGCGCTGCGCTTGTGGCAGGAAGTGTGGGAAGCGGACGACCGCGTGCACGCAGCCCTTGTCGGCATCACCAATATCTATGGAGATCGCGGCGAATTCGACAAAGCCGAAGAAACCGCGCGCAAGGTGATCGAGCGGTTGCCCCACCGGCCCGCCGGTTACATCAGCCTCGCCCACGTTCACAAATTCCGCGAGGACGACGGCACGCTGGCCGAAATCGAATCCCAGTTGCAAGACGAGACCATTCCCGATCAGGACAAGATCGCGCTGCATTATGCGGCCGGAAAGATCGGCGACGATCTGAAGATGTATGGCCGCGCGTTCGAACATTTCGATCTCGCCAACCGCATGGCGTCGAGCACCTACGATCCCAAGATCACCGAAGAATACCGCCGCAAGAAGAAGATGGTGTTCTCCAACCGCTTCTATCGCGACCGCAAAGGCTGGGGCCATCAATCCGAACAGCCTGTGTTCGTGATCGGCATGCCGCGTTCGGGCACCACGCTGACCGAGCAGATTCTCTCCGCCCACCCGAAGATCTTCGGGGCGGGCGAAGTGGAAGCGTTCGAGAAGATCGGACTGTTCTCCGAAGAGATATCGCCCACGCGCGACCTTTATCCGATCAGCGCGCTGAAGCTGACGCAGTTCGGTGCGGAACTTATCGGCAAGCGCTATGTCGACGACATGCAGCGGCGCAGCAACAAGCCGGCCGAGCGCATCGTCAACAAGATGCCGCACAATTTCGAACTGCTGGGCATGATCGCGCTGATTCTTCCCGGCGCCAAGATCATCCATTGCCGGCGCAACCCGATGGACACTTGCCTGTCGTGCTGGACCAAAAACTTCAACGACGCGCACGGCTATAACCGTTCGCTGACCGATCTGGGACGTTATTATCGCGGCTACCACGACCTGATGGACCATTGGCGCCAGGTTTTGCCGATAACGATTCTCGATATCGACTACGAAGAGCTGACTGCGGACACAGAAACGGTCGCGCGACGCATTATCGAATTCTCTGGACTCGAATGGGACCCGGTGTGTCTCGATTTCCACAAAGTCGAGCGTCCCGTCCGCACAGCAAGTGCGTGGCAAGTGCGGCAGACAATTTATCAAACATCGGTCGGACGTTGGCGCAATTATATGCCACATCTTCAGCCATTAATTGAAGCATTAGGTCCGCTCGCCCAAGACGGTAAGTAAATTCATAAGAAGTGGAACCGTTTCGGACTTCGCGCGTTCTGTGTCGCTTTTGTCACATGCGTGTCCAAACATTTTTATTGCGCGCTGTTCCTTATTGCGATGGCGGATGCGCCGCATAAGGATGATGCAGCTTTATTCGTTAGCTTTTTAACGGTCATTCGACCGTTCCCTTTTCGACCGAACACAAGGCGGGGACCATGAAAACACGCAAGCTTCTCCTCATCACGACTGCATTGGCCACTCTTTCGCTTGTGGCCACTTCTGCCAACGCAGCCGAAGGATACGCGAGTATCTTCGGCGGTGTGAGCTTTATGCCGAAGCCACGCTTGGCAGGTACCAACCACACCCATTCCACCACCTATGTTTTCCAGTCGTCGCAATCGGTCGATACGTCGTTCAAGACCGGTTATGTCGTCGGCGGGAACTTCGGCGTGAAGTGGGACAGCGGACTTCGAACCGAAGTCGAACTCGCTTTGCGGCAGCATTCTTCAAAGAAGAACGGGCACCTGCGCACGAGCTATGTCGCCGGATACATCTCGGGCACGACGGTCCATCAGAACACTCCAGTGTTCTCGACCACCAGCGATCGCGATGTGACGACCGACCTTCACATGCGTGCTTATTCGCTGATGGCGAATGCCTGGTACGACTTCGACTTCGGTATGGGCTTCACGCCTTATATCGGCGGCGGTATGGGCCTTGCTCAGGTCCAGATCGACGGTTCGATCGACGGTGCACGCATCGCCGAGAAGAACGACGTCGTCTTCGCCTGGCAGGCGGGCGCCGGTGTTGCATTCCCCGTGACGGATTCCATCAAGGCCTTCGTCGATTACCGCTACTTCGCGGCGAACGATGCGCATCTGAGATTGGAGCCCGGCTTTAACGGCGGCAGCATCTATCCCAGCTTCGACAGCCATTCGATCATGGTCGGCCTTCGCTTCGGACTCTGAGGCGGAAAAACCATGAACGCTTTTGCATCCAGCAACTGAACAAATTGGGGGTATCCCAGTGACCCATCTCTCGAATACTTCGACCCGCTACCGCAGCTGGCTTCTGGCCGGTGCTGCGCTGGCGACAGTCTCAACCGGCGCCATGGCGCAATCGGAGCCCTCGTCGGGCGTGGAAACGGTGGTCGTCACCGGTTCGCTGATTCAGCGCACCATGGCCGACACGCCGACGCCGACCGTCATCGTCGACGCCGATGCGATCGCGAAAACCGGCTTGCCGAATATCGGCGCGGTTCTCGCCAAGCTGCCGCAAATCCAGAACGCGGCGGGCGCAGGCGACTTGACGCCGACGAACTCCAACTTCCTCACCTCGGGTTTCGGCGTGACCAACGTCGACCTTCGCGAATTGGGCGTCGCCCGCACCCTGGTGCTGGTGGACGGCAAGCGCTGGGTCACGGGTAGCCCGACCACCAGCGGCGTCGACCTGAACACCATTCCGACGGCCATGATCGACCATGTGGACGTCATCACCGGCGGCGCTTCGGCCACCTACGGTTCGGACGCCATCGCCGGCGTGGTGAATATCACGCTGAAGAACGACTTCGAAGGCATCACTGCCAACGCGCAGTACGGCCAGACCAACCGCAACGACGGCGCCGACGCAACCGGCAACGTCGTCGTCGGCGGTAATTTCCTGGAAGGCAAAGGCAACGTCACCGTCGCCTTCACTTACGACAAGCAGGAACGTATCAGCTCGGGCAATCGCGACATCACCTCGACCGACGTGACGCAATTCCCCGGCAACTTCATCGGTTACGGCACGTATTCGTCGTTCGCGCCGCAAGGCCGCTTCCAGTACACCAATGACAGCCGTACGGCACTTGCCGAAGTCAAGATCGGCGACCCGACGACGATCGCATCTCTCGGTTACGGCATTCGTGGCGACGATGTCTATCACAACTTCTCCACCGCTACCGACGGTTTCGATCGCAGCCCGAACCGTTACATCCAGGTTCCGGTCCTTCGCCGCAATATCACGACCAACGGTCATATCGATGTTGCGCCATGGGCTCGCTTCACGTTCCAGGGCACTTATGCGCTGACGACCTCGTCTAAACAGCTGGAGCCATATCCCGGCGCTTCCACCGATGGTCTGAGCACTCCGACCAGCGCGGGCGGGACGGGCATCGTGATCCCGCTGACCAATCCGTTCTATCAGGATGCCCTCACCCACGGC
>Ga0265327_10000785_pt1 | contig 48996 bp, 58 predicted proteins | sample 41621metaG_FD_202089 | JGI IMG/M metagenome (GOLD analysis project Ga0265327, IMG submission 202089) | Rhizosphere microbial communities from Carex aquatilis grown in University of Washington, Seatle, WA, United States - 4-16-21 metaG | ecosystem: Host-associated > Plants > Roots > Rhizosphere... | reverse complement strand
CGGGGCAGTGTCTCACGAGTGAGGCGCTTGGCGGACGTTCGGCGAATCGCGGCGAATGTGCGCAAGCGTGCCGGATGCCGTACGATTTAATTTCGGACGAGCAACAAGTTGAATTGGGTGATCGGCGGTATTTGCTCAGCCCGCAGGATCTGGCGGGGATGGAAGTTTTGCCCGACCTCGTCCGCGCCGGTGTGGTGTCATTGAAAATCGAAGGGCGTTTGAAAACGCCGGAATACGTGGCGAACATCACGCGGGTTTATCGACGGGCGCTGGATCAAATTTCGCAAGGAAACGCGAAGCCCGGTGCTGCCGCGGATCGTTACAATTTGGAGATGGGTTTTTCGCGCGGGCTTTACACAGGTTGGTTCGGTGGGGTTAACAACCAGAATCTGGTGCATGCGCGTTTTGGAAAGAAACGCGGGGTTTACCTCGGTGAAATTCGACGCGTAGGGAATGGTTTTGTTTCGTTGAATTTGGAGGCGCCGCTGAAGCGCGGCGATGGTGTGGTCTTTGATGCCGGGCATCCGGACCAGCAGGAGGAGGGCGGACGCATTTATGATGTGCGTCTGCGAAATGGGGAAACGACGCTTCAATTCGGCGATGGCGATGTAGATTTTTCGCGCGTCAAAGTGGGAGATAAACTTTGGAAGACCAGCGATCCCGAGCTTGACCGGGAATTGCGCAAAACATTTTCGAGTGAAGCTCCGCAGTTTACGCGGTCGCTCAATCTCGAAGTGCACGGCCACGTCGGCGTGCCAATGACGGTGATTGCTCGCGATGAGATGGGGAATATTTCGCAACAGCGGTCGACGATGGAATTGCAGATTGCACAGAAGCAGCCGCTCACGACCGAGCGATTGCGAGACCAGCTTGGACGCCTTGGCGGGACGGCATTGCATCTTGGCACTTTGGATAATCGGCTCGAAGGCGCAGTGATTGTGCCGATGAGCGAGCTAAACCGGATGCGGCGGGATTTGGTGGCGGAGATTGCGGCATTGAGAGCAAAGCCAAAGCGATGGACGCTGACCAATTTCGAATTGCGAATTGTGGATCGCGAATTGAAAACGCCGGAACGGGAAGCAGAGCTGATCGCGCTGGTTCGGACGATGCCGCAACTCGAGGCCGCCATCGCTTCGCATGTTCACAGAGTTTATTGCGAATTTGAAAATCCGAAAAAATATCGGGATGCGGTGGCGCTATTTCGAAAATCCGCCAATCCCAATCCGCAATCCGCAATTTTTGTCGCTCCTCCGCGAATTGCCAAGACGGGTGAGGAATGGATTTTGAAACAGGTTCGATCGAGTGATGCCGATGGGTATTTGATTCGCAATTACGATGACCTGAATTTTTTTGCGGATTGCCGGCGCGTTGGAGATTTTTCGTTCAACGTCGCAAATCCGATGACGGCGGAATATTTCAAGAGCAAGTTTGGGCTGGAGTATTTGACGGCATCATACGATCTGAACGTTACGCAGTTGGAAGCGTTGCTGAAAAGTGCGCCGCCGGAGTGGTTCGAAATCACGATTCATCAGCACATGCCGATGTTTCATATGGAGCATTGCGTGTTTTGCGCATTTTTATCGAAGGGTACCGATTATACGAACTGTGGCCGGCCTTGCGATACGCACAACGTGAAACTCCGCGACCGCGTTGGGCTGGAGCATCCGTTGAAGGCGGATGCGGGTTGCCGGAATACGGTTTTCAATGCACGTGCTCAAACCGGTGCCGAATTTGCGGCGCATCTCATGGCGCTTGGCGTGCGGAATTTTCGAATTGAGTTTGTGAACGAAAGCCCGAACGAGGTTGCTACGACGATTGCGAAATATCGTTCGCTGTTACGCGGCGAAATCTCTGGCGCTCAGCTATGGCGAGAGTTGAAGTTGCAGAACCAGCTTGGGGTCACTCGTGGGACTTTGGAAAAGATCGAACGCTTGTAGCTCCGGTTTCAGCCGGGACAACGAACATCGCGAACTTATCGAAGCTGAATTTGTGGCGGAGTTGCCACGTAATCGGCGATGGTCAGTGATGCGTCCGGATGGGTGCGCATGAATGATGCGGGGCACTTTGCGGTGATTGGTCCGTGCAAGACGCGACGAGCAACGGCACTTTGCCAAAGGCGATTGCAGTAGAAACGCATGCGCCGCGATTCCAGAATTTCTTTCATCCCGACCGTTATTGCCCGTCCTGGGATAATGGCCAGTTCTCCGCCCACTGTGACCGAATTAATCGTCCGCGTCTCGCGGGTAAGATTCAAAACGCGGGTCGGCAGGGCAGCGAATTCTTTGTCGGAAATTTTTTCGTCCGATTCGGGAGGTTCGTTGAAAGCCATGTGCCCGTTGATGCCAATGCCGCCGAACGTTGCGTCAACTCCTCCGCGCGATTGGATGAGTTTGCTGATGTCGTTGCAACGTTGCGGGTCGGGGAAGACGCGGTTCTCGGACTTGGGGGCGAGTTGGGGATCGAGCAAATCGTAAAACAAACGATTCATGTAACCACGGAAACTGAGCGGGTGATCAATCGGAATCCAGCAGTTATTATCCGTTAAGTACTCATCCATGTTGATGAGGACGACGTCGCGAATGCTCAAGCGCTCGGCGTTGATTCGTTTGGCGAGGATTGGGAACTGATCGACGGGGCCGACTGGAACGATCAATGTCGCTTCGCGTCCTTGTTTTTTTGCGTCAACGATTTCGTCAAACATGTCCTTTGCCACGGCTTCGCCGATGGAAGCCATGTCGGTTTTGATCGTGACTTTGACGTTGGTGCCTTTGCCAAGGTCGCTCGCGGGAATCGTTAGGTAATCGGGTAACACAATCAGACGAGAGTGCCGTTTGTGGACAGGTGACGCAGATCATGCGCGGCATCGGCTCGCACCATTTCATAAAAGAGATGTGTCGCTCCGCCGACCTGATGTGCATCGATGTAACGGAGCGATTTCGATGCGTGCGGACTGGTGTAGCGGGGACCTTGCGGCGTCTCGACTTTCCAGGTTTTCAAATCGCTCGAAACGGCGATGCCGGTTTTTTCTTCGTAATTTTCATGATGCCCGGCACTGCCGTCGTAAAAGGCAACGAACTGGCCATTGCTGGAGACGACGCTATTGATGCGACGGCAATAACAGTCCCAGCCCTGGCCCTCGGGTTTAAGCACGACACCTTCCCATTTCCAATTATCCAAATCGTTAGAGGTGGCGAGGCCGGTGGCAGAAACGCATTCGCCGGTGTTGTAGATGTCCAACGTCGAATGGGATTTGTCCGAAGTCTTCGTCGTCGGCAGCGCGATGCTGAGGAACATGTAGAATTTGCCCGCGTGCTCGAAGATGAACGGATCCTTGATGCCTTCCAGTCCCAAAGGTTTGGCTTTGAAAATGGAAACGCGCTTTTCCGTATCGAGTTTCCGGATGTCTTTGGCGGAGATCATCGAGACGCACCAGCGGCCATCGGCAGGATCGACGTAACTGGTGTAATAGCGCCACGTGCCGTCGGCGCCTTTGCGGATAGCGCTGCGTTCGATTGAAGCGGAATCGTATTTGTTCTTTCGGACGGTCCAGATGTCTTCCCAATTTTTCAAGTCGGTCGAGTGCGCGATGCGTGCTTCGCCACCGCGATCGGGTTCGACGCCGCGTGGTCGGCGAATGCGATAAGTGATATACCAGGCTTTTTCATCGGAGGCATAGAATGCGCCGGGTGCGCCGACCCAATAGCCGTTGCCGATGCCGACGGGTTCGCGGATAACCGTGCCTGAGAGAAATTGTTCAACAGCAAGAGAAGCATTCATGCAGGCACGATGTTTAGGGCTGCGGTTTTTTTCTTCAACAAATTTCGAGGATGAGGGCGAAGGACGATTACCAAAAAAGAAATGGCGGAGAAGGGGGGATTCGAACCCCCGGTACGATTTTACTCGTACAACGGTTTAGCAAACCGCCGCTTTAGGCCACTCAGCCACCTCTCCGCAGATGCTTCAAAACTGCCGGTTTGCCTTTATTTGCAGGCTCTTCGACGCGCTTTGACCCATCAAATTCGCAATAACAGTAACACACCGCCTTTGGACAAAAAAGGACAAAATATGACATCCGCCAGTCACAAACAGGCACAAAGCCGTGGTGTCCGAGATTTCGACGCGCGCAATCCGTGGGCTGATAACGACCGTCCGCAAACCATTTTATGAGCGATGGCCGTCAATCCACCCTCGACTTGCCGGAAACGATCGTGCAGCCGCCGAAAGTTACCGACCGCACCATTTGGCACGTTGGCGTATCTGGTGGAAAAGATTCAGCAGCGGCTTTGCTCTGGCTTGTGCGCGAGAGCGGAATTCCAAAAGCGAAAATCCGCGCCACGTTTTGCGACATTGGCAATGATCACCCGTGGACCTTGGAGCATGTAAAAATGCTCAGCGAACGGGTTCACCCAATTGAAACAGTCCGACCCGTCATGCAGTTTTTCGAACTCGCGTTTGACCGGCGCCCCACGCACGCCGTTACAGGGCGCATGGGCAATGCCGCGTTGGTTCCGCCGCGCCGTCCGCAACAAAACCAGCCAAGTCGCCTGCGAGGTTATATGAACGAAACAACACCCGAAATCGTTGTACAGAGTCAACCTATCGACCTCGAAATAACCGAGTTGCTCGGTGAAAAGGCCCGTGATTTTCTCATCATGTGTTTTGACGGCGTGCACTTCGAAGATTTTGGCACTCCAAACGACACACCTTTGAACCGCGCCAACTGGCAACACATCATCGATGCTCTCAACGACAGGTCTAAAAAATCGTTATGGCCAAAAATGTTTGAAAACTGGAAGGTGAATATCTGCAAGCAATTCGCGCTCCCAATAACCACAACCGCCAAAGAGTTTCGCCCGGTTGTATCGTTTAAAATTTCGCGGGTGTGCCACGGCTATTCAGAACACTTCCACGCTGCCGTCAGCTTGTTCGAAACACTATCGGACAAAATATCAGCATGGACCGTCAGAAAACGCGGAGACGACACCTTTGTCGAGATCGTAACCAAAGATTTTGTGCCGTTTCACGACGGCGGCTCGGATAAACCAGCGCTCATAATCGCAAGGGCTGTCCGTTCCATGTTGAAACACCTTCAACGAATGGAACAAATCAGATGACCGCAAAACCCACGGTGCCGAAAGCTTCGAGAATTCGGCGCGCGTCCGTATCCGATGCCATTTGTCCGCACTCGCGAATTGGCACGATTCAATTGGCCTTGCGCCATCCGGCGTTTAAGAAGCGGCCAACCGCGCGGTTTGCAAAACAGTTTGGTGAGGACCTTGAAAAGGAAATCGTCCGTTTAGACCCGAAACTGGCCATGGCCGCTGCCGCCGGCTGGAACCCAAAGTTTGACCGATGAGAATGTTCACCGAGCAGTGGACCAAGGCCAACATCGTCAGTTGGGTGAAATCGCGAGCCGCACTTGGAACCTACGACGGCATCATGACACCGCGCGCCAAAGCGTATTCAGATTCCTGCACGGCCGCGTACAAGCCTGACGGTTCCATTCTGCTTTTCACGCGCGATGAAGGAATGCACGAGTGCGGCTGGTGGAAGAATCCAGATTACGAACGCTGCTTGCACTTGTCGCTGAGCTTCCGCGACCCGGAAACTGGCAAGCCGCGCCCGCGCGACAAGGATCTAAGCGACGAGTGGATTGACCTGTTTTTCGGCCCAACCAAAAATCTGATCTGGGCCGAGCCGCCGTATTATCCGGAGGGCAAGAAAAACGATGTGTGGCATTACCGCGTTTTCTACGCACCTGGTTGGGTTGCTCCAATTTTGCCGCGCGGCGAAGTCTATTCGAAGGATTGGACGCCAAAACACTGGCTTTCGTGGAGTGACCTACGCGCAAAGCTCGGTCAGGAAACCGACCTGATTATGGAAGGTTTGAGTTAGTGAAGATTCTGCTGTTCCAACTCGACGGCAAGATTCCAAACATTGCGCTGATGCGCATCGCCGCCCATCATCGGGCGCTTGGCGACGAGGTTACGTTGCGGCACACCGGCAACCCAACGCGTGAGCTTTGGGACCATCCAGATAGAGTTTACGGCTCCGCGATTTTTGAGAAAACCAAACCCGCCATTGACCAGCTTTTGCAGCATTTCCCTACCGCGATTGTGGGCGGCACTGGTGTCAATGTTTCAGTGACGCTCGAGCAACACGGCATAACGACGACAAAACAGGATTACAGCGTATATCCGAAGTGGCGTCAGAGCATCGGATTCACTCAACGCGGGTGCCGCCTGCGCTGTTCGTTCTGCGTTGTGCCACGGAAGGAAGGCGCGATGCGGCCAGAAAACACCGTAGCTGAAATCTGGCGAGGTGAACAATATCCTCGCGAGTTGCTATTGCTCGACAACGATTTTTTTGGCCAACCGAACTGGCGGGATCGTATCACTGAAATTCGCGATGGCCGTTTCAAGGTCAGCTTCAATCAAGGCATCAACGCTCGTTTTCTGACCGATGAAGCCGCCGAAGCTATCGCCAGCATCGACTACCGCGACGATTCGATGAAACGCAAGTGTATCTACACGGCGTGGGATAACCTCAAGGATGAGGAGCGCCTGTTTGCAGGGTTGAACCGGCTCGTTAAGTATGGTGTGAAGCCTGATCACATCATGGTCTACATTCTCGTCGGATATTGGCCAGGTGAAACTCAGGAACAGCGTTTGTACCGAGCTCGCAAACTGCGGGATTTCGGGGCACGGCCATACCCGATGCCATTTGTTCGCACACCAGAGTTGATGGGCTTCCAACGTTGGATCGTCGGAGCGTACGACAAGCGCATCGCATGGAAGGAATGGGAACGCGCGAGCTACCGACCTGAAAAACTACAACTCGCATGACCAAACACATCATCATCGGCATCAAAGGCGAAGGCGTCATTAACATCGACCAACTCAAAGTCGATAAAATCGTCATCGAAAATCAGGCGCATCGGCTCCTGTTACGCCGTGCCCAAGAGGACGGCACCAACATCAAGGAATCCCTCCGCCGCACCCTCACTGAAGCCATCAACGAATTTATTGACAATAACACCTTCGTTTGACAGGTTCCCGATTCAGGAACCATGAAAACCAAGTCCGCTATAATGCTCCTGCTTGTCTCCATCGCCTCCATAACCGCTCACGGTCAGACAGTGACCCTCTACGCGGTCAGCACAGCCGCGCAATCCTTCGACAGCGCGCCGCTCGCCGTTGGGAGCAACCAGGTAGCAAGGGTTTCCTATTTTGGCGGCACAAGCTACTCGACCAAGGCGCTCGACGCCACAATGACAGTGGCCCTTGATGGAGTTATCACCAACGCACTGAGCATCAGCGGAAACCTTCCTGTCATTGCGGGTCCTGCAACCATTCAGGTCAGCGCACCATATCCAAGCTCGGTTATCTGCACCGTTTCGATTACCGACAACGCGCCGCCAAAATCGTGTCTGCAAACCGTGTCTTCAACCGCCGTGGTAATTCCATCCGATACAAATGGCCCGGTCACGATCGCCTTGGAATCCAGCGCCGACATGGTAACATGGAACGCTGCACAACCCGGAACCTATGGTGTGACGACAACGAACCGATTTTTTCGGGTGAGAGCAACCCGTTAACTGAGCTTATGAAACCGATCTTCGTTCTCATGTTGATTCCGGCGGTTGTAGCAGTCGTTGTCAGCGTCTTTGTCTGTTTTAAAGCCATGTTTGCTGAGCCGCCGCTCACCTACGATAAATCATTCTTTTTAGCTCAGAGCTACCGACACTCATGGTGGCTCGGATTCAGGGGATTGAATTACGTGGCCTACGTTTTCTATCTGCTTTACGTCGTGTCGTCGTGCCCAAGCGGTTCAGATATCGCGACTGTGTTCGCCCAATTATTTCGATGACTGTTTGATTTTGTCGAAGCCTGCCTTTAATTGTGCGCGCTCTGCTTTGGCGCGGTTATAGACCTGTTTTTGCTCAGGAGTCATTAGCCGCTTAAACTTCTCTTCGCGGGCAGCATCGCCGGTAAATGGTCGGTTTTCGAGCGAGCTATAATGCCCCTCGATCGTTTCGGGCTTGTGACCGTCTTTGACCAACGATTGATATTCTTTGCTCGCTTCGTCCAACTTCCCCGCCTCGAGATAATCGTTCAGCGCCCTGTAGACACTTTCAGTCCCGACTCTGGATTCTCGCTCAGTCGCGTAGTTCTGCGCGCGCGCATCGGGTTGTTTGCGGTTGAACTTGTCCGCCAACTCATACATTTGCGTTTGCGCTGTGAACTTTTGGCTGCCAAGTCCGACCGTCGCCTGCCCCAACGTGCTCAGCGCAGTCTGCTCGCGTTTCGCTTTGCCTGGCAACAATCCCTCCGAGCCGATGGGTGACAGCCACTCAGCCAAACTGCGGATTGCCAATTCTGCCCGCCGCAAGCCGGGAGCGTCGGTAAACGTTCGAATTTTTGCACCGGTCCGCATGTCTCTACCGGTAGCAACGTCGTGGCCAGCGCGCACCCACGGGCCGAGTCGGCCAGCAAGAAACGATTGCCCGTCAGTCATCATGTGGTGCATGTCACTGACGATGGTGCGCACCGAGTATTCCCGGTTTTTGTAGATGACCGAAAACGCATGGTCCCAGCCCCAGTGTGGATCATCATCGAGCAACTTATTGAACACGCGCGCGCCGATATACAGCATGGCGGCCTGAGTCACCAAAAAACGTTGCTGCTCTCGCCCGTATGGCTTCATTGCCTGACCGACGACCTTTGCGCGTGAAATCAGGAAATCCGGCGCGGAGAATAGCAACCGGTTCAAATCAACCAGGTGCCTGTCGCGTCCCATCAGTCGCCAGTTTTGACCACCAAGCGCGGCGTTGACCTGCTGTGCCGACAATTCTGCGACTTGGTCAGTGGTCAATTTATTTTCCGCGCGCGAATCCGGTCCATACCGTTTCAAATTGCGCTCATTGACCGTCTGCCAAAGCTTCATTTTCATGGTCGGCAGATACGTCTTAAACACAAAGTCAGTCATTTTGGCCATCGCGTCGCCAAGCCCCGGCACTTTCGACCACAAGCCGCCGTGTGTTCCCAAACCCTCCTGAAACTGCGTTTGTTCGCGGTCGAACCCGAGCAAGAGACCATTACGCACCGCTGAGGCCTGTTCGGGTTCGCGCAGGTCAATACGGAACCCGTTCATAAACGGATTAACACCGTGGAAAATGACATGCTCGCCCAGTGTAAACATGTGGAACGTTCCCAAGGCAAACTTGCTCGACGTCAAAAACATTTTGGTTTTGAGCAACGGCGCTACGACTTTCCCGAGTCCGGTAAGCTCGTTGGTCTTAGGATCGCGCCACGGCTGCTGCAGCTCGTTTTTTAAGAAGCCGTAATGATCTGGGTGCACCAACATATCGCCTTGCACCAAAACCTTGCCGGGCGGGAACGGTTTGCCGGTCTCCGGGTCAATGGCACCCTCGATCGTGTTGGCGACAAACTTCCAATTTCGCAACGCCCAATGGTCAACCGACATGTATGGTCTGCCGTCCACGGTCGCATCGCTGGCACTGCGCGATTTAGAATCCACCAGGTAAGCGCGCCCGGTGCCCTGTGGCACAATCTTCGCCGAGCCTGAGACCTTGACCACGGGCAAGCCATCCGCTGCTTTGGCATCCTTCAGCGCCCATATCACCGCGCGGCTGCTCAAGTTTTTAGAGAATGCGCGATTATAGACGGCTACCAATTTGCCGACGTCCGTTGTCAGTGGCACGCCGCCAGCCATGATTCCATCGAAATAAGAATCGTGCGACCGCTGCAATGCAAAGAACGGGTCTCGAGGATCCAATTTGGCGCGCCAATTGCCTGCGGACTGTTTGCCCGGTTCATCGACCGAGTCGCCACTTGGAATATCTTTTGGCGGTTTGTCCCACAACATCGGCACGCCGTAGTTTTCGCGGCCTTTATCGACCATTCCGGCCAGAGTCGCGTCCAACAGCTTTTGGTCGAACTCTTGTTTAATCTTCTGCGCAACGGCCTTCTCAGAATCGGTCAAACTGCGCGCGGCTTCGAACTCGGCTTTAAATCGCTCCGGGACGCTCGTGGCCCAGTGGTCCAACAATGCCTGGTCGCCTTTTGCGAACAGGTAATGGCTGATGCCTTTACGGCGAACCGGGTCGGACACTTTCTGGTTGATCTCGTCTTCCCATTGTCGGGTTTCATGGCCAACGGTTTCCTCAGCCAAACTCCAATCTTTGATGGTGCGACGAAAATCTGTGTCAGCCGGCGGACTCTTGTAGCTTTCGACAAACGCTTTCCATGCCGACTGCGCACCAATCCACTTTTTGCTGACCGCATCGCCGAAGGATTGCGCACGCTCTTTGGCAATGCGCACCAAATTGAACCTGTCCGCCAACGTCTTTTTTGGACTGTCAATGTCTTGACCGCGCAACCAATCGACCAGCGATGACAACGAGCGCGAGGCCTGTGGCAAATCTCCTGAAGTATCCTTTGGCAGCCGTCCGTCCTGCTGCATTTTCTCATACACACCCGCGACGATATTTTGCGGGCACTTAGACAGCTCGTTTTGGATTTCTTCAGCGGCCGATATCAGTTCCCGGGCCGCATCGCCCTTTCCAGCCGCGCTGATTTTTTCGCCAATGCGCTGATGGCTGAGAATTATATCGGCAATGTAGTCCGGGTTAGACCGCAACTTGCGTTGGGCTTCACGGTACCGAACTCCGGCCAGCATCTTCGCCTGATACCGTTCCTTTTTTGACCGTTCATCAACGATCCGTTTTTGTCCCAGCGGATAATCGACACCCTCAGTCGGCTCAAGTTTACCGGCTTTGGCCGTGCCGTAGTCGCGAATGGCCTGTATCAATTCCTCGTGGCGCTTGTCCAAATCATCTTTGAGCGTTTGCCACTTGGGCTTGTCCATTTTTCCCGCCTCTTCCGAGGTCGAAGAACTGGACACGGGCAACGCTTCTGTGGCGTTGGTGTTATCGACCGGCTCAGCCGCGCCGCTCTTAATTCCTTCGAGGGTTGGTTTCATCGACGCGGCAAACCGCCGCGCCTCGTCAAAGTTGAAATCCTTATTGCCCATCGACTGAAGGTGACTAAGCGCCACGCGTATGGCGTGATCGGGAGTGTCGCCGGCGTTGACCAAATCGCGCGCCAGTTTCCAAACCTCGTTGCCGTCATCTTTGGACAGCCATTTAGGCCGGTCCGCTTCGCCTTCCTTTTCCAATTCCCGGAATGAAAACCGCGCCGTGCCTTCGGAAGTTTCAGGCGACGATGTTTCCAATGATCGTTCAGCACTACGCAACGCCGATCGAATATCGCTTTCGCTCACGTCGAGTTTCATGCCCAGTTGCCGCGCCCACTGTTTGAACTGCGCAACGACACGCTGCCAAAGTGTCGGATCAGTGCCCGGATTTTCGGCGAGGCGTGCCACAACCTCTTCAGCGGCCGCCCGCCGGTCCTCGAGGTTTTTGAGATTAAATCCGTAGTCTTCGACAACTGAGCGCATCGTGGGCGAATCCCAGTGGCCGGAAAAGACGCCGTCCATAAAACCGTCGAAGTGCGCGCCCATCACTTTGCGCACGCCAAGATGACCAACCGTTTCGTGCAGGAATACTTCACGCGCACGTTGTGGCGAGTCGATGTTGTCTGCAATCAGGTGCACCTTGCCGGTTTCAGGGTCAAAAACACCTTCGGTGCGACCTTCGGCGCCCTGCGATCGTATTTGCTTTAGCAAATGCTCTGGCAATTCGGATTCTGACTGGACGATGTTGACGCGTGCACCGGCCAACCGTTTCGAGATTGGTTGCACGGCTTGTTCAACGGCCGTCCTGTCGGAACCGTGCGCGGCAGCTTTGTCACTGACCTTTAACCGTCCGGGTTGCTGCCACGGTTCCGGTTTAAAGTATTTTTCGAAATGCGGATGTGCCTGACGCTGAACCGCTGATATTTCCGCGCTACGGCGAGCTTCGTTGGCCATGCGTTGGCTACGACCGGCTGCCGACTCTGTCGGGTGCGGCACCGAGTCACGATAAGAAACGTGGCTGGCGTTCTGGATTTCGCGCAAGGCAACGTGTCGATCGTAACTGGCATCGCCACCAGCAAACATCAGGTCCAACAATCGCGTGGGTGTTTTCCTGAAATCGATTGAACCGTCTGGACGTCGCACCGCGCGCTCTGCAGCGGTACGTGCATTGTCGATGGCTAATTGCCACTTGGGTAAATTCGCTTCGAACGCGCGAAGTTTTTCCGGTAGTCCCGTGTAAGATGGCCGCGTTAATTCAGGCCGATTGGAGGAGGAGGCGGGTCGTCGTAGTGCGCCTTCACCCTCTGGTTTACTCTCGGTCCCGGGCGATACTGGCTCTCGTCTATCACCTGCGCGCCGCCGGGCAGATTCGTTATCTTGCTGCCGTCGCGAAATTTCTTTGTCTTGGGCTTCGCGGTGTTGCCGGGTTTCATTGCGCTGTTCAGTTTCTTCCTCGGCAGTCGTTTTGTCAATCATGCCGCGCGCTTTGGCTTCCAACTCCAAATTGTGATGCTCGGGAGTGCCAGGTGTTGCGCCTGCCAACCGGCCTTCCAATTCGTTGTCGGGTATGTTCCACAATGACGGGTCGCCGGGCTCAGCGACATCAGCACTGCGTTTAACCGAGAAAAGCGAACGTTGACCGGCTTTGTCCTCTCGGACCTCACCGCCGAACATTTCCTTGGTCGTGTCGACGTCCTGACCGGTTAACGGTTTCGCCTGTCGGGCCAACATTTGTTCGCGAGCGGCTTTCTGGTCAGCGGCTTCTTTCTCACCAGCAAGCCGCGCCTTTTGGTCTGCAACCGATTCGGGCGAAGAAAACAAATCACCGCCGGGTTTAACCGACATCCGCGCGGGTTTTGGTAACGTGCCGTTTCCGGGAACGTGCTCTTTGACAAATATATCAGTGCCTTCTGGTAATTCCTGCCAACCAAATGTCGGTCCGTCTTTAACTGAAACTGTGCCGGTGTCCGGGTCAATGTGCCTAACCTCAAATTCTTCGTGGCTGAGCCCTTTGCCGCGCAGCCTGAACGTGTCACCGACCTTGAGCTGGTCAGCGTTTATTTTTTTCAAACCAGCTTTACTCGCCGGATCCATGGACGTGTCCCAAAACAATTTTGCTTTACCCTCCGGGTCAGTCGGGAACTTGTTTTGGTTAGCCGGGTGCGCGGCGTCCCATGCGCGCTCAACCAATTCACTGGCGCTGTCTGGCACTCCACCAGCAAAACCCAGTCCTTGCCGGTGCCCCGTTTGAATCCCGTCCAACGTCTCGTCAATACGGGTGTGTTCGCCGCCAAAGCCCGCGGCGCGATATGCTTTGGCAAGGTCCTTGAATTCTTTGCGGTGCCGACCACGTTCAGCGGCTGACCGCAGCTCTTCGAGAATGCCATCGAGCGCGTCATAATCCGCGCCGTATTCGCCAGCGATCTTGCGCGGTGTTTCACCGGCTGCCATTCGTTTCATGGCCGTGCTCAGGTCCGGGCCTCCCAATCCACCGTTTTCTCTCACCGCATCAAGCAACGTGTAATCGCCGCCGATTTCTCGTTTTTCACGTCGCCGCGCGTTTGGTGAAGGTGCGGGTGCGGCTGATGGTGTTGCTTCGGCTGGCTGTGCAGTCTCCGGAGGTAGCGCGGCGGCGTTGGCGCGCAATTCGTCGGTAAATTTTTCGGTAATGGTCGCTGGTTTGTCCGCGGGCGTTTCTGGCGTGGCCTTGTGTTGAGCCAGCAACGTTTTGATTTCGTCCAATTTTTGGCCGATGACATCGCCCACCGTCGCCACTGGTTTTTGCGGTGGACTAGTTTTATTTTCTGGCGGCGTATTTAGTCCACTTTTTGGCGGTTGAACATCAGTTGCTTGCGGAGGCGTTGGACTAGTTCCCGATTCGGGAACAAAGTCGATTTTCGGCTGCTCTAAATTGATCGTTTGGTTTGGCGCAACATCGCCTGAAGGTTTGGGCGCTTGCTCACCTTCTACTGGTCGGTAAAACGAATCCTGTAGCCGCGCCGGCGGCTCCGTCGAACGAATGCGCGTGGCTTCGTGCGCACCGCCAACACCAAGAATCGCGGCGTTTAAAATGGCGCTGGTGGCAATCTTGTAAGCCTCACGTTTGTTGCCAGACTGCATTGCCTGGTCGAACGCGGCTTTTTGGTCGGGCAACGACAAGACGTAGTCGCCAGAGAAAACACCAAGCAACGTTGTGCCAAGTTTCTCACCAAAGGCGACTGGCGCCGCCGCGATCGGGAAATTGAGCCCGGCATCTACTGCACCCTCCTCGATGCCGCCAATTTCGTCGGGCAGGAACTTTTTCGAAAGCCACTCGTTACCTTTTCGCATCGGCTCCGCGGCTTGCGGTGGAATCGCCGCGAATTTGAACCCGGTATTTACCAAGTCCATTGGCGTGGTTTGGCCGCCGCCCATATCCCGCTGCATTTCGCGCACTTCTGGCAGTGGCTCGCCCAAGAATTTTGTGACCAACGGATGATTGCGAAAACGCTGCATCAACGTGGGCTCTTGCAGGACATCGCGAGCGGAGCCATAAACTCCCGGTGGTGCACCGCCCGGATTAGCGTTGTCGGTCACTCGATATGACAATGGTGATCGTGTGCGGGGCTCGTCAGGTTCAAAGTCTATGCGCGGTGCGGCATCCGCATTAGCAGGTGATGCTGCCACCTCCGGCTCGAAATCAATCTTCGGCGCGACGCTGGTATTGGCCGGCGGCGCAGCCACCTCGGGTTCAAAATCGATGACATCCGCCATAACTGTTAATCACCGGAATCCACTGGTGCATCGGGTTGTTTGGCCAACTTGAATCCAGCTTTCAAAGCCGCATCGACCTGCGTCGCTGGTATAAATCCCGGCGTGCCGTTGGGATGAAGAACGCGAACCTTCACAGGCTGAGCTTCTGTCTGAGCGGGAGCTGCAGCAGCGGCAGCCGGTTGATTAGGCACTGTTGGCGACGGTGCGGCTTGTTCGGTGGGCTCCACGTCAGGGTTGGTTTCTTCGCTCCCTTCGCCGGGCGCTGCCGTTGGACGCACATTTACGCCAGTGGCGGCCAATGCAGCCGCCGTTTGGCCAGAATTCAACGGGCGTTTCACTGTGCGCTTCAAAATCGCGGGCGTGCCCGGAATGCCGGGTTGCGCCGGGACCGCATCACGCTTTCCGATTCCAAAAAAACCGGTTCTCGCTGGGATGGCTGGCGTGCCTGGCACCGGATCAGTTCCGGGCACTTTATCGTACTCAACAGTCTCGTAGGCACCTTCTCCTTTGCCAGTATTTGGCGATATATTTTGTTGGGTTATCGTTCCGCTCTGCTTGTCATAAACGGCACCATTGCTGTTTACTGATGCGTATCGGTTCAACCCCGCAGCCGCCAATTTCTCAGCCGCAGCCGTTTTCGCATTCTCCTTCGACGCCTCGGCGCGAGTGGTTGCGGCATCTGTCGTAGCTTTCGCCCGCGCATCGGCAGTATATTTTGTGTTCGGTTGTGGCAAGCCAAGCGAGGTGAGCATTTCCGCCGCTGGGTGCCCTTTATTGGCCGCCGTGACTTTCGCGATCAGTCCCGAGAATTTGTAGACTTCAGGCGCGTCCATTTTTCCAGCTTGGATAAACGGTGCCGCGTCCTGTGCCGCTTTGCCCAACGCTTCGCGATCATCCGCGCTCAATTTGAGGTCAGAAAGTTTCTGTGCCAAAAGGGCGGCTTGTGCCTGGTATTGCTGACCGCGCTGTTGATTCACCTGCATTTGCGACGCGCGTTGCCGCGCCGCTGCCAGCATCGCAGGACGGTTGGCGATATAGGCCGCTGCACTGTTCAATCCTCCGGCCCAGTGGGCGGCTTCATTTCCGGTTCGTGGCATTGGCATAATAAAATTTCCTCGAGTTAAAACATTCGTTGACGCGGTGTTTGCAGACCGGCTCCGGCCAGCGCTGCCGCAAAATTCGGCGAAGAACTGGCCGCCGCCGCGCCGCCGATTTCGGCAGTCTCACCGGCGGCACTGCCGACCTGTGCAGCCGTGGTGCCAGCTTGGGCCGCGTTAGACGCCATTCCAGCCGCACCCGCGCCATACATCATCCCGATTGAACCGAGCGCACTGGCCACCATGCCAACGTCTCGCAAATCATCACCCGCGTGCGATGCGTGCTCGATTTCGTATTGATTGACCGAGAGGCTGCCGCGCGCTTTGTTGGCATTGAGAGCCAAATCCTGTGACGCTCGGGTGTTCTTAATTCCCTGTTGTTGATTCCAATCGCCGACGCCGCCGAGCTTGGCCTGTGCGCCGCCAACCATTCGACTCCACGCGGACGTCGCCAATTTTGCACCGGCCCGCGCCGATGCTCCGACATCACTTGCACCAGGTGAGGCCTGCACTGCAACGGGAGTGCCTTGGGCTGATTGGGCCACGCCACTGGGCGCTGTAGCTGTGGTGTAAGCGTTCTCGCGCCGTTGCGCGCCTGCGGTGATCTGTTGGTCAGCATTGTCGACGCTCGACTTTTCCAACGACTGGTCGAAAATCTTTTGGCGCTGGTCAGTCAAGGCCTGTTGCCGCGCCTGTTCGGCATCGCGCGCTTTGTGCATGGCGGAATTGGCTTCATCATTTGCGGCAATGGACATGCCAGTGCCGGCGACCGTTAAAACTGTTCCGGCGACAAATACCCAGCTCATAGATTTACCTCCTGAAGTTCTTTTAAAATTTCGGGTTCGATGGTGACGGGTTGTTCAAACGTTTGCGGTTCGATGATGCGCGCTTCAATGGCATCGACATCTTGGCCGCCGTCCGGGTTGGCATGCGCCGTTGTCCAAACGCAATCCTCGTGGATGTAGAGGATCCGTTGCGTGCCCGGTTTGGTCAGGCCGACGAATGGCGCGGCCAGATGCTGCGTGCCGACAAACGGGTCCCAGACGGACACGCGACCTTTGGAGATAACAAACTGATGCTCGGTCACGTGCTTTTTGGAAATGACGACAGTGCCACGCGGCATGAAGATTTCGCGCAAATAAAAGCCAGTGGCGAAATGATGTTTCACCGGGCAATTGACCGGCGGCAACGAGCACACGGCGGCGACCGCGTGAGAAACTTGCGAAATTGCGCAATTTGCCGATTCGTCCGATTTGGCGAGTTTGGGCTGTGTGGGTGGGCTCATTGAATGATTCTCGAACTGGGCGTGCTGGCCCCGGCGCCATAGGCCGTGGACCATGGCGAACCGACCTGTGCGCCGCCATTGTTGCTGTAGCTCTTGGCCGTTTGATTGACGACATAGGCGCGGGTGAAGTCGCCGAATAAATCGCCCAAAGGTTCCATCGGAGTTGGGGCATGAAGGTTCGACGCGGCCGCGTACGCGCCGGTGGCAGCAACGTTCGGGTCGGCGGTCGATTCCAGTTGATTGACCAATGACGTGCGCTGGCCTTCCACCTGGTTGCGCAGGTCATTGGCCACGCCGATGCCTTTGTCGGCAATGGCGCGTTTCTGGATGCCCGATTCTTTATCGAGAATGGCGTTACGATCGACGGCAGAGCCCGAATCACTCAAGCCCGCGTTGGCCAACGTGTAGGCCAACCCGCGCCGCGCTTTATCCTCCTGCATCTGCTCCTGTGGCATCGCGTATGACGTGTAGGATTTGGCGCGATCGTCGTAAAATTCGTCATCGAACTTGGCAAAGGTCGAGTTGATGTTGCCCAACCCTTGATCAATGCGCTTCTGCCGCGCTACCTCTTGAGCGCGCGCCTGTTCGGAACCATCTGAAGAATTGCTATACATTTTGCTCCTTATTTTCTTGGGGCTTATCGTAAAAGCGGACCATCGGCGCAACGGCCCTCTGGCACTCCCAACCGCCGGCCAGCCGCGCCAGATGCAAAACCAAATCCACATCCCCACATCGCACCGCGCGTTGCAGCTCCTCGCTCTCGCCGCGTTGCTTCAGCAAATCGCCGTCGATTTGACGCCCGATAGCACTGACCAAAAGTGCATCGATGGAATCAGCGTTGTGGAAGAGGAACGGATTCGTCAGTAAATTTGAGACAAACTCAGCCAGAGCCCGGTGCATCAGCTCTTTCTTTTCCATTTTCCAATGACCATTTTCCATTCCAGCCGGGCAATCGAGGTCAATCAAATCGTCCCAGACGTGCGCGAAATTCCAGAATGCCCAAAGCGCCCGTAGCACCTGCTCTTGCTCCTGTGGATCTGTGCGCCACGCTGCAATCTCGCGAAAGATTTTCTCGGTGTGCGGCCACTTGGCTTTCTCCTCTGGCGTGCTCATGTAGTCGGGCGCGGTCATTTCTCGACTGAGCCTCCAAAATGGATCAACGCCTTGCTCAACACGGCGGCGGTATTGCCTGTAGTCTTGAACCGCAACTTGATGTGGCTGCAACGGCGGTTGATTGGAATGATGCCATTGGCATAGCTTGAACCGTCCTTGTTGTAGACCAGTGTGACGTCGTCTTTGTTGTTGATATTGGTGCCGACGTAAACGACCCACGCGCCAGAGGCCGCAATGTCGATGGCACGCACGTCTTTCCCGGAAGCGGGACTTTGCATGTCCAGAAATGGAATGTCACCGGCCACAATTGAACCGTCGTAAGTGTTCCCATCCGCGCCGCCGTAAGCGTAGAGCGCATCGCCGTCGCGAGTGAATACCTGGCCATTTAAGACAACGAAGTTTTGCGGCGTGAATGCGTTGGCGAGCACAGGGTAAACCGTCCCGGGATTAAGCGCGTCCGCAGCCGTGGCCGTCGTGGCCGTGGCCATGAAATATTGAGCGGGTTGAATGACCTGCTTTCCGTTGGTCAGTGTGCCGCCTGCGCCATTGACATAGCTGTAAACGTTTCCAACGACCAACCCGTTAAAAACACCCGCCGCCGCCACAATGCCAACGTCCAACGTCTCGTAAGTTGGCGCGTAAGTGCTCCACGCCACGATCTGTGCCGATGGAAAGTAGCTCAACACATAGATGGTGTCTTTGAGGAAACACCAGTAGCGGTTGCTGTTCGGTTCGACCACGCCGCAAGCTGCCGCCTTTTGCAGGGCGGTGCTGTTGGTCAAAGCCGTCTGCACCAACTTATCGATTGGGCTGCCTAAATCGTTTATCTCCGCGTTCTCGGTGGCCACACGCGCCCGCAAACTGCGAAAACCGGTGTCAGCCAAAAAGACGCATTCCCATTCGCCGATGCGTTGCACCGATAATCCCGCGACGGTGCCGACATTTTCCAGCACTTGGCCGCGCTGCCATTGGTCTGGATCGGCATCGGGCGCGAACATGATAATGACACGGCGGGCAAAGAACGCGAATTTGCCCTGAAACAACGCCATGGCCACGATGCTCTCAGAATTCGCAAAAGTATTGGCCATATTGACGAAGCTGTTGCCCGCGCCGTTCAGGTCGTTGAATGCCGTTGGCCGGTCGATGGCTGAAAAAAGCGCCGTGTTGCCACACAGCATGTAAAGTTTGCGATCGTTGGTGAACAGAAACGCTGGCACTTGCCCGTTGAGATTTCCGCGTCCCAGCAACGTTTGTGTTCCTGTGTCGCCTGCGGTCAAGAGTAACTTGAACGTGTCACCAGCCGCCCAAGCGCCGCCAATCAAAACGTTAATCGCCTGGTTGGTTGCCGCCACGCCATCGACGCCGCCGCTCATCGGCGTGCACGTCGTTGTCAGCGTTAAATTGTCTGGATTTGCTGCTGACATATCAATCGAGGAATAAGCCGAAATTATCCGCGTCACTGGCCGAACCCACAATCGAATCGCCTGGTTGCATCTTAAAGGGCAACATTGGGCAGACCCACAGCGACAATTGCGGCGGCGTGAACAGCTTTGGGGTAATAAAGAATTCCCCGCCCGCCTTGGGCTGATAGATCAGCTCGAACGACGCGCCGGCGGCGTTACCGACATTCACCGATAAAACCGTGATCTCCGTCGGGCCGGAACCCGAGGCACTAAAGAGCACCGTTTTGACATTTGGAATGGAGTTAATGTATTTCATCGGGCTGTCGCCGTCGGGCGAGAGGTAATTTTGATCGTTACGAACGGTGAAAATCCGGTTTTCCCATTTGCATCCGTGACCTTGCACACGAAGCTGGCTGACTTCTGCTGAGGCTGTGCGCTGACCGTGCTCTGCGCATCGCGTGGTTGCGCGCCAATTCCAAAGCTCGTCGTGTCCGAATCCGGTGTGTTGGCGGCGATAGAGGCGGTACCGTTAACGAACTGCCATTGGAACACGTACGGCCCGAGGCCGCCGCTGGCTAAGGCTCGCACAGGGCCAACCACCGCGCTGAGGGTGCCTCCAAAATTATCCGTGACAAGCGACAGGCTCAGAGCCGTTTTGGTCACCTTGACCGTCAGCGTGCTTGTGCCAACTGTCGTAACCACCACGTTCGGGCCGTGCGTCACCACAACCGTGCTGTCTCCAAGGGATGTGTTTGTAACCGTCCTCGTCAAATAAAGGAGCTTTCCATCTGTAGCCGCCGCATAAGCGCTCGTCGTCGAGTTAATATCCGACACCAGCCGCGCGTAGAACGCCGCCTGCGTAGCGTCGATCGTTACCGTCCCAGCCGTGTCCGCTGCCAGCGCAATTGTCCCGCTCGTGGCCGTGTTGAAAGTAAATTGCGTCGTGCTCGTTACAGTCACCGTAAAGGTGCCGTTTACGTTTGCATTTGCGCACCCGGCAATCACCACCTTATCACCCGTGGTCAATCCATGAGCCGTGCCGCAATTGAATGTCACCAGCGTTAACGCCCGCGAGTAAGACGCGGATTTCACCGACGGAAAGGGATGCGCCTTCGTTAGTATTTGCGTCCCATCAATCGTGATTCCATTGATGACAAACAAACTGCCCGCAAAAGCAAAACTGCAATCATCTGCGCAAAATGTCGCGCCCGTGCTCACACCCACCTGGGCGTTGTTAATCGCCGCGCCGCTGGCCGTGGCGGTCAAGACCACGTGCTTGCCTTGGGCAACGGCAGAATAGCCGCTGTAGCCCGTTACTGCGTTGATGATGCGCGCAACGACAATGGCGGTGGCTTCGTCGCTGGTTGCCCACGGCACGAAGGTTTGCGGGTAAATGGAATTCTGCGCGCCATTGACCAGCAAAGGATTGAGCCCGCCGATTTTGACCTGCCCATTGACATCCGCCGTGGTCGCCTCATTGGCCACCACTCCGCAATCGTAAGTGAACGTGACTTTGTCGGGGACGCTCGTGACAGCAAACACGCCGTTATAGTTTGCCCCGCCAACGTTGCTGATTTCTACGATGTCGCCAACGCTCAAGCTGTGAACAAACCCGTAAACCAGCGTCACGATCGAGCCTGCGCGCGCGCGGCTGACCGTCCGCACGGCTGCGCCTGCGATATTGGCTTTGGCACCGAGCGAGGTTATGTCAACGCCGTTAACCGTTGCTCCGAGAAAATAGCCGCCGACCTGACCACGCAAGACCATGAATTTACCAGTGGCTTGGGCGGCGTCGATTCCGGGCTGTGGATCGTTCAGCTTGGAAACAGCCATGGTCCCGGCAGCGCTCACATTGTCGGTGTCGTAGCTGAACGCCGCGCCGTTAGTGCCATTGATGGTCACCGTGGATCCGTTGACTGTGGCCGTGTAATTGGCCGTTCGATTCACGGCGGAAGCCAGAGCGGCAGCAATCTTGGCGGTGGTATTCAATTGAGAAAGCACAAGGCCGTCAGTCAAATCGAACATCAAACCGCCGTCGTAATAACCGTAGCTTTTGCCGTCCGTGAATATCGCCGCCGCAACCGCTTTGCCGCCAAATTGCGTCGTGGCGATAATCGCGGTCATGGCGTGCTTGGCGGCGTCGTAGGCCGTGCCGCTACCATCGAGCATCGCCGGGTGTTGTAACCGCTGAAAAGCCACGGTCTGACCCAGCAAGGCCTGTGGGAAAGTGCCGCTCCGATCGGTACTGTCAAAAACCATCAGGCTATTGGCCAACGCGAGCAACCCAAAGGTGCCGGTCAATCCAGCCGCGCGCTGGAAGGCTTTGCGTTTCTCAATCTCCGCACCAGGCGTGATGTGGCAATTGACGGCGTCCGTCAATGTGCCGGCGGGCGCGGAAAGCATGTGTTTGCGCACATCCAGACCACCGCGAAAATCGTCTATGACTTGCTGACTCATTATGAAAAGCAAAAAGGCCGCGAAGCTGGCGAAGCTTGAACAAACTAACTCGCCGGTCTCGCGACCTTGAAACTGACACTAACAAACCGTTCCCGATTCGGGAACTACAATTTCAGATGTGGGAACACATTGGGAGTTGCCGGAAACCTAACACCGCCAATGGGCAGTCATTCAACACCGGCCGCCCCCCGTAGGGAATTGCCTGAAACCGGCCACCCCCAATGTGTTCCCGATACTCATCTCGCAAACCTGCACTTGAACTCTGCGGCCACATACTTGGGATTCTGAAACGCCACCTGAAATCCCTTTGTTTGGCTCGTGAACGGGTCAAAGACCAATGGATGATGGCTGTAGCCAACCCTGATCGTTTGTGATAGTGGACCGCTGATGATTTGACCGCGTCCACCATTTTCTGTTGGCAGCCAAACTATGTATCTGAACGCTACATAGAGCGGCTTCAAACCGCCTGGTATGGCGTAAAATCGGGAGGTTGCAGACATGATGCCACGTTTAGGAACCGGGGCAATTAGTGTGATATTCGTGGTCGCGCTCGAGTTGGCAGCCGAAACATCACGATAGTCCATGTCCTTCTCTTTCATCAGTCCGTCGAGACAAGAGACAAGATTGATCAATTGGCCGTTACCTGTGACGGCGAGTTGATTGCTCTTGTGGATGTGATCATATTGTGGAATCACATGCGTATCATCGTTACCGTTACGATTCCAAAAGCGAGTAGCTGTCCATGGTTTTGCAGCAAACGCGACATGAGCAACCCACTGCATTCCAGATGGACGATTCGGACGGTTTTTATCCTTTCGACGCATAACAAGGTGCACCATCTCAATAAACACCTGGTTGGCGAACACACTCGCGACGATGTCTTTGACGATAAGAACCGGCGGGTTGATCAGGGTCGCGTTCGCGGAATTTAAGCCATTATCGTAATACTTAAACGTGTTTGCAGAATTGACGGTGCTCAACGAGACCTTCGGGACAGGTAGCACGATCGCTGAACCACCGCCCATATCAATGTCGTTGCCGTCTTTGTCGATCAATCGCACCAACTCCGCGCCGGTCTTGCCGTAAGCCGGCGGCACGGCTCCGCGCACCAACTGCATGATGCGTTCACCAAATGAGCCGAACAGTGCCATACGATTATTTCAGGTGCGGTGGCAGTAACTTTTCCAAAGGCGCGCCAAACGAACCGCCCACGGGCAATTCAGGAACTTCGGCGGTAGAATTGCTGGCCGTCACAGTAAACACTCCATGGTCCAAATAGAATGTCACCCAGGCGCATGTCTCAGTAACGTTTGTCACCCGCGTCCATTTTCCATTGCTGGCCGCTTCCGACCGCCAATAGACGTTGAACGATTGGACAACGCCGGGTGGGTTGGGGTTGTCCCAACACAACAACCCACCCGTGAGCATCGCGGCCAGCACAATGTTGGCGGGCGCGTTCATTAAACCGCGACTGTGACGTCGCCCTGTTCTTTTAGCAGACGATCCCAGTCCGCCCATGAAAAGGTGAAAAAGCCATTCTTACCCCATCCGGTGCCCCACGAATTACACGCGGTCACAGTTTTCTTTTCCACATCGATTGCGACCACTTCAAACTCATGGCCGCCGCGCACCGCGCCAGTGACGTGAACCAAACCGTTGGCATCGGGATTATCAAAACCCTCATACCAATTGACGCCAGTGATGACCGGTCCAAGTACCAGAGCGGCCAGCGCATGTTGCAGACCGAACGCGTGATGATAGGCCGTGATAAAGCCCATCTTCTTGGCCGCTTTCATTACCGCCAGACCGCTGCTGCCGGTATCGTGCGGGGGATAACTGCCCGGGATTTTATCGAGCTTTGTTCCCGCTTCATAAATGGATACGGCAGTTGCTTCGTTGAGCGCCGGGCGACTCAGGTCAAAATAGGGAACGGTCATCAAGAGGCCTGCCATGGCATTGCCCGTGCAGGAGCCGAGTTGCCCTTGGTCAAACGCGGCGCATTTACGCTCATGCGTGACACTTTTCAAGGCCGCCGCCTGCGCCGCCGGAAACTGGCGCGAGGCTGGGTCATGCTCGATGTGTCGCCCGAGAAATTTAAGCTTCATAAGATTTAGAGTTCAGTTTTCTACGGTTCGATGTCCGTTACGGTTTAACGGACTTCACCGCCGCGCTCACAGCGGCATTGACGACCGCGCCGGTCAGAGCAACGACATTGGATCCGCTGGACTCTTGGCTGAGCCCATCGACGCCGATGGATTGTTTGCCGCGTTCGGATTGTGAGGCGCGGAACTTCGTCAGCTCGCTTTTGCTGTCGAAGAAGGTTCGAGCCTTGACCGTTGTCACCGTATTGGTGCTTCCGTTGCCGAGGTCGGTTTCAGAAACCGTGCTGGTGAAGGATGAACAGCCAGTGGATAACGCCACGGCGGCAACAGCCACCAGGCACGATAGGAATAGTGTTCGCATAAATTATTTTGATGGTTCGGCTGCCGGCGCGGTTTCTTGGGGCTTCTGACTCGCCAGATGGTCGGCGAATGCCGTTGACCGAAACATTTTCAAAGCCCCGATTCCCGCCAATGAAATGGCGGCAAAGGACTTGATATAAAACAGCACTGCCAAATCGATGTACTTGGCCGCCTCATCCGAGCCAGCAATCCCTTGGGCAGAGGCGAGCACGGCAATGGCGAAATAAAGCAGGCAATCAATCCAAAACGTTGGGATGTTCGCTATAAATTTCATAACTGTTTACTCCGTTGTCCGTGGTGAATTGGCTTTGGGCGCACGCGCACGCGCCAGCAGATCGTTAATGCGCGCTTCCGTGACACAGTTTTTTTCCAGTCCATCTACCTTCGTGCTGATTACCGCGACGTTTGTGACCAACACGGGCACGGTCTCAAGCTTCGCCTGAATGTCATGCCACGAATACCAGGCAAATCCGCTCAGCGCTAAAAGGATCAGCGTGTTCAAATTTAAATGGTGGGAGAGGGCCTTCATAATCAATTGACGGTTACGGTTACTGCAGGAGGCGTCACCTTCGCTCCATTTGGCGCAGTAATAACCAAGGTGTACACGCCCGCGTCGGCGACGGTCACGTTGTCGACGTGGTAAGCAACAGGGTTTTGCACCGCACCATTTGCGCCGGGAATCGCAACGGCATCTTTGAACCATTGATACGTTGACCCTTCAGGCGCGTAGCCGATTCCAAGATTCAAGCTTGCTGGGTCAGGCCCAATCTGCGCCGACAAATCCAATGCATCGTCGGGGTTTAGCACTTGGTCACCTTGTTCAAGTAAAATGCCAGCAGGCACATCCACCGTGACGAGTGAGGAATTCACGACCTTTGCCCCCCGCGTCACCACACATCGATATGAAATGCGGTTTGGACAGTTGTCGATCGCGATTGGTGGATTATCGAACTGGGCCGCGTTCTGACCGCCAACATCTTCCCAGTCGGCGTTGGCCGCTGTATTATCCGGTCCCAAGTTTTCCTGCCACTGGTAGGTTACCCCAGCGCCGTGGGTAGCAATGTTCAGTTTCCATGTGCCGTCGCCATTGACCGAAAACGTCGGCTCAGTGGTAATGATCGCGTAATCGCTTGTTATCGTGGCACCATTTGTAATCAAAGCCGCCGCCGCCGCCATACCAGTCGGCACAGACGGAGCCGCACAACCCGTAATGATGAGCGTGCCAATAAAGCCAATGCCAAGCAGCACAGAAAGCCACGCGTCAACCTGAGTTTCAGTTAGATTCTGCCCGTCAAGGTCGTAGGTCCCGTTTTGGGTCACTTGCGGTCCCATCGCATAACCCGGTTTAATTCGTCGTGCCATAATTCGCTTAGAGGTAGTAAGCCTTGATCATGCCCGGAGTGGTGCCAGGCGAAGCCAATTGGTCGTTGCGCGAGCTCCACCAAATCGAGCACCCGTATTTTTCAATGCCTGCCGCCGTCAACTGCTTTGGCGTGAGACCATGTTTTCCGAAATCGAACTGCTGAACCGTGTTGTCATTGGGCAACACTTTCGGGGATGTCCAAAAAGGTTTGTCCGCGTTCGCCACGTTGGCGGCGTCCCGGGCGAAAACCATCAGGTAAAGCGCCGTGCCCGGATCCCCGTTGTTGCATTGCGCTTCGATACGGTAAACTTTCTTTCCGCCAGCGGCCTCCGTCCACGGCTGGATATTATCGGTAAGCCCGGTAAAATTACCGGCTTTGCTCAACCCATCGGGCAAGGTGTCGACTTCATCGATGTCCAACCAGAAATTGACGTAATCGGCGGCGACCGTCTTGACCTTTTGCGTTGTGCTGACACACCAAGAGAGCGGCGTGGGCAAGCGCAACGGCAGTTGTGCCAGGTCCATGACGAAATCGCGGTTGATAGCGGGGTTGATCGGAATCGAAAGCTTTGGCTGCACACCGTCTGCAGGAACTGCCACCGTGTTGAAAAATTGCAGGAACACCAAACCAGCTCCGACAGGGTAATAGCCCTCAACGTTGCGCACATTCACAAAGGGCGTACGGATATCCGGCCCGAGCGACGCTTCGCTATCGCTGTAAATGGAGTTCGCGCCGATGATGTTGGCACCGCTCACGGCAACGCCGATTTTGTTCACGTGAACCCTGCGTAATCTTGCTTGTGGCATAAGTGGTCTTTCTACAGTTCGACTGTTGGTCGGTTGTAATACCTGCGCTGACTATTGGCATCCCCGCCCATCACAAAACGTTCATTGCGCTTGGGCAGTTTCCCGATGATTTGCGTCATTCGCTTTTGGAATTTCGCCAGTTTGGCTTGAGCGTCGGCGCCCTTCACGCCCGTGAGATATTCCGCCGCGGTGAAGAAAACTAAAATCAGGTCATCGATATCCGCAGTGTGCGCGTCATCGGTCAGCGGGTTGAGCGGTCGGCTGCCTACAAAGCGCAACGTCTGCGCCTGATTGGGAATTGGCCAAACCTCGACCTGTGTTGTGTTCGGAGCCGTAGCTATCAGATCCCATCGCAAAACGATACTGCCGGTGACACCGGCATCAGAATCAAAGCCGCCCGCAAATTCGTGTTCATCGATGCCGAATGGCAAACCTTCCATCATCCACTGCCCGTTCAGCTTAATATTCGCCTTTACCCGCGCATCCAAATTGATTGTCGCGGGGATGTTGTAGTAACGCGTCCCGGCCACCAGTGGCACGTCGGCGCGCGTTTTCATAAACGGAAAGTCGTACTCGTCTACCAGCCACTTTTGCTGTGTGGACAAGAGAGCTTTAAACATGTCGTCGCCACCAGGCGCAACGCTGCTGGACGAATCAACGCGGACTTCCGCTTTGAACATCGCCAGCAGCGCTGCAAGTGTGGTGCCTCGGGCCATGCGGCTTAATTAGCTTTCGGCGGTTTGTTGGCAGCCGGTTTCGGCGGTTTGTTGGCAGCCGGTTTCGGCGGTTCAGGAGCGGTAGGCACAGACGGTGCCGGAACGCCAAGACCATCGGCATTCTGTTGCGGTTCAGGTGTCGGGCCGCCCGATTTTTCGCGAGCAGCAACTTCCTCAGCAGCTTTAGCGCGGCGTTCGAGTTCGGCAGACCAACCGACCGATGACTTGGCCAAATAACCGTTTGGCGGATAACCAGCGGGATCGTAACCAGCGGCCACGTACTCCTCGATGGTCGGACCATCGTTGCGCAGGACGTTGGAGGCGGGCCCGGGCACAGGTGCGGCAGTTTGCTGCACTTGGATTTCAACGCCTTCGAGCGAATCGGCGATTTCTTCAAACGTGCTGGGCAATTGGATCCGCGCTTGCATGCCAAACACGGCTTCGAACGCGGGCACGTTCTTGTCGCCGACCTTGATTGTGCCGTGATACGTGCGGCGCAACCGTTCGATTTCTTCGGCGTTGGTGCGCGGGCGGGTCACTTCTGGCACAGGATCCACGGCGGGAACATGCACGCCACGATGCGAGTCGTAATAAGCACCTTCACCGCGCTTGGCAGGTGTTATTACGGTCACCGCTTCGCCTGGCTGCACGATCAAATCGACCAAGGGCGAACCATTTGCACCGGCGCGGTGCATGGCGTAAAGAATGAGCGCCTCGGCAGGCGTAACGCCGCGCTTGGGCAGCATGTGGGTGGGGTCAACCACCACTGTAACATTGGCAATCTTCATATTTTCTCCAAACTTGGTTTCGGTTGTATGGAATTGCGCCGGGCGGCTAGTGGAGACGGACAACCAAGTAACCATCTCGCGAGCCAGCCGCCGGCACACTCGTTATCGACCGACGCCAACGCCGACAAATCCGCCGAGACCAAAGTCCGAAATGTAATTGGTCGTGGTCGGTGAATTGGTGCCTGCAACGATGGTCGCGCGAAATCCCGACGCGCCCGAAAGAAACGCCGTAGTCGGTGTCACGTTGGTATACCAAACGTTCGTGCCGATGATCGGACCATAGGTAAACGAAAACGGTGCGTTGGTTTCGTAATACCTGCCGCTGGTCGTTTTGTAGATAAACACGGTGCCAGTGTTGGTCGTTGCCGTGGTCGCGCCGTTGATGCCAAAGAAGAATGAAACGTTGGTGGTTACCGTTCCATTCATGTCGGACCAATACGCCACATCGTTCCACGCAGGAACGCCCGTCACCTGTTGGAAAATGGCGTTGGTTCCATCCTTCAGCCAATAAAACGGACTGATGAGCCCGTTGGTCACATACGTGTTTGTCGTGAACAGCATGCTTCCCGGCGTCAATCGTTTGTAAACATTCAGGTTGGTGCACCCCCAATCGTTGGTGACCAGCACACCAGTGCCGGAATTGGTAATGGCTACAGACCAACCATCCGGGATAAACCGCGCGATGCGGTAGCCGATTGGTGTGCCGGTCGTGTAGCCCGAGCCGATGTTGACAGCAAAATTCGGCGCGGGCGGAATTTCGATGGCGCGCACTAGCGGCACGAGCAGCATGGCGAGCATGGCAACTAACACCAGCAACCCAACGATTGTGCGGGCGCTGTTCGATTTTTGATTTGTAATCTGCGGTTTCATATTTTTGTCGATGATTGTTAAAACGGTTTCGCCTCCCGGCATCACTGTCGGGAGGCACATTGCTTATTGCAGGATGCCTTTGTAGCAGCAGTCCAATTGGCGCGTGACCAAGCCGCCACGGTCTGTGGTGCTCATGAGCATCACAAACTGGTCAGACGGTTGGTTTTGGTTGGTAACACGGCCCCATTGTTTCTTTTGCGGGCGCAGGCGCAGCTTGCGGGAATCCCACATGTAGATGCTCTTGGCTTCGCCAATCTGATCCAGTGTCGGATCGTATTCGATTTCGAGACTGCCGACCTTGATGCCGCGCACCTTCACGTTGGTGAGTGCATCGGTCCAACCAGTTTGGGTGAGGAGCCCTTTGGCGCGCGCTTCGCGCTCGTAGGCATCGCAAACGTCGCTGCCTGCCAAAGCGACATCGAGTTTGCCGCCGTAATTTTCCAACTGCCGAATGTCGGCGTTGATGGTTTCGGTCAGGGTCTGGTCAGCCTTGCTGTATTGCAGCATCGGGAGCGCACCGCCCACACCAGTGCGGGCAATGTGCCTCCACCAGACGTTGACACGGTTGATACCGCCAGTGGCACCTTGGGTCGGATCATCCGTGATGATCGCTTTGATGCCGGGAATAGCTTTGGCATCCTGTGTGCCGTCAAGCCAGAGCGTCATGTTACGCGCATACATGATCGATTCCTGATAATCGGCTTTCTTGAGTTGGAGCGCGTCAAACAACTTCACCTGGTCGTCTTCGTTGGACTTGGTGTTATTGTCTTTGGAGATTTCCACACCTTGCATCATGAGTTCATCATGAGTGATCTGGAAACCAGCGTGCATCCAGCGCACCGGGAAGGTGGTTTGGATTGCGCCGTCGCTGGAACGGAAGGTGAGCACATCCGCGCCACTGATACCGACGTAAGAACCGGGTTGGTCTTTCATCAGCTTGCCCATGACAGGCTCGCGCAAATTGGGCTGGGCGACGTTACCAGCAGCGGGACCGGCCGCCGCGAAGTCCTGTTTGCTGTTCATCAAAATCCGCAGGAGCGGTTTGTTGCTGACATGCTGCAGGATGTCTTTCGGGTCTTTGGGGTTATTAAAATTTTCGAGCGTCGAAGCAATAATGTCCGCCGCAATGCCTACGTTAAATGCCATAACAATTCATCACTCTCTGCCGCTCGTCTGCCGCCCGGTATTAGCCGCCTTCACGTTCGCGCACCCGCGCTTTGAAGGCTTCCAATTCCGATGACGGTTGAGTCACGGCGTTTCTGGATGAGCCATTGTTGATGATTGGGCGCGCCGTTTTTGGTTTCGGTAGCAGCTGGCCAAGCTCGGTTTTCACCGCTTTCCATGCCGCGTCCAATTCCTGAACGATTTCTTCTTTGCTGAGCAAACCGCCTTTTTTCTCGGTAGCTTCCTCAATCATTCGCGTCCCACGGTCGAAAAATATTTTCTCAACCTTCGGAAAGTCCGGGTCTTTGCTCCAAACAAGATCGATTCGCTGCTGAATGGCGGTCTGCCGGTCGGTGACCAGCTTTTCTACCACTCGCTGCTGTTCAGTCTGTTCGGTTGCTTTGATTCGGGCGTCGGCATCCTTGGCCTTGGCCCGCGCTTTTTCGACCTCCAACAAGCGTCCCTTTTGCTTGTCGAATTCCTTCTGGTCAATCATCCCGTTATCCAGCTGCTCGGTTAACTTTGCCAGGTCCGGTTTCAGGTCATTGGAGCTGATCTCTAAACCTGCCCGCTCTTTGGCATCGGCCAACAACTGTTCCAGCATGGGCACGCTGGAAGCCGGATCGGTATCAAACCGCTCAATCAGTGAGACTGCATCGTTCAAACCTTGGTCGCCTTTTGTCGCCGTCCTTAACCGTGTTACCACCGTGTCGGACAACTTCAATTTTTCGACCTGCTGCTTTAGCTCCCTGCTCGAATTATCGAACAGTTTACGCAAGAGCGGTTTGACCTCGGCGAATTTTTCGCCAGTCACCTTTTTGAGCGCCTGCCATTCCGGCTGCTTGTGAAAAGCACCGTCAGACTGAGAAAGAACCTTGTCAGGATCATCGGCTTTGGGGTCAGCTTCTTTGCCCGGCTCATCCGTTATGGGCTTGTCGGCTGGCGCACCTTCCGGTGTTTCCGTTTTTGCGGTGGATGGCGAGTCCCCCTGTTCCCCTTCCTTTTTTTCGGGTTCGCCTGGTGGTTTGGTCTCGCGACCTTCCGCTTTGGCTACACGCTCAAAAAAGGCTTCACGTTCGCCTTTTGCGGGTGCTGATTCCGCGCTTTCAGCCGGCTTGTGTGCGGGTGATGAAACCGCTGTGGCATCGTTGGAGTGAGACGAATTCTCCAGTGGCGTCTCGATTACTTCATCAGCCATAAATCTTTTTGGTTATATTTGTCAACTGCAATCGTTCTAGCTGGCCGCTGCCGCTGGCGCCGGTTCTGGTTTGGCAGCGGGCGCATTGGGCTCTTTTTTCAACGCGTCCATATGCACCGTGCCCTTCATTTCATCAGCGGGTTTGTAGCCCTCAGCTTGTTCCATCTGCCGTTGGATTGACGGCGGCGCGTCCTTGTAATTGATGCTCGCTTTGGGCGGTGGAACGGGCGCTTGTTTCTGGCCGCCACCGGCAGCCGCATTCAGCGCTAGAATGCTCGGCGAACCTTTTTGATAGAAATCAGCCAGGCTCATTCGTGGGTCAGCCGCACGTAACGTCATTTTAGCAATCAACTCCGGCGAGATGCCGGGCAGTTGAATCAGCAACGGCAGAGCCTTCTGCATAATCTCCAAATCAAGCTGCCGATTCGGCGGCCCACTGGACCCGGCCTGCACCTGCAACCAGACATTCTGCGCAAACTCCTGCATGGTCAGCTCCGGCCAAACCGCGCCATCGCCAACTTTCTTTTTTACCGTTTCCGCGCGCATCGTCATGAGCAGAAGTCCCGCGCCTTTGGCCAGCATCGTGAAAAAATCCTCGAGGTCATCGATGTTCGAGTCGCTGGATTGCAACCGCGATTGAGCGGCAATGCGTGATTGCGTGGCAGTGTCGGCGTTGGTCGGCCCCAGATCGGCCTGTTGGCTTCCCGTTACTTCCAGCACGTCTTGAGTAAAGCGGCCGTCATTGAACACTTCGGGCTTAATATCCGGAACTGGCCCAGCCATGAGGATATCAGAGAGCTTTTCACCAGGTGCCAACATTTCGGCTAGAATCACCTCGTTAGTGCGGCGGGTTGTTGACAGCTTGGCCAAATCGCCCTTTTGAAATTTTGACGCGACTGCAACCCACCATGCTCGTGACGCGATGCGCGCTTCGATAAACTCTTGGCCAGACCGGTTCTTCTCTTTTTGCATCGGGCGCAGTAGCCGCACGTCACTTTTGGGGTAGCAGGTCACGCCCTTTTTCGGGTCGTTTTTCTCGACCTCGATTGGCCGGAACACCAGCGGTAGAATTGGCCAGAAGTAATCCCAATCAGGCTCAGGCGCTTTGGGTTCGCGCAGGAAATCTTTCACCCCATCACACACGACATATTCGTTGCCGGAATTACGATCGTAGATGAACCCGACCAACGCTTTATTTTCGAGCAACGGCATTTCACCGTCGCTGTTCTGCCGCGCTTCCGATGGACCGCCATTGTCGTTCTTCTTGCCATCCGGAGAATAGAGCCGCACACCTGTGTCGCGCAGACTGACGCCAAACTCGCGTTCGACGTCGGCTACGCTCATCAGCATTTCGTGACAGATACGCTGACAGCCGACAAAGCCGCGCAAACTCCGGCAGTTAGGATCCACGACGACTGACGTCGCGGGAAGGAAATCAAACACCACACCTTCGTCGTCAACTTCGCCCTCCGATTGTTCCTCTGCCTTTTGCGCCTGATACTGCTTGAACATCATTTCAAGCTCAGCCATGTCGCCACTGTCCTTTTTGGCGTCCGGCTCGCTCATGGCCATGACTTTGGCGCGGATAGAAGCTAGTAATTCATCCGGCCCCGTCTTAATGGCCGTGGCCGTTGGTGTGCCGCTCAATTCGCGGCGCATCAAAAGTTTCACGTAACCGACCTTGCACGTGTCCACGCGCGTGACCAGTTGTTTGGCCTGCTGTTTGAACGGCGGGTTTTGCGCGTCGATTTGGTTTTGGAAAAGCAACCGCAACGTGTTGCCAAACGCCTCCTCGTAAGCCCGCTGCTTCATGCCGCGCTCGTAATCCTCAATGATCATCTGCGCGCTATCGACTTCAGGCGGCACACTTTCAACGACACGCTGAGCCGCGGCAATATGATCCGGCGTCACATCCGGCGGCAAAGCCACACCAGGCTGCACGTGGCTAAGCAACAGTTTGGCCGCTTTTGCCGCGTCAATCTGTGGGGCGTACTGCTGCAGAATGGCGCGTGCGCCGTTCAAGCTCTCTTCGGTTTCGTCCCACACCTGAAATTCAAGACGCTCACGGCGGCGCGCTTCGAACGTGGGGTTTTTGGCGTAAAGCTGCGCTTCCCTCTGCATCAAGTGCCGCTGGGTGATATCGGCTTGATAGGGCAAACTGCCGTCCGCTCCGAGCACACCGTCAGGCCACTGCTTGCCGCCCGCGAAAATCATATCCTCTTCGATCTCTTTAAAGACCGGTTCCCAAAACTTGCGCGCGTTCATCCACCAATCGTTCAGCTCTTTGACCAGTGCGGCGCGCGAGGTGTCTTTTGGAGTTTGCGCCAGCGGATTGGGCAGTTTGCGCGTGGTCACGACCTGCACAACGGCTTTGATCGTGTCGCGGATTCCCATGGGTTGACTTTCAGTGCTCATATTAGTTTTGGCACATTTGAAACTGCGGATATGGGAAAGCGACTAATGGGAAAGGAGCCTCAACTCCAACGTAGATATTTCGCGCCTCTAGCCCCATGGCATCAGTCTCGGAGTTCATCGCTGCCAACGCAGTGCGAATTTTCCCAAGGTCGCTTGAAATTTCGCCGCGTTCAAAATGGTCAAGCAAATGAGCCTCGGTTGGTGCAATAATTGGCTTTTTCATTAATTTGTTAAAAAAGGTTTATCTTTCAATAAGTGAAGCGAGTCCTGCATACCGAGTCCGCCGATATAGTGGCGCCGAATGATTGGCCGCGCTGTCTTATCATCTTTTGACCAGCTCAGAATCCAAGCGGCAGCAAATAGGGCGCTGCCCTTTTCCACCGAAGAACTCTTCGATTGAGTGACCAGTTCCTCTACTGCAATGTCCGTTAAGCAAACTATGGGCTGTTTCATATTCAGTTTCTGTAGAATAAATTCTTCTCTGCGATTGCATGATCCGACACCATCGGTAGGCAATTACCGTTCTTTCCGTAAGGTCGTAATGCCCGGATATCTGCCTCTCGAGCCTTGGCCCATTCCTGAAGCTTTTCGAACGCGACCCGCGCGCGAGATTTCTTCTCTTCCGATGCGTTCGAACGCAGTAAAAACTCTTCGAATGCGTAAGCCGTTAGAATTATCGGAATAGTCCTCATACGAGAAATTTCCAAACAGCCCAAATGGTGAGGATGTGCCAGACGTTATCGACCACGATGCCGCTCCACGGCGCGCACGGCCCTGTCAGAAACGCTTGATAGGGCAAACTGCCGTCCGCTCCGAGCACACCGTCAGGCCACTGCTTGCCGCCCGCGAAAATCATATCCTCTTCGATCTCTTTAAAGACCGGTTCCCAAAACTTGCGCGCGTTCATCCACCAATCGTTCAGCTCTTTGACCAGTGCGGCGCGCGAGGTGTCTTTTGGAGTTTGCGCCAGCGGATTGGGCAGTTTGCGCGTGGTCACGACCTGCACAACGGCTTTGATCGTGTCGCGGATTCCCATGGGTTGACTTTCAGTGCTCATACAATCATTTCGAGGCAAACAACAAAAACAGGGCGTAACAAACCCACACGGAGCAAACGCATCCCAATCCGAAAATAAAAATGAGCGGGCCGCTGAAATCCCAATCTCCCCGGCTTTTGAACAAAGTTGGAATGGTCATGGCGAGCCAGAGCAGCGACAAAATGACCGGTGCCCAAATAGGCGTAACGTGAATGTGTATGTTCATCTTTGTGTCCTCTGTGTTTAAATCGGCAATCACCATTTTTTTACGTTCACTTCCCGGTTCTCTTGTCCCCACGAATGCCACTCGAACGTGCCTTTTTTGGCAGGCGGCGCGCCGGGACCTTCAGACTTTTGCAGTTGGTCCAACTTCATGCCGAGGATTGCTAGTGCCGCGACAAGGTCATCGTTCTTGCCGTTGGGGAAAGTCAACAACTGCTGGCGCGCCAGATGCCATTTCGGCCAGAATCGCGGCCAGCGCACCATGCCCATGGCCATGCGGTTGCGAATACTTTGGGAACGCCGCACTAAATCTTTGTCCTCGCGCAGCTCGTCGTCTACGACGCCGTAAACCTGCCGCTCGCGCATGCGCTTGAGCAAAAATGGTTTCACCGAACCGCTGATGTGGTCACGAGCGGCCCACCAATAAACGGGTTTATTGTCACGGATTAGGTCAATCCACTTTTCGGTCATCACCAGCGTGTCGGATTGTTCCCACCATGTTGTCGGCAGAATCCAAATGACATCGCTCGGGTCGATGCCAGCGAGCAACAAACAATGCAGATCGTTGGTTTGATTGCCGCGCACGGCGTGGTCGCTTGTGCCAAATATTTTCAGATACTTCGGCAGCTCCGGCGCGTCGTATTCCAACAGCCAATCTTTTTTAAAGTGATTACCTTCCGCCGGCGTCGGCTGACACTGGCCCTGAGTTTGGAATTCGATACGGACAACCTCTGAACGGCTGGTGCGCCTCTCATTCCAGAATTGGAAACCAAACCTTTCGGGCCAAAGCGGTTCATCGACTTCACGGCCCAACGGATCGTTCTCTTCAGCCAATGCTGGCAATCGCAACGTGGTCCATTTCGCGGCCTCGACCGGGTCATAGTGCGGATTGGTCGGGTCGAGTAAACGGCCCTGTACATCGTCCTCATGCTTGCGCGTGCCGATGATTACAGCCCAGCCAGTTTCCTCATTGAGGCGTGTCAGACAGTCGGCAATGAAGCAATGCCATGCCGCTTCGCGCACGGCCAACGATTGGGCCTCAGCCGCATTCTTGAAAAAGTCGTCAAAGATAATTCCACCGGCGCCGAAACCGCCGCCAATACCGCCGCGGCCGGAAAAGATTGCTGTCGGCCCTTTGACACCATTCTCAGCGTGTAACTGCAACCGGTCCATTGCCTGGCTGTCCTCGCGCATCCGGGTTCCAAACGCCAAACGATTTCCACTGCTTCGAAACACCTCTCGACAATCGCGCCCGTGCTCATTGGCCAGAGAATCGGCAAATGTGAGAATGATCAAATCGATCGGATTTTTCCTGACCATCGAACGGCCCATGACATACGGAACGAACTTGCGCACGCCCAACTCGGTTTTGCCGTGCCGATACGGAATCTCGATATTCAGCCGCTTGATCTGGCCGCTCTCGACCATCATCAAGGCTTCGGCAATCTTGTGATGATGCCGGGCGGCCCGATACTTTGATTTGCGCAGGTTGGTGGCGTCCGATGGCAACGGCGACGTGATCTTGGCAAACGTAATGAGATCCTGTCGCGCCACGCGCGCGTAGGTCAACCGCTCCTGCAGTAACTGACTGTCAGTAGCGCCGACCATAAGAATGAGAAACAAAAACCACATCACACAAATGCGCCTGATTCATAGGCGTCTTGTTGTTGTCGCTTGGTTAATTTCCGCGCCCGTTTTGCCTCTGCTTTTGCCACCGCTTGCGCACCGGTCAAAATCTTGGCTTCCATTTCGCGGTCGGTCAGCTCCCGGCTCAACGGGTTCGAGTTGGAGCGCGGCGGATAAGCGCCAATCTCACGGGCAGACCGAATCAGGTCCGCCATGTTCAAAACGCGCACCGCGCCGCCGGCGTTTGGATCCTTGACGCACTGCGCATTGAACCTGTCGTCAGTCTGGCTCATGCCTGCTGTGCCTCCAATTTGTCGAGCCGTTCCTTGGCAGCGGCCAACTCTTCGGCGCTCATGTCCTCGATATTGGCTGAGTGCGAAACCTTGCCGGAATGTTCCATGCGCGTGACTTCGCGATATTTCTGCGGTCGATTCGCCTTCAACCAACCGATGCACGCATTAGGATCCGGTGGGTAATACTCCATGAACGGCGTCTGAATCACTTCCCCCTCAAAATTGGTAAAATGGATCGCCGGAACCTTGCAACCAATCGCTCGGTTGTAATAAGCGGCCTCGACCTTGTCGGTTACAACTTCCCGGGCCTGCCGAACCGCCTCCGAAAACTCCGAAATTTCCGCTTTCCATTTGTAGAGGGTCGAGAGCGCCACGCCCAACGATGTGGCCACTTCCTCATCAATCGAACCGTGCCGATACATCGCAGCCGCGCGGTCGATATATTCGGGTTTGAACGCAAGTGGGCGGCCAAGCTTTTTGGGGTTGGCTGCTTTAACTCCTTTAACTGCCTTCCCGCTTGACGACTTGCGGCGTTTGGACGTCACAAACCGCACCCTCAGTGAAACTTTGTTGCAACGTCAAGGACATTTCGTAACCCACGCTCGTTCACGCAAAGCGCGCGCCAGCATTTCACCGGAACCGGCGCCACATCCCAAGATTATGATCGGTCCAATCATTTCGGTGATATGGCCTGTTGAAAGTCAGTGGTCAGATAATGCGGCGGCAGACCACCGAACATGGAAATGAACACCGGCTTGCCGTCTACCAGGTCCTGAAATTCCTCAGCACTTGGCCGCCACGCGACAACGACAATGGGAACGCCGTCGCACGATCCACCTCTGACTTGACCGGCGTAGGCAGGAAGTGTCGCCACTTGGCTTTCGTCCATGTCGCTCGGCGCACAAAAGTTTTTATTCAACTCTGGAAAATCAACGGGTGTCATAACTCAAACGTTAAAACAGGCGCAACTCGCACCTTCCCCAAGACTGAACAGTCGTTGGCGCACACCCACGCGTTTTTGTTCCTTCACGCCGCGTTTCTCTATGCCGCCGCAACCGTCGCACACCGGCTCTTTGCTCTTGACCATCGTCGCCTGGCTGCCGCAGCCGCAACGAAACTTGGTGACCGGCTGGCCGCGCAACATTGGAATAGAACCTTGGTCAGCGGTCATTTGTGCCATTCCTTTCCAAGCAGCTCGTTTGAAACAGAAGTGTTAAGCCATTTCGACGGGTGATCACGCTGCACCGCAATTGCGGCCAGTTCTTTGGCCCGCTGGCGATTTCGCGAAAAGAGCAGGCAAAATTCACGAGCCATGCGCGTCTTGCCTTCCCACAGCTCCTCAAACAGCGATGTTTTCAGGCGCAACTTTTCGTACAGATACCCGTCGTCTGCCCAGTTGCGTTTCATCGACTCGTTGTAGACTTCAAACCACTCCCGGCCAGTGCATTTTGGGGCAGTTCCCGAATCGGGAACCGGAAAGTTATTGACAGATTTTTCACCGTCTGTAAAATCACTCGAAATCCCCTCGAAATTCGATTTATTCGAAACTTCTAAATCATTATCTCGAATAATTCGATTCGAAGTACTGCTCGAGGGGCTCGAAGGCGATTTTGGTTTGACACTCAGCCGCGCAACCAGGTTCTTGGCTGCAATCGCTTCCAACTGCGTTTCAGCGATGGTGGCTTTGAGGTCCGGCTCTGGCTCAAACAATTCGTTCTGGGCTTGGCCGCTGGCCACGTCGAGCGCACGCAAATACCCGTCAAACGCCGCGCGATCGTAACGCCATCGCACCGACCAATGTTCGCTGGCCGGCAACACGCGATAAACCTTCCCGGCCATTGGCGAGTCAATCACCTGCAGGAACCCGCACAGTTGCAACTCATAGAACACGTCGGACACGTTGCCTTTGGAAATACCCAGCAAACCGCCCAATTCCTCGAGGTTAATGCCTTTGACCTCTTGGCGGCCACGGTCGAGTGTGGCAGTCACCATGAATTCGGCGACACGCGATTGGCGCTCGGTCCAATCCGCACGGACGATTTCTGATCTGACCAGCGCGGCTACAGTTTGAAAACGTGCGGGATTCGCAACCTCGGGCATACATCTGTCTGTTGACTGCCCATGCGAGTTCTCCTTTTCCGGAGCTATTGTCGACGGTCCCGCGCCGCCGGCCGTTCTCGTTTCATTTTTTATAGAATACCGTTCAACACTGCTGAATTGTTGTGTCGCTGTTGACGTCATGGCGGTCAGCGTTTGAAAATTCTTTCGCGCTCCATCCGCCGCAACGTCTCCAAAGGTGTTTCACCGGGCAGCATGTCGTAACCACAGCCGATACAGCCGCCTTTCCACGTGCCGATACCTTCGCCAACTTCGTCCGAAAATTTGACCTCAATCGAAGTCCTGACCATCTGTCGCGGAATGATCGGCCACCATCGCGCGCGCCAGGTCATGCGCACCACATGCACAGTCGCGGTGCGAGCTTGAATCTCTCCGCTCTTGCGTTTGTAGGTGTAAGGATAGTCCTGCGACACTGAAAGCTCCGCTTCGGCCCTCGTGCGCATTCCTTCCATATCGAAACCGCGCCGGCGGTTCTTTTTATTTTCAGACCACACCGTTTGCGCGAGACACGGAAGATTCGCTTTGTGCTCCAACACTTCTGTTGACCACCAATCAAGCTGCCACGGAAAGTTCCAACAATACGTGTGCCGATACCACGGGTCGCTCGTGGTCGTACTCATCGAGTATGGCAACGGATAAAACCAAATTGCGGAACTGTGGATGCCAACGCCGGAGTAACACTCTTTGCAGCGGAAAACCCCTTCCAAGCCGATATAGACCGAAAACAGCCACGGCAGGCCAAAGGAGAGCATCACACCATCTTCGTTGTCACCATGACCAAACCACAACTGCAAGTGGAACGTCGTAGCCGCGCGGCCAAACAACCATTCGCAAAACGGCTCTAATCGTGAATGCCAGCGGGCGCGGCCATGCCAAAACATCGACCCGCCATCGTTCAAATTTTGTCGGAATAGATTTTTCATTTTGTTAAAACACGAGTCCTAGTTGCTTCACAATCTCGTAGGCAGCATTTACCTCAGCCATTTGCGCGTCACTGCCGCCAACGTCTGGGTGAGCAGCCTTACTTCGCTGGCGGTAGGCTTGTTTGATATCGGCGGAGCATGCGTTTGGTGGAACTCCAAGCACTTCGTGCCACGGCTTTCGAATGTCCGGCAGTGCTTTGAACCCTGAGAACATCGCTTTGATCATGTGTTTGGCTCCCCAACGTTCCATGCCCCGCATTGCCTCAACGGTCAGAGCGATGGCCTGAATGTTGTGTTCAATGCGGTGCCAGCGGTCGCACGGAATAGCCATCTGCTGGCCTTCGTATTCGAAATAGGCACACACGCCAGATTCTTTTGGGTTGTCATGTCCGAGCGTGTAATTGCTCGAGAGCAGCACGTTTTTTCCGCCCATCAATTCAATCTGCCTTTTCAGATTGGCCAGTGCCGCGGCCAACGTCTGTTTGAACTGGCCGGATTGGCGTTTTAGCGGTTCTGTTTTCGGCCAACCTGGTGGCCAACTCAAAGGGTATGCTGTGCGATTGTTGCTCATGGTGTTTTGGTCGGACTCCACTTGATGACGATTCCTTGGAACGGCAACGAGCGGTGCGTGGCGCGAAACCAATCGGCCATCGCATTCAAATTCTCAAAGCCATCCGCGCGGGCAAAAGCTTCCTCTGCTGTTGTCGGAAAAAAGTCCTCGGCGATGTTCTTTCCATCTAATCGAATCGTGCAGCCATCGAACCAAATCGTTTGCACATCGGTAATGACCGACTCGCGCAAAACCCGTTGCTTGCTTCGATACGGTTTACCAATCCACTGGCGCAGGCTGATCCTCTGGCCAACTTTTGGCATTCGCTTTGGTGTAGGTCGAACCGTCTGCAGTTTCGCGCCGGATTTAACCAACAGCGCGAATTGCGCCTTGAACATTTTGACAACCAATCCAACGACCGGCGCCGGTTCCCGATTCGGGAACTTGATATTTCCACGGCAATGACACCGCGCGATTTTGCGTGCAGCTTTGTTAACCGGCGGATGTTCATCGCCGCACGATTGGCTCAGCCTCCGTTCCCACGCTTCGCAGGTGGCCACGATGCACGCGAGCTTACGGCGCATCTTCGCAATCCTGCCGTAGTCACCTTCGACCATGCGGGAAGCCTCGATTAAATCGGTCTGGTGCGTTTGCAGAACATGCAGCCAATCCATGTCGCACGAGTAGTTGCGGGTGATTTGTGGCATGTCGCCAAAGCACTGCAACACTTCGTCCACGGTGGACCGCTGCGACTCAACCAATTTGCGGAAAGCTTTGTTCATGCTCGTTCGTGTGGCTCTTTGTAGGGCACGCCGCACAATTCAAACACGTGCCGCTCCGATGTTGCCGGGGTTACTTCACGGGTCGCACGGTCGGTCACGCCGCAACCGTAGGCGTTGAGGCTTTTATTGAATCGTTGCGCCCCAGTGGTCAGTGCAAGGTTGGTGTCTTTGCCCCCGGTGCGGATGACCAGCGAAACCCACCAATTTTTATGATTGGTAGCAAACAGGTCCAACGGGATGCCGCTGGCGACGTGAATCAAAAATTTGTTTTTGGGGCCGCACGTAACCGCGCCATTCACATTGGGACGGAAAGCCAGCACGCCAGACTTGATCAGTTCACTTACAAACTTATCCGCCTTGTCCTCTACCTTTTGGTCAAACAAACCATCTGGCACAAGGCTGCACTTTGGCACATAAAGCAACTCCATGTCGCCAACATCGAGTTTCTGCCTACGGATGCTGCCAACGATTTCAATTTGCTCACAGAACGGTCGTAATTGCTCCATGACACCGCGCGCGGTGAATGCTGCCAATTCCAACGGCCAACGTTTTGTGTTATCGCTCATGGTTAATCACGGTCACCTGCTGGCAAACAACTGCGTCCGATTGCGCACCGAGCGTTTCGGTCAACGGCCTGCAATGTCCGTTCGACAGAAATCAACTTGTGGCCCTGTGTTGCCGGTTTGCCGGTCGCGATAATACCGGCTTCAAACTTCTCGGTTCGCGTCATCGGCGTGAGCTGTTTCGGTTCCTTCGTGCAAATCTTTTCCAACCGCTCGCACAAATGACATGCGAGCGTCGGCAACGTGCCCCAGTGTTCCGGCTTCGGATCCACTAAGGTTCCGTCCGCGTTGAACACACCAGCGCACCATTGGCAACGGGTCATGCGACCATCCTTTCCATAGCGCGCTGTCTGATGGCACCTGGCACCGCGCCGCGCGCGTGAGATTTTACGGATGCTTCCAGTGCGTCCAAATCGGCTTCGATGAAATAATAGTTCCCGCCGATTTTAACGTAGGGAACAGCCTTGCTCTCCACCCAACGCATGACTGTTCGGCGACAGACCGGATAACGCACGGTCATATCGTCAACGTCGAGACGCCCGCCGCCTGCTGCCTGTGGCAACCGGTCAACTTCGATTTGCAACACCGTCCCTTCCGGGATTGTGCTACCACTCGATTTGACTTTGGCCACAAGCAGCATGGGCGTCTGGGCAACTAGGTTTGCAAAACAGGTTCGTATTGTTCCTCGGGAACATCGAACGTCCACGCCACAGCTTCCCGTGCGCGGGTGACCGTCGGCGGCACGCGTAAGAAATAATCCTTGAAACTCCCGTCAGGTTCAGCGGTTGAGTTAACCACCTTAACCATCACCAGCGGTTCATCGCCGGGAATCTCCTTGCTATAGAGAGTGCCAAAATCGTCATGGTGAATTTCCTTCGCCCCTGAATCAACCAGGTAACGCGCCATCCCATACCGCTCGATCATAATCCGGCGCACCTCGGCGTTTTCCTCAGTTTCGATGTGTTTGACCGTGATCCAATCAGGTCGAACCACAACAAACGCAGGCACCATCACACCGTGCCAGAAATAAAGATTCTCAATGTCAGATTCCAACGCGGCATACTTATCGTTGTGCATCCGGCGGCCACCGCCTGGCATCTGCTCCACATGCACAGTCGGTTTGGCAAACCAATACAAGACCTCATCAGTCCAATAAAGTTGCCAACAGCCAGCTTTGAACGCCTCAAACACCGGCTCAGACCAAGCGAGCACTTGTGGCAGATTCAGTTCCTTGGCGCCGAAATAAACCGCCGACAGATACGACATATCCCAATTCCACCACCAGTCGTGCATGCACCACGAAGCGAAACGTTGCAAAGCCATAGTATCATCGGCACCATTGATTGCGGCTATGGCGTCTCTGGCGGCTCTGGCGGCTCTGGGGTCTCTGGCGGCTCTGGCGGCTATGGGGTCTCTGGCGGCTCTGGCGGCTATGGCGTCTCTGGCGGCTCTGGCGTCTCTGGCGGCTCTGGGGTCTATGGCGTCTATGGCGTCTCTGGCGGCTATGGCGTCTCTGGCGGCTATGGCGTCTCTGGCGGCTATGGCGTCTCTGGCGGCTCTGGGGTCTATGGCGGCTATGGCGTCTCTGGCGGCTCTGGCGGCTATGGCGTCTCTGGCGTCTCTGGCGGCTCTGGCGGCTATGGCGTCTCTGGCGGCTATGGCGTCTCTGGCGGCTCTGGGGTCTATGGCGGCTATGGCGTCTATGGCGTCTCTGGCGTCTCTGGCGTCTCTGGCGTCTCTGGCGGCTCTGGCGTCTCTGGCGGCTATGGCGGCTATGGCGGCTCTGGCGTCTATGGCGGCTATGGCGGCTCTGGCGGTTGTGTCGTCTCTGGCGTCTCTGGCGGCTCTGGCGTCTCTGGCGTCTCTGGCGTCTCTGGCGGCTCTGGCGTCTCTGGCGTCTCTGGCGGCGCGCGGTGTAATGCCGGCACGCTTGGCGATATCATCCAGAATCTCGTTAACTTGCTTCATCAGCACCGGCTCATCACAAACATTCCAGCCCCATTCGAGGCACTTGATTTTTCGATTAACGCCAAGGCTATTAAGATACTTTCCGAGCGAATTAACCACTGCCACAGCATCCAGTTTGCCCGGATACTCGCAGGCCTGTTCAAATTGCGGGTCGACCATAGAAACGCCTTTCGTTAATCCGCCACGTTACGAATCGCCTCCGGTGAATACTCGCGCTGGCGACGCACACGATATTTACCAGGCGGCAACGCAATCGGGCCATGCTCCTGATGCACCACTTCCGTTGCCTTCTTGACCTCGATAAACTGGGCTGGCACGCCAGTGCCCTTCCACCAATCCGCATCGCGCATATCGATAGAATGATGGTGGCCGGTCGCCTCACCGTGAGCCAAAATAATCCGGCCATTTTCAGGCGGCGCTTTGGTCACATTCGTTGGAATTGAGGGCACCCGTTCAATCAAAACGTCGCCCTGGCGGTAAATAGTCGGTTTGGTCTTTTTCATATTTTTATGGAGTCGGTTATTTGTTGTCGAAAAGGCCCGGCCAGAAATGTCACGCGCGCGTCGAGTAACGGTTTGTGTTCTGGAAATTGGCAAAGCAGGGCGTTTTTTAACTCTTCAACTTCTTTCGGGCATCGCTGATATGTTGCCATAGGGGTGTTTCTATCGTTGTTGGTGTGTTACGCCGGTTGCATTTCCGCATCCGGCTCCGCTATTTCGAAAGTCGGGCGCTTTTTTCCATCGGGCATGATCACTTCCAGATTGTGGATCGTAAGAAGCCCGCCCAACGTCCAATTGCAGCCCTTGTCCCACTTCTCGCCGCGATGTTTTGAGGCAATTCCTTTATCGCCTTGCCGTGTGAACCTGCCAATGCAGCTAAACGCGATATAGCCGTGCACATCGTCTTTGGTGCCGCCACTGGCAATCACCGCGTCCTTGAGTTGTCCAACGCTCTGGACCGTGCCACAAGCTGGGCATACAAATTTCCAGTCTTTAGCTTTCGGCCCGAATCTGCGCTGGCACTCGTTCAAAAACTCCTCTTGGGTCATCGTGTTCATAACGTTTTAAATTTTCCTCGCCGCGCACCCGCAACCAATCAGATGCGGGCGAGGGTTATTGGGCTGAGGATCACGCATCAGCCCGAAATCGCCGATTCTTCGCGGGCATAACGCCGCGATGCCGGTTCAAACTCACAAACGCTCGTCGGTCGATTCTCAAAACCAGCCGCGGCCCAAATCATTTCACGGTGTGACCAATCGAGTTCACACGCGATGGCGTGGAACGCCAAATGCCGGGTATGCGGCTGCATCTCGGAAACGATCGAGAAATAAGCCTCGAACAGTTCGCGCCGCGCCGATGCGTAACTGATGAGGTTTGAAAGATTGACTGATGTGACCAACGCGTAAACATCGGTGCTCGTTAACGGGGCCGTGCAGGACTTTCCAAGGTGGCCGGTGCTCATTTCCCCGCACCTTGTTTGTGCGAACGTTGCCGCTCACTGCGCGGTTGCGTGAGGTTTGGTGCAGACGGGCTACCAGCCGCACGCAACACCGTTTCCAAGTAATTGGAAAATGACCGCGATTCCGACTGCGCCAATCGCTTGCCAATCGCAATTGCTTCCTCGCTCAGGTTCACATTCACGCGCACCTTTTTACCCTCTGAAATTCTGTTCATGCTGCAAACATACACAACTATTACACCAAACGTCAACAATTATTTTACGAAAAAGAAAATCGGCCGTTGACAACCTGTGTAAGAATTGTGTAGAACCTCATCACCTTGAAAAAACGAGTTCAAATCAGCATCAACCCAAACCTGCTTGATGCCGCGCGCGATCTGATGGAAAAACGTTTCTGCGACAGCTTTAGCGAATTGCTTGAAGTTCTGATTCGCGAGGACCTTGACCGCAGGGAAAAAGAAGCCGGTCGAGGCGCTTATCCACCAAACACTCCACGCGCCATCGATCTAAACGAGGTGCCGATTAAAAAGAAAAAATGAAACAGCCGAAGCTTGATCATTGGAAAGCCGCCGCAAAAGTAGAGTGGACCGTTGAAGACTGGGCCACGTTCTACCACGCCATTAACCGCGCCCTTCGCAAAATCGCCAAACGTCACTCAGTTCCCGATTCAGGAACCTCCGTTTCCTCCGCGCCCTCCTGTTAAAAATGAACCGCCGAAAAAAATCCAAGCCCATCGAAATCACCGAAGGCTCGGTGACGGTGAAAATTTACCCGACACCTGCCAAGGTGGCTGGGCGCGTCTATCAATCGTGGACGCTCAAATATTGGCTGGCTGGGGAACTCGTTCGCAAACAATCGGCTGACCTCGGCAAACTCACCATCGAAGCGCAGAACGCCGCGCGCAGGATTGCCAACGCGCAAACGGCCACGCTCACCATGACCGATGCGCAGGTGGCTGAATACAGCGCCGCAAAAGATAAGGTGGCGACCATTGCGCTGCCGCGTCCTCTCAACCTCATCACCATTGCTGAAACCATCGTGGCGGCTCTTACTGCCCTGCCCCAGCCACAGCGTGACCCGCAATTCATTATCACCGCGTGCCACGATTACGCCGCGCGCAACCGCAACGTGACCCCAATCACGGTCAGCAAACTGAACGGAGAATTTCTAGCGGCCAAAACCAAGCAGCGTTGTGACCATCGCCATCTTAAAGACCTGCGCGTGCGTCTGGACGTGTTTGCCGAGCATTTCCAATGCAACGTCACCCATATTGCCGCGCGTGATTTTCAAGACTGGGTCGACACGCTCAAAGTCGAGTCGCAAACCAAGCTTAATTACATCCGCGCGGTTAAAAACGCTTTCACTTACGCCAAGTCGCGCGGTTATCTGCCGCGCGACTGGAACGAGCTGACAGAAGTTTCGCCCGGCATCCTGCCTGAGACCATCGTTACCATCTACACACCGGCAGAGATGGAAAAGATTTTGCGCGGCGCCCTTGGCCAGATTCCGCTGCTTAAAAAAGTGACGTGGACGATTCTGGACGTTGCTGCCACCGATAAAGCCGGTCGTGACGTGACCAAGGAACTCGGCCACACGATCACTGATGCGGACCGGGAAGATTTTGGCAAGCTCGTGCCATTTGTCAGCACCGGCGGCTTTGGCGGCCTGCGCACTGCTGAACGGTGCCGCACCAGTTGGACGGATTTTAATTGGGAGACCGGCAACATTCACGTGACCGGCAAACGCACGCGCGGTCGCACCACACGTTCAACCAGCCGGAGGTTGGTGCCGATAAACGAAACGTTGCGCGATTGGGTTGCCGATTACGTTCCCAAAAAAGGAACTGCCGAAGAGTCGGCTTGTATAGTTCCGATGAGCGAGCAAATCGCCATCCGCAAATTTGCGTTGCTCTGCCGCGCCGTTGGCATCGAACCGAAAGATAACGCACTTCGCCACAGCTTCATCACGTATCGTTGCGCGGAATTGAAAGGCAACAAGCACCAGGCAGCCCAAGAGAGCGGTAACAGCCCGGCCACGATCGAGAAACATTATTTGGAGTTGGTGACCTCGCAACAAGCAGCCGCATGGTACGGCATCCGTCGCGAAGCCGCCGCCAACGTCACGCCATTGAGGAAATCTGCATGACCGAAAACGATATCAACATTGCAATAGCAACTGCGTGCGGATGGGAATTAAAGCCGCGCTTGTTTCACAACGGGCAGTGGCAGGACATTCCTACGTGGGTAAAATCGGAATACTACAAAGGGAAGCCGGACGATTATTGCATGGCTGGTCAGGCCATCGGTCAACAGCCTCCGAACTACTGCCGTGACCTAAACAAAGTTCGCGAAGCGGAGCAACAACTGATCGTCGGGAACTACTCGCTTTTTTCGGGAGACACACCCGTGCAGTCGGAATACGCGAGGCGCGTTGGAACATTTGCCGACGCACTTAAACGGGCCAGTGAAATCGTTAGCGTGCTTCGTCTGTCACAAAACGGGCACAAAGAAACGGGGTGCGTGTGATTTTCCTAGGAAAGTTGAAGGAATATGGCGGTTTAGCAAACCGCCGCTTTAGGCCACTCAGCCACCTCTCCGCTAATCCGGCTACACTAGCACGTCACCCGATAACAAAAAAGCAGAATTTGCGTTAGGTGCAAATGACTGTTTTACCGGACAGCCGCCGTGTTTTTTGTCGGCAGGGTCAGGATGAGCACGGTCCCGGCGGCGAAAAGAGCGGCACTGTAGCCGAATGCCGCAGCGATTCCCGTTCTCGCCCACAGCACCCCAACCACAATGCTGGAGACAAAGTCGCCAAGGCCATTCACTGTCGCCAGCACGCCGAAGGCCATGCCGTGTTGCGCTTCGTCGACCAATTCGGCGCATAGCGAGTCTTCTACAGTTTCTTCCAGAGCCACGTTCGTGCCGCCGAGAAAAAAGATGAGGACAAACGTCCACACGTTTGCCGGAAGGAAGATGATGGAAAGCGCCATTAGCAGGGCGAGTGTGTAGCCGATTGCCAGCACGGTTCGTTTCGGGAATCGATCTGCCAACCAGCCACCGACGTAAGCGAAGGCAGCGTAAAAAATATTGTGCAAGACATACAAACCGACCGCGATGCTGGCCGCACGATTCGCTCCCCAGACGGGCGTTAGTCTCTGGGTCGCGAGCAGAATCAACATGGTGTGGGCAAACGCGCCTGCTCCAAATAATCCGACCGCAACCAGGAACCGGCGATATAATGGCGGCAACAGTTTGAGCCGTTGTCCGAATGAAATATGTGAAACTGGCTTGCGCTCTTTTTCGCGGACGAGAAAAGCGATCAGCACCGCAGCCATCATGCTGGGAATCAAGGTGACGACAAACAGGCGCGGATAGCTGTGGTGGAATAGCGGTAGCAACAGGAACGCGGTGGCCGGCCCGACGATTGCGCCGCAGGTATCCATCATGCGTTCGAATCCAAAAGCGCGCCCATACGTTTCGCGGGTGACTGCGCCGGCGAGCAATGCTTTGCGAACCGGTGTCCTGACACCACGCCCGAGCCAGGCGCAGGAGCGCGCGATTAAAAC
>Ga0265327_10000784_pt1 | contig 48999 bp, 43 predicted proteins | sample 41621metaG_FD_202089 | JGI IMG/M metagenome (GOLD analysis project Ga0265327, IMG submission 202089) | Rhizosphere microbial communities from Carex aquatilis grown in University of Washington, Seatle, WA, United States - 4-16-21 metaG | ecosystem: Host-associated > Plants > Roots > Rhizosphere... | reverse complement strand
GGCTGAACCTGCCGCCGGGGATGAAGCTGCCGTTTTGACCAGAACCGTTTTGACCAGCACCGGTTTGACCAGCACCGGTTTGACAAGTCTCGGCCACCTGATCCAGCTTCTGGCCAAACTGCCGGGATTGGGGCCGCGTTCGGCGCGGCGGGTGGCGATTTTTCTGTTGAAACGGCGGGAGAGCCTGATGCTGCCCCTGGCCCAGGCGCTGGGGGCGGCGGCGGCGGAAACCCGCGCCTGCCGCATCTGCGGCAATCTCGACACCACCGATCCCTGCGCCCTCTGCGCCGATACGGCGCGGGATCCGTCGATCATCTGCGTCGTCGAGGATATCGGCGATTTGTGGGCGATCGAGCGGACCGGCTCCTTCAAGGGGCGCTACCACGTTCTCGGCGGAGCCCTCTCCGCCCTTGACGGGATCGGCCCCGAGGCGCTCCACATCGACGCCCTTCTGGGGCGGGTGGCGGAGGGTGGGGCCGCGGAAGTCATCCTGGCGCTCAACGCCACCGTCGAGGGCCAGACCACCGCCCATTACCTCGGCGGCCTGCTGGCGCCGTCCGGCGTCAAGATCTCGCTGCTGGCGCAGGGCGTGCCGCTCGGCGGCGAACTCGACTACCTCGACGAGGGCACGCTCGCGGCGGCGCTCAAGGCCCGGCGAGTCCAGTAACCCGGCGCATCAAGTACCGGCGCATCGCGTAAAAGCCGCGCCACCCGGTCCTGCTCGGGATCGCGACTCCGGGCACGCCTCCTCGGATGGAGACGGCAGGAACACCCTCCGGATCGGGCATGAAGGGAAAAGCCCGTCCGGTGGAGCGGAATAGGCGCCTCAGCTCATCAATTCGTAGCACCAGGCAAGGGCTGCCTGATAACGCCCCTTGATGCCCTGAGGCTCCGGATCGAGGCGCCCGGCGATAATGTTCCGGCGGGCCTTGTAGAGTACCGCCAGCACCAGGGCGTGCGTGGTCGCGGGCTGATCGTTGAACACCTGGATATGCGCGTAGTTTCTCCCGGTGACCTCGCTGATCGCTTGCAGAATGGCCGGCTTCAAGAGCGGATAGGCATCCGCCGCGCGCATGGCGCCGACCATGCAATACCGCCCATCGGCCGAGCGCAGCCGGCCCTTGCACCATTGGTTCTCGTTTGCCAGCAGCGTTATGACTTCTTCGATCTTCTCGATCTCGGGACGTCTGCCGAATTCGCTTCCGTCGAAAGGCATGCGGGCCTCCATCGCTACCCTCCATCGCGGATGAAGGGATTTTCCTCTTAAGACAAAGAACGTGATACGCCGCCGCCGTTCCATTTCTCGCGCGGGAATGGGGGCTGAAACGGATTGAGGACATCGAAACAGGAACCGCGCCTAAATGTGTCGGCCATCACAGCGCCGCCGGCGTTCGAGGCCTAGAAGTATCCGGGTAACGCGTAGAACCTTGTCCCCCAGATTCCATAAGGCCCACGATCATGCGAAGCGTACCGACCTTTGCCGCGATGAACGAGACCGATCCCGAACTCGCCCATGCCTGCGGCCAGTTGCGACGGCAGCTCCGCCTCGTGAAGGACGGGTTGGGCGCTTCGGCCCGCGCCGTCCTGCAAGGAAAAGTTTCCGCCTGGGAAACCTCCAACTGGCGCTATTTCGCATCGGGGCCGGCGCGGGGCAGCGATGGCGCCATCCGCTATATGCATTTCTTCCGTCATGCCACGCTGGAGATCGGCGGCGCACCGCTATCGCTGGTGATCCCGGCCTCCGCCGAGTGGTGGCCGGTCGGTTGCTCGGAACTGACCCCGAACCGGACCGCCCCCCGCGCCAAGCTCCGCCTGGTTTCGTAAAAGCCGTAATAGACCCGGGCCGATCTCATTCTGGCCGATGCCTGCCCCCGTCCTCGCTGCAAAGGCATAAGGCGTCCTTCGAGACGCGGCCCTCAAGTGGCCGCTCCTCAGGATGAGGTCCATATGTGATGGCATTGAGAAAATCCTCATCCTGAGGAGGCCCCATCGAGGGCCGTCTCGAAGGACGCACCGTAGATATCCAGCGGGTGCCAAAGGACAGGCCCAATAAGAATTGCTGGCGCCGCGCCCCTTCCAAGACTCAGAATTTCTTCAGTTCGGATTAAGGCTGCGCCTCCATCAGGCAGCGCCTGCCCTCCATGGCGATTTCCGTGAACCCCAGCCGCCGGAAGAAGCGCCAGGCCGGGCCACGGGGGATGACCAGGGTTCTGACCTGGCATTCCTCCAAAGCCGCAAGCGCCAGCAAGCCGCGCAGAAGCGCCGTCCCGATCCCCTGCTCGCGGAATTCGGGGAGCAGCATGATCTCGGCGAGGTCGAAACGATTCGGCCTCCGCATGATCACCATGCGGCCGAAGGGTTTGCCCTGGGGGGTCGTGACGATCAGCCGCTCAGCCCCCGGAAAAGCGGACTCCATGGCCGCGTGGTAGCTCCTGGCCTGAAGGTCGAGGAGCGAGCGCAGCATCGCCTCCTCGAAATCATAAGGCTCCAACTCCCCCGCCTTGACCACAGCGACAAGCCTCGTAACGAATTTCTCGTCGGCGGCCATCTCGGGGCGTAGCGGCCAGCCCGGCACGATCATGCTCCTGCTCATGGGGCCAATAACCACATTGCAGGATATTTATCTATGATTACGTGTATTTCTTAGCGGCAACATGAATGCCTGCGCTAATTTGCCGCATCTAATCCCGGTCAAGATTTCGCCGGAACGCGGAGCGCCGCTTTTGGGCATAGCCACCACCCCGAATGGGGTTTAAGTATTTTCAACACTTTTGGATGTTCCTTACAGATAACAATAAAATCGACAGGTTCCGGGACAAGGCATATGGCGCAAAAGACCGTCCTCATCGTCGACGACAGCAAATTCGCCCGCCTCTCGCTCTCATCGATCGTCGCCCGGCACTTTCCGGACTGGATCATCGGGGAGGCAGCCAACGGCGCCGCGGCACTCTGCGCGCTCGGTGAGGCCGCCGTGGATTTCGTGCTCCTGGATTTCAACATGCCGGGAGAGGACGGACTTACCGTCGCCCAAAAGATGCGGGAGCTGCGGCCCGATTCCCGGATCGCGCTGGTGACCGCCAATGTTCAGGATGCCATCGTTCAGCAGGCTCATGCCCTCGGCATCGGGTTTATCCCCAAGCCCGTCGAGGCCGAGATGCTCCGGCAATTCCTGGCCGCCCCATGACACCGGGTTTCGATCTCAATGAAGATGACCAGGACATCGTCACCGAGGTAATCAACATCGGGGTCGGCCGGGCCGCCGCGGCATTGAGCCGGATGATCGGCGAGGAAGTGCGGATGGTGGCGCCTTCGACGGAAATACTTTCCCGTCCGGCGGCGGCAGCGCTTCTCGGCAATCTTACCAACGACAAGATCATGGGCGTGCGGCAGGAATTCGTCGGGCCCCTGACCGGGGTCGCGGCGCTGGTATTTCCGGAAAAGCGCAGCCTCGAAATCGTGCGCGCCGTCGTCGGCAGCGACTATCCGATCGAGGACATCACCGAACTCGAACAGGAGACCCTGCTCGAAATCGGCAACATCCTTTTGAACAATTGCCTCGGCACGATTTCCAACATCTTCCAGGCGCGCAGCACCGCCTCGTTGCCGGTGCTGGTCCAGGGGACCGCCGAGGAGCTTTTCTGCCGGGATACCGAAGATCAGGCCGGGGATGGGATGGTGCTGTTCCTCCATATCGGGTTTTCGGTCCGCAGCCGGGATGTGACCGGCTATCTGACCTTCATCCTCGACCTCGCCACCGCCGAGAAATTCATCGGCTTTATCCATGCCTATCTTGAAACCGCGCAGAAGGGAGGGGGAATTTGATCACGGAATCCCCGCCCCGGCCCTCCCGCCTGCTCATCGTCGATGACGACGTTCTTTCGATCCGGGTCTTGGGCGAAGTGGTGAAGGGCATGGGCGAGCTGTTCTTTTCCACGAACGGCCCGAATGCCCTCCGCCTCGCGGCGGAGACGCAGCCGGATATCGTGCTCCTCGATGCCGAGATGCCGGAAATGGACGGGTTCGAGGTCTGCCGGAGGCTGAAAGCCAACCCTCTGACCGCCGATGCCTCGATCATCTTCGTCACGGCGCACACCAATATCGGCCATGAAATGGCGGCGCTGGAGGCGGGCGCCATCGATTTCATCCACAAGCCGATCAGCCCGCCGGTCGTGCAGGCCCGGGTTCGCAATCACCTGCTGCTGAAGTTCCAATCCGACAAGCTTCGCCAGCTTGCCTCGATCGACCCGCTCACCGGGATATCGAACCGCCGGGCCTTCGATCTGGCGCTCGACGCGGAATGGCTGCGGGCGCGGCGAATAGGCCGCCCCATGGCGGTCCTCATGACCGATGTCGATTACTTCAAGTGTTTCAACGACGGTTACGGCCATCTGGCCGGCGATGACGGGCTTCGCGGCGTCGCCCAGGCATTGCGGGCGGCGGCCCGGCGCCCGCATGAACTCGTGGCCCGCTATGGCGGCGAGGAATTCGCCATCATCCTGCCCGATTCCGATTTCGACAACGCGCTCCGCTTTGCCGAGTTGCTGTGCCAGAGCGTGCGCGATCTCGAAATCCCGCACGCCTATTCCAAAGTCGCACCGATCCTCACCATCAGCGTCGGGGCCGCGGCAACCATCCCGCAAAAGGACGCCCTGCCCGCATCCATCGTCGATGCAGCCGATCAGGCGCTCTATCAGGCCAAGGATACCGGCCGTAACCGGGCCGTCGGAAAACGGCTCTGAGCAGATGACGATGTATCCCGAACATGGGGTTCTGAACGCCCTCAACATCGGCATCATCGAGATCGATGAATCCCGGCGGGTGTGCTTCTGGAACAATTGGGTCGCCGCGAAATCCGGCATACCGCCGGAAAGTGCCGTTGGGCGCCGGCTGACCGAGATATTCCCCGGTCTGGCGAAAACCGTTCTCGACGAGGCCATCGAAAGCGCGATCGCCTCCGGCCTGCCCTCGGTGCTTTCGCACAATCTGCACCGGAGGCTCCTGCCGCTGCAAGGCGGCGGCGGCTCCAGGGAAGAACCGCTCGACCACTTCATCACGGTCCAGCCGCTACAGGGGACGGCGCAGCGGAGCTGCGTGATCCAGATCGTCGACGTGACCGCCACGGTCCGCCGCGAAAAGCGCCTGAGCGAAATGGCGCGCTACAACCGGACGCTTTTCGACGAAGGCACCGATCCCCTGGCCATGATCGACGCCTCCGGCCGGATCTCCGACGTCAACCGCGCCTTCGTCGAGGTCACCGGCATCCGCCGTGAGAATCTGCTGAATTCCAGCTTCGCCGGGCATTTCATCGAAACCGAAGCCGCCGAGGAAGCCATTGAACTCGCCCTCAGGAAGGAGGCCGTCACCGACTGCGCCCTCACCTTCCAGGATGCGCGCGGGAGCATCCGCCATATCCTGCTGAGCGCGTCGCTCCTGGCCGGAACCGATGGCGGCAAGCCGAGCGTCTTCGCCGCCGCCCGCGACATCACCGAACTCAGCGAAAAGGTTCTGGCGCTGCGGACGACCAGCTCGCGGCTGAGCCAGGTTCTCGACTCCGCCGGCGAGGGCATCTTCGGCATCGACGGCCGCGGCCGGGTGATCTTCGCCAATCAGGCCGCGGCCAAAATCCTCGGCTGGCCCAGCCCTGATGCCATGCTGGATCTGATCGCCGACGAGGCTGTCGGCCATCTTCTTGAAAATCAGCGGCGCTGTTCGCATAAAAGCTGCCCGATGCAGCGGACCCTGGAAGACGGCGAAACAAGGCGCCTCTCGAAGGAATTCTTTCAGCGGACCACGGGCCGGATCATTCCCGTCGAATATGTGGTGGCGCCGCATGTCGTCATGCGTGAGATCGTCGGCGCCGTCGTGGTCTTCAGCGACATTTCCGAACGCACCGCCTTCGAGACCGAGCGCCGCGCCGCCGAGGAAGAGCTATGCCGGGCGCTGATGTTCCTCGACAACATCCTGAACGCCGCCCCCGATCCCATCTTCGTCAAGGACCGGAAGCATAATTTCGTGCTTCTGAACGACGCCTTCTGCACCCTTCTCGGCAAGAAGCGGGAAGTGCTGATCGGACAGACCGAATACGATTTCCTTCCCCCCGCGAAAGCCGAGGCCGCCCGCGCCGCCGACGAGGAAATCTTCATCCAGGGCGGAGAGCATATCGGCGAGGAGACCTTCCTCGGACCGGAGGGCGCGCCGGTCACCATCGTCACCAAGAGGGTGGTCTTCACCGACCTCAACGAGGAGGAGCACCTCGTCGGCTCGATCCGCGACATCACCCAGCGCAAGGCGATCGAGCACGCGCTGAGCACCGCCAAGCATGCGGCCGAGCAGGCCAACCGGGCGAAATCCGAGTTTCTGGCGAATATGAGCCATGAGATCCGCACGCCCATGAACGCCATTCTCGGGATGGCGCAACTCCTGGAGGATTGCTCGCTCGGCGGCTTTGAGCGCCGCTATGTCTCCAAGATCAAGACCTCGGCGCATTCGCTGCTGCGGATTCTGAACGACATCCTCGATTCCTCGAAGATCGAAGCCGGGCGCCTCGATCTGGAAATAGCGAAATTCCGGCTCGACGGCGTTCTGGGAAACATCGCCACCGTCATCGCCGCCACTGCCCAGGAAAAAGGCATCGAGGCGGCCTTCGAGATCGCTCGCGACGTACCCTCCCAATTACTCGGCGATTCCCTGCGCCTTCAGCAGGTGCTCATGAACCTCGCCGGCAACGCGGTGAAATTCACCGATAGCGGCGAGGTCGTGATCTCCGTCGGGCTGGCTCCGGGGAAAGCAGACCCGGCAACCGATAAGGTGATGCTGGAATTCCGCATCCGCGATACCGGCATCGGCGTCACCGCCGAGCAGGCGGACCGGCTGTTCAAGGCGTTTTCCCAGGCGGACAGCTCGACGAGCCGCCGCTATGGCGGCACCGGTCTCGGCCTCGCCATCAGCAAGAATCTGGTCGAGATGATGGGCGGCGAGATCGGCTTTTCGAGCGAACCCGGCAAGGGCAGCGTGTTCCGGTTCACCGCTCGCTTCGGCACCGGGGATGCAACCTCCCCTCCGAATCTGCGGCTGCTGCTGGTCGATGGCGATGCGGAAGCCCGCGCCGGCCTCGCCCGCATCTGCCGGTCCTTCGGCTGGGAGACCGTCGAAGCCGGCACCGCCGAGGAAGCGCTGGCGGTGCTGACCGTGGAGTCTCCCGAAACCGGGCCGGTTTCCGGATGGCTTCCGGATGCGCTGCTTCTCGACTGGTGCCTGCCCGGAATGGATGGCGTCGATCTGCTGCGCCAGGTGGAGCAGGATCCGGCCTACCTCCTCCCCGGCCTCGTCTTCTTCGTGACCCGCACCGAGCGGGAGGAACTCGATTGGCTGATCGGTGGCTTCCCCTATCAGGGCGTTCTGCCGAAGCCGGCCACGGTGGAGGAGGTCTTCAATTCCCTGGGCCGGCGCCGCATCCTGGCTCAGGATTTCAACCCCGCCGCCGCTTCCCCCGAACGAAATGCCGCCCGGGCGCTCAGCGGCCGCCTGACGGGGATCAGCCTGCTTCTGGTCGAAGACAACGAAATCAACCAGGAAGTCGCCCGCGACATCCTGCAACGGGCCGGCGCCATGGTCGAAATCGCGGCGAATGGCCGCCTGTCGGTCGATATCCTGAGCCGGGAAGCCGACCGCTTCGATGCCGTGCTGATGGATGTGCAGATGCCGGAAATGGACGGCTACGAGGCGACGAGGACGATCCGGAGCCAACTGGGGCTGGACTCCCTGCCGATCATCGCCATGACCGCCAACGCCCTCGACAGCGACCGCATCGCCGCACTCGAAGCCGGCATGAACGCGCATGTCCCGAAGCCGATCGAGATCGAAAAGCTGTTCGCCACGTTGATCCAATGTATTCCAGCACTTCGCGGCCATTCTTCTGGTTTTACGGAAGACGGCTCTATGGGAGACGGATCGATGGAAGCCCTCCCCGATCGGGAAGAAGCTTTTTCCTCCGCGCCCTGGCAATCCCCCGGTATCGATTTCGGCGGAACCCTGCTGCGGCTCGGCATGAAGCAGGCGGACTTCCTTTCCTATCTGGTCCGATTCGCCCAATCCCTGGATGAACGGCTCGCCGATCTACGGCGCTTCGTCGCGGAGGACAAGGCGGCGGCAGCGGGCGCCTTCCACAACCTCAAGGGCGTCGCCGCCAATCTTGGCGCCGAGGCGATGGCACAGCTCTCGAAACGCGGTGAAAATGCCATGGAAGCCGGGGATATCGCCGAGGTCCGGGCAACTCTCGCCGAGCTGGAAACAGCCGCGGATACGGTTCGGGACGCGGTGCGGAAGCTGACCCGATAAAACTTGAGTTAATTACCGTATAATTAAGACCGCATTAACACTTGGCCCTGTAATTGCATCGTATATTCAGGTGCCAAGACCTCGCGCGATCAATCCGATTGGCGCGGACGCTTCAGTTGGCACGTTTTGGAAACGAGGAACTTGCCATGAGCGTTTCAGGCGGCAACACGACGGATATCGGGGCACGTCTGCGCTTCATGCGCATCGATGGGGCGACCGGTGAGCTTCTGCGCGAGTTCTGGACGATCGTCCGGCCGGAACTGCCCTCGATTCTCGATGGCTTCTACAGCCATGTCATCAGCGAGCCCGAACTCGCCCGGCTGGTCGGCAATCAGACATCAAGGCTCAAATCCGCGCAGTCCGCCCATTGGGAGCGGCTCTTTTCCGGCCGCTTCGACGAAGCCTACGTGCAGAGTATCCGGACCATCGGCCTCACCCACAACCGGATCGGTCTGGAGCCGCATTGGTATATCGGCGGCTATGCCTATGTCCTGAACCGCCTGACCGCGATCGCGGCCCGCGCCTATCGCTGGAAGCCGAAGCGCCTGCCCGCCGTGCTGGAAGCCGTGAACTCGACCGTCCTCCTGGACATGAACATCGCGATTTCGGTCTATCAGGAAGCGCTCCTGGCCGACCGGAAGAAGCGCCAGGACATCGTCACCGATGCCATCGCCGGCTTCGACCGGGAAATGCAGAGTCTGCTCGGCAATATCGGCTCTTCCGCTCGCGGCATGGAAGACACGGCGAATACGCTCGCCGCCAATGCCAGCCAGACCTCGAAGCAGTCCTCGGCGGTGGCCGGCGCCTCGGAACAGGCGGCCTACAACGTGCAGACCGTCGCCGCCGCCACCGAGGAGCTTTCCTCCTCGGTCGCCGAAATCGGCCGGCAGGTCGCCGAATCGACGCGAATCGCGGGCGACGCCGTGTCCCAAGCGGGCCGCGCCGGCACCACGGTCGAAAGCCTGGAGGAGCGTGCCCAAAAAATCGGCGAGGTCGTCCAACTCATCAGCAGCATCGCCAGCCAGACCAACCTCCTGGCCCTGAATGCCACCATCGAGGCGGCAAGGGCGGGGGATGCCGGCAAGGGCTTCGCCGTCGTCGCCAGCGAGGTCAAGAACCTCGCCACCCAGACCTCCAAGGCGACCGAGGAAATCGGCCAGCAGATCACCGCCGTCCAGGAAGCGACGAGGGAATCGGCCACGGTCATCCGCGAGATCGCATCCACGATCCGCGCCATCAACGAAATCGCCGCCGCCATCGCCACCACCATCGAGGAACAGCGGGCAGCGACGCAGGACATCTCCCGCAACATTCAGCAGGCATCGAACGGCACCCAGGAAGTCTCGGCCAATATCACCGGGGTGAGCGCCGCCGCCGCCGAAACCGGGCAATCCGCCGACCGGGTTCTGTCCGCCGCCGCCGGCCTCAATCAGCAATCCGACCGGCTGCGCCATCAGGTGGAGAACTTCTTCGCCACGATCCGCGCGGCGTGAGGGCGCAGGCTCGAAGATGGGCCGGACACGGAACCGCGCAGGAACACGGTTTGGCCCTTTTCCGCTGTGATTTAGCCTTGAGTCACGGGAACAAGAGGTGATAGCTACGGATATGGTTATGTTCGTATGCACAAAGACTGAGCAAGAGCGGGAAAAATAGGGCAACCATCGATGGCTGCCCTTATCCCCCCCTCTTCGCCGCATTACGACGAGATCCATCGGTTCCTCGTCGAAATCGAAGGTTTCCGTCGAACGCAACCGACCGAACCGGGCGTCGCGGACCACCAGCCGCCCCCGATCGACGATCTGGCCGAATCCTATCGCCGGATGATGGAGCGGCTGGCCGAGCGCGAGCTTGAGCTTATTGCCGCCCGTGCCGAGTTGCAGGCCGCGCGTGCCGGTGCCGATTCCGACCGGCGCCTGCTCGAAGCGGTGATCGATACCGCCGGCGACGCGGTCATCTGTATCGATGCCGAAAACCGCATCATGCTTTTCAACAACGAGGCCGAGCGGATTTTCCAATACACGGCGGCGGAAGTGCTGGGGCAGCCGCTGAGCCTGCTCCTGCCCCCCGGCACCCGTTCCGGCCACCCTCGGCACATCGCGGAATTCGCGGCCTCGGCCTCGCCGCGCAAGCTGATGGGGGCACGGTCCCAGATCTCGGGTCAACGCAAGGACGGCAGCCTCTTCCCGGCCGAGGCCTCGATCTCGCGCTGCGACATCGAGGGGAACCCGCTGATGACCGCCGTCCTCCGCGACATTTCCGAGCGTAAACGCGTCGAAACGCTCCTGGTCGAGGCCAAGGACGCCGCCGAACAGGCCAACCGCGCCAAAAGCGCCTTCCTCGCCGCCATGAGCCATGAGCTGCGCACGCCGCTCAACGCGATCATCGGCTTTTCCGACATCATCATCGGCCAAGCCTTCGGCCCGATCGGCCACGCCCGCTACGCCGACTATGTGGCCGATATCGCCATCGCCGGCCGTCAGCTCCTGACGCAGCTCAACGACATTCTCGACCTTGCCTGCATCGAGGCCGGCAAGCTCATCCTGGTCGAGGAGCCGGTGGAGCTTGCCCGGATCGTCAAGGCTTGCGAAAGCCTGATCCAGTTCCGCGCCCGCGAGAGAAGCATCACGATCAATTTCGAACTCCCCCAGGCGATGCCCACACTCATGGCCGATGGGCCGAGGCTGAAGCTCGCCATCACCAATCTGCTCACCAACGCGGTGAAGTTCTCGGAAACCGGGGCCACGGTCACGGTGGTTGTGTCGGAAACCGAAACCGGCGGAATAGCCTTCGCCGTGAGCGACAGCGGGATCGGCATCAAGCCCGAAGATTTGGACCGCGTGCTGCAACCCTTCATCCAGTCGGACGGATCGTTGCAGCGCCGCCACGAAGGCATGGGGCTCGGCCTCCCCCTCGCCAAAGCCCTGATCGAGCTGCATGGCGGGCGGCTCACGCTCGAAAGCACCCTCGGCCAGGGCACCACCGCCCGCATCATCCTCCCCCCGGAGCGGGTCTACCGCTGAACCCGCCCGCAAGTTGTACACATCCGGATCGAGCGAATCCCGCACAAAACGCCGATGGCATGGCAAGGCTTTTGCCGGAAAAAGCGCGCATGGCGGCACCCCGAAAAATCCACGCAACGCTTATCAATCAATGACTTGCAAAGATCGCCTATTTTCTGGGCAAACAGGCCTTTCATTAAGGTTTCCGCGCCTCACCCCCATATCCACGGCAACTTGTCTACAAAGTTATCAACAGATTTTGTGGAGTCTCTTGCAGGCGGGCTCAAGCCCTGAGATTCATATTGCCTTTTATCAACTGATCGTGAAGATAGGCCCCTTAGGGAGGGGGCCTGCCCAATAGGCTCGCAACGATGAACAATAGCGAGTCGGCAGGCATGCGCCGTTTTATCCTGATTTCCTGCGCCCTCGGCCTTTTGGCCCAGACCGGATGCGCCACTCCACCGGAAAATCCGGCTGAACGCGCGGCGTTCAAAGCGACCAACGATCCGCTGGAGCCGATGAACCGGGAGATCTTCGGCGCCAACCAGTTCCTTGACAAATACCTGTTCGAGCCCGTCGCCGAGACCTACAGCACCGTTGTTCCGAAAGAGGTTCGGCAAATGGTCCGCAACATGCTGAACAACATGAACGAACCCTTGGTCAGCGCCGACAATGCCCTTCAGGGCGAGTTCGGGCGAAGCGGCATCTCGGCCATGCGCTTTGGCTTCAACACCGTGTTCGGCATGGGCGGTCTTTTTGATTTCTGCGGCCAATTCGGCATGGGCCGGGAAAACGGCGATTTCGGGCAGACGCTCTACGCTTGGGGCGTCGACGACCCAGGCCCCTATCTGGTCCTGCCGATCCTTGGTCCTTCGACGCCGCGTGACGGCATCGGGCTCGCGGTCGATTCGTACATCGATCCGCTGCGCTACAATTTCGCCCATACCAGCCCCAACGGCGCGAGCCTGTCGCAGCGGAATTCGGCGCGCGCCAGCGCCGACGGCATCGACAAGCGCACCAGCGCCCTCGACGAACTCGACGAAATCAAGAAGAATTCGGTCGATCAGTACGCCCAGCTCCGCAGCCTCTACCGCCAGAACCGGGCGGTAGAACTGCGCCATGGCGTCGCCTCGCCGGAACCTACGGGCTCCGGAAACGATCTCTACGAGGACCCGGCAAAACAACCGGCCCCTTGAGTCTTCCGGGGCCGGGCCCAGGGGGAGCATCCGAGGTGACCGAGCCACGCAAGCACGCCAAATACGATGCCCTGATCTTTGCCTGCCACGCCTTGGCCCCGGTGCGCACGGGCGTGGTTCATCCCTGTGATGAAGCCGCATTGGCCGGCGCGCTCGAAGCCGCCGCCGCCCGCATCATCAAGCCGGTGCTGATCGGGCCGGAGGCGAAGATCCGGGCCATTGCCAAGGCGGCAAAGCTCGATATCGAGGGGATTCCCCTCATTTCCGTTCCGCACAGCCATGCCGCCGCCGAAAAGGCGGTCCAGATGGTGCGTGAAGGCGCGGTTGAGGCGCTGATGAAAGGCAGCCTCCACACCGACGAACTCATGGCGGCGGTCATCGCCAAGGACACCGGCATCCGCACCCAAAGGCGGATGAGCCATGTCTTCATCATGGACGTGCCGACCTACCCGAAGCCGCTTTTCATCACCGACGCCGCGATCAATATCGCGCCGACGCTGGAGGACAAGGTCGACATCGTCCAGAACGCCATCGAGCTTGCCCACGCGATGAATATCAAGGAACCCAAGGTGGCGATCCTCTCGGCGGTCGAGACCGTCACCTCCAAGCTGCCCTCCACCATAGATGCCGCCGCTCTCTGCAAGATGGCTGAACGCGGTCAGATCACCGGCGGTATCCTGGACGGGCCGCTGGCCTTCGACAACGCCATCAGCCGCGAGGCCGCGGCCTTGAAGCACATCACCTCTTCGGTGGCGGGCGATGCCGACATCCTGCTGGTTCCGGATCTCGAATCGGGGAACATGCTGGCCAAGGAGCTGAGTTTCCTCGCCGATGCCGATGCCGCCGGCATCGTTCTAGGTGCCCGCGTGCCGATCATCCTAACGAGCCGGGCCGACAATCTGCGCACCCGCATGGCAAGCTGCGCCGTCGCCGCCATGTACGCCCATGCAAGGCGCGCCGCCGCCAGACTCGCCTAAGCAGCCGCCGCGAACCACCGCTTAATCCGGCGCCCGCAGCCGATAGCCGACACCCGTTTCGGTTTGGATGTGCCACGGGCGCTCGGGCTCGGCTTCGATCTTGCGGCGCAGGGCGCGGATATAGATCCGCAGATATTGCACATCGGTTTCGCCGCCCCAGACCTCGCGCAGGATGAATTTGTGGGTGAGCACCTTGCCGGCATGGGCGACCAGAACGCGCAGGAGTTCGTATTCGCGCGGCGACAGCTTCACTTCCTCCCCGCGCGCGGTGACGACGCGCCGGACCAGATCGACGGAGAGATCGCCGCTGCGGAAGACCGCCCGCTCGCCTTGTTCCTGGAGCCGATGGCGCAAGGCCGTCCGCACCCTTGCCAGCAATTCGTCAATGCCGAAGGGCTTGGTCACGTAATCATCGGCGCCGAGATCGAGCGCCATCACCTTGCCGCTTTCATCGTCCCGGCTCGAAAGCACGATGATCGGCACCATTGATCCCTGGGCAGCACCCTGGCTGCGAAGCCGGCGGATGACCTCGAAGCCATCGATATCCGGCAGCCCCAGATCGAGCACAAGCAGATCCACCCGGCTGCGGCGGAGAAAGGCCAGAGCGGATTCCCCGTCCGGGGCCTCCTCCGTCAGATAGCCCTGCGCCACCAGGCTGGTACGCAGGAAACGGCGGATCGCCGCTTCGTCATCGACGATCAGGATGCGTTGCGGAGCCACAGCGGCGGCGGTCATGCCGCGTATCCAAACACGGCGGTCATGCCTCAGGCTCCAGAGACGGGGGTTCTCCCGGCGGCACCGGCAGGGTGATGGTGAACATGGCACCGGAGCGGGTTTGACGGTTGCCGGCGGTGATGCTGCCGCCCATCGCCTCGACGAAGCCCCGGCAGATGGCGAGGCCGAGCCCGGTGCCGATACGGCGGCGGCCGGCGCCGTGGCCCCGATAGAACTTGTCGAAGATGCGCTCGATATCGGCCTCCGGAATCCCCTCGCCCTCATCCTCGACGCGAAGCCGGACTTTATCCTTCTCCCGGCTGGCCGCCATGAGCACCGTCGTGCCCGCCGGTGCATATTTGGCGGCATTATCGAGGAGATTGAACAACACCTGTTCGAACAGGACGGCGTCGAGCCGCAGCATCGGCAGATCGGCGGCGAGATCGACCTTGACCTCGTGCCCCGCCAGGACTTTGCCGGCACGGGCGAGCGCGCTGCCGACGATATCGGAAAGATCGACCATATCGGCGCGGGGTTCGATCGCTCCCGCCTCCAGCCGCGTCATGTCGAGAAGGTCGCCGATATAGAGGTTGAGGCGCTCGGCCTCTTCCTGAATGGTTCGGGTCAGCTCGCCCTGCGCCTCGCTGCTGAGGGCGTCGCCGCAACTGCGCAGGCTGGTCGCGGACCCCAGAATCGAGGCCAATGGGGTCCGCAGGTCGTGCGAGATCGAGGTCAGCAGCGCCGAGCGCAACCTTTCCGTCTCCGCCGCCAGCCGCACCCGGTCCACATCCTCGGCCAGATTGACGCGCTCGATCGCCAGCGCCGCTTGATCGGTCAGCGCGTCAAGAAGCCGGTGCTGATCCGGGGTAAGCAGCGGCCCGGTCCGGTCATTGTCGAGCCCCACCACGCCCACCGCCCCGCGCCCCGTGCGCATCGGCAGGAAAAGCCGCTTGGCTCCGGGCAGGGTATCGGCCCCGCGCCCGGCGGAACGGTTATTCTCCCAAGCCCATTTGGCCGCCGCCAGATCGGCCTCGTCGAGAAGATCCTCGGGCGGATAGCCGGCGCGGACGGCGACGCTCTCCCCCTCCGGCAGCAACAGCACCACCCGCGCCTTCAGCATCGAGGCAATCTGATAGGCCGTCGCCCAGAGGAGATCGTCGAGCGACACCGCCACCGCGAGCTTGCGGCTGAAGAGATAAAGCGCCTCCGTCGCCTTGGCGCGCTGCCGCGCCGTCACCGCCTGCCCCCGCATCCGCGCCGCGAGATTGCTGGCGATCACCGCCACCACCGCGAAGAAGAACAGCGCCACCACGTTTTCCGGGTCGGCGATGGTGAAGGTATAGAGCGGCGGCAGGAAGAAGAAATTATAGGCGAGCACGCTGGCGAAACAGGCGAGCAGCGAGGGCCCCCGCCCATAGGCGACGGCACTCGCCAGCACCGCCGTCAGGAATGCCAGGGAGACGTTCGCCACATGGAGAAACTGTTGGATGCCGAGGCCGGCGCCCAAGGCCAGGCCGACCATGCCGAGACTCGCCGCATAGGCACGGACTTCTTTTTGGGCCGTTCCGTCCTGCGCCCGGTCTATGTCCTCCCGCGCTGGCGCGTCTTCGTCCGATTCGGCGATGACATGAACGCTGATCTCCCCGGCCTGACGGATGAGCTGGTGCGTGACCGAGCCTCGAAAAAGCTCCGACCAACGGCTTCGGTGCGATTTGGCGATGACGATGTGCGTGAAATTATTGGCCTGTGCATATTCGACCAGTGCCGCAGCCACATCCTGGCCGGGGAACATGACCGATTCGCCGCCGAGCCTTTCCGCAAGGCGCAGCGCATCGGCGATGCGGTCCCTGCCGGCTTCGGACAAGCGTTCCGTGCGCGAGGTTTCGACATGGATGGCGGTCCAGGGTGCCCGCAGGCGGTCGGCCACCCGCCGCGCGGTGCGCACCACCGCGCGGCATCCCGGCTCCTCATTGACGCAAACCAGCACCCGGTCGCTCGCGGCCCATGGTCCCCGGATGGCATGCGCCTGCATGTAGGTGACCATCTGCTCGTCGACGCGCTGCGCCGTCCGCCGTAGCGCCAATTCCCGCAGGGCGGTGAGGTTGCCGGGCTGGAAGTAATGCCGGATCGCCCGCTCCGCCTGCTGCGGGATATAGACCTTCCCTTCCTTCAGCCGCTGGATCAAATCTTCGGGGGTGAGATCCACGACCTCGACCTCGTCGGCGCGGTCGATGATCGAATCCGGAACCGTCTCGCTGACGCGGACTCCCGTGATGCGGGCGACGACGTCGTTGAGGCTCTCGAGATGCTGGATGTTGACGGCGGTATAGACGTCGATGCCGGCGCCGAGAAGTTCCTCGACGTCCAGGTATCGCTTGGGGTGGCGGCTCCCCGGCGCATTGGTATGCGCCAGTTCGTCGACCACCACCACTTTCGGGCGGCGCCGGAGGATGGCATCCAGATCCATCTCCTCCAGCGCATGCTCCCGATACTCGACGCGGCGCCGGGGGATGATTTCGAGCCCGTATAGGAGCCCTTCCGTCTCCCGCCTTTTATGGGTCTCGACGAGGCCGATGACGATGTCGATCCCCTCGCGCCGCTTGGCCTGCGCCGTGGCCAGCATTTCGAAGGTCTTCCCCACGCCGGGAGCGGCGCCGAGGAAGACCTTCAACCGGCCGCGCCGCTCCTGCTCCGCCTGCTGCAACAGCGCTTCGGGCGAAGGACGGGAATCGCGGTCGGTCCACTCAGCCACGCAAGCGTTACTCCCCATCCAGCATGTCGAGGGCGAGATTGAGCTTTAGCACATTGACATGCGGCTCGCCCAGAAGGCCCAGCACCCGTTTCTCGGTATTCTGATCGATGAGCGCCCGGACCCGCGCCTCCTTCCATTTACGCGCCTTGGCGATACGGGGCACCTGGAAAAGTGCTGCCGCCGGGGTGATGTCGGGGTCGAGGCCGCTGGCGGAGGTCGTCACCAGATCGACCGGGATCGGCACGCCGGGGTTTTCGGCGTGCAGCTTCGCCGCATCGTCCTTGACCCGGTCGATCAGGGACTTGGCGGTCGGCCCGGCATTCGACCCGCCGGAATTGGCGGCGTTGTAGGGCGCCGGGACCGTCTTGGTGGCGTCCGCCGGATCGGTATCGGTCGTGGCCGAGGGCCGCCCGTGAAAATAGCGGGCCTCGGTGAAGTTCTGGCCGATGAGTTCCGAGCCGACCAGCTCGCCGGCCTGCCCCCGGACCAGCGAGCCATTCGCCTGGAAGGGCAGAGCCAATTGCGCCAGACCCGTCATCCCGAGCGGATAGGCAAGGCCGGTGATCGCCGTCAAAGCGACGATCAGCACCAGCGCCGGGCGGATTTCCTTGAGCATGGTTCTTTGTCCTCAAACAAGGTGAGTCGCGGCGATCAGGAGATCGATCGCCTTGATGCCGATAAAGGGCACGAGGATGCCGCCCAGCCCGTAGATCAGAAGGTTGCGCCCGAGCATGGCGCCGGCCCCGATCGGCTTGTAGGCGACCCCCTTCAAGGCCAGCGGTATGAGGGCCACGATGATCAGCGCGTTGAAGATGATCGCCGACAGGATGGCGCTTTCCGGCGTCCGCAGATGCATCAGATTGAGACTCTGAAGCTGCGGATAGAAGGCGACGAACATCGCCGGGATGATGGCGAAATACTTCGCCACGTCGTTGGCGATCGAAAAGGTGGTGAGCGCGCCTCGGGTGATGAGGAGCTGCTTCCCGATCTCCACGATCTCGATCAGCTTGGTCGGATCGCTGTCGAGATCGACCATGTTGCCGGCCTCGCGCGCCGCCATCGTCCCGGTGTTCATGGCGACGCCGACATCGGCCTGCGCCAGCGCCGGGGCGTCGTTGGTGCCGTCGCCGCACATGGCGACGAGCTTGCCCTGCGCCTGCTCGTCGCGGATGAGCTTCAGCTTCATCTCCGGCGTCGCCTGCGCCAGGAAATCATCGACCCCGGCCTCGGCGGCGATGGCGGCGGCGGTGAGCGGGTTGTCGCCGGTGATCATCACCGTGCGGATGCCCATCTTGCGGAGCGCCGCGAAACGCTCGCGGATGCCGCCCTTGACGATGTCCTTCAGATGAATGACGCCCAGAAGCTTGTCGCCCTTGGCGACGGCCAAGGGCGTGCCGCCGGATTTGGCGATGCGTTCGGCGATGGTGGTCAGCTCATGGCGGGCGGCGTCCTCGCCTTTGGCGAAGACGAGGATGGCATCCACCGCCCCCTTGCGGATCGAGACCCCGTCGAGATCGATGCCGCTGATCCGGGTCTGCGCGGTGAAGGGAATGAAATTCGCATGCAGGGGCGCCATGTCGCGGCCCCGGATGCCGTATTTCTCCTTGGCCAGGACGACGACGGAGCGGCCTTCCGGCGTCTCGTCGGACAAGGAGGCCAGTTGCGCCGCATCGGCCAGATCCCGCGCGCTGACGCCGCTGACGGCCACGAACTCCGCCGCCTGCCGGTTGCCGAGCGTGATCGTCCCGGTCTTGTCGAGCAGCAGGGTATCGACATCGCCCGCCGCCTCGACCGCGCGGCCCGACATGGCCAGCACGTTGAAGCGCACCAGCCGGTCCATGCCGGCGATACCGATCGCCGACAGCAAGGCGCCGATCGTGGTCGGGATCAGGGTCACGAACAAGGCCACCAGCACCAGCACCGAAATGCCGCCGCCGGCATAGGTGACGAAGCTCGGGATGGATGCGACGGCGAAGACGAAGATGATCGTCATCCCGGCCAGCAGGATGTTGAGCGCGATCTCATTGGGCGTCTTCTGCCGCTGCGCGCCCTCGACCAGGGCGATCATGCGATCGAGGAAGGTCGAGCCCTGCGCCGCCGTGATCTTGACCTTGATCTGGTCCGAGATCACCAGCGTGCCGCCGGTCACCGCCGAGCGGTCGCCGCCGCTCTCGCGGATGACCGGAGCCGATTCGCCGGTGATGGCGGATTCGTTCACCGAGGCGACGCCCTCGATCACCTCGCCGTCGCTCGGAATGATGTCGCCGGCTTCGACCAGCACGATGTCGCCGGGCTTGAGCACCGCCGCCGCGACCATACGGAAATCACGGGCGCCGGCCGACGCCAGAAGCTTCGCCTCGGCCTCGGTCTTGGTCCGGCGCAAGGTTGCCGCCTGCGCCTTGCCGCGCCCTTCCGCCACCGCCTCGGCGAAATTCGCGAACAGCACCGTGAACCAGAGCCAGAGATTGATCTGGAAGGCAAAGCCGGTGCCGCCGGCATGGGTGATGAGATCGCGGACGAACAGGAGAGTCGTCAGCGTGGCTACAACCTCCACCACGAACATCACCGGGTTGCGGACCATGATGCGCGGATCGAGCTTCTTGAACGCCTCGCCGACCGCCGGCCCCATGATCTTCGGATCGATCAGGGCGGAAACGGCGGAGCGCCGGGCCATATGTGTGGTTTTCATGGAATTCCCCTTACGGCTAGTAGAGCGTTCCGGCGGTCATCGCCAGATGCTCGACCACCGGGCCCAGTGCCAGTGCCGGAAAGAAGGTGAGGCCGCCGACGATGAGAATGACCCCGGTCAGCAACGCGACGAACAGCCCGCCATTGGTCGGGAAGGTGCCGGAAGAAGGCGGCACGATCCGCTTGCGCGCCAAGGAACCCGCGACCGCCAGCATCGGCACGATCATGAGGAAGCGCCCGATCAGCATCGCGAAGCCGAGAGTCGTGTTGTAGAAGGGGGTGTTGGCGGAAAGGCCCGCAAAGGCGCTGCCATTGTTGCCGGTAGCGGAGGTGAAGGCATAAAGCGCCTCGGTGAAGCCATGCGGCCCGGCATTGGACAACCCGGCCAGCCCCGGCGCCACCACCACGGAAAGTGCGGTGAAGCCCAGGATCGAGAGCGGCAGAATGAGGATGGCCAGCATCGCCATCTTGACCTCCTTGGACTCGATCTTCTTGCCGAGATATTCGGGCGTGCGCCCGACCATCAGCCCGGCGATGAACACCGCCAGGACGGCAAAGAGCAGCATGCCGTAAAGCCCGGAGCCGACGCCGCCGAAGATGATCTCGCCCAGCATGATGTTGACCAGCGGCACCATGCCGGCAAGCGGCAGGAGGCTGTCATGCATGGTGTTCACCGCCCCGCATGAGGCGTCGGTGGTGACAGTGGTGAAGAGCGCCGAATTGGCGATGCCGAAGCGGACTTCCTTGCCTTCCATATTGCCGCCCGCCTGTAAGGGACCAGCGGTGCTGTCGATGCCGAGTGCGGCGAAAGCCGGATTGCCCGGAGCCTCGGCCCAATAGACGGTGGCGACACCGGCAAGAAAGAGAATCCCCATCACCCCGAACAGCGCCCAGCCCTGACGCTGATCGCCGACCATGCGGCCGAAGACATTGGTCAGCGCAGCACCGATGGCGAAGATCAGGATCATCTGGACGAGATTGGTGACCGCGTTCGGATTCTCGAAGGGATGCGCGGAATTGGCATTGAAGAAGCCGCCGCCATTGGTCCCGAACATCTTGATGACTTCCTGCGAAGCCACCGGCCCTTGCGCTACGACCTGCTTCACGCCTTCTTCCAAGGTCTTGACCTCGGTATAGGCGTTGAGGTTCTGCGGCATGCCTTCATAGACGAAGAACAGCCCGACCACGATCGACACCGGCAGCAGCACATAAAGCGTGCAGCGCACGAGATCGACCCAGAAATTGCCGATGGTCTGCGCTTGCCTGCGGGCGAAGCCGCGGATGAAGGCGATGGCGAGGGCGATGCCGGTCGCGGCGGACAGGAAGTTGTGCACCGTCAGCCCGGCCATCTGCACCAGATAGCTCATGGTGCTTTCCGGCGTATAGGACTGCCAGTTGGTATTGGTGATGAAGCTGACCGACGTGTTGAACGCCAGATCCGGCCCGACCGCGTCGAAATTCTGCGGATTATAGGGCAGCAGGTTCTGGAAGCGCTGCAACGCATAAAGCGTGGCGAAGCCCGCCACGCTGAAGATCAGCATGGCGGCGCCATAGGTCACCCAATGCTGTTCGGTCTTCGGATCGACGCCGGCAAGCCGGTACAGCCCGCGCTCGATGGGACGGAACAACGGCGACAGAAACACCCGCTCGCCGGTGAAGACCCGGGTCATATAGAGACCAAACGGTCTCGTAAGCGCAATAACGACCGCGCAGAAAAGCGCGATCTGAACCCATCCATTCAGGGTCATGTTGAAAGCTCCTTGGAACCGGAGCGCTCTCTCTTAAAAGCGCTCGGGACGGATCAGGGCATATACGAGGTAACCAAGAAGGCCGATCGTCACGATCGCCCCCAGCGTGTAATCAAGCGTCATCGCAAACTCCTGTCACAGGCGGTCGCAGGCGACGGCATAGAGAATCGCCACGGCGAAAAAGCCGAAGCCCGCCGCTACAAAAATCCCGTCGAGCATGGGTAAGCTCCTTTTCCAGAAATGGAGGGAACATCGAGGCGGCCAAAATCGCGGCTTCCCCATATAAAAACGAGGGGGCTTGGACGGGGTGTCCGTATAAGTTTTTATAGGGTGCCCAGATCACAACAACACATGATAGACAACCCAACCACAGCAATTGCTCCGCCATCGGCATCATGCTAAATTGGCGTCAGTGTCCGAAGGTTGCGCTGCAACATTGGGCCGGATATTTTGCCGGACGGCAAGGGAAGCCCCCTTGTGATTTGCCGCGAATACGATATAAGGCCGATCGTATGAATGACCAGTCGCCCGATGAGCTCACAACTTCAGCTCTCAACATCCTGATTGCCGTTTGCGATCGCGTTCTCGGCGGAGATTCTCCCGTTGCGCGGGAACTCCGGCATTTGCTGGTCACTCCGGATGAGGATGGCTGGGCGCAAGCCGTGAAGGCCTTCAATCTCTTGCCGGGAACCGTCCGTCAGACAATTGCGGACCAGTCCGATCTGGTGGCCACCGCCTATCACCAGCCGAGCGTCGAAATCCGGAAGCAATTCCCGGAACTCTTCAACGCCCAGGAAACGGTACAAGTCTCCCGTCACGTCTGGCCGAACCTGCGCTAACCGGCTTTGGCCCCCGCATCCGCGCTATAGGCCGGATATCGGAAAATTCGGGGAAAAATTCAGGCTGAAGTACAATACCGAACTGAAGAAATTCGGAGTCCTGGCAGGTGCACCGCGCCAGCCATTTTTATTATGGCCTGTCATTTGGCACCCGCTGGACAGCCGTGGTGCGTCCTTCGAGACGCCGCCAAGAGGCGGCTCCTCAGGATGAGGAACTTCCGTAATGCCATCAATGATCTACCTCATCCTGAGGAGCGGCTCTTGGGCCGCGTCTCGAAGGACGCTGGATGCTTTTGCAGCGAGGACGGGCGCAGGCATTGGTCAAAATGAGAATTGCTGCTTTCCCTGTCATCCCGACGACCATCAGCACGGAGGGATCTCTGCCAGACGTGCCGCCCCAGAGATCGGCAACAGATCCCTCGCAAGGGCTCGGGAATGACAAGTCGATATTTTCGGCTATTGGTATAACTCAGGCGGAGATACTGCCGAGCGATGGCCGCGGCATGCCTCCGGACTCGGGGGCCGATCCTGGCGCCGGGGCCACGGCCTTCTTGGTCATATCGATGCTCTGCCGCAAGCCATCGATGATCATCTCATTGATCTTGACCATGGGATCGAGCGGCTTGTCCTGCTTCTGGACGGCGACATGGAAGTTATCGACCCAGAACGAAATATTGATCAGCCGCGCCTTCAATTCAGGGGGCAACCCCGAACCGTTCATATCCTGGGCCAGGATATCGAGGCGGAAAGCGCTCCACAAACGGCGATTCTGCCAGGCAGCGTAAAGCCGGTCGACGGGCCCCTTGGTGTCGGCCTCCTGCATTTGCAGGTTAACCCTTTGGAGCATCATGATTTCAATGCGCCGGGGATCTTCGACATTTTCCTGAGCGCGTCTGTAGGTAGCAACTCCAGACATCTCGGCCCTTTTTTGTTTTGCGGCGGCTAGCACCACAGAATACGCAGATGACCATATTCGCGCCAGAGGTTTAACGAATCATGGATGAAAAAGAGAGATCATCCGGGATCGAACAGGTTCCCCGCAACAGAAAGTGACCGGCTGACGGTGCCGATTGGACCATCAGGCAGGAACGGGCAGACAGAAACGGGACATCGTGCAGAAACGTAACGAATTTGCATTTTTTCGCTTCCGCAACCATTGCCGCCGGTCAAACCCCGCCGGCAAGGGCGTAGTCCCTCCAATTCCAGCCGCTCCAATTCCAATCGGGGAAAGAATGCGGGCGGATGCCGGACTCGATCTGGCCCCGACCGAGCAAATTCTCACCGAAGGCGGCGACACCAGGATCGTGCTCGACCGGAAAAACGGGCTGAACCGCTATGGCTGCGGACCGTTGCCGGAGCCGGACCTCGCCGCTTTCGGCTCTTCCACCGCCTCGGTCGTCTCTCCGGCGGCCTTCGCCGCCGCCGACCGGCTGCGCCAGAAGCTCCTCCGTGACGGCGCCCGCGAGGCGGCACCCCGGATTTACCGGCGGGAACTGGAAAGGCTGCGCCGCGAATTCACGGAACTCTGCGGTTTGTCGGAAATAGAGGGACTGAAGACCGTCTTCGGCGCCTCGGGGACGGATTTGCATCTGATCGCCGCACAGCTCGCCGCCGGAACCGGCGAACGGCCCCTTACCTGCATCATGATCGAGGGGGCTGAAACCGGCTCCGGCGTTCCCGCCTCGCTCGGCGGACGCCATTTCAGCTCCTGCACCGCATTGGGCGACATCGTCCCCCGGCACGAGATCGTCGCCGGCAGCGGCTTCGAGGTTGTGGAGATCGCCTCCCGCCAAGGCGACGGCACCCCCCGCCCCGCCGCGCTGATCGATGCCGGCTTCGCCGAAGCGGCAGCAGCCGCCGCCGCCGCCGGCCGGCACGTCCTCCTGATCGTGACCGATGTCTCGAAGACCGGGCTCGTCGCCCCGAGCCCGGCCGGCCTCATCGAATTGCGGCGCCGCTTTGCCGGCACCATCGACATCCTGATCGACGCCTGCCAGTTCCGCCTCGCCCCCGCCACGCTCCGCGCCTATCTGGAGCGTGATTTCATGGTCGCCGTCACCGGCTCGAAATTCCTGACCGGACCGGCCTTTTCCGGTGTGCTGCTGCTTCCGCCGGCGCTCGCCTGGCGCTTCCGCGCGAAAGCCCCCTCCCGCGCGCTCGGCGCCTATTCGAGCCGGGCCGAATGGCCGGAAGATTGGCCCGCCGGCCATTTGCGCGACACCGCCAATTTCGGCCTGCTCCTGCGGCTCGAAGCCGCTCTGGCGGAATTGCGGGCCTTCCGGCTCCTCGACGAAAGCCGGATCGCCGCCTTCCTGTCGCGATTCGCCGAGGCGATCCGGGACCGGCTCCAATCCGATCCGGCTTTCGAAGCCCTACCCGTCCCGGCCCTCGACCGCGCACCGATCCGGGGAGAAAAGGGAGACGGGCCTTCCTGGGACCAGCCTTCCTGGGATGAGGTGCAGACCATCTTCCCGTTTCTTCTCCGTCATGCGGACGGCCACTATCTGGCCCCGGAGCAGACCAGCCTGATCTACAGCCTGCTCGGCATGGACGCGGCCAAGGCGCTCGGCCTTGCCCCCGGCAATCCTGGCTACGCCGCCACCGCCCGCCTCTGTCATCTGGGGCAGCCGGTCCCCTGCGGCAGCCGCGGCGGCACCTCCCTCACCGCCCTTCGCATCTGCGCCAGCGCCCGCCTCGCGGTCGAGGCCGTGGCGCTGGACCGGGACAATGGCGAGCAGGTAATCCGCAGCGCGCTTGCCGTCCTGGACAAAACCCGCGTGCTGATCGAGGCCCTGAATCGGTGACCGACAGAATCCTTGCGCGAACTCGCTCAAGGGCTCTTCCATTTCCGCGAAATCGGTGCTACGTTATCCTTATCTAAAGGGATAGACGAAAATGGTAGCCACCGTCATATATCCATCACCGACCTACCGTTATGATCCGATCGCTCGGATCATGATAACGGAGAAGCGCAACACATCGAACGGGGCCCTGGTCTCTCAGGCTCCCCTCGAAGCCGTGGTGCGGGAAGCCGATATTGCCGCATTGTCGGGCGATGGCTCGAACGGCACGGTCGTCAGTGCTCCGCAGGCAGCCCCGGGCAGCAGTGCCGGACAAGGCTCCAGCGTCGCCACGCGTACCGTCGGCAATGAGCCCATGCCCAAGAGCGTGGCGCCAGCCGCTACCGATAGCGGCGGATATGGGCCTCAGGCCAATGACACGCGGGTCACTCCCCCAAATCAGCTCTACATCCTCGCCTGACTTTACGCGTTTCCTCCGTGTGCAGCCGAAACCGGTGCCTTTTCAGCACCGCCGCTTCGTGGCGACGGCGGGTGCCGCGCGCTTTCGGCCATTTTTCCTGGCTACTCATCCATTTCTCGCATAATGCTTCCTCTCGGTCGGCTGCCGGTCTAGGCTTGGCGGCGGCCGGTTTGGGCTGTTTTGTTGCGCGGACGATTTGATGAGCGAAGTCCAGACGATAACCTTGGCGGTCGTGGAAGATGAGCCTCCGCCGATCCTCGGACTGGCGGCTTTGGCGAGGATCGCTTTTCAGGGCATCCCGCTTGGTGCGCTGCGCAATATCCTGGTCGAACGGATCCAGGGGAATGCGAATGACAGCGGCGCGTTCATGGATCTCTCCGTCATCGAGCAGCTTTCTGGAAGGCGCGACGAGGGCGTCGCCTGCCTGATCGAGGCGCTGAAGCGGGAAAGGCTGTTCCGGAGGCCGCGCCCCTATGAGGGAGATGGGCTTCGACTCCTGGCCTTCATGGCGCCGGGCGACTTCATGGCGAACACGCCCGTCGATTTTCTTCTCGACGGCTCGAACATCGCACTCGACATCCTCTATCTCTGGCACGGCGCGCCCATGCCGGATATCGTGCCCGACCATGACGTGGCTTTGGTGGCGATCGGCGAATCCGATCAGACGAGAGCCCTCCTGAAGGAACTCCCTGCCCTCCTTCGCGCCTGGCCGCGGCCGATCGTCAACGGCAATGCCGACCGGATCATCGAACTTGGACGCGACCGGGCCTTCGAGCTTCTGGACCAACTCCCCGGAATCCGGATCCCGCGAACCGGCCGCATCACCCATGGCGCCCTTGCCGCCGCAGCCTCGGGAGAGGCGCCGGATGAAACGGGGCTTGATGGCGCGCAATTTCCGGTCATCCTGCGGCCCATCGCCTCCCATGCCGGCAAGGATCTGCAGAAGATCGACGATTCGGCGGCACTTGGCGACTATCTCCGCGACCTGTCCGATCCGGAATTCTATGTGGCGCCGTTCATCGATTACCGCAGCCAGGACGGGCTGTTCCGCAAATACCGGATCGCCTTCATCGACGGGGAGCCGTTTGCCTCGCACATGGCGATCTCCGGGCATTGGATGGTGCATTACCTCAATGCCGGAATGACCGCGAGCCCGGAAAAGCGCGAGGAAGAAGCCCGCTTCATGGCGGATTTCGATGCGGAGGGCGGATTCGTGTCGAGGCATCGGACGGCTTTTGAAGCCCTGGTCCGGCGTGTCGGCCTCGACTATTTCGTCATCGATTGCGGCGAGACCGTCGATGGAGAGATCCTGGTGTTCGAAATCGACGTCGCCATGATCGTCCACTCGATCGACCCGCCGGAACTCTTTCCCTATAAGACCCCGGCCATGAAGAAGCTCTTTGCCGCCTTCACCGCGCTTCTGAACAAGCGCGCGGGTATCGAATAGCCTTCGGATCGTAAGGACACCCGCACGAATAAACGCACCGTCTGGCGCGTTTATTCGTGCGGGTGTCCTTACTTCAGGTAATCGACCAGCGACAACTGCGCCAGCCCGGCCATGACCTTGTAGGAAGCCTGCATCTGCGTCTGAAGGACGGCAAGCTTCGCCGAGAGATCGGGAAGATTCGCCGATTCGATGTTGTCGACCTCCTTCTGCAGGAAGGTCAAGGTCTGGTCCTGGGCGCTGCTTTGGTTCTGCAGCGTCTGCTGATGGTCGCCATTCGTCTGGATCAGGCCTTTGAGCCCGGCAAGCCCCGAGGCGATGGACTGAGCCGCCGCCGCCGCGGTCTTGTCGTAATCCGCCGTGCTGACCGGATTCGCGCCTCCCGCCGTGGGGGTCGGCAGGGATGCCAGGGTATTGAGGCCCTGGAGAATCGACTGGAAAGCCGGATTATTGCCGGCAATGCTGTAGTCGAGGGTCATCCCGACATCGATGCTCGTCGGCGCGAAGGTGTTCGAGCCCTGATAGTAATTGGTCGAGGTCGCATAGAAATTCGACATCGCCGCCTGGACCGCATCGCCGGTGATGCTCACCCCCGGTAAAGCGAGCCCGGTATTGGGGTCCGTATCGGCGGCGATGGCGGTGGAGATCGCGTTCGCCAGCGAAGCCTGCACCGCCGGCGGCTGCCCCGGCATCAGATTGGCGACGATGGCCTGAACCGCGGCGGCGCTCGCGGGCGGCTGGACCGCCGCGGACTGGATGGCCGCTTGCATAAAGGGTTGGGAGTTCGCCTGAAGGGTGGCCGGGGAGACGACGGCGGTCACCGCCGTGTTGGTGCCGGAAAAAAGGAAGCGGCCAACGACCGACACACCCAGCTCCTGTGCCACCTGCTGGAGCGCGTTTTGTGCCGCGGTCTGCACGTTCTGACGCGTCGGATCCGGCTGCGGGGTTGCGAGCGCGATGTTCTGGACGGTCTGCGCCGCCGCGCTGATCGCGTTCATCGCCAGATCCATCGTATTCGTCCGGGTCTGGACCTGGGCCACGACGTTCTTGAAGTCGTTCACCGTGTTGAGCGCGTTGTGGAGCGTGATGTCCTGCGACGCCTGCGTACCGAGATCGCCGAAATTGTCCGTCGACTGACCGCTGGCAAGCTGTGCCTGCACTTGCTGGTACTGCTTTTGGACCTTATCCATCTGGGAGACGATGAAATTGCTTTGCCCGATGGTTGAAAGCGCCCCGATCGTCATTTTACCGCTCCTGTTTCTATCGGTTCAACATTGCCGCTCAACCGCCGACGGCGGTGAACAGCGTGCTGAACATGTCGCGCGCGGCCTGGATCATGCGCGCATTCGCGGAATAGGCTTGTTGCAGAACCGTGAGCTGCGCGACCTGTTCGTCGACATTGACGCCGCTCCCGCTCGAAATCTGGTTCTGCAGGGTCTGCTGCACCGAGGTCTCCTGGGTCAGCGAGTCGGACGCCTGCTGCCCCGTCACCGCCGCCCCGGCCACGAAATTCGCGGCTGCCTGGGCGATCGTCCCGGTCGGCGGCAGACCCGCGGCGGAGAATGCGACGGTGTTGTTGCTGAAGATCGCCACCGCGGCATTGACATTGGTGACATCGCCCGGTTGCAGCGCCACCGGCGAATTGCCGTTGATGAGGATCTGGGGATTGCCGATGATCGCCTTGTTGACCGAGATCCGGCCCGAAAATCCGCTCTGGGTGGTCGGGTCGTAGGGGAGCGCGCCGCCATCGTTGAACAGCGGAACACCGATCCCCTGCATGCTGATTTGCGTACCTGAAACATCAAGAGACTGAACGCTGACGGTGTAGGGGCCATCCGGCGCCGTCGTGCCTGCGTTCGGGCCGGTATTGACCGAGCCGTCCCAAGCGAAGGGATAGGTTCCGGACGAAGTCTGGCCATTGCTGGTGTAGACAACTTGATTCTGCGCATCCCGGATCGTGATGACGGAACTCGCCGTTCCGGTCGGTATCGAATAGTTGAACTGCGCCTGGCTGCTGGCCAGGTTGATCGAGATGCCGCCGAATTGCTGCGTGAGCGCGCTGGCGATGTTGTCGAGCTGGGTTTGGAACGCCGGGAAAGTGGTGTTCCGCGCGGTGATCAGGGCGCCGAGGCTGCCGCTGGAGATCGTCACCGCCTCCGGCTGGCCGTTCGTCGGGACGGTCTGGACCAGACCGCTATTGTTGAGGGCCAGAGGCGTCGCATTGGTTCCATCGACCAGAAGCTGTCCCTGCGGCGTGTAGATGGAAATCGTGCCGTCCGTCTTCTTGAAGCTGTTGAAATCCATATTCTTGGACAGCCCCGTCATCAGGCTGTCCAAATGATCCTGCAGATCGGTTAGGTCGCCATTCGTGCTGCCGACGTTCTGGATCTGCAGGTTGACATTGGCAATCTGCTGCAGGGTCGTGTTGACGGAGGTCAGGCCGGCATTGATTTGATCCAGGGCGTTGGAGCGCGCGCCTTCGATTCCGGTATTGAGCTGGTTGAAGCTGCTGGCGACCGACTGGGCCGCGTTGAGAACGCTCGACTGGAGCGATGCATTCTCCGGATTGGCGGAAAGATCCTGATAGGCGGTCTGCAACGCCGTGACCGTGGCGCTCACGGTCGTCGCCGAACTCGGCGAGCTGAACAGGCTGGTCAGGTTCGAGAGCAGATTGACCGTGGTCGTGAGCGAGCTGACCGTGCCGTTGCTGACCAGCATCGACCGTTGGAGGCCCTCATTGATCGCCCGCTGTACCGGCAGCGCCATGACGAGGCCGGAGGGGCCGACCTCCTGGCCCTGGACCTTCGCATTGTAGCCGACGGTCTGCGCGTTGGAGATATTGCGGGTGAGCGTATCGATGCGGGCCTGGGTAACATCCAGTCCGGCAACCGCGCTCGATAGTGCATCAGGTCCGATCATTCCCGCTCTCCACCACGCTATACATTATTCACCCGCGATCCTTTTCCAGCGTTACTGAACCATCTGGTTGGTAACCTGGAACATCTGGTTCGCCGTGGTGATGACCTTGGAATTGGCGCTATAGGCGTTCTGCGTCTGGATCAGCTTGGTGAATTCCTGAGCGATATCGACGGTGGAAGCCTCTGTGGCCGAACCGACGAGCGTTCCCGCCCCGTTGGAGCCGGCAAGCTCGACATTGGCGTTGCCGCTATCCTGGGTCGCGGCGAAAACATTGCCGTTCTGCGGATTGAGGCCGTTCGGATTGGTGAACACCGCCAGGGGCACCTGATAAAGCGTCTTATGGGAACCGTTGTCATAAGAAGCGGTGACGAGCCCCTGGCTGTTCACCGTCACACCGGTGAAATTGCCGGGGGCCAGGCCGTCACCCTGCGCACTGACGAAACTGACGGCGGTGCCGGCATTATTGGTCAGCGTTCCGGGCGCCCCGTAGGTGCCGAAATTCATGGTGATGGGCTGGGCGACATTGGCGGCACCGCCGAGGGTGCCCAGCGTGATGCCGAGCGGCATCGTGGCGGCGCCGTTCATCTGCACGGGCGAGTTGTTCGCGGCACCGTTCGGGGTGATCGCCACCAGAGCGCCGGTTGCGGAACTGAACTGGAAATCCGCCGAAACCGTATTGGTGGGGGCACTGCCGAACGAGACTCCCGCGTCCAAGGAAACCGCCGGGTCCGAACTGGTGAAGGTGCCGGTAAAATCGTTGTTCGAATTGGCCGTCCACTGCACGTTGACGAGATGCGACACGCCCTGTGCGTCGATGAAGCTGACCTGCGTCGGCGCCAGCGCCTGCCCCACGCCGGGCCCCGGCGCCGTACCGGGAACCACCGTCAAGGGGCTGCCCGCGGGCACGGCCTGAGCCGGAAGGTTCGCGGCATAAGTGATGGCCGTGGTCTGCTGCGGCGGAGAAGACTGATTGTTGATCTGGATCGGCTGGAGATTGCCGATGGTCGGGGTGCCATTGGCGTAGGGGTAACCGTTAAGGTAGTTGCCCGAACCGTTGACCATATAGCCGCTTTTGTTGAGGGCGAAATCGCCGGCGCGGGTAAAGACGTTTTGCGCGGCAAAAGTCGGCGTGGTGCCATTGAAGCCCGTGACCTGGCTCACGGCGAAGAAGCCCTGATTGCTGATCGCCAGATTGGTCGATACGGAGCTGTTCTGCACCGTGCCTGCATGCGCCGCATCGACGACCGGCGTGGAGGTTACGCCGCCGCCGATCTGGCTGCCGGAGACATTGATCAGGGTCGAGAAATCGGTCCCGACGTCCTTGTAGCCGATCGTCTGCGAGTTCGCGATGTTCTCGGAAATCGCGCCCATCGCATTCGATTGCGCGCCAAGCCCAGTCACCGCTGAGATCAATGCACCGTTTAAGCTCATATTACCCTCCTGCTACTCACATGAATGTTCGAGGCCGTCACAGCCATGCCGGAGACCCGGCCACGCGCCCTAATTCAAAATCGAAGTCACATTGGCGATCGGCTGCGTCATCCCGCCTGCGTCGAGATTCACAACGCCGTTCAGCATCTCCACCGCGCTGACCACCCCGGAAGACACCACGGTCGACGTCACCGGCGCGCCGGTGGAATCGGCTGCCTGAACATTGACGGTGTAGGAACCATCCGGCGCCGTGCCGCCCGTATTCGTGGCGCCATTCCAGGTAAAGGGATGCGTACCCGCCCCGGTGCTGCCCTGGGCGCTGTAGATGACCTGGTTCTGCGCGTTGGTGATGGTGACGAGAGAACTCACCGCATTGGCCGGCATCGTGTAGCTGAACTGCGCCTGACCATTGGTAAGGCCCACCGAATTCCCCGAGAACTGCACCGTGTGGCCGACCAGCCCCTGCGCGCTCACCATCTGTCCGGATTGCTGCGCCTGGATCAGCGTGTCGAGTTTCGTGTTGGTATTGATCGACTGCTCGACCTGACTGAACTGCGTGAGCTGCTGCGTGAACTGGCTCGTGTCCATCGGGGACATCGGATCCTGGTTCTTGAGCTGCGTCGTCAGCATCGTCAGAAACGTGTTCATGTTGCCGCTGAGGGCGCTTTGCGACGCACTCGTCGAGGAGGTCGGCGTCGTTGTGGACGTCGCCGAAGAGGTGGTGATTACAGTCATCGCCGGACTCCCTAAACCTGAATATCGAGGCCGCCATCATGGCGAAGCCCGCGTTGGGCGGCGGCAAAAGCAGCCAGCCCGGAATAATCATCTCCGCCCGTGCCGGCGCCCGATTTGTCGGACGATGCATAGGCGCTCGCGAAAGCCTGATTCTGCCGCTGATTCCCGCCCTGGTCCCCGCCCCGCAGGTTGAAGGTCAAGGAACCGCTGTCGGCGCGGAGGCCGGCGTCGCGCAGCGACTGCTCCAGCCCTTTCGAATCGTTCTGCAGCATTGCCAAGGTGTCGGGCCGGTCGGCTGTGATAGCGGCGGTCACGCTGCCGTCATGGGCAAGCTGCAACCGAACCTCGACGCGCCCGAGATTGGCCGGCGTGATATCGATCTGAATCTGGCTGCCGCCGGTGCTGGCCAGATGCTTCATGCCGACCGCGACCTGATCCGAGGCCGATGCAACCTCGGCCCCGCTCTTCGCCACGCCATCGACGGAAGCCGCCGCATTCGTGGAAGAAACCGTGTGCGCGGCCACGCCCGGAAGCGTCACGATGCCGGCCTGCCCCCCCGCCGGAGCGGAAGCCGCCGCATCGCCCTGCGTTTTGGCGCCGTCGAGGCCGGAGGTGGCGGATTTGTCTTCAGCCGCCAGAAGATCCTTGAATTGCGGGGATGCGGCACCGCCAGCGGAACCAGCCGCCTGGGATGCGCCATTCTGAGACGCGCCATTCTGAGACGCGCCGTTCTGAGACACTGCCGCCTGACCCGTGGATGCCGGCGCGCCCTGGGCGGCTTGTTGCGCCTGAACACCGGACACCGCCGCTTTCGCCGAGACATCGCCCCGCGTCTCGGCTTTCGCGTCCACCGGCTGACTTTCTTTCAGCACACCGGCTGCCGGAACCACGATGGCGGCAACGGCGGCGGGGCCCGCGGCAACGGTAATATCGGCAGAGGAAGCGGCGTTCGAAGCGGCGTTCTGTTCGGCCATCTGGCCGGCATCCGGAACAACCGCCGGAGCCGTGGCCGGCGCGCTCGAAGCCACAATGGGACCAGCGGCGGCATCCGCGACGGGAGCAGCGGCGACGGGAGCAGCAGCGGCGGGAGCAACGGGAGCAGCCGGAACCGGGGCAACAGGAACAGCGGCGGCTGAGTCCGGCTTAACCAAATTCGCCACCGCGACATCGCTGGAAGCCAGGGAAGCGGCAATTCCGGCAGCCGGCGAAGCGGACACGGCATTCTGTGCCGCAACCGGACCGGCAACCGGAGCACCCGCATTATCATTTGCGTTCAAGGACGGGGGGTTCTGACCGGCTGCCGCCCCCGGAGCGGATGCGGTCGCTTGAGCCGCCGCCAACTGAGCCGCAAAACCGCTGGCCGTTCCATCGGCTGCGGCCGGCTGACCGGCATTCCCGGCCACACCCTGGGCAGCCGCCCCCTGAGCGCCGACGCCCTGGGCAGCCGCACCGGCCGGCGGCACCGGCGTCGCCGCTGCGTCCGCCGCACCGGCATCTGACGGCGTGATCGGGGTCGCGTCCTGCGCGGTCCCTGCCGAAGCGTCCGTCGAAAGAGAGCCCACAGCGGCGGAGCCGGACTGGGGCAGGGGCAGCGGCGAAGGCGTACCGGCTTGCGACACGACCGTCTGGCTGCCCAAATCTCCTGAATTATCCGAATTATTCTTGGCGGAAGCGTCCTTGCCGCCGGAATCTTTTGCCGATCTATCCGCTGCCGCATCGCCGCCCTTGCGAGAGGCGGCGGCGCCCGGCTGGGAAGCGGCCTGGACGGAAGCAACGGCGGCGGAACCAGCCTGAACCTGCGCCTGGGCGGGGGCCTTAACCTGGGCGGGGGCCTGAACCTGCGCCGGCGCGTGAACCGCCGCTTGAGCCTGAGCGTTTACGGCATTCGAATGCGGAACCGGGGGTGTGGCCGTGACGGCATCCAGAATCTGCCCGAAGCCGCCGCCCGCGGAAGACGAATTTCCGGCAGACGAATTCGCCATCTGCGCATTCGCCGCTTCTTTCTGGACAACCGGGATGTGAGCCACGTTCATGATCGAATACCTTTCCTCGGCAAACACATAAGCAAGCTTCGGGCCAGAAGCGGGATGCCTCCATAACATACTGATATATTTGTGTTTTTGTTGCCGCCAAGGGGGCGCCGCCGATGGGCGTGAGGGGTAATCCCTTCCGGGCAGGAAGGCATAATCTGCCGCTCGGACGAAATGGGAACCTATCCCCGCCCCCGCTGTTCATCCGGGACGTGCATCAGCGGACGCGCGCAACGGGGATAAGGATGGGAACCATGCATCTAACGGTTTTGACGGCCCCGGCCACAGGTCGCTCAGCCATCGGTCGCCCAGCCATCGGTAAGTCTGGCCGGCGCCGTTCGGTCCTGTTCGGCCTCGGCGCGCTGTTTGCCCTCACCTTGGCCGGTTGCACCGGGACCGGAGCCGGCCTGCCGCCGCTGCCGCAAGCCGATGCGAGCGAGAGCAGCTATCGCTTCGGCCCCGGCGACAAGCTCCGGGTAACCGTGTTCGGCGCCGAGGATTTATCCGGGGATTTCGCCGTCGGCGACAACGGCACGATTTCCATGCCGCTGATCGGCGAGGTGAAAGCCGTCGGCCTCACCACCCAGGAACTTGCCACCGAAATGCGGCGCAAGCTCTCGGAGGGCTATATCAAGGATCCGAAGGTCGCCATTCAGGCCACACTCTATCGGCCCTTCTATATCTATGGCGAGGTGACGAAGCCCGGCGAATATCCCTATGTCGCCGGCATGTCCGTCCAGAACGCGATCGCCACCGGCGGCGGCTATTCCTATCGCGCCAATGAAAGCTACGTCGTGGTGACGCGGCAGAGCCGGGACTACCAGGCCAACGGCTCTAGCCACATCATGGCCGGGGACATCATCCGGGTGCCGGAACGCTATTTTTAGGCCAAGCTATTTTCAGGTCGTGGCGGGTTCGGGTTCGGGCAGACTCGGCACGGGAATGGCGCTCCGGCGTTTGGCGGCGATGCCGCGGATGATTTCTGTCATCTCCGGGCGCCGCCCCGCCAGCGCCCGGAAATCGGCGACGTCGAGTTCCAGCAGAACCGTGTGGTTGAGGGCGATGGCCGTAGCGGTGCGGGGAGCGCCGGTGACCAGGGCGATCTCGCCGAAGAAATCGCCGGGGCCAAGCTGGAGCGGATACGGCTCCAGGCAGATGCGGACGGTGCCCGACACCACGAAATACATGCAGTCCCCCGCATCCCCCTGGCGCATGATCGTATAACCGGCGCCGAATTCCCGGGGTTTGAGGATGCGGGTCACATCGGCGATGGCACTGGCGCCGATGTCCTTGAAATAGGGGGCCTTGGCGACCAGATCCCAGGTGCGCAGGAATTCGCGCCGCTTGATCTCCTCGGCGAAGCCATTGGCGAGGATGCCGGTCCAGAGTGCGATCATCGCGGCACCGCTGATCATCACGATTCCCGCCAGCAACCGCCCCGGCAGGGTGACCGGCACGACGTCCCCATAGCCCGTGGTCGATCCGGTCACGATCGCCCACCACAGGGCGGCGGGGATGCTGCCGAAGGCCACGGGCTGGGCCTCGCGCTCGAAGAGATAGGCGAAGGTCGCGGCGGTGAGGAGGATGGCGGCAAAGATCAGGAAGACCGAAGCCAGCGTATCCCTGGCATTGCGGATCACGCGGGCGATCAGCGTCAGCCCCTCGGAATAGGCGACGAATTTCAGCACCCATAACAGCCCGAAAAGACGGGCATAGGATTCCGGCACGCCGAAGCGGAGCAGGACCAGCGGCAGCACCGCCAGCGCATCGACGAGCCCGATGGAGGAGAAAAGCCATCGCAGCCGCCCGGACCCGGTCTCCTCGATCGGCCTCCGGCTCATCTCCGGCGCAGCATAGAGCCTCAGCAAATATTCGATCACGAAGAATCCGAGCGCGCCGTCGAATGCCAGGGTCAGCGACAACCGGTAATTCGCGGCGATATCGGGCACGGTCCCGAGCAGCATCGCGCCGATGCCGATGACGACGGCGCAATGATGGACGATTCGGAAGGAAAACGCCCCCCGGCGCGGCCCCAACGGCTCGACGGTCTCGTAGACGAGTCGCCGGAGCGAACGCACGGCGCCGGAGCTTGGATTTGCGGAATCCGGCGACTCGGAATTCAAAACTTGCCGTCCATCATTGGAATTGGCGTTCGCATTGGCCATGATTGCGGTTCTCGATGCGTCCTTCAGAAGCGTTATAGGCTGTTATAACCGATTTGAGGCCGCTCAAGAGGGGGTGACTTCCCTCGATCCGCTTCAAACCGCCGCCATAACGGGGCCGGAACCCGCTCCTTGATTCGATTATTGACAGGGAGAAAGCGAGCGCTATAGTGCGCCCTCCTTGGACGGAGGCGGCTCCGTCCATTTGATTTTTATCATGAAGTTGTCGATCATGTTCGCAGTGGTCCGCACAGGCGGGAAACAATACAAAGTCACCCAAGACGACGTGATTCAAGTCGAGAAGCTGTTGGGAGAGCCTGGCTCCACCATCGAGCTGAACGAGGTCTTGATGATCGGCGAGGGTGCGGAGTGCAGGGCCGGTCTTCCCACCATCAACGGTGCGGCGGTGACGGCTACGGTGGTCGCCCAGAAGAAGGGGCCGAAGATCATCGTCTTCAAGAAGAAGCGGCGCCACAACTATCGGCGGAAGAACGGGCATCGCCAGCAGATCACGCTGCTGCGCATCACCGGCATCACCGCCCCTTAAGGAGAGCTTGCCATGGCGCATAAGAAAGCAGGCGGTTCGTCGCGCAACGGTCGCGATTCCGCCGGTCGACGCCTCGGCGTCAAGAAGTTTGGCGATGAGGCCGTGTTCCCCGGCAACATCCTCATCCGTCAGCGCGGCACCAAGTTCCACCCCGGCAAGGGCGTGGGCATGGGGCGCGACCACACGATCTTCGCAATGGTCGAAGGCGCGGTGAAGTTCCATTACGGAACGGGCGATCGTACCTATATCTCGGTCCTGCCACATCCGGAGCCGGCGGCGGAAGCTGCTGAGTAGTCCTCCGCCGACAGGGCGCGCAGGCGCCCCGGACCCGAAAGGGGGGAGTGGCCGCATTCCCCCTTTTTTTATTGGGCTCCTTCGATGAAATTCCTGGATCAGTGCAAGCTCTACCTGAAGAGCGGTGACGGCGGCGCCGGCTGTATGAGCTTCCGGCGCGAGAAGTTCATCGAATTCGGCGGACCCGATGGCGGCAATGGCGGCCGTGGCGGCGATGTCGTGTTCGAAAGCGCCGACAACCTCAACACCCTGATCGACTATCGCTATAAGCAGCATTTCCGCGCCCAGAACGGCCGCGGCGGCGCCGGACGCAACCGTACCGGCGCCGCCGGCGAGCCGGCGGTGCTGCGGGTTCCGGTCGGAACCCAGGTGATGGACGAGGAGAACGAGGAAGTCCTGCTCGATCTCGACCGGCCCGGCATGCGGGTCTCCTTCATCAAGGGCGGCGACGGCGGCTTCGGCAACGCCCATTACAAGACCTCCACCAATCAGGCGCCCCGGAAGACGGCCCCCGGCTGGCCCGGTGAGGAGCGCTGGGTCTGGCTGCGCTTGAAGCTGATCGCCGATGCGGGGCTCGTCGGCCTGCCCAATGCCGGGAAATCGACGTTCCTGTCTACCGTCTCCCGTGCCAAGCCCAAAATCGCCGACTATCCCTTCACGACGCTCAAGCCTCAATTGGGCGTCGTCTATTACGGTGAGGAGGAATTCGTCCTCGCCGATCTGCCGGGCCTGATCGAGGGCGCAAGCGAAGGCGCCGGTCTCGGCCACCGCTTCCTCGGCCATGTCGAGCGCTGCGCCGTCGTCCTGCATCTCATCGACGGCACCGCCGAGGATGTGGTCGGCAACTACCGCACCATCCGCCGCGAGCTGCAGGAATATGGCCACGATCTTGCCGACAAGCTGGAGATCATCGGCCTCAACAAGATCGACGCGCTCGACGCCGAAACCCTGAAAGCCAAGCGCGCCAAGCTCCGCCGCGTCAGCAAGGCCCCGATTTTCGCCCTCTCCGGCGCCACCAGGCAAGGCGTCCCGGAAGTACTGGCCGCCCTCCTGACCGCGATCAAGGAAAGCCGCGCGGTCCCGCCGGACCCGGTCTACAGGCCGGAGATGCTATAGTGTGCGCGCTTTGTCCTCGCTGCACAGGCATCCGGGGTCCTTCGAGACGCGGCCATAGGGGCCGCTCCTCAGGATGAGGTAGATGTTAGATGGCATTGAGAAAGATCCTCATCCTGAGGAGGCCCCCTTGAGGGCCGTCTCGAAGGACGCACCAACGATGTCCAGCCCACCGGCCAAAATGACTCCTGCTGCGCGCTAGTGCATTTTAACGGTACTTCGATCATCCTGCGATAACGGATCAACACAGGATCGCCTCCATGCCCTCCAATGCCAAGAAGGCGGCACAGCCCGGGACATTGGCCTCCTCCCGGCGGCTCGTCGTCAAGGTCGGCTCGGCGCTGCTCGTCGATGAGGCGAGCGGGAATATTCGCCGGAGCTGGCTCGAAACGCTGATCGACGACGTCGCCCGCTGCCGCGCGCGCGGCCAGGAGGTGCTGATCGTCTCCTCCGGTGCCGTCGCCGTCGGGCGCCGGCATCTCGGACTCGCGGGCCGGATCTTGCGCCTGGAGGAAAAGCAGGCCGCCGCCGCCACCGGCCAGATCCGCCTCGCCCATGCCTATCAGGAAGGTCTCGCCCGCCACGATCTGACCGTGGCGCAGATCCTGCTCACGCCCGAGGATACGGAGGAGCGGCGCCGGCATCTCAACGCCCGCGCGACGCTGAACCAGCTTTTGAGCCTTGGCGCCGTGCCCGTCATCAACGAGAACGACACCGTGGCCACAGCCGAGCTTCGCTTCGGCGACAATGACCGCTTGGCGGCAAGGGTGGCGCAGATGGTGAGCGCCGATACCCTTATCCTCTTTTCCGATATCGACGGGCTCTATACCGCCGATCCGCGCAAAGATAAGGAGGCAAGGCACATTCCCATCGTGCGCGAACTCACCCCCGAAATCGAGGGCATGGCCGGCGAGGCCCCGCCGGGCTACAGCTCCGGCGGCATGGTGACGAAGCTCGCCGCCGCCCGCATCGCCCTCGGGGCCGGCTGCCGCATGGCGATCGCCCGAGGCTCGGTCATGCATCCGCTGAAAGCCCTCGAAGATGGCGGGCTCGTCACTTGGTTCCTGCCTTCCGCCGAGCCGCGCACCGCGCGCAAGCGCTGGATCGCCGGCACGCTCAACCCGATGGGGGTGCTGACCGTCGATGAAGGTGCCGCCGCCGCCCTGCGCCGGGGCAAGAGCCTGCTGCCCGCCGGGGTGATCGCGATCGAAGGCGAATTCGGCAATGGCGATGCCGTCATCGTCCGCGACCGCAACGGCACCGAAGCAGCTCGCGGCCTCAGCGCCTATTCAAGCGGCGAAGCCCGGCGTATCCTCGGCCATAAGAGCGGTGAGATCGAGGCGCTGCTGGGCTATCGCGGACGCGAAGAGATCATCCACCGGGACGATCTGGTCGTAACGGGGTGACGGAAATGACGGACGTAAACAACGACATCACGGCGATGATGCGGGAAATCGGGCAAGCGGCGCGCCACGCGGCGCGGATACTGGCGAACTCGCCAGCGGAGGCGCGCAACAAGGCGCTGACCGCCGGCGCAGCGGAGATCCGCTTGGCAAAGGCGGATCTGCTCGCCGCCAATGCGCTCGATCTCGATGCGGCGGCGGACCTTTCCCCCTCCATGCGCGACCGGCTCATCCTCGACGAAAAGCGCATCGAAGCGATCGCCAAGGGCTTGGAAGAAGTCGCCGCCCTCCCCGATCCGCTTGGCCGCGTGCTGGCGCAATGGACCCGGCCCAACGGGCTTTCGATCGAACGCGTGAGCGTCCCCATCGGCGTGATCGGGATCATCTACGAATCCCGCCCGAATGTGACCGCCGATGCCGGCGGGCTCTGCCTCAAATCCGGAAATGCCGCGATCCTGCGCGGCGGCTCGGAAAGCTTCCATTCCTCCACGGCGATCGCCGCCTGTCTGCGGCGGGGGCTGGAGGCCGCCGGCCTGCCCGCTTCGGCCATTCAGCTCGTTCCGACCCGCGACCGCTTCGCGGTCGGGCTGATGCTGCGGATGAATGACACGATCGATGTGGTGGTGCCGCGCGGGGGCCGCTCGCTGGTTGCCCGCGTGCAGGAGGAAAGCCGCGTGCCGGTCCTGGCCCATCTTGAAGGCATCTGCCATGTCTATGTCGATAAGGCCGCCGATCCGGCCAAGGCGCGCGCCATCGTCTACAACGCCAAGCTGCGCCGGACCGGCATCTGCGGCGCGACGGAAACGCTTTTGATCGACCGCGCCGTCGCGGCAACGCTGCTGCCGCCCATCCTCGCCGATCTGCGCCAGGGCGGCTGCGAGCTTCGGGGCGACGAGGCGACGCGGGCGCTCGATGCCGCCGTGCTGCCCGCCACCGAAGAGGATTGGACCACCGAATATCTCGACGCCATCCTATCCGTGCGGGTGGTCGACGGGATCGAGGGCGCCATTGAGCACATCAACCGCTACGGCTCCCATCACACCGACGCGATCGTGACCGAGGACGAGGCCGTCGCCGAACGCTTCCTCGCCGGCATCGACAGCGCCATCGTCCTCGTGAACGCCTCCACGCAATTCGCCGATGGCGGCGAATTCGGCATGGGCGCCGAGATCGGCATATCCACGGGACGCCTCCATGCCAGGGGCCCGGTCGGAACGGAACAGCTCACGACCTACAAATATCTGGTCCGGGGCAATGGCCAGGTCAGGCCCTGATGGCTTTGGCCCTGATGGCTTTTACTTGAATCATGCTGGACCTCCCCCGCCTGCTCCGGGACCGGCGACGAAGGCGCGTCGGGATTCTGGGGGGCTCCTTCAACCCGGCGCATGGCGGACATTTCCATATCAGCCTCGAAGCTTTGCGGCGGCTGGATTTGGATGAGATCTGGTGGCTCGTCTCGCCGCAAAACCCGCTGAAACCCAAGCGGGGCATGGCGCCGCTGGCCCGGCGGCTTGAGGAAGCGGTCGCCACCATCCGCCATCCCCGCATCAAGGTGACCGATCTTGAGAGCCATCTCGGCACCCGCTTTACCGCCGACACGCTGACCCGGCTGACCCGCCGCTTTCCAGCCACACGCTTCGTGTGGCTGATGGGGGCGGATAATCTGCTCCAGATCCGGCGGTGGGAGCGTTGGCAATTGATCTTCAAAACCGTGCCTATTGCGATTTTCGCCCGTCCTTCTTATTGTCTAAGAGGACTATCGGATTTGGCCGCGCGGCGATTCGCCCGCTGGCGCGTTTTTCCGGGAAATGCCCGGCGGTTGGCCGACATGAATCCGCCTTCCTGGGTGTTTTTCCCGTCGCGGCTCGACACCCGCTCCGCCACGCAGATCCGGTCCCGTACCGAACGACACGATCCAACCGCAACGATCCAAAGAACGAGGTAACGACGATACGCCCCCAACCGATTATAGCGGCCGAGCCCGCTGAAGAACTTCTTGCCTTGATCGAGGAGACCCTCGACGAAGGCAAGGCCGAAAACGTGGTCGTCATCGACCTCGAAGGCAAATCCAGCATCGCCGATTACATGGTGATCGCCACCGGGCGCTCGCACCGTCAGGTGGCGGCGCTCGCCGAGCATCTGCGCGACGCGATCGACCCAGGCCGGCGCCGCAAGGCCGCGATCGAGGGTCTGCCACAGGGTGACTGGGTGCTGGTCGATGCCGGCGACGTCATCGTCCACATCTTCCGCCCCGAGGTCCGTGCCTATTACAACATGGAAAAGATGTGGGGCATCGAGTTGCCCGAGACGGCGGATGCGCCAGGACCGGCGCCTGGATTCATGCCGGAACTGACGGCCTGACCGCCCGAGTCCTGGACCAGAGGCCTGGAGATGCGCATTCTCGTCGCGGCGATCGGCCGGGCCCGGGCCGGGCCGCATCTGGCGTTAGAGCGATTCTATGCCGAGCGGCTCGTCTGGAAGGTGACGCTGACCGAGCTTGAGGAGAAACGCCGCCTTCCGGCGGCGGAACTCCGCGAGAAGGAGGGCGCCTTGCTGCTCGGGCGCCTCCCCCCCGGTGCCGCCGCCGTGGCGCTCGACGAGCGCGGGCAATCACTGAGCAGCGTCCGATTCGCGGAAACCCTGGGCGCCTTCGAGGCCGATGGCCGCGAAATCGCCTTCCTGATCGGCGGCGCCGACGGGCACAGCGAGGCGGTCCGCCGGAAGGCCGATCTGCTGCTGAGCTTCGGCGCCATGACCTGGCCGCACCTCCTGGTGCGCGGCATGCTCTTCGAACAACTCTACCGCGCCCAGCAAATCCTCGCCGGGCACCCCTATCACCGGGAATAGGGGGCAGCAATTCTCATATTGGCCACCATCCGCGCCTTTCCTCGCTGCAAACTCACCCCACGTCCTTCGAGACGCGGCCAAGAGGGCCGCTCCTCAGGATGAGGCAGATAGGTGATGGCATCGGTATTTGATGGCATTGAGAAATATCCTCATCCTGAGGAGGCCCCCTTGAGGGCCGTCTCGAAGGACGCACTACCGCTCGTTCCGCCCCTCGCGCAGCAGCGCTTCGGATGGCGTGTGGCACCGACCGCGCGTGAAACTGCGAGATGACGCCGAGAGATCGTCGAAATTTGGCCCCGGCTCACCGGTCAACACCTGACGCAAGCTCTCATCGGCAGTCCCCTCGGCATAGGCCAAGGCATCTTCCAGTCCGCGCCGGATGCTGTCGGCGATTTTGCCGCTCATGGCTTATTGACGAATATGGAGCGAGTCATGCTGAAAAGTAGCCCGTTGGACTATACCGTTCAAGGCTGGCCTTCGCCACGAAGCCCGGCAAATCCGCACCGCCGCCCATATCACCGGGAATAGCCGGGTGCCGTGCTGCGTTTAGTATGGGACATCCCCATAATTCTGAATGCTCTGCGTTGCTCTACGGCCACGCACAGGATATGAATGCAGTCTCATGACTCCTTCCATCCCGCCACGGCCGCTGGTCCTTTGCATCCTTGATGGCTGGGGATGCCGGACTGAAAGTGCCGATAACGCCATAGCGCAGGCCAGCACCCCGAACTGGCACCGTTTCCTTGAAACTTGCCCGTCGTCGCAATTGCAGGCGAGCGAGCTTCATGTCGGGCTGCCCCGTGGGCAAATGGGAAATTCCGAAGTCGGCCATATGAATATCGGCGCCGGCCGGGTGGTCATGCAGGAACTGCCCCGCATCGATTCGGCCATCGCCGACCGGTCGCTGTCGCGGAACCCGCGCCTCAACGATTTCATCGTCCGGCTGCATGAGAGCGGCGGCACCGCGCATCTCATCGGGCTGCTGTCGCCGGGTGGGGTGCATTCGCATCAGAACCACATCGCCGCCATCGCCCGGCTTCTGTCCGCTTCCGGCATCAAGGTCTGCATCCACGCTTTCCTCGATGGCCGCGACACCCCGCCGCAAAGCGCCAAGACCTATATCCGGAACTTCCTGGCGAGCCTGCTGCGGACCGAGGGAATTCGCTTCGCGACGCTGATCGGCCGTTTCTTCCCGATGGACCGCGACGCCAATTGGGAGCGGGTGGCGAAGGCCTATAACCTCATCGTCGACGGCAAGGGAACCGTTGCCGCCGACCCGCTGGAGGCGATCGACGCCGCCTATGCGGCGGGGCAGACGGATGAATTCATCGAGCCGATCCGGATGGAACACTTCAAGGGTATCCAGGACGGCGACGGCCTGCTCTGCGCCAATTTCCGCGCCGACCGCATGCGCGAGATCCTGACCGCCCTGCTCGACCCCGATTTCTCCGGCTTCGTCCGCGAGCGCCGGGTGCGCTTCTCGGCGGCGCTCGGCCTCGCCGAGTATTCGAGCGCGCTCAGCCGGTTTCTGCCCCCGGTCTTCCCGCAGGAAGATCTGCGCGACACCTTCGGCGAGATCGTGGCGCGGGCCGAACTGAAGCAGCTCCGCATCGCCGAGACCGAGAAATACGCGCATGTTACTTTCTTCTTCAATGGCGGGCGCGAGCGGGTGCTGCCAGGAGAGGAGCGCATTCTCGTGCCCTCGCCCAAGGTTCCGACCTATGATCTGAAGCCGGAAATGTCGGCCCGCGAGGTCACGGACCGGCTGGTCGGGGCGATCGAGGAGGGCAAATTCGACGTGATCGTCGTCAACTATGCCAATGCCGACATGGTCGGCCATACCGGCGTCCTTGCCGCCGCGATCAAGGCGGTGGAGGCCGTCGATGCCTGCCTCGGCCGGCTTGAGGCGGCGGTGACCAAGGCCGGCGGAACCATGCTGATCACCGCCGATCATGGCAATATCGAGCTGCTGAAAGATCCGGAAACCGGACAGAAGCATACCGCCCACACGCTGAATCCCGTGCCGCTGGTCCTGATCAACGGCCCGTCCCAATACACGGGCTTGAGCGAAGGCCGCCTCGCCGATATAGCGCCGACGCTCCTGCAGCTTCTTTCCCTGCAGCAGCCGGTTTCGATGACGGGCCGCTCGCTGCTCCTTCCCCCGCCTCCACCCCCGCCCCCACAAGCAGCGAAACGTGAGCCGGCCTAGATCCACCGGCCCGAGATTGATCGGGCTCGCCGCCGCCTTCGCATTCCTTGGTTTCGCGGGCTCGGCCTTCGCCGCCGGCACTCCGGACGAGAAGCTGGCGGGTGAGAAGCTGAAAGCGGTGCAGGCGGAGATCCAGCACCGGGCCCATGACCGCAGCGCCTTCGCCGAAATGGCGGAAAAGCTCGGCGGGGAGATCGCTTCGCTCCAGGACCAGACCGTCACCGCCGCGAAAGCCACGCAGGCGGACGAGACGGCGATGACCGGGCTCGAAGCCGAGCTTCAGCACCTCGCCGCCGAACGGCAAGCGGCGACCGATTCCCTGCAACGGCGGAAAATCCAGTATCAGCAATTGCTGATGGCGCTGGGCCGGCTCGCCTCCAACCCGCCCGAGGCCCTGGTGCTGATGCCGGGGGAACCGATCGACGTGCTGCGCGGCGGCAGCCTGCTTGGCCGGGCCCTGCCCCGGATCGAGGCCGAGGCCCATGCGCTCCGCGGCGACGTGGCCAGCCTTGCCGAACTTCAATCCCGCATCGACGCGAAGACCCAGGAAATCGGCATCCATCGCGCCGGCCTTGCCCGGCAGCAAGCGGCGCTGTCCACCCTGATCCTGCGCAAATCCGAACTCCGGAAAGGCGCCGAAGCCAGCGCCGAGGTCTCGGCCCAGCGCCTGCAGCAGCTTTCGAGCGAAGCCCGCGATCTGCGCGATCTGGTCGGACGGATCGAAAAAGAGACGCAGCAGGCCATCCGGATCGCGGCACTGGCCCGGGTAAAGCCGCCCCGCCCGCCGACGCCGCCGCCCTCCCCGCCGCTGGAGGCGGCGCCGGCACCGGCACCTGTGCCCGGTGCGCCCACAAGGCTGATCCCCGCCATACCGGAGCCCGCGAAAACTGCCCCCGCCGAGACCGACCAGGAGGGAAGCTCGCCTCAGGAACGATCGTCTGAGGTGGCCGAGGCCCGGATCTCCCAGCCAAAGCCCAAGGGCATCCGTAATTTCACCGCCGCGAAGGGGGCCATGATTCTGCCGGCGGCGGGGCCATTTTTGCGCCGCTTCGGCGATATCGAGGAAGCCGGCACCGCCAGCAAGGGCTTGCGGATCGAAACCCGGCCCGGCGCCCAGGTCGTCGCCCCCTTCGACGGAAGGGTGGAATTCGCCGGCCCCTTCCGGGGATACGACCAAATCTTGATCATCGAGCATGGAGACGGGTATCATTCCTTACTCGCCGGATTGCAGCGCATCGATGCCGCCGTCGGCCAATGGCTGGTGACGGGTGAACCGGTGGGCGTCACCAGCAGCGACGGCAAACACACTTCCCTCTATATGGAGCTGTGGCGCCATGGCCAGCCCATCGATCCGACACCCTGGCTCGGTTCAAAAGAGAGCGGAACAAACGGATGAAGCATTCTGGCGTGGCGGTGGCATTTGCCGCCTTATCGGCGGTGGCATTTGCCGCCTTATCGATGATCTGGAGCGGCACCGTCCTGGCCGAGGAAAACCCGCCGCCGGCCCCGGCATCGAACCTTGAAACCTATCGCCAGCTCCAGCTCTTCGGCGAGGTCTTCACCAAGTTCCGATCGGAATTCGCCGACGAGGTCAAGGACCAGGATATGGTCGAGGCCGCCGTCAACGGCATGCTGAGCGCGCTCGACCCGCATTCGAGCTACCTCAACGCCAAGAATTTCGAGGAAATGCAGGAGCAGACCCGCGGCGAGTTCGGCGGGCTCGGCATGGAGGTCACGATGGAGAACGGCCTCCTCAAGGTGATCTCTCCCATCGACGACACCCCGGCATCCCGCGCCGGGCTGAAACCGGGCGATCTCATCACCCATCTGAACGGCAAACCCGTGAAGGGGCTGAGCCTGCCGGAAGCGGTCGAAAAAATGCGCGGCCCGGTCGATAGCCGCGTCACCCTGACCATCCGGCGGAAAGGGCGTCAGCCCTTCGGCGTGACGATGAACCGCGCCGTCATCCGTATCCAGTCCGTGAAGTCCCGCCTGCTCGGCGACATCGGCTATATCCGCATCACGAGCTTCAGCGAGCAGACCGAAATCGGGCTCAAAACCGCCATCGACACGCTGAAGCGCGCGCATGGCAAGGCGCTCCGGGGCTTTGTCCTCGATTTGCGCAACAACCCCGGCGGCCTGCTCGATCAGGCGATCGCCGTCGCCGACGATTTCCTCGACAAGGGCGAGATCGTATCCACCCGTGGCCGCAATCCCGACGAGGCGCAGCGCTTCGATGCCCATCCGGGCGATCTTGCCGAGGGGCTGCCGATCGTGCTCCTGATCAATGGCGGTTCCGCTTCGGCCTCCGAGATCGTCGCCGGCGCGTTGCAGGATCAGCGCCGCGCCGTCCTGCTCGGCACCCGATCCTTTGGCAAGGGTTCGGTCCAGACCGTCATCCCGATGCCCGAGCACGGCGCCATGCGGCTCACGACCTCCCGCTATTACACGCCCTCCGGACGCTCGATCCAGGCCGAGGGGATCGAGCCCGACATCCTGGTCGAGCAAGCCCGCATCGAGCGGCCCGGCGCCAAGCCGGCCACCCCCGCCAAAACCACCAAATCCCCGGAACCAAACCCGGACGAGGATGAATCATCCGACGCCCCCGCCCTCGATCCCGCCGAGGATTACCAGCTTCAGCGCGCGACCGACCTCCTGAAAGGGGTAGGCTTTTTTAACCTTCCACCCGTAAAGTGACGCCGTGCCTGCTATCCCGCCCGCCATACGGAACCTGATCGTCCGGCTGAAGCAGCAGTCTGAAAAGCTGCAGAGCTTCAAGCTGCCTGCTTTCAAGAAATCCGGCGCCAAGAAATCCGGCTCGGGCCGATCCGGCTCAGGCCGATCCGAGCCCGAATTCGACCGATCCGAATTGGACGAGACCGGCTATGTCCGCTCCGATTTCGGCTTCAACATCGAGCGGGACGACTACAGCCAGGAGAGCGCCGATTCGGAGCCCGCCGATTCCACGGAACCCGGCCTCTTCGACCGTCTCAAGGATCTACCGAGGCCGCCGCGTTGGGTCTTGATCGGGGGGGCGGGCACCGCCGTGGTGGTGCTGGCCGGTCTTTGGATCTGGGCTTCCGCCCCGCGTCCGCGTGAAAACAACAATGAGATCGTGCTGGCCGTCCCGCCGGAAGCGCAAGAGACCAACGCCCCCGCCTGGGAGGCCATGGTCGATGAAGGCGGTGCCGATGCCAACCTCATCGAACGCGGCCCGAGCGGCCCCCTGCCGATCATCTCCGCCGATGGCCGCAATTCCTGGCAGGTCTATGCGCGTCCCTTCGATCTCGGCGACCACTCTCCGCGCATCGCCGTCGTGATCGGCGGGCTCGGGTTGCGCGCCACCGAGACCCAGGCGGCGATCGACACCCTGCCCCCGGCGGTGACGCTTTCCTTCAACGCCTATACGCCGGGACTCATCTCCTGGGTGGCGCGGGCGCGGCATGCCGGACATGAAGTCCTGATCGGCGTTCCCATGGGTTCGGTCAGCTATCCGCAGGACGATCCGGGGCCGCAGACGCTGCTCACCAGCCTGACGCCCCGGCAGAATCTCGACCGGCTCGAATTCGTCATGGGGCGAGCGGTCGCCTATGTCGGCGTGACCAATGTGTCCGGCTCCCGCTTCACCGCCTCGCGTGAGGAGTTCAAGCCGATTCTTGAGGCCATTAAGGGCAGAGGCCTGCTCTACCTCGAACATCGGGCTTCGAGCCACAGCATCGGCCCCGCCGTCGCCAATGATCTGAGCCTCATGCATGCGATCGAGGATCAGGCGATCGACGACGAGCCGACCCGCGCCGCGATCGACCGCAATCTCGGCGAACTCGAAAAAACCGCCCGCCACAACGGCATCGCCGTCGGCATGGGCGATGCCAGCTATCCCATCACCCTCACCCGGCTCGCCGCCTGGATCGGCACACTGGAAAAGAAGGGGCTGGCACTGGCGCCGATCACCGCCGTCATCCGCGAAACAGTCGACCGCAAGGATTCCGTGCGATGACGCATCATGCTCCACCGGGATACAGGCAGGGGGTCGGCATCATGCTGCTCAATGCCGACAACCATGTTTTCGTTGGCCGCCGCATCGATACCAAGGAATCCGCGTGGCAGATGCCGCAAGGCGGCATCGATCACGGGGAAAAGCCGATCGAGGCCGCCTTCCGCGAAATGAAGGAGGAGATCGGCACCGACCGCGCCGACCTCCTGGCCGAAAGCCAGGGCTGGTTCACCTATGATCTGCCGCCGGAGATCGCCGCCAGGATCTGGAAAGGACGCTATCGCGGCCAATGCCAGAAATGGTTCCTGATGCGGCACGCGGGAACCGAAGCCGAGATCGACATCGCCACCGCCCACCCCG
>Ga0265327_10000782_pt1 | contig 49078 bp, 33 predicted proteins | sample 41621metaG_FD_202089 | JGI IMG/M metagenome (GOLD analysis project Ga0265327, IMG submission 202089) | Rhizosphere microbial communities from Carex aquatilis grown in University of Washington, Seatle, WA, United States - 4-16-21 metaG | ecosystem: Host-associated > Plants > Roots > Rhizosphere... | reverse complement strand
CGGAAGCATGAACTGCAGGACCTTCATCCCGGGAAGCCGGAAGCGGGCGCGCAGCGCATGAACTTCTTCGGTGATCATTCCCAGGTCCTCGGCAATGATCGGCACATTGGGAGCGTGCGTGCCGGTATCGCCCGTCGGCCGCAGGGCGTCGTCAAAGGCCTGCAGCAGTTTGTCACGCGGACCTGGCACCCATTCGCCATTCATCGCCGTCGGCTCACCCGCCGGCACCGACCAGTACGCTTCAAAGCCGCGGAAGTGGTCGAGGCGGACATAGTCCACCAGGGCCAACGAGGCTTTCAGGCGGTGAATCCACCAGGCATAGCCCTCACGCTCCATTGCGTCCCAGTCGTACAGCGGATTGTTCCACAGTTGACCCGTCGCGGCGAAGTAATCCGGTGGCACCCCGGCGACCCGGGTCGAATTCCCATGAGAATCCAGCTGAAACAGTCCGCGATTCGCCCAGACATCCGCGCTGTCATGCGAGACATAAATGGGGATATCACCCACGATCCGGATTCCGTGTCGGAGCACGTGAGCCCGCAACGCATCCCACTGACGGAAGAACAGGAACTGAAAGACCAGGTGAACCGTGAATCGCGAGGCAAGTTCCGCGGGGATGGAGGGAGGCTTCAAATCCGCATAGGCATGCCAGTTCTTCCAGGGAAGCTGCCGGTTCGTTTCGCGCGCGGCCATGAACAGGGCGTGCGCCTCCACCCAGTCGCGATGTTCCTCGACAAACTGATGCAATTGCTCGGGCCAGTGACCGGCAACTCCGTGCGAATGAAACCGTTCCACCGCCAGTTCCAGCAGACGCATCTTGCGGTCAGCGGCGAGCGGAAAGTCGACCTGCAGCGACGTCTCAATCTGCGGCAACGCCGCCGCTTCGATTTCGGCCGGTGTCAGCAGTCCATCCTGAACCAGCAACTCGGGACTGATCAGCAGCGGATTTCCCGCGAAACTGGATGCCGACTGATAGGGTGAACCTCCCCCATCGGCAGGACAGAGCGGCAGAACCTGCCAGTAGCGTTGACCGGCGCCCGCCAGCCAGTCGACAAACTCATAGGCCCGGGGCCCCAGATCGCCAATCCCGAATCGGGTGGGAATCGATGTGGGATGCAGCAGAATGCCGCTGGCTCGTTCCGTCAGCATGAAACTCTTCCGTGGTTTATTCGGGGAATCGACCGATCGCGGCGAGGCGTGTTTTGCTCAGGGCCCGGCCCGGCAACGACGTTCGGTGTCGCATAAGCCTCGACCGCCGCCAACCCTGGCGCACAATCGAAGCTGCTGTCGCGACACCCTAATGGCGATCCCGGGTCCGTGTCCAGAGATCTCCCGCTTCCGTTCCGCAGACTTCGGGAGTCTGAAGTCACATGACGATCTTCCGATCCCACCAGGAACCGCCTGACCGGTCCCTTCAGAATGGTCACCGGTCACGAGCCCGTGTCATTCACACAGCCATTCCCATCATGGCCATCAACCGGAGGCCAGGGCCTGGCTGACAATGCCGCGCGCTTCCTGGACGAGCAGATCCAGATGCGCCTGATCGCGGAAGCTTTCCGCATAAAGCTTGTAAATCGCCTCGGTCCCTGAAGGTCGTGCGGCAAACCACCCCGAATCGGTGACCACTTTGACTCCACCAATCCCCTTATGGTTCCCGGGGGCCTCGCTGAACTTCTGCTGGATCAATTCTCCAGCCAGGCTCGTCGCGGTGATTCCCGCGGGTGTCAGGAATTTGAACCGTTCCTTTTCCGCCAGAGTGATCGGCTGATCAATCCGAACATACTTGAAATCGCCGAAACGGGTAACCAGTTCCTGGTAGTGTTCCCCCGGATCCCGGCCGGTTCGGGCTGTGATTTCCGCGGACAGCAGGGCCAGGATGATTCCATCCTTGTCCGTCGACCAGACCGACCCGTCCTGCCGCAGGAAGCTGGCCCCGGCGCTTTCTTCTCCCCCGAAACCGAGCGAACCATCGAACAGCCCGTCGACGAACCATTTGAATCCGACGGGGACTTCATACAACCGACGCCCGATGGACTGGGCCACGCAGTCAATCATGCTGCTGCTGACACAGGTCTTTCCGACACCCGCCGCGGAATTCCACTTCGGCCGATTCGTGAACAGGTACTGGATGGCCACCGCCAGATAATGATTGGGATTCATCAGCCCGGACGACTTCGTCACGATGCCGTGCCGGTCGGTGTCGGGATCGTTGCCAAACGCGATGTCAAACCGGTCCTTCAGCTTGACGAGACTTGCCATCGCATAAGGGCTGGAGCAGTCCATGCGGATCTTGCCGTCATGATCGACGGTCATGAACCCGAACTGAGGATCCACGCGGTCGTTGACGATCGTAATATTCAGCCCATATTGCTCGGCAATCGGCTCCCAATAGCCAACCCCGGCCCCTCCCAGCGGATCCACTCCCAGTCGCAACCCCGTGGAGCGGATCACATCCAGATCGATGATGTTCTTCAGGTCGGCAATGTAGGCCTGTGCAAAGTCGCGTGATCGAGTCGTGGAGGCCCGCAGTGCAGATTCGATGGAGATTCGTTTTACGGCGGCGTTCCCTCCCTGCAGGATTTCGTTGGCGCGGTTCTGAACCCAGTTCGTCACATCGGTATCGGCCGGGCCTCCGTTCGGTGGATTGTATTTGAAGCCGCCGTCGCAGGGGGGATTGTGCGACGGGGTAATGACGACACCATCCGCCAGATGCTCGGTTCGCCCCTTGTTGTAGGTCAGAATGGCGTGCGAAATGGTGGGGGTGGGTGTAAATCCATTCCCGTTCTGGATTTCGACGGGAATCCCGTTCCCAGCAAGCACTTCCAGCGCCGTCCGTTCCGCGGGCGCCGACAGGGCATGGGTATCTTTTCCCAGCAGCAGCGGACCGTCAATCTGCTTTCCCTGCCGATACTCGACCAGCGCCTGCGTGATCGCGGCAATGTGCGATTCCGTAAAGGTGCCGTTCGAGGAAGTTCCGCGATGCCCGCTGGTGCCGAAACTGACCTGTTGAGCCTTATTGGCGGGATCCGGATGCTGATCGTAGTAATCGGCAATCAGCCGACTGGTATCGATCAACAATGACGCCGGGGCCGGCTGACCAGCCAGGGGATGAACCGCCATGCTCGTTCCTTGGTTGCGGGACTGTCGGAGGAATCGGGGATGCAGATCGGAGGAAGTTGATGCTGGCTCGGCAAGTACGCCGAATTTATTAGTGGCCCGATCATCGTCGCGGTACTATATCGAGTGCTGATGCGGTTGGGCGAGAGTGAGACTTGAAGACCAGGGACGAAATCATGGGCCGGAAACAAACCCGCTGGATCGCGTTGTCGGCATTCCTGGCCACCCTGTTTGTTCATCAGATGGCCCTGGTCGAGGCAAAAGACGTGTCAGGTCAGGCCGTCAAAGAGGCGATTGACCGGGGACGACGATACCTGATCAGCCAGCAGTCTGCCGGGGGTTACTGGGATGTCGGCACGGACGGGTTCCGGATCGGGGTGACCAGCATGGCGGTCATGGCCCTGATCAACTCGGGAATGTCGCCACAGGATCCCCCGGTCAAGCGAGCCCTGGATTACCTGCGGAAGCCGAATGAAGACTTGTCCCTGGCACATCATGAAACGTACCAGGTGGCCCTGCAGATCATGGCGTTGGTCTCGGCACGCGAAATGACGGTTGATGCCGCACGAATTGCCCTGCTGGCGCAGCGTCTGGAACGGGGACAGGTGAAAGAGGGAGACAATTCGGGAGGCTGGACCTACGGACTGGGGGGTGGCGGACGAGGAGGGGCCAGCGATCCGAGTAATACTCAATTCGCGGTCCTTGGCCTGCGTGAAGCGGTGGAAGCAGGAGCGATCGTCAGCCCCGAAACCTGGAAGCGGGCGCGCGCCTACTGGGAACGGGCTCAGAATTTCGACGGGGGCTGGAGCTATTCCGACCGGGGAGGGCAGGGGGCCAGCTATGGCAGCATGACCGTTGCCGGTGTCGCGTCACTGGTCATCTGCGAACAGATGCTGCGGTCGGATGCGGGGGTTGCTCCCGATGGCACTCCCCCCTGTTGCCAGGGGACGGAACCGAATGAAGCACTCGATCGCGGGATCGGGTGGCTCGCCAAGAGTTTTGCCGTGGGGCACAACCCTGGAGGAGCCAACGGCTGGCTGCTGTACTACATCTACGGAGTCGAGCGGGCCGGTCGGCTGAGTGGCCTGCGGTTCTTCGGAGATCATGACTGGTACCGCGAGGGAGCCGCCTACCTGGTCGCCATGCAGAATGGCGTCGGCGGCTATTGGGAAGGGGTCGGGAATGTGGAAAGCCATAAGGTCGTCGGGACCAGCATGGCCCTGCTGTTCCTGGCCAAGGGTCTGTCACCCGTCCTGATCAACAAGTTGAAGTACGGACCACGCGATAACCGCAAGGGGGATGTCGTCGGGAATGACTGGAATCGCCACCGCCGCGACGTTCGCAACCTGGTTGACCTGATCAGCGGTTCCCCCAAGTGGCCCAAGTTGCTGACCAGTCAGGATCTGGACATTGCCCGCGCGGTGGAATCGGGAGGGGTCAACACACTGCTGCAGGCGCCGGTCCTGTTCATCACCGGGGAAGAAGCACCGACGTTTACTCCCGCGGAAATCAAACTGCTGAAAGAATACCTGCAGGAAGGGGGCTTCATTTTCGCGACGCCAACCTGCTCGTCCGCCAAGTTTGAAGCGGGATTCCGCGCCGTTGTGCAGCAGATCATGCCCCCCGGCGAAGGGGAATTGAAACGATTGACACAGGATCACCCTGTCTTCAAAAGCGAACATCCGCTGCAGGCAGAATCGACGCCGCTGTATGGAGTCGACTATGGCTGCCGCACATCGATCATGTACTCGCCCGAAGACCTGGGCTGCCTGTGGGATTACTGGTCGCGCGTCGATCCACCCAATCGAATCGTGAATCTGAAGAGCCGGATCATTCGCGCCACCCAGGTGGGCGTCAACGTCATGGCCTATGCGACGGGACGGGAACCTCCTGCCAAGACTGACACTCCGGAAATCCAGAAGGAAGACACCGCGCTGGACAATATCGAACGAGGCCTGCTGCAGATCGCGCAGATTCGGCACGACGGCGCCTGGAATGCGGCTCCACGTGCCCTGAGACGACTGCTGCTGGCCATGAACGACACCGTTTCCCTCGCGGCATCGACCAAGTCAATTGAGCTGGAAATGTCGGATCCGCAGATTTTCCAATACCCGATCCTGTACATGCATGGTCGCAACAAATTCTCGGTCAAGGATTCCGATCGTCAGCAGATTCGCAAATACCTGGAACGGGGAGGAGTCCTGTTTGCCGACTCATGCTGCGGCTCGAAGCCGTTTGACAAGAGCTTTCGAGAATTCGTGGCATCACTGTATCGAGATCAAAAGCTGGAGCGGATCACCGTCGATCATGAACTCTTCTCCGAGAAGTTTGGCAGAGACATCCGGAAGCTGAAACGCCGCGTCAATGAAGGGGCCGAGAACGCCGCCACTGCTGGATTTGTCGTCCGGGACACGGAACCACTGATCGAGGGCCTGGTGATCGATGGCCGGCTGGCGGTGATCTACAGCAAATACGACATCAGCTGCGCGCTGGAACGGCAATCGGCCGGAAACTGCGAAGGCTACCTGCCGGAAGATGCGGTGAAGCTGGCGACGAATATCATCCAGTATGCAATTCTCGAAGACCTGCGATTGAACGCACCGGATCAACCCGCCAAAGCGAGTGCGCCATAACGCCTGACAAAGCCCGTATCAGCCGATGGACCTTACCCCACGGTTTCTTCGTCCGATCGCGGAATGAAGACTATGCAGCGCGGCGTTCGCTGTCTTTTTCCGGCGGCCGCTTGGGGACTGATGTCCAGCGCGGAACCGAGAACAGGTAGCAACAGCGATGGCAGCGGACGGCGGTCGTCAACAGAGAGATGATCCCCTGATTCTCGCTGCCGCTCTTGCTGACATAGACGTCGTCGCATTTACATCGGGGACACTTCATGATTTTTCACGCCCGTATCGATTGGCCCAATCGAACCCTTCCGTTGATCCGGTGTTCAGTTCCCGGCATGGCCAGTTTATAGACGGCTTAAGAAATGGTGGGAATATCGGATTGACAAATTGAAGGATTGCTGGCCGACAATCTGGCAGAATTCGTTGGGCAACTGCAAAAACCGCCGAGCCCGTCAGCTCGTCAATCCTCACGACGACCCGTGAATTGCTCGTAAAGCTTGGCCGCTTCGGGGTGTTCCGACTTCAGGGTCTTCAGATCCTCGGCCGAAAATTCTTGCGAAACCCCTTTTCCGTCAACCATTTTCGTCAATTTCACCCGAATATTCTTACCGTCTTCGTCGGTGATCTCAATCTTGCGGCCATCCTGCTCGGCACGGATCGTCCGGGGACTGGCCGGTGCCGGGACGGGCTGGTCAAACTGAAAACCGGGAGCCGGAACCGGACGCAGGCCGCCGGGCAGGGGAGGACCACCAATCTGCAACTGGACTCCTCCACCCCCACCAAGGACCACCCGGTTCCCAGCCGTATGCTTCTCGTACAGCTTGGCCGCCTCGGGATGTTTCTTTTTCAGGTCGTCCAGGTCGTCCCCCTTGTACTCGTCGGTCTTGGCCTTACCGTCGACAGTACGGGTGTGTTTGAGCTGAATGTCCTTCCCGTTCGTGTCGTCGATTTCGATTTTTTCTTCACCGATCTGCGCCAGGATGTGGCGTTTTCCATTCGCCACGCTGGTCCGGATTGTTTCCACCTGACGTTTCCCGTCCACCACCGTGACCCGGGTGGTGACGACTTCTCCACCGCCGAACGCTCGGCCATTGATCTGGATTCCCGGGGGCAACGCGCCTGGTTGAGGCAGCCCGGGAATGCCTCCCGGATTGCCTCCAAGGTTGCCTGCCGGATTGGGAACCGGTCCGGCTCCTGGCTGCGGATTCTGACGCTGAAACGCGGCGTGAGCCTCGGGGAATTTGTCGGCCAGTTCCTTTTCCGATGCCGCTTTGATTTCCGATTCCTTGCCCTCGCCATCCGCGGAGTCCTTGATCCGCCCCTTGAACGAGCCATCGGCCGCCCGCTCCAGCCGGATCGACTTGCCGTTTTTGGTGGTGGCAATGCGAGTCACCCGCGGCGGACCTGCGGCCGCGAGCAACGGTTCACGCTGCCACAGGAAATCCTCCAGACGCAGCGTCGTTCGAGCACGGCGGCCGACCAGATTGATCTTGGATTCTGAGAGCGTCGTCAAGGCGTCGCGCGCGGCTTCGGACATCGCGGGATCATCGGAGACCAGCAGGCGTCCCAGTGCGTCGAAGCAGCGAGTGACAATCAGTCCGTTTTCCGCTTCAGCCGCTTTGGCGAGTGGGGCCACTGCCGGCGCACCGAATTTCTGAAGCTTCGTCGTCGCTTCATGATGAACGGTCCCGTCACTCGCCTGGATCTGTTGGATCAAAGCCGCAATCTCGGCATCACGTCCGGCATCCGCATCGTCCGCCTGACAGGCAACGGAAATCAGGGACAGAACGGCGGCAACCGCGACAGGGACCATGCGATGGCACAGATTTCGGATCATCAGCGACCTCTCCGTCGAACAACCTGCGTAAAACCAATCCGGAATGAACAAACTTCAATTTTCCAACGGGTAGGAGTGTACCGATCGCAGGCGATTGAAGCGACACGACTTTCGCCACTCAATCCGTTCGGCTCGTTTTACGCCCCTTCCCACGGTCGATACAGTAGCCACGTCCGATGCCGCATCGTCCGACAGGCCACTTCGACTGAACGTCCAATTTCGCAGACGATCCCCCTGGAGCTTCACCATGACGCACCGTCCACACCGCCGCGATTTCCTGAAGGCCTCAACCGCCGCCCTGGCCGGCGCCACACTCCCGTACTGGTTCACCGCCGAAAGCAACCGGGCTCTCGGTTTCCAGAGCGTGAACGATCGGCCGATCCTGGGTTGCATTGGAACCGGCGATCGCTGGGATGCCGTCGGGCCGAACGCCATGAAGCTGTCGGATTGCGTCGCGGTCTGTGATGTCGACAGCGATCATGTCGAGAAGGGGCACAAGCGAGTCACCGACATTCAGAAAGGGGCCGCGCGCGAGGTCGCCCGCTATGAAGACTATCGCAAATTGCTGGATCGCAAGGACATTGACGTCGTCACGATTGTCACCCCCGATCACTGGCATACCAAGATCGCAATCGATGCGATGCGGGCGGGAAAAGACGTCTACTGCGAAAAACCGCTGACGCTGACAATCCTTGAGGGCAAGCAGATCATCAAGGTTTTGAATGAGACCAAGCGAGTTTTCCAGGTCGGCACGCAGCAGCGATCGGAAATGGCGGCCGGTCCGATCAAGAATCAGTTCCTGAAGGCGGTGGCCATCGCTCGCAGCGGACGCCTGGGGAAACTGCAGCGCGTCGTCTGTACGATCGGCGGTGCCCCGACCAGCAGCGAGATCCCGAAGGCGGAAGTTCCCAAAAACCTGAACTGGGATATGTGGCTGGGGCAGGCGCCGATGACCGACTATCTGCAGGGGGGATTCGGAAACAACAAGAAGTACCCTGAATCGCGGACGCACTACGAATTCCGCTGGTGGTACGAGTACTCGGGCGGAAAGATGACTGACTGGGGGGCTCACCATGTCGACATCGCGATGTGGGCGCTGGGAATGGACAACAGCGGCCCGGTTTCAGTGGAAGGGACCGCCAAGCATCCCGTCACATTCGAGAAGGGGATGCCAACCGTCACCAACCGTTACAACGCCGCGACGGAATTCAATGTGACCGCGAAGTTTGCGGACGGGGCGGAACTGATCATCTGCCACGACTCGGAAAATGGGAATGGAGTTCTGCTGGAAGGGACGATGGGTCGCATTTTCGTGAGCCGGGGCGCGCTGAAAGGGAAGCCCGTCGAAGACCTGGACAAGAATCCGCTTCCCGAAAGCCTGCTGAAGGATCTGTATAAGGGAAAAGAGCCGACCGGAAGCAACAACGCTCACATGGAAAACTTTTTCGCCTGCATCAAGGATCGCGGCCTGCCCGTCAGCGACGTGTATTCGCATCACCGCGCCATGACCACCTGCCATCTCGCCAATATCGCAATTCGTCTCGGCCGAAAAATTGAATGGAACCCGCAGACCGAACAGATTGTCAATGATGCCGATGCCGCTCCGTGGATCGGTCGCGAACAGCGGAAGGGCTATGAAATCGATGTCAGTGTTTAGTGCGCGTCTCACTTCCGTGCCGTGTCGAAATGGGACGGGGACGCTGCGATCCCGTCCCGCAAGACGCCGCACCGAAATGAAAACCGCTCAAGGAACCGACTCGTCTGATTGAACTGCAGTTTTGAGCCCGGCATGGCGACAGGCCGGGCTTTGTTACTCCGCCTTATTTTGCACGGGAAATCCAGAATTCCCGTGCACGACAGGGCCTAGTTACTCACCGGAGCATTCGACGACCTCATGACCGCACATTTTCCTGAATTCGCCGCGTTCGAAACCCTGGCCGCAGGCGTTGATCTGGTCCCAGTCTACCGGAGACTGGTCAGCGACACGCTGACCCCGGTCAGCGCTTATTGCCGATTGCAGGACGATGCCAATTCGTTCCTGTTTGAAAGCGTGGTTGGGGGGGAACGAATCGGGCGATACAGCTTTTTGGGGGCCGGGCCACTGATGCAGGTCGATGCCTTCGACCGGAATGTCGTGATCACTCGCAGTGGCCACACGGAACGCCGAATTGTCGATGACCCGCTGCAATATCTGCACGATCTGCTGCAGGGGTATCGTGCTCCACTAGTTGAAGGGTTGCCCCGCTTCTGCGGTGGGGCGGTCGGTTATGCCGGATACGATACGGTGCGTTACACCGAGAACCTGCCGAACCCGCCGCTTGACGACCGCCATCTTCCCGATATGTCGTTTGCCTTCTACGACAGGATGGTGATCTTCGACCACATTCAGAAGACGATCCTGGTCGTGGCATTTGCCGACGTGCGGCAGGGAAACCTGCCCGCCGCCTACGAATCCGCCTGTCAGCGGGTGAATGAAGTCTGCGAGCAACTGTCGCAGCCAACCGACGAACTGAAACTGACGGATATCTCGCTGACGGGAGATCCTCAGTTGTCGTTCCGTTCCAACTTCACCCGCGAAGGGTATGAGACTGCCGTCGAAAAGTGCAAGGAATACATCCGCGCCGGCGATATCTTCCAGGTTGTGCTCAGCCAGCGTCTGGAATTGGAGACGATGGCCAGCCCGACCGATATTTACCGGGCTCTGCGCGTCGTGAATCCCAGCCCGTACATGTTTCTGGTGCGCACTCCGGCCGTCACGTTGATTGGCAGTTCACCCGAGATCATGGTTCGGGTCGACGAGGGGATGACGACGATCCGTCCACTGGCGGGAACCCGCCGCCGTGGCAAGACCGAAGCCGAGGACCGGGCGCTGGAGCAGGAACTTCTCGCCGACGAAAAGGAAATCGCCGAACACGTGATGCTGGTTGACCTGGCCCGGAACGATGTGGGTCGAGTCGCCGAATACGGTTCGGTCGCCGTCACCAAGCAGTTCGTCGTCGAACGATACAGTCATGTGATGCACATCAGTTCGGAAGTGGTGGGACGCCTCGCGCCGGACAAGACATCGCTGGACGCTTTGCGGGCGGGGTTGCCTGCCGGGACACTGTCAGGCGCCCCGAAGGTCCGGGCGATGCAGATCATTGACGAATTTGAACCACATCGGCGCGGCCCCTACGGCGGCGCCGTCGGGTATCTCGATTTCACCGGGCACATGGACACCTGCATCGCCCTGCGAACGATTGTCATGACGGGCCACACGGCGTATCTGCAGGCGGGCGCCGGCATCGTGGCCGATAGTGTTCCGGCCAGCGAATATGAAGAGACGTTGAACAAGGCCCGAGGACTGCTGAAGGCGATTGAAGTCGCGGAGCGTCAGTTGTCCTAAATAGTGACACTCATAATTTGATTGCTTTCGCAACAGGAAACCGTTCTCTTACGGAACCTTTTCTGTACTCCCTGTTTCCGCGGAGTCTGTTGCGATGGCCAAATCGAATCCAGATTCAAACCAAAGTCCGCAGAAAGCCAGGCAACGATCCCCATGGGAACGTGCCGCCGTCTGGATTGGAATTCTGCTGCTGGTATCCGTCGTGTTCATGGAATGGCGATCGCGCGAAGGATACCGACAGACGCTGAAGAACATCGAGGAGTTTCTCACCGGCGGCTCCTTGCTTCCGCTGAAGGAAGTTTCAAACCACGTGCAGGGATTTGCCTTTCGTGGTGAAGCGACCTTTGGCAAACAGCGCATCATGACCCTGACCTGGCCAAGCCTGTTCAAGGTCTACAAGCTGGGTCTACCGATCGTCAACAACGAATTTGTGAAGTCGGTCGAGGACTTCGAAGGTCTGGCTGAATCCTTTTCACCACAGTCCCGTCCACGTGGTCTTGGGAAGATGCCGGGACTTCCAGAGGGGCTGCAATCGACGGCGGTTGTCAAAACCACCGATATGGTCGGCTCGACGTTCAGAGGGACATTGCCGCGGGAACTGGTCCGACAAGCGATGCTGATCACCGCCCAGCAGGAACTGGGGATTTCCACGCTGGATGCCTCACTTGGTGAAGTGATCCCGGAAACAGATCGAGCGGAAAGCCTTCCGTTTGTCATCCAGGTGAAGAGCAGTGACGTCGGCCGTTCGCCCGAGGACCCCAGGAGTTACTCTGTTTCCATCGAGCTGTCACGAAACTTGATGGACGGACAGCGATTCAGCTGGTCCGCTCCCAACCTGATCATACCGGCCGAGGACGGTCTGGAAGCGCTGACGGTCGAGGTGGAATCCCTGTCACGTTCCGGATTCATCGAAGCCTGGAAAAAGAGCGGACTTGAACCCGCCTCTCAAAGCTCCTCCGCAACGGCAGCCGAAACCGCGGCAGCCAGCAGCGAATCGATGATCGGCCGCATGGATCCGATCAGTCAGTTTGCCGCACTTCGACAGCTTCATTCGGCAGGCGCGGCTTCGAACAAATCCCCGGACGTCTTAAGCGGCCTGACGCGGGCGTATGCGAACCTGGGAAGCCTGACCGACTTCCACTGGAGCGCCTCGTCCAAGGCCTATAAGGCTCGATCCCTGTTCTATGCGCAGCGATTAATTGCCGTCACAGGCGAAACGCCCTACTCGCTCGCGCATCGAGCCTACTCACTGGCGCTGACAGGACGGCTGGCAACGGCTCAGCGCGCGATCGATGCCGCCCGCTCGGCGAAGGGACAGGCGGCCCCCGACTGGCTCGGTCTGATTGAGGCCTATTGCCAGTACAAGTTGACGGCATTGGAACAGGCTCAAAAGCCCAACCAGGAACTGGCACTGTACCTCACGATGCGGATGCTCGATCCAGCCAATGAAGAGCAGCGCGGGCTGGAAACGACCGCGAAACTGTTGACCGCGAATCCCGCTTGTACTCGTGCCACCGAGTTCCTTGCGGAAATGCCCGCCGTGGGGATTCGTCGGCAGGTCACTGAAGAGGGATTCGATGCGCAGTGGCCCGCGCTCTATGCCAGACTCGCCGAGATCCCGCAGTTGCCAGAGTCGGCACGCCAGATTGCGCTCGCCGAGTCCAAACTGTCGCAATCGGAACCGCAATCGGAGTATGCCGCCAGGGCAAAACTGATGGAGTCACTGCGACAGGCGTCAACCCGGGATTCCCAGACGGAATTCCCCTCGTGGCCGATGCTCGCCGATCTGTTGAAGGATCTTTCGTTCGTTCAATCGTGGCGTCGTCTGGATGTCGAGGCGAATGCCCTGGCAGTCAATTCGGATGCGACTCTGGCGCTGGTGAAGCCGCTGGTCGCGGGCCATCGCTTCGAAAACTTCCTGCAGTCGTTTGCCGGCAACCGTCAGAAGGGGAACACATCGCTCACTGACTTCCTGAAGACCGTTGACGATGTGACTTTGGAACTGCCGGCACTCCCGATCATTCTTGAGGCAACTCAACGCACCCCCGAAGCCCGAAACCTGGCCATGCGGATTTCGCCCAAATATTCGCCGCATCGCGATGAGGTTCACGAGGACATCGCACGGCTCTTCCGGCATTACGGCAATCCGGCTACTGCCGCGGAATGGCGACGCGTCAATCCGGGATGGCCGCATCCCATTGTCGGGACGATTGAACGCAACTGGGAATCGGTGCAGTCGAACGCCGAAGAGTTGGAGCGAACTTACGCGAAGTCCCCCGCCGTGCTGAATGCCCTGGCGCGTCGACTGGCCGACGCGAATCGCACTGCGGATGCGATTCGCTGCCTGAAGGCCGCGATCGATGTTTCACCGTCACATGCGAGCTACATGGCTCTGGCAGAATTGTACAAACGCGATGGAGATTCCGTTCAATGGAAAGCCGCTCTGGATCGCGCGCTCGAGATTCCCAGCCCGGGACTGGACTCCACCAGGATCGAAGTCGAGCTTGCGTCGGATCTGATGCGCCAGGGGAACTGGAAACAGGCAGAACCCCATGCTCGCGCCGCCGCACAATCGTTTGCCGCGATGGGACTGCTCACTGCAGCGCGTTGTGCCGAGGGGAGCCAGGATTGGGACCAGGCCGAACGTTTCCAGAAGCTGAATTCTGAACGGTACCAGTCTCACGCCGCCGACTGGTACTTCTGGTGCATTCGGACCGGTCGTGGCGACGTTGCGGCTGCGAAGCAGCTGGCGGACGCGAACTGGAGTTCGCAAACGGCGCTCACCGTCGAAGAAAAATGGGACATGGCTGTGGGACAATTCATCGTGGGCCAGGTTCCACAGGCGAGAACCACCCTGATGGATGCATTTGTCCAGCAGAAAGATGTCACGTCCGCCATGTTCGCGATGCTTCTGGCGGACCAGCAGAATGATGTCGAGAGCCGTGATTCACTTCTAACGTCGATTTCGTTCCGCTGGTACAGGACCGAGCCATTTCCGGAACTGTGCGATCAGTTCGTGGGGATGTTGAATGCAACAAAGCGGAAGCCATGGAACCCGCGCGTGTTTGATTGGCTGGCGACGGCGACGGACGAAAAGCAGATCCCGCTGCTCTATTACTTCGCCGGCATGTTCCTTCTTCAACGAGGCGAATCGGAACTGGCCGAACAATACCTGCAAGTCGCCGCTACCTCGTATCATGTCGACCACCCGGGTTGCCTGCTGGCGACACTGGAACTGCGCCGGCGAAACATTCAGATCGGTGCGACTCGATCGCATGACTGGCCCGACTGGCTGGCCGCGCTGGTAGCCCAGCTCCAGAAATCTCGACAGGCGTTTCTCAAGGGGAATCACGCAGAAGCCGAAATGATCGTGCAGGAAGTGCGACAAAGTCATGCCGATTTTCTACCGGCGATTCTGGCATCCGGCTCATTGAAAGAGGCCCGCGGTGATTATCCGGCGGCAATCCGCGAGTATCAGGCGGCAATTCAGATCGACAGAAGCTGCAGTTTCGCGCACTATCTGTTGTCGTCATTGCTTTCGACGTGCGAACAGTCGGAAATCCGCAACGGCCTGAAGGCTCTCGATCATGCCGAATATGCAGTTCAGCTGCGTTCATTTGAAGTCTCGATCTATCTCTCCGCACTGGCGGCAGCTCACGCCGAGTGCGGGCACTTCAAGGAAGCGGCTCAGTTTGAAAACCGGTCCTGGGAGTTGAATGGCAACGAAGAGGAGGCTGTAGTGCGGTTGAAACTGTACCGTGAAGGAAAGCCGTACCACCGACCACCGAAACCGGCCGTCCCCGCAATCGGTCCCAAAGAAGCGAATCCATGAATCCGGCCCCTGTTTCTCGAGTCCTGCTGGCCCTGGCGATGTTATTGAGTGGTTTGCCGGCAGCCAGCAGTCCATCCCTGCATGCCGCGGATTACTTCCTGACGATCGGTGGTGGATACAACCCCTCGGGCAACCAGGCGTCGCTGGAGGCCAATGTGGTTTTCTTCCAGCAGATCCTGGCCGAGAAGCGTCATCCGGTGCGAGAACATGAAATCTTTTTCGCCGATGGCAGCGATGCGGCCGCGGACCTGCAAGTGTTGGTCAAGCAGCCGGTCAAGGAAAAGCAACCTGCGACCGACCTGCTGGCGGCTGTGCACCGTCGACGGGATGCCGAGCAGGTCGAGTACCGCAATCACCAGGTTCCCAACGTCACCGGTCCGCTGGATCCGGAGTTGATCCGCGCCAGCCTCGAAAAGTTCAGCGCGGAGGTTCGTCCGGGGGATCGAGTCATCGTGTACGTCACGGCGCACGGCAGTGAAGGCGTGCGCGGAAATTCTCACAACACAACGATCGACTGTTGGAATGAGAAGTCGATCACCGCCCGGCAATTCACGGGCTGGCTCAAGAAACTGCCAAGCGACGTGCCGGTGATCATGGTCATGGCCCAGTGCTACTGTGGAGGATTCGGTCACACCATTTTCGAAAATCTGGAGACATCGGCGGGGCTGTCGCCACAACTTCGCGTCGGCTTTTTTGCTCAGCAGCACAATCTGCCCGCAGCCGGATGTCGGCCCGACATCGACAATGATGCGGAATTCAGCAGCTACTTCTGGGGCGCCATCGCCGGACGAAGCCGTGTCGGTGCTCCGATCCGGGATTGTGACCTCGATCAAGACGGCGCCATCTCATTTGCCGAGGCCTACGCGTATGCCGTCGCCGCCAGTCCGACGATCGACATCCCGATGCGCACCACAGATGTCCTGCTGAGGACCTACAGCCGCACTGTTACCGATGAGCCCGCGGCCGATCAATCTGCCAACAGCGACAAAAGTGATGAATCAACCCCCGGATCCGCCGACAAAAAGCCGACGTCCGCAGATTCTGCTCCCAAACAACCTTCGCCCGAGTTGATGACGGTTTCAGGGCCGCTGCAAGCATTTGCCGAGATGGGGCGGATCTCCAACCGCCGGATTGTGACTCAGCTGGCCCGGGAACTGGGTCTGACTTTGCAGGAGGACGTGGGTGCCGTGCGAGCGGCTCATGAGCAGCATCGAAAGCGTAAACCATCAAACCGCGCGGGCTCGGGACGACGCACCGGATCGGGACGTCGTGAATTCCTGGCTCAGATCCAGGAAAAATGGCCCGAACTGGGAGATGGCCGAAAATGGCTGGAATCGCCTCTGCTGCGTCCCGAAAACCAGCAGATGCTGTTCGAGGAACTGACTCAGCTTCCCGGTTGGAAAACGTTTGATCAACGCCGGATCCAGCAACAGCAGTCGCTTCAGGCCGATGAAGACCACGAACTGCGCGACGTCAAATTCCGTCGACTGATCAGCACCCTGGAAATCATCGTGCTCGAAAAGAACCTTCCTCAGGTCGCATCCCCGGAAATCGTGAAGCGGTACAGACAGATGGTCGCCGTGGAAGACTCCTCGCTCCTGCCGGCAGGAAAAGGGGCTCGTTAATTCCCTCCTTCGGCAAAGTTCACCCTGCCACCTTGCCCCAATCCGTCGTGCTGACTGACATGAGATTGGGGATTCATGCCAGTTCGGGTCGATGTTTCCCTCGTTGGATAGAGAATGACCACGGTTCCTGTGGCGGGTTCCCGAGCATTCCATCCATCCCCGCGGGGTACAGACCGTTGTTCCGGATCATTCGACGTTCCGGACATTTCTGGATACTGTCAGGAGAACCCCGATTGACAACTTGATCCGGAGTTCTCGTGATGCGCATCTGGCCGGGCCAGCCTTATCCCCTAGGGGCGACGTGGGATGGGACGGGCGTGAACATTGCCGTTTTTTCCGACAACGCGACAAAGGTCGAAGTTTGCCTGTTTGATTCTCCTGACGATTCCCGTGAACAGATCCGGGTAGAATTGCCCGAGCGAACCTACCGCGTTTTCCATGGCTATTTCCCCGACCTCAAGCCCGGCGCCCTCTACGGACTTCGCGTTTCCGGCCCTTATGCCCCTGAACTGGGGCATCGCTTCAATTCGAATAAACTGCTGCTGGATCCCTATGCCCGCGCGATTGGTCGCAATCTAAAGTGGGACGACAGCCTGTTCGGATATCGCTACGGAGCCCCCGAGGCAGACTTGTCGTTCGATGAGCGGGACAGTGCCCCCTATGCGCCGCTCGGATTGATCGTCGACACAGCCTTCACCTGGGGCAACGATCAACTTCCCAAGACGCCGTGGGAAAAGACAATCATCTATGAACTGCATGTGAAGGGCTTCACAAAGCTGATGCCCGGGATACCCGAAAAGCTTCGCGGAACCTATGCCGGTCTCGCCAGCGCCCCTTCGGTCGAGTACCTGAAGAACCTGGGCGTCACCGCCGTGGAACTGCTCCCCATTCACTATCATGTCGACGAGCGATTCCTGGAACTGCAGGGTCGAGTCAATTACTGGGGCTACAACACGCTGGGATTCTTCGCGCCCGATCCCCGTTACTGCGCGACGCGTGATCCGGAATTGATGGTCCAGGAATTCAAGTCGATGGTCCGGACGCTGCATTCGGCCGGCATCGAAGTCATCCTGGATGTCGTCTACAACCACACCGGAGAAGGGGATCAGTTCGGTCCGACCCTGTGCTGGCGCGGGATCGACAATGCCAGCTATTACCGGTTGAGGCCCGATGCGCCGCGCAAGTACATGGATTTTACCGGTTGTGGCAACACACCGCAGATTCGACATCCGCGGGTTCTGCAACTGATGATGGACAGCCTGCGGTACTGGGTGACCGAAATGCATGTCGACGGCTTCCGGTTTGACCTGGCCGCGACGCTGGCGCGCCAGTACACGAACGTCGACCTGATGAGTGGCTTCTTCAACGTCGTGCATCAGGATCCGGTCCTGTCCCAGGTCAAGCTGATTGCCGAACCCTGGGACGTCGGCGACGACGGATACCAGGTGGGTCGATTCCCGGTGATCTGGACCGAATGGAATGCCCGCTACCGCGACTGCGTCCGCCGGTTCTGGAAGGGGGATGGCGGCACCGTCAGCGAACTGGCTACCCGACTGGCCGGCAGCAGCGACCTGTACAAGGACGATGGCCGCCGTCCATCGGCCAGCGTCAATTTCGTCACCTGCCATGACGGATTCACGTTGCAGGATCTGGTCAGTTATGACCGCAAGCACAACGAAGCGAACGGGGAGGGGAATCGCGACGGGACCGATGCCAACTACAGTTGGAACTGCGGTGTGGAAGGTCCCACGACCGCCACGAATGTCCAAGTGATGAGAGAGCGGCAAAAGCGAAATCTGATGGCAACGCTGCTCTTGTCACAAGGGGTGCCAATGCTCCTGTCCGGCGATGAACTGGGCCATTCCGCCCAGGGAAACAACAATTGTTATTCGCAGGACAACTACCTCTCGTGGCTCAATTGGGACCTTTCCGACGACCAGAAAAAGTTCCTCGAATTCTGTCGCAAGCTGATCGCCATCCGCGCATCTCAGCCCGCACTCTCGAGACGGCATTTCTTCCGGGGGCGCATCCGCGGTGATGAAATCGAAGAGATCTACTGGCTCGACAGCACCGGTCGACAGATGGACGACACGACATGGAACTCGGGGGATGTTCGATCGCTGGGGATGCTTCTGCTGGGACATTGCAGCCAGATCGATGAACGGGGAGCGTGCATCGTTGGCGATCACCTGCTGGTCCTGATGAACGCCCACCACGAACCCGTTCCGTTCACGCTTCCCGTGGAATTGCAGAAAGTGACCGGCCTGGAACGTCTGTTTGACACGGCAGACGGAGACACGACTGTAACGATCTACGACCCCAGCCAGCCCTACCTGCTGCAACCCCGCAGCACCGCCCTGTTCCGGCGACGCCCGTTCGATCGCCGCGAGCCCGTCTCAGGGGGCGAAACAACCAGTGCCGGCAGGATCGCACGCATGCTGCAGGATTGAAGCTCAGGAGGTCGGGGCGCTCAAGGGGTCAAGTCGGCAAATTTGCACTTGTTGACGCGCAATCTCCCATTCGTCCGGCTTATTCGACCAGGGTCAACACCAGGGACCGGACCTCCATGACCTGCTTGCCGGGGATCTGCAGTCCCCGCAGCGTCAATAATCCGTGCCCCTTTCCAAGTTCGATCACGCCCAGCCTCATCGGCTGAAAATCCTTGACCAGCGACTCCCCCTCACGCGGGTAGCGATCGTGCTCGGTCCCGCGCAATGGTGGATCGTGCGCCACGGTGACTCGACCCGTCAATCGGCTCTCGCCAAATGCCAGTTCGATCTCAGATCCCAGATTTTCAGCGGCACAGGCGTAGTAGATTTCCACCTCATACTTGCCAGTTGTTGCCACTTCAACATCCCAGGTGATTCGGTCCTCCAGGCTCGTCCAGTTCGTGAAGAACGAGCAATTGGGGGCCTTGGCGCTGCGGCGCACGTTCCCCACCGGTACGCCGTCGCGCGCCTTCAACTGAGTGATCGGGAACTCGCGATAGCCAACCGTAAACGGATGAACCACCCGTTCCATCTCGGACAGGACATCGCGCCGCCAGTCGGCGACGGCGCGCGTCAGTTGGCTCGTCACCTCGGGCATCTGCTGCGTCACATCCCGCTTCTGACCGGGATCGACCTGCATATCGAACAGCTTGCCCGCGCCGTCCAGTCGATACTTCTGCGTCCGCACGCTGACGTTGCCACCCCAGTGCGAGAAGATCATCCGGTCCGGCCAGTCTGTTCCCTTTTGCATTAGCAGTGGAACGAGGCTGCGTCCATCCAGCGTCTTGCTCCCTGCAACGGGTACTCCCGTCAACTCGGCCAGTGTCGGCAGCAGGTCGATCGCGCCGGCGATCTCGGCAACTTTCGTGTTCGCAGGAATCTTTCCCGGCCAGCGGATCAACAGCGGCGACCGAACACCCCCTTCGTCCGTTGAGCCCTTCCGCCCCTTCATTCCGCCGTTCCAGCGCCAGCTATTGGGACCATTGTCACAGAAATAGACCACGATGGTGTTGTCGGCCAGATTCAGTTCCGACAGCTTGGCCAGGACGCGTCCGACATTCCAATCGATGTTTTCGCACATCGCCAGAGCGGCCAAGGTCATCTTCGGATCTTCGGCCTGCGGCCCGTCGTACCGCAGGCCGAGTTCCGCGTTCTTGAACTTGTTATAAAACCGATCCGGGACCTGCATCGGCGTATGAGGGGTGTTGTACGGCAAATAGCAGAAGAACGGCTGATCGCGATGCGATTCGATGAATGACAACGCGTGATCCGTCAGGTCATCAATGATAAATCCCTTCCCCTGGACAATCCTGCCGTTGTGTTCGAGCGGCGCATCGAAGTAGTCCCCCCAGTGTCCCGAGCAGAACCCATAGAACTCGCTGAACCCGCGACCATTGGGGTGGTAGGGATACTGCGTTCCGTTATGCCATTTACCGAACGCCGCCGTGGCATATCCGGCCGTCTTGAAGGTGTCGCCAATGGTCTTCTCATCCAGGTCCAGTCGCTCGCCCCCCGTGGAGACATTCCAGACGTTGCCGCGCGGATGATACCGGCCAGTCAGGAATTCCGCCCGGGTTGGCGAGCAGACCGGACAGACATAGAAGCGTTCGAACAACGCTCCGTCGCGGGCCAGGGAATCAATCTGAGGGGTGCTCAGATTGGTATTCCCATGCACGCTCAAATCGCCCCACCCCTGATCATCCGTCAGAATGACGACGACATTCGGACGATCCGCGGCATAGACCAGCGAGGCCACCATCGACAGCAGGCAAGCGAGCGCAGCTTTGGGCATCATGCAATTCCTGGACGAGACCATTGCTTATTCCGGCTTCGCACGTCGCGCGGCGGGCGTATTCGGGTCGGTGAAGGGGGGCGATTCAAACGTCTTCCCGTCTCCGGTCACCCGGGGATCTCCGACATCCAACAGAGTCTGCATCAACTTCGTGGCAAGCTCGAGCTTCGTGGCCGCATAGCGAGGATCCTCCGCGACATTCTTCACCTGATCAGGATCGGTCCGCAGATCAAACAACTCTTCCCCCGGACGCTTTCCGAAGGCGTAGTTGTAGTGCCACTTCCATTCCGGGTCGTGCCGGTGAGCAATCAGCCAGGCTTTGGTGGGACTGGCGTCCATGTCCGGGAATGCGGCGAAGGTGTTATTGGAAAGGACTTCCGCTGTGGGAGCCGATGTTTCAGTCACCTGCTGGGGGCCTCCAAGAGGCCATCGATCGGGCTTGAAATTGCGGATGTACAAGAAGTCGGCTGTCCGCAATGAACGTTGAGGGTAGGGGAGATTGTCATCTCGTGCGGCTGCCACATGCCGTTCCCGACCTGTGATCACCCATGACCGGGTCGGATCGACCTGCCCTGAGGCACTTGACTTAATCAGCGGCAATAGACTGCGGCCGTTCATACCCTCGGGCAAGGAGACACCACCCGCTTCCAGAAACGTCGGAGCCAGGTCCATCAGGTTGACGATATCATCCACCACGCGGCCCTTGGGCTGGCCGGGAAATGCCGCCACCAGCGCCACTCCCACACCGAAGTCATACAGATTGCACTTGCCTCCCGGAAACCCGGGGGCGCCGTGATCACCACTGATGACAATCAGTGTCTTGTCCAGTTCGCCGGCTTCTTCCAAGCGCTTCAACAAGACACCGATCCCGGCATCGTATGCCTGGATCTCACCCAGGTAATCCGCAAAGTCCTCGCGGACCTCGGGAACATCAGGCAGGAACAGGGGAAGCTTTCCCTTGAGTGAATCCGGTTCAATCCCCCACAGCTTTTTTCCTGAGCCCTGGACCCACAGTCGGTGAACATTGGTGGGCCCGAACCAGTAACAGAACGGCTGACCGGCCGGACGATCCGCCAGGAACGAATTGAAGTTGTCCCGGACATTGGCATACATCCGATCCCGAGCCACCTCCAGCGAAACGCCGTCCTGGACCAGCTTGGTGACATTTTCCGAGAAGTTGTTGAATGCGCCGCCCCCTTTTTCATAGGCGAACTGGCCTGCTCCAAACGGAGCATCGTTCGGCGTCCCCGGGCTCCAGACCTTGTAGGTTTCACCGACGTGGTATCCGGCGTTTTTCAACAACAGGGGAAAGCTGGGGATGGAAGGATCCCATTGAGCCCCCTGCAGGATCGCACCCCGACCGGTCCGAAAAAAGTAACGCCCCGAAAGCAGCGCACTGCGACATGGAGTACATGACGGAGCATTCACAAATGCATTGCGGAACACGACACCGTCGCGGCCGATCCGGTCGATGTTCGGCGTTTTGACAATCTGACTAGGGGAGGGTCGTGATTCGATTTCGCCGTAGATACTGGCATAGCGCCCCCAATCGTCTGCGAAGCAGAACACAATGTTCGGCCGGGTTGTCGCAGCGACTTGAGCACAGGCCAGATTCGCCACGGCACAGACAATCACGAGACTTGCAGTCACCAGCTTTGAATTCATGAAAGTCAGTCTCCGGTTTCGTCTTTGTCTCGTCTCACTCGGCGCCTCGTGGCACGCTTGCGTCATTCATTGAATCGAACATCCTGGCAATTCGCGAGCGTCGGCGATGGTTCCTCGGACGGCGCATCGCGCGACGTTGTCAGACCCGGCGCTCAGACCTCGCCAATTCCGCCTGGAATTCGGTACGATCTGCGACTCCCTGAGCACTTCCCCAATGAGAGTCCTTCATGAATCCGCAATCTGCCCACCGTCGGACATGGTTTGTCGTCACCAGCCTGATCATTGGCTCCCTTTCCGCTGTGGCCGCGGAACCCACCGGTGAACTGGCGCAGCGACTGGCGAATGTTCAGTTTGATCACTATGCCCAGGCGCCAGGCTATTCCGAAGGTCCGACGTGGCGAAATGGCGAAGTCTTCTTCTGTTCCGGGGCACTATTACGCGTCTCGGCCGACCGCAAGGTCCATGCGCATCTTGACCTGGGTCCGGCAGGAACGGTCCTGCGACGCGACGGTCATTTGCTGATCTGTGATAACAAGTACAAGGCACTCCTCGACCTGGCCCCGGACGGGACGATTGGCGTCATCGCCGACCGATTCGAATCCAGGCCACTTCGCAGCCTGAATGATCTGACAGTGGATTCCCAAGGGAATATCTACTGGACGGACCCCGAAGGTTCGACACCGCAGACGCCCGTCGGCAGTGTTTTCCGGGTCCGACCGGATGGTCGCGTGGATCGCATCGCCACAGGCCTCGCCTTTCCCAACGGACTCGACATCGACCCTCAAAGCCAGTTCCTGTATGTGATCGAATCACAGTCCAAGAAGATCCTGCGGTATTCACTCCCGCCTGAAGAGGGACGGTTTGGCGCTCCCGAGTTGTTCTATGATCTGGGGGGATCCGGGGGCGATGGTTGTGCGTTCGACGCCGCAGGCAATCTATGGGTCGCCGACTTTCATCGTCCGGAAACCGGGACCGGTCGCATCACGGTCCTCAGTCCAAACGCAACGGTTCTCGCACACCTGAATGTTCCCGCCAAGGTGGTCAGCAACATCGCGTTTGGAGGCCCCGATCATGATGAAATCTTCTGCACAACCGGTGATCCTCCGGGCGTCTTTCACGCCAAAGTCGGAGTGAAAGGATTTGCGGGACACCCGGGAGTGGCCATTCCCGCTTCGCGGACACTGGATCTGGTCGTACGGCGTCCTCATGTCGACAACTCCGTCCTGCAGGCCATTGCGAAGGCCGCACTTGAGGCCACCGTGTCAGATGGAAAGCTTGATGAGTTGTCGCACCGACATCTTCAAACGCTGACAAGTCGCCTCTCCGATCCCATGATCCGGGGTGACATGGAAAAGCTGCTTCCCGAGTTGGAACGAGCCGCTGTCCGATCTTTCGCGGACAGACCCCTGCTTGCGGAAGTCAAACGATTGAATGGGAAGGTGACGTTCACGAATGTTGCGCCCCGTTGGTTGCGCGCGATTGCGGGCGACGAATCGCTCGCGGTGTTCGCACGGATTTCGGAATTGGATCTGAACGAGCGAACCGACGGTCACAAGGAACCCGAGGCTCGGCCGTTGTCGCAACGAGTGCACGACGACACGTTGAAACTGCTTGTCGGTCAGGATGCGCTGATGAGACTGGAAGTGAGCGGAACCGCCGTGACGAGTGCCGGCCTGGTTCACTTGCGGGGATTGACGAATCTTCAATATCTGAATCTCTGCCTGACCGCAGTCAGTGATGAAGGCTTCGAGCACCTTGCCGGGCTGACTCGAATGAAACGAATGACCGTCTGCTCATCCAGGGTCACGGGGACCGGGTTCGCTCATTTGACCGGCATGACGCAATTGGAATCGATCAATCTGCACTCGTCGCCGGCAAGTGACCAGGGACTGCAGGCAATCGGCCGACTAACGTCCTTGAAGCGTCTGGAGATTGTGCACACCAACGTCACCGACGCGGGCCTGCGGCACATCGCCGGACTGATCAACCTGAGACAATTGCACATCCACGGCAAGGAGACGACCGAAACCGGCCTGCCGTTTCTGGGTCAATTGAAGGAGCTGTTTGAACTCGACATCTACGATCGTCCCGCCAGCAATCAGACACTGGCTCAGATCCACGACCTCCCCCGGTTGCAGACGCTTCGGCTGTTCAACGGAACTTTTGACGATGAGGGTGTCCGTTCCCTGGCTGCGGCCGTCATGCTGGAAGATTTGACGCTGAATGCCGGTCTCGTCACGGATGCGTCGATCGAGTTTCTCGGCGGTTTGAAAACCCTGCGAACGATCCATCTGAATGGAACAAAGATCACGGCGGAAGGCCGGATGCGATTGAAGACGCTGCTGCCGAACATTGAGCTTGCGGATTGACCCGCGCGCAGTTCGTTTCGGATTCTCTGACATGCCAGTGACTGACAGGAACCTGACGATGCGAATACCGATGATGCTGATCGTGATGGCGGCGTTGTGCGCGGTTGGCAAAGCCGATGCCGGGGACCTGGTCCTGAAGCCGGGCATCTGGACCAGAATCACTCCGGCAGGGGTCACGATGACCAAAGAGAATCACGTCTTCTGCCAGGGGGTGACGCTCGATCCCAGGCATCCCCGCACCCTGTACCTGTGCGTCTGCGCTTATGACGTCGCCAAAGGGGGATTGTTCAAGACCACGGATGGCGGAGCGACGTGGAAAAAGATCGGTCCGTTGGACGAGCCGATGCATGTGGCGATCAATCCTGAGGATTCCAATCACCTGTATTGTGTGGACGGAGTTCGTGGCAACACACTGGGATTCTGGATTTCCAAAGATGCCGGGGAAACCTGGTCGATGCCGGATGGATTTCGGAAGATCACCGAGAAACCCGTGGGGACCCGCGACTTGTATCACCTGGCGGTCGACCCCACCAATTTCCAGCACATCCTGGTCAGCTTCCATTCACCGTGGGCCGATGGCAAGAACTGCGGAATCCTGGAAAGCCTGGATGGAGGACAATCCTGGATCGCTCACAATCCTCCTCCCACGCTGAAGGGGGGCTATGGGATGGCGGTCTTCTTCCTGTTTGACCCCTTAAAAAAGGTTGGGGACTCTCAAACGTGGTTGTTTACCGCGCAGGAGGGTGGCTTCTTCAAGACGACGGATTCAGGAAAGACCTGGTCGCTGGTCTATCGCTCACAAATGACTCATGGAGGCAATCAGCTGTATCGCGCCCGCAATGGAACGCTGTATTCTGGCGGCTACCAATATCCAGCGCGCAGTACCGACAATGGAACGACCTGGGAACCCCTCAAGAATGGCCTGGTCTATAGCTGGTACATGGGCATCTGTGGCGACGGGGAAAAAATCTATACCGCCTGCTCCAACGAAAAACAGCCGTTCTTTGTTTCCTCTGAGCAGGATGGCCTCACTTGGAAGCCGCTGAACAACCAGACGTTTTCGGCAGTCCCGTTTCAGATGGTGCTGGATCCAGCCCATCGCATCTTGTACTCGGCCAGTTGGGAAGAGGGACTGCTGGCAATCCAACTGGAATAGATTCCTTCGTCAGGAGATGTACGCCATTGGCGCACATCTATTCGTCAGCGACCAACGTGAGCAGCGGTTGCAACTTCCGAGCGGTGACGCGAATGGGTTGAGGGGACTGCCCTCATTCGCTGGCGGTCGATCCCATACTCGGTGAATCCGCCGACGCAATCTGCATGGCGGGGATTCCGACAACCGGCAGAGGATCGCGTTTCGGTCGTTCTTCGTCGTCCGGGGCAATCACGTCAAACGGCAGCCGATCGACGCTTTGACGCAGCAGGACATAGCCGATCGTGACACTTGTCCAGAAGAAACTGAGGCAATACATCCGCAGTAGAATCGTCAGCAGGAATTGCACAGTGCTGGCGGCATCCACTTCCGTGTTGGATTCGCCCATCCCGGTGCGAATGGCCAGATCGGAAATCAGCAGCCCCCATCGCCCGAGCCAGCTTGCCAGCAAAACGGCCACGGTCCCCACTACCGCGGCGACAATCCAGCACCAGGCGAAATACCACAGGCGACCGGTCCACAGGCTGTAGGACCGACTCAGACCTCCGAAGCCATCGCAATCATCAGTGGCGATTGCTGCCAGCATCAACGGCCAACCGATCAGGATCGCCAGGAACAGATAGGCCGCCGTCATGCTGCAGACCAGGATGACGGGGCTGCCGAGAACAACGAGCGTCGCCCCGATCCAGGGGATTCGCCCGGTCGCGGCAACAACGATGGCCGGAACCACGACCACCAGGGCGGCCGCAGCGGGCAGTGCTGGCGCCACAATTCCATAAATCCAGCGGGTCACGCCAAACCGGATCGCGCGACGAACCGAACCTTCCTCGTTTCTCGCCAGGCGACGGGCCGTCAAGCGGCACAGGGCCAGTCCGAACAACGACCAGACTGATACCAGCCAGAGGCAAACCATCGCCGATTGAAATCGTCCTGCGTAAGAGTCATTCACCAGTACGGCAATCGCGGAATAGGCGACTTGAATCCAGGGTGTCGCCAGGGGACTCAGTTTGCCGAGCACGTCCGATCCGCCGCGAGCATTCGTCGGTTCAGCCGCATCGTCAAACTGCCAGTTCACAATGTCAAACTGCTGGTCCGCCGCCCATCCCAGCCGCTGAAACGTCAACTGGCCGGCACAAAGGACTCCCAGGGCGACGCCAGCCACCGCCAGTTGCCGAAAGGAGAAGGCCAGGCTCATGGCGCGAAACAGAAGCAGCCACGGAACGAAGCGCCGGTACGAAAAATCCTGAATGGGCGTCATGCCAGAAGTCTCGCGGGGATCAGAAAACGAATCTTGCAGCGGGGGCAGTAACCGTTCAAATTCGGGGACTGACGCATTTTCACGGCGATGGCAAACACCTTCCATGGGCGCGATGCGACTCCGAAGTGGAGTTTGCCCGTGAAACTGGGTCTGTCCCCTTGCGGCCCGTGAACGGTTACCAGCGTGCATCTTATGCAGACTCCCGAACTGGCGACTACCGTACCGGCCGAATCGATTTCAACGGGAACCAGAATGTGGTAAGAACCTCCCTCGCCGAAGATCCGCGATACTTCACCCCGGTCGGCCCATGGTTTTCAGTCGTCCAATAAGGATTCAAGATGGATTTGCTCACCACACTGTCGGGCTCGCTGATGGAGAATTTTTTCCCGGCCGGATGGGACCTGGCGAAGATCGATGCCTGTGTCGATCCGGATCCCGCGACAATCACGGTGAGACAGAAAAGCTGGCACAAGCAGTTTCAGCCCATCCCCTGCGGCAGCCTGTCCGATTTCGACATGATGCTGGGCCATGAAATTGCGTTGACGATCAAGCAGGCGCGTGACGCCGGCGAGCAGGCGGCACTGATCCTGCCGGTGGGCCCGATGGGAATGTACCGCTGGGCGGTCTACTTCCTGACGGAATGGAATGTCTCGTGCGACCATGTCCATGGCTTCAACATGGATGAATGGTCGGACCGGGATGGAAACACCCTGCCGGCGACGAATACTGGCGCGTTTCAATACGCGATGGAACAGGCGTTCTACGGGCCGCTCGGTAAGCTGACCGTCCCCAAAAAGCAAAGAAACTTCGCCACGAAAAAGCTGCTGCCAACGTATGCCGAAAAGATCGGTGAACTTCGCAGCAAGGGAGCAAAGCTGACAACGATCTTCGGAATTGGTCGAGTCTGTCATATCGCCTTCTGGGAACCTCATTTTGCGGGTGAGTTCGCGTCAACGGACGAATGGAAGAAACAGACACACCGGCTGGGGGCAAAACTGCATCCGCTGACGATCGAGCAAAACGCGCTGACCAGCTTCAAGAGCAGGACGACGCACGTTCCAGCCTTCGCCAACACAGTCGGCCCCGGCCTGTTCCTGGGTTGCGACAAGATTATCGGTGGTGCGGATGGAACGTTTGGACGAGGCATGATGTGGCAGGGGCTGTCGTTGTGGATGACGTTGCGGCATGAACCAACCCCCTGGATTCCCTCCACCTTCATGCCGGGCCAGCCAGGCCGGCTGTTCTTCCTGAAGGAACTGGCCGGCCCCCTGGTTGCAGAATGCAACTGAAGGAAGTCCTTTGGTCGGAATCGATTGGTGAGAGAATGCAGTCCGGCGGAGGGACAACGGTCGGCGCCCTGCCGCACAAGTGGTGTATTTCTTTTGACGAGTTTACGTTACAACAATAGTAACCGCTGATGTGAGGCCGGTCTGGAAAAGCCAAACGGAACGCCTGTGTTGGCTTGCGTGTGAACATCGACCCGGCTAAACTCTTCGGCTCGATTGTGTTTTTGGAGATTGTCACGCACCGAACCGCTGGAGTGGTCGTGCGGAGACTGAGGGTTGAACGATGCCTATCCGTCCGCGGACGAAACTGAAGATTGAACGTAAGACCAAGCGCTGCCCCAAGTGCAACAAGATTGTGCGGATGCGGGTTCGCTGTAAGACTTGCCACAAGAAGTTGCGGTAAGGACGCCCACTTAGAGGATTTGCCGACGGCCACCGCCGTCGATTCGTTTCGGAGAAAACCGCTACCATGCCGCGCACTGAACGAGATCGCGAAAAAGAACGCCGACGCAAGCACAAGGTCAAGCTCAAGAAGCTCGAAGCCCGCTTCCGCAAAGCCACGAACCAGAGTGACAAGCAGCTGATCGCCGCCAAGGTGCGACGATTCAGCCCGATGATCAACCTCGAAGTCCGTGCGACCGAAGCCGCTGCCCAGGCCAAGGCGGATGCCGCCGAGAAGAAGGCGAAGAAGTAGTTTCGTCCCGATGAATGACTGAAGATCACTGATGCACGACCCGTCTCGCGGGCCGTGCATCGTCGTTTTTAGATGCCGTAGAACGTCCCATCATGGACAAACCGCCGTGCTCATGGACGGTCCACTTCACGGACGAACATACGATCCGTTCTTTGACTTCTCCCAGTGAGATTGGCACCATCGAGTTCTCATCAATCGATTCCATTTGATTGGATGTGAACCGGGCCATGAGTGATTTGCAGAGCGATGAAGGTTCGCCGGGCACACCTCTTTCGGTAGAAGGTGCTGTGCTGGCAACAATACGAGTCGACTTGGAATCCCGATTTCGATCAGGCGACCGGCCGACCGTGGAATCCTACTTCACCCAGTATCCTCAGATCACAACCAGCCGATCTCTGATGATTGCGCTGATTGAAACCGAGTATCGACTGCGTCTGCGCTATACAGGAGACGACGATACGCAGGAATATCAGCGCCGCTTCTCGGAATACTGGGCTGAAGTGTCGACGCGTCTTTTGGCTAATGGCGGTTCGATCGTCGATGACGTCCCAGTAATCCGCGGTTATGAAGTCGCCGAGTTGTTGGGACGAGGTGGCTTCGGGCGCGTCTACCGCGCACTCCAGCTATCAGTCAATCGGCCGGTCGCGATCAAGGTGTTGCGTATCGACGATGCAGCCGACCCTCAAGTCAACCAGCGATTCATTGCCGAAGCGACGCTGCTCGCGATGCTGTCGCATCCCCACATCGTCCAGGTCTATGAGGCGGGGATGACGGGTGACGGTCGTCCTTATATCACCATGGAATTGATTGCCGGAGGAAACCTTCGGCAACGGATGCAACGCGAACAGATTCCCATTCAGGAATCCGCGGCGATCGTCAAAAGGCTGGCCGAGACGGTTGCCCATGCCCACCAACACGGAATCATCCATCGTGATCTGAAACCGGAAAACGTATTGTGCACACCGGACGGCGCCCCAAAGATCGTCGATTTTGGCCTGGCCAAATATTCCGAATCATCAATGCGACTGACTCAGACGGGCGACGTGCTCGGCACGCTGTTGTACGCGGCGCCGGAACAAATCATGGGACGGACGGGGGAGGTCGATGCCCGTTCGGACGTGTACTCGCTGGGCGTGATCCTTTATGAACTTCTGTCGGGACGCCGACCGTATGAGGCGGATCACATTGCCGGGCTGCTGGTGAAGTTTCGGGCCGAATTGCCACCGCCGTTGCCTCGCGTTCCCCGCGACCTGGCCACGATCTGTCTGAAATGCCTGGCGGTCAAGCCGCAGGACCGCTACGCCAATGCCGGAGAATTGGCAGCCGACCTGGATCGATACCTGAATCAATCCCGGATCCAGGGGAGGCGTCCGAGCCTGGTGGCGCGAATCCGTGGATACCTGACACGGCAGCCCAGACGGGCCACGATGCTCGCGGCAGTGCTGGTCGCTGCGCTCATCACCTTGACCGGACTCGGATACTATGCGGCGTATCAGATGCCTGTTGTCGAGTATTATGAATCCTTCATGGACCGTCGCTGGGCGCCTCAGGGACTGAAGTCCGTTGCCGTCAATCACGTTTCCGAACGATTTCAGACGACTCGCTTCCTGCGTCAGGGTTACTGGGGCCAGGTGCTCGAGGTCGCGATCGTCGATTCGCAGGATGGCCTGAATCCCAATAACAACCTCGTCCCCTGGATCGACGGTCTGTTTGATGAACTGCCACAACCACGACGCGTCTGCAGACTGACGTTTGGCTACGACCCCCAGGGCGCAGTGCGAGAGATCGCAGGGTACGATCAATTCGGCAAGAATTGCTGGCGGTTCGGCATCGACACCCAATCACCAACGAGCGATGTTGTCCGCTACACCAAGGGGGGATACCCGCCGCGCAAGGAGGGCCCAACGATGTGCGATGTGGAATTTGACGAACTGGATCGACTCCATCGGCTGGTGCTGAAGGACAATCACGGAACGATGGTCCAGGATCGGCACGGCGCGTTCGGCTACGAGTACGAATGGAGTCCCGCAGGTCTGGTGAATCAACGGAGCCTGGGACAGGATCGCAAAGAAACCGCCAACCGCGAGAACTGGTCGCGCCGCATGGTCAAATACAATGACGACGGACGGACCGAGTCTGTTCATCAATTCAATGGCCAGATTCCCGTCGCCACCAGGGAACAGGGTTCGGAATGCCTGATCTGGTACGATCCGTTTGGGAATATCATCAAATCACTGAATCGACACCAGGGCCAGCCGTGGGTCATCACCGTGAACTCCGACCGTTATGCCTGCCAAACAACCGAATTACGCCAGGGAAAAGTGGTCGGCTTCACCCAATTTCTCGACGACGAACAAACTCGAATCAGGCGGCTTGATCGATTCGAAACGGACAACCCGGAAAAGTACTGCCTGGAATGCACATTCTTCGACGCAAAAAATGAGTGTGCCGAAAAACAGAGGTGGACCTGCAATCGATACGGGCTGCCCGAGCGAATTGACCATCTTCAATGCGATGGCACCATCAAAGAGAATCATGTTGAGAATTACTATGACGACTTTTTATTGAAGGAAGTGCGCTTCGTCAGCCGCAATACGTCAATCACACCAAATGTGCGTCGGACACTGTATCATTCGCCTGAATTCACCGAAGACATCTTTTGCACATCCACCCTGGAACCTTGCCAGAGGCCACAGGGATATCACACCACTCGAGTTTTCAGATCACCAGCGGGGGGCGTGTTTCGAATGGAATTCCACGGCTTCAAACCCGAGGTTGGTTTCGATACCGTGAAGCTGCAGTTCGAGGGGAATGCCAGGTTGAAATCGGTCGGCTACTTCCTGGAGGGCCAGGGGCCGCTGGCAGTGGAAATGGTGATCACCGAGGTGATTGAAGGACTTCAGGCCGCCAAGGCGGGGATCCAATCCGATGATCTACTGGTCTCGTACAATGGCGAACCCGTTTTGCCATTCGAACTGCATCTTGAACGGAGACGCTCTGTACCACCTGCATCCATCGTTCCCATCGTTGTTCGACGTGGGAATCAGGCTTTGCCGCCAATTCTGGTGACGTCAGAAAAGCCCCTGGGAATCCGTTGGAAGCCTCGCCTCAGCACAAATGCGGCTCGCATCCAGGACCCCGCCTCCAAGATTCCACGTTAATAAGCCCCTTCCTGATTCGACATCGGATCCCATGCGGAAGAAGATTGCCGCAATGCTTAGGAAGCCAATTGACCTGTGACGCATCATGCAGGTGGCATGCGTTGCCCCCAAATTGCGCGACGTCACTGACGGGGTCAACCCAGTGCCGGTGATACTGAAGCAGCTGCGCGGCCGGGTTGTCGCCGTGCAGTTCGTTTCCACTGCCGCGACATCTTGCTTCATGAGAGGCGATGCTGGCGACATTCATGGTAACCGTTCACGGGTAAGCGAAGGGGCAGACCCATTTTCACGGGCGGACGCGAATTCGATGGCACGTCGCGCGCTCCTCAGCCCGTTGTTTCTGCCGTGAAAATGCGTCAGTCCCCGGCCCGTGAACGGTTGCCATTCATGCTGCCGGTGGATGCACTGGTCGCGACTTGCATCCCGTTGCGGATTTCGACAATGATCTTGCCAGCCGGCGTGAAACTGGAGGGCAGTACCATTCAAAGCCCAGAGCGCGGTGACAACACGGAACTGGAAATCAAAAATGTCTGACATCACTCTTGAGCTGTTTGAACCGCACGTCGGATCGACATTTCAAATCGTCCTTGATGGCCAGCCTGTACTGGATCTGACTCTGGCGGAACTGGAAGATCTGACCGTAAAGGATCGCCTGCGTTCCCCCGCCGTGCGGGAGCGGTCCTTTTCGCTGATTTTTCACGGACCTGCCAGCCCCGTATACCGCCAGGCCAACTACGAAGTTTCCCATGCCGAACTGGGCGGACTGCAGATCTTCCTGGTTCCCATCGGCCCGGACACACAGGCACGCGACAAGATGCGTTATCAGGCAATCTACAACTGATTCCTTCAGCGCATCATGGAGTCAATCATTCCATTGTGGACCCGCAGTGAGGACTGGTGTTGATCTCCTTGCGTATCTACATTCGACAAGGCTAGACGTTTCCGGCACCACTGGACCACAGACGGTGGCTGCACGGAGGACAAACAACGGCCCCGATGCCGCAGTACCTGGCCATGATCTGAATTGGCTCGGGACGGTGCTCAACCTCAAGGGGTGAGAGGGAATTCGCCCGCAGTGCCTGTCCCCGTTTCTTCTGCGTAGGGTCCAGACCACGGCGCAGGGAAATCGCTTCTTTTTAGTCTGGGGTTGCCGCAAAACGAAGGCAGGCCCCACAGAGTCGCGACCGCCCGAGAGCGAGATTCGCGTGGAATCGGCGAACGACACATCCTGGCCGACTGTGCTTCGATCCCGGAACGCCTGCAGCGCCGCGCCGAGACACGGCTCGATTTCGTGTACAACTCCTGCAGCGGTTCCGTGATGAAGCGGGACTGGCAGCACCTCGAAAAGCCTACCGCAACCGTACACGCTCCGGTCCATCTGCACCGCAGCCCAGCTGAGGACAATGAACACACGATCCTGCGCAACATACGTGAAGGTCACGATTCCGAATCAGCGGGTGGATGGAACCGATTGCTATTTGGTCCGTTGGTAAATTCAACCAGGCCAATAATCGGTGGCATCCGTACAGGCCCATGTGTTAGGCTGTTCGTAACCAGCCGAACACGTCAAATTGAATACACAACTGCCGCAAGACAGAAGAAGCCGCTCCACGTTCGGCTGGCTACTGAACGGGGCGGCTTTTTCGTTTTCTGAGCCGTTGGAGATATCGACGATCCGCGAACCGACTCGGCTTGCACTGACAATTTGAACAACGCGCGTGTTAAGTCCTGCTTTACCAAACTCCGACTATCTGGACCGAAAGCGCTTTGAATACAGAGGCAGCACCTTGGCGGGGGGATGGCGAGCAGTCTTGGTCTGACGCTCATTTTGTTTCCGGGAGAAGACGAGTGACCAGTGCGATACCTGCAAGGAAGACAAACTACGCTGGACTTCGGAAATGTACGGAATGTAAGGCGCGGACCCATTTTTGGGCTTATGAGTGGGACGTAACAGATCCACCTACCTTTGTTTTGCTTTGTGAGGAATGCGAATGCGGTCCCACCATTTCACGGGATGACCGCGACCTGGCTATCAACGGCGTGCCGCCCAGAGATGTTGTGAAGGATCTCTGGCAAGAGTTCACGAACGCAGGTGCTGTTGGTGAACGCATCTATGCCCAAGGCGGCAACTTCACAGCGATTTTCGGAACCCTGATTGAAGATGTCGAGCGGCGATGTAAGCGAAACAACGATCCGGCTCATGTGGAATATGTCCGGTCGGTGTATATGGAGCATCTCTGCGATCCCGATCGACCTCATTACTCAAAAGACGAAAAGACGGGCACTTACTTATTCGGTGGCGTCGATTTTATTCGACTCGCATATGCCGGAATCCGGAAATGCCTTTCATGTCGAGAATACACTCACTCGTGGATCAGCAAATGGGAGGATCAGCAGTACGTGGTCTGCGTCAACTGTCACGACGGCTACGTTGTTTCTGTGGATACATCACGTCGTATCGTCGATAGCGTTCCAGACCAAACGCATTCCGATCTGATGTGGAATGCAGCACTTAAAGAAATCATGACGGCCATGGGGCAATCTAGCGTGAAGAACGCACTAACAAAAGCACGCGTTCGACATACGATTGACGTCGCCATGCTGCCGTTCAGTGGACAATGTACTGAGACGCAATTGGATCACATGCGAGCCGTGATTATGCAGTTCCTGCAAGACGAAGAAGGAGGCGGTGCGCGACCGCCGCAGATTATTTCATCAACTATACCCACGCAACCCACGAGCGGTTGCCTGCTGTTGATCTGTATGATTCCATGTTGCACTGGAGCATTTGCCGCGATTGCTTCTTGTGCTTTTAACTGGCTATAACCTCAATTCGTACAGGCCCCGCATCCTCCGGAGCCGGGGGGGAGGGAGGGGCGGTGAGCAATGACCGCCCGTACCCGATTTCAGCCTGTTCTACGAAGAATCGGAACCGATACGTGGATTACTGACTCGCGGCAGATCGGATGAATTGATACCACCGAGACGCGAGCGCCGCTAGAAGACACGCGTCCTGTGGGTTGACGATTTTGTTGTACGACGATCCGAAATCCAAACCACCGAGCTGAAGGAGGGCGTTGTCAACGACCATCAGCGCGTAGATCTGAAGTTCTGCGTAGTCTCGTACAACGTCTCGAATGCCCTGAATGAACGCAAACGTATTCGTTTCGCGATCGGTAGCGTTTGGCGGCTGAGTTTGCGATTCTTTGTCTGCCGCGAATAGGCCAATGCACGCTCGCAAAATACCCGCTTCGGCCTGCTGGTGGAGCAACACGGTTACTTCAAGCATCGCAATGTCACGCACGCACACTCCTGATTGGCTCCCGGATGCATCAAATATGTATCCGTGTGCCACCCCTCCTTCATCTTCGATTGCGATGTTTGAATAGTTCAGGTCTCCATGTAATGCGCTTTGCTGTTCGTAACGGACGGTTGTCCCATCGACTGCAAGGTCGGAGAAGAGTTCCACAGGCGAAGCTACGGCATCCCCGTAATCCTGTAGCACTTGTTCGCCTCCTCTCTTCTGCCACTGAGTGGCTATGCGACTCGCGTCGTGATGCTTCCAAAGCAACTGCCGCAACTCACGCTGCTCAGGCGTACGATCCCCCAGTGCTGCAACCTGAGTAACTATTTCTTTCGCAAGTCGCTCTAGTTGACCTCCCGTACTTAACTTGGGCCGAGACAGCACATCATCAAGCGATAGCGGCGGACCGCTGCCTGATCCGGCCGACTGGGTGACTAGAAGGCTCCGATCACCCGACGTATGTACGGACACGACTTTTATATGTTTGAGCTTTTGATTGAGGATTTCGGCATCACGGAAAACATGACGTGCCCCATCACTCGCCGCTAATTTGAAAAACGTGTACAGTGAATGACCGTGTCCTTGATCAAGTAGAAATCGCCCCATGAGCGTCTTTGTCCACTTGTCGTACGGGTCGTAGTCTGCCGACCACCATAATAAATCAAGACCAATCCGCTGGTCATCAGCCAAAATGGCTTGTCGAAGTAAATCTTCATCCCGTGGTGTCAGAGTCGGAAACGTCTTCGTACCGCTGTCACGCACATGGATGCCTAGGTCGCAATAGCGTTCTACGAAGTCTATGGCCTGTTCGATTTCGTCCTTCAAATGATCCGATTTCACGAGAACCCGACCGTACGCAAACGATTTGCGAACTCGTTCATCCAGTTGCTGCTGGCGCGTTTGGCCCAGATGCCCAGAAATTACGAGCACGGCAGGAATTGGATATGTGTTGCGATTGGCGCAGTCGTTGATGAGTGAAAGGCCAAACTCGACCGATTCCGACTCTGGTTGACCCGGTTTTTCGGGCAATCTGAGATCGATGGTGACCAGATGATAAATTCGATCTTCGCTTAAACTTTTTTTCGCATCTTCAAGGCAAAATGCCCAATGTGGGGGCGACAAATCATGACGACCGCTGGACATCAATGCATTGAAAACCACCTCAAAGTGTTCTTTGAAGTCATTTTGGTCTTCGATGACGAGAGATTGAATTGTCCGGGGGTAGCTCATGGTGTCCTGATTGTGAAAAAAAGTCGTACTCGAAATACACCCGTGCTCGTTTCGACCAATTGAGCGTTTCCGTGCAACTGCTGCATTGCATCCTGAACCTCCAGAAGCCCGCGGCCTCGATTCGGTCCGTTGTGTGAAAACCGATTCTCAAACGCGACGCCCGCCATATCGGCGGGAAAACCGGGGCCATTGTCGGAGATGGTGATCCAAAGTTCGCGATCTCGAAGGTCACATGTCAAGGTGATCGCACATGTTTGCCCGGCGGCCTGATGTGCGTTCACCCACAAATTCCAAAACACCAGACGCAAAAGGTAATCACTGGCAAGTACCTGGTGTCTAGTGACGGGTTCGGGAGCGGCGATATTGAGGTCGATGCGACTGAATCGCCTGGCATATTCAGCGTTCATCTGCTGGACCCAATCGCAGATATTCAGTGGGCGAAGCGTGAAGTGGGGATCGTTTGGTTCGAACTCCACCATCCGGCCGATTGCCTGGAATTCGTCCTGCAGTTGTGCCATCAGCGATTCAAGCTGAGCGCGAGTTACGCCCTGATCAATACGTTTGACGGTTTCAAGCAGTTGCAATAGCTTAGTTTTCGGCCGCAGCAGTGCGTTCTGAAGCTCGTGTCGAAGTCGTTCGGAAACATACCGATACATCTCGACCATTTCCCTAGCGACGAGCGCTCGCTGACTTGAGATGTTCGGAGCAACCGTGCGCGGCGCATCCATCGCCGCGTTGATCGCACGATGCGCAAACTGGTCGGTCTCGACGGCAAGCCAGCGTTCAAAGTGAACCGCAAACTGTGATCGGTCGGCGCGATTGCGAGCCAGATTTGCAACCAGTTGGCGAAGCCGCCCCTCGCCGGGGGCAGCCATACGAATCAATATCCCTTCGGCCGCATCGGCGTCGGTTTCCAGTAATTCCTCGAATTGCTTCCTCGCGGCTCGCGGATCCTGCACTGCGAGCAATCGCAGTGAAATGTAAAGCTCGTCCATGGCTTCGTTACTTGGCATAGCGTTTCCGTCGCAATTCGAATGCTTCTTCTCCACCTTCGAGGAGGTCGATGATTTCAGATCGGCACTCATCCAGACTTCCGGTCTTTTCGATGTATCCGCGCTTGCCATCCGAGTTCATAACGATGACCAGATCTGCCTCGCCGAGCACAGGGATGTTCGCGTTGTGGGTGATGAAGACCATTTGACGAGACGACTTCTGACGACGGACTGACTCGACGATAGTTTCGTAGATGAAATGGTTATCGAGGTTGTCTTCGGGCTGATCAATGATCAGTGGAGTCGGTCGCCGTGCGAGCAGAAGCGGAAGCAATGCCGTACATTTCTGACCTCGCGAGAGTTCGGCTGCGTCTTTGAAATGTGGGTCGCCGTGCGGGCTGACATTCAGCTCGATCTTGATCTGATCGTCGATGATGACGGTCTCCAAGGCGAACGCGTCGAGAGAGCGGTATGCCTCAAGAATCTTCGATGACCGTTCTCTGCCCAATGAAGTTTGAGCCTCAAATTCGTCCAGATCATTGTCGCGGATCAATTGTGCTAGATGTTCCGGCCGGAGACAGAGCAGTTGAGAAAGAATGTCCTCGTGGTTTCGTACCCGAGCACCGCGCAGTCCGTCCGTCAAAATCTGTCGATAGTTCAATTGATCCGCGTTCTCCAAGACGCGGATGCGGACTTTGGATCCAGTGTGTTGCTGGAGTTCGGACGCGATGCTGGAGCGGAGTCGAGAAATCTGTTCTCGTTCCAACAGATACGATGCCTTCAGTTTCTCACGCTCTTTGTAGAGCGCTCCCCTCGCTTGCACTGCTTCCGCAAGTTGCTTCTCGAACGCAGTAAGTTGTGCCACATCCTGTTCACGCTGCGCACGTTCCCGGACGGCTTGTCCCGCCACTGCATTCGACGCCTGCAGCTGATCGTACGACGCCTTCTGTTGTCCGTGAACGTCGCGTAACTTTGCCTGCTCCGAACCCACGCCGCTTTGAGCCGTCGTGATTTCACGATCGGCTTCCGTGAGGTGAGCGGACACTCGTGCGATCGACGCAGCCAGGAGTGCATCAATGGCCTTGGTTGCTGCGGCGTTTACAGAAGCTTCTACAGTGCAAGGTGCTGTAAACACCTTCCGGTATGTCGCAAGCATCGTATTGATGTCGCGCCGCCATGCGATGAGCGATTCTGCTGAGCGGTCAATCGACTGCATCTCTCGTTCATTGATTTGCTGCTGATGGCTAGCTTGTGAAAGGACAGCCGTCTCAGCTCCGGCGGGGGCCGGAGGTAGCGCCGCCAACCGACTGTGAGCGTCGCCAATCTCTTCGATTCGTTCTTTTATTTCAGCGATGGTTCGATCGGCAGACCGAATGGTGTCGGCATTCGCATCGAGCTTCCTCCGGTAGTCGCCGAGCGTGAGCTGGATCTGGTGCAACTTTACACTGATCAATTCATCGAGCAGCACCCTCCGCTTTTCCCCGAGGCTCTCGTCAGCAATCAGTTCGATTTCTGCGGTGCCGTAGGCATCGAAAGGAAGGAACGTACCACGGTCCAATTCAATGTCCGTGATTGGACGTCCTTCGAAAGTCGTAATCGCCGGCGGTTGCTGGAACTGCCTCCGGACGATGTAGCTCTTGGCATTGAGATCCGGTGCAGTGCGGACCGTGATGAGCGAATTCCGTAGCGTTGCCTGAATGAAGTCCGTGCGTGCCTTCGTCGCTCCGGTCGCTCCGAGAAGTGTATAGCGAACAGCCTCCGCAAAAGTCGATTTTCCGCTTCCTCGGGGACCGATTATGCACGTGAGTCCTGGGGGGAGTTCGACGGCGAGACCGGCAAGGAATCCTCCAGAGATGTCGACGGATGTAATTGACCATTCAGCCACGTTGCGATTCACCCATGAGTTAGTCGTTGGGGTCAAAGAGAAATGACAATTGAATCCCAATGGCGGATTGACAGTGAGAACGATGAATCATGGGAACTCCCACTCAGTCGCGACCACTTTTTAGTCCACTCCCTCAAGTGCACCGGCCTTCTTGTACTGCTTCGAATCAAAAATGAGCGGCTGCACACTCGATCTTTCGATCGCGCCGGGTGAATCGGGAGAATTCGCGAGAACTGCAAATGGCAGCACAATTTTCTCATTGTTTTTCGGGATCGGGGGCGAAGCTATGGGCGCCACTGGCAGCGGCTTTCAGCCGCCAGTGCCAAGGGTAGAATTTGGCGGCGAATGCACCGTCTTTGGCTTTCAGCATTCCATGTTCCGATCATCATCGAGTCGGAAGTCCGCGCGGTCAAGGGACGAGATCGTGGGGGTGGAGTCATGGCTGCTCATCGGAAGCAGGATCGCCATTTTCATAATCTCGGCGAATTGCACGAACTCACGTTTTCTTGTCACAAACGATGTGTGGCAAGTGCTGCTGTGCCAGTCGGTCGACCGGGCCATCGGGAATCAACTTTTCCAGTTCGCTGCCTTCGTACTGATGCCGGTGCATTTGTATCTTCTTGTACTCCCGACTGTGACGAAAATGGAGTTCGACAGAAGCACTTCGATTTGTTTAACGAGCAGGACGTACGTTCCGGCAGTAGCTTAATCCCCGGCTTGGGACCTTTTGTGTCGCAGTTATTCGTTTCGAAGAAGTCAATCGAACGCCGGTGAAGGGCAGATTTGCCGGTTCCTTCCGCACGATAGGAATCCTGCCAGCGCACCACATGTGCGTAAGCCAGTCATCGATTTGACTCTCCGGCGACGCGCACGATCTCAGAGCCATTCGCCGGAATCCAGCCGGGCGCCATCGGTTCTCTCTCCTCATTTCGTGCCGAGTACCATAAAATCTGACTTCATGTGGATTCCCTGCGTCGAGAGATTTTCACCAGACGGTTTGCATCCACATCGATATCGAACCTCATCACACTGCAAGGAAACGGACCATGGCCGACAAGGGAAAAGGGGACAAGGCTAAGAAGGAACCTCAAAAGAAGGCGGCCATGACGCTGAAGGAAAAGCGAAAGGCCAAGACCGAAAAGAAGAACAGTAAATGACCTTTCAAATAGCGGTCTGAAATGGACTGCTCCGCCGCGAGGATCACACTCGCGGCAATTTAACCGGGGTTGAACTCGCCTGCGGGCGGGGGGTTGGAATCGCCTGCTGACGCCGCTTCTTCCCCGACTGCGGGCGGCAGGTACCGACGCTTGAGCGCGGACTCATCGAGATCATCCAGCGAATACCCATATCGATTGGCAAGCATCACCGCCTGAGGATGTTCATGGATCTTGCGCCAATCTGGCCATGTCGACGTGATCGATTGAAACTGATCGACATGCAGATCGCGCTGGCCGAAGGCGTCTTCGCACGGCGGCAATTCGAGGAAGTCGAGCACCCGCGCCAGGCCATCGCCGGCAAACAGATCCTCATAACGCACCTGCAGCCAGGGGAGATCCTTCTGCGACTGTAAGTGCAGCGCCAGGGTATTTACCTCCAGCCAGTAATAAACGCATTTTTCGAACGGCGAAAGTTCGGGCCAGTTCCGTTGATACTCGGGAAACCGGACGCCTGCATCGAAGGGAGCCAGCAGCACTTTCGGGCGAAGGTGTGGCGCCGCCGGCGGTTGATAAGCACCGTGCGTCAGCCAGGAACAACTGGTGGGAACGGGATGCCGGACCAGATGGATGATCCGGATCCTTCCTTGAAATCTCGCCAACAGATCGGGAACAGTGCTCCAGCAGGGATGTCCGCACTCCACGTACGACGTCGACTCGAGCTGGCGCTCAATCTGAATCAGGTGCTCCGCCACATTGAGCAGCAGATTCGACCGGCCGTCCGGATCCTGCCTGCGAACCAGAGCGGTTCGCGGATAATAGCGGTCCTGCAGTGGTTCGTGCGTGACGGCAATCCGGTCGCCGTACAGATGGTCCAGCATCCGGGCCAGCCACTGCGTGCCACATCGACCCGTCGACAGAACAAATGCGGCAAAGCCCACGATCGCCCTTCACCCGGAAACTAGGCCACCAATCACAGGTTTTTGACTCGGACATCGAGATTCATCTCCGCGATTCCTGCGGAGGATTTCGATTTGGTTGCGAAAACGAGTCAGTTCGTCATGATAATCGCCGCCCGTCCCGCACCAGATCGGGCACCTTCAAACGCACCGCATCATTCCGCATTGTCAATATCCGCGGCGAATGCCGAAGATCGCTCCAGGAACCGCCGAGCATGCCCACCAATGTCCAGTTTCGGCCGATCATGGCAGAGGATCGGGAGACACTGTATCAGATTTACGCCAGCACTCGTACCGAAGAACTCTCGGTGGTGCCGTGGAGCGACGCGGACAAGGATCGCTTCCTGAGGATGCAGTTCCAGGCGCAAACCAGTCATTACGAGAAGCATTTTTCCCATGCGGAATTTCAGCTGCTCCTGATCGAAGACAAACCTGCCGGCCGGTTGTACGTGGATCAGACTGGTCCGCAGATCCTGATCGTCGATATCTCGCTTTTACCTGCATTTCGCGGCCAGGGTATTGGAACTTCAATCCTGCAGGATTTGATCGCCAAATCGATTTCAGCAGGGAAGTCTCTGATCATCCATGTTGAAAAGAACAACCCCGCCAAACGGTTGTACCACCGACTGGGATTCATCGAGACGCAGGACCTGGGCGTATATGACCTGATGGTCCATCAGCCACGCGCCGGGGCGTGATGTCGCGTCTTGCAGTCTTGTAGGGTGTGTGAAGTCTTCGAAACACACCACGACGATGGCTCGGGCAACACTTGATGGCTCGGGCAACACTTCTGGTGCGTTCCGAAGACTGCACGCACCCTACAAGACCCAACGAAACCAACGATCGATTTCGCACCAATTCTGCGACGCGATGGATGTCCGCGCAAACCGGAATGCGCTTTTTTACTGAATTCCACACGAATCGATTGCAACCAAGACATCAGGAACGCTATTCTGCCGCGCCTTGTGCGACAGAACTTGTGGCGTACGACTAACGGACACCAGTTAAAATGGGCCGTTTTGCCTGCGAATACTCAAAATCAGACATCCCCGCCGGCTGCTCGGGCGACTGGGTGCTTGAGCGATTTTCGATCCCGGCGCCGCCGATCCTGGATCCCCCGATCATTGATACTCGTCCGGAATGGGCACAGACTCCCCCGGGCGAATACACCGTCTTGCGACGCCATGGCGAATTGTTCATGACGGATACGCCGGACGAATGGTGGACTCAGTTGGAGGCGTTCCACGAGGTTCAGCGGCGTGGCGGCCAGGTCCTCGTAACCGGCCTCGGGCTGGGCCTGTTCCCCGAAATGATCCTGACTGATCCCACGTGTCAGGTGACGAAGATCACGGTCATTGAAAAATCGGCGGACGTGATTGCGCTGGTCGCAGGGCACCTGCAAGCGAGATACGGCGCCCGCCTGGAAGTGATTCATGCGGATGCCCTGGAGTGGATTCCGCCCGCGGACGCCCATTACACCGTCGGTTGGCACGACATCTGGCCGAATGCTCGCGACCCCATCTGCGCCGAACAGATTCAGGCATTGCAGACGCGCTACCAGCGATTTTGTGACTGGCAGGGGGCCTGGACTCTGCCGGACTAAACAGCTTGAGCATCTCCAGAAAAGTGACCGCCGCACCAAACAGCAGCCAGAGGAGGATCGAAACGTCACAGGAAGAGATTCATTCGTCAGGGGATAATCGCCATTTGCGCGCATCTTTCGGTAGCGACCAACGGGAGCGGCTGTCGCAGCTTTCGAGCGGTAGCTCGACTTGGGTTGAGGGCACCGCCCTCACGGGAGAATGAATTGACTATAGAAATTCCACGATTCGGGAGAGCCACATGTCGACTCCGTTCTTGAGTGAGATTCGGATTTTCAGCTTCAATTATGCCCCCAAGGGCTGGGCGCTGTGCGACGGGCAGCTGATGGCCATCAATCAGAACCAGGCGTTGTTCTCGTTGCTGGGAACCACGTATGGCGGCGATGGTCGCGTGAACTTCGCGCTTCCCAACCTGAAGGGAAACGTTCCCCTGCATGAGGGGAATGGATTCAGCCTGGGGCAGCGTAGCGGTCAGGCCGCCCATACGTTGTCCGTTCAGGAAATGCCCGGCCACACGCACACATTGACGGCCAGTAACGACACAGCGACCGTTGCTGGCCCGAACGGGGCGTACCTGGCGACAACCAGTTCCGGAATCGGCCCCATCTATTCCGGGGCGGCTCCGCAACTGAACGCCACGTTGAATGCAGGTTCGATTTCCAACACGGGGAACAGTCAGCCCCATGAGAATCGACAGCCCTACCTTGTGTTGAATTTCTCGATCGCCCTTCAGGGCATCTTCCCCAGCCAGACTTGAACGGAGGGACCATGTCATCACCTTATATCGGCGAGATTCGACTGTTTGCAGGGAACTTTGCTCCTGTCGGATGGGCCTTCTGCAACGGGCAAACCATTGCCATCTCAGAAAACGACACGCTCTTTAACCTGATCGGCACCACCTACGGCGGCGATGGTCAGTCAACATTCAACCTGCCAAACCTGCAAAGCCGCGTCCCGATTCACATGGGAAGTGGCTACACAATTGGTGAAAGTGGTGGAGTTGAATCAGTCACGTTGACGACTCAAACGCTTCCTGCCCATTCGCATCCGTGGCTGGCCACGACGAGCGCCGCTCAGAATGCCTCCCCCGAAAAGAACGCCTTCGCTTCCGGGACCGCGACGGTTTACAGCAACGCGGCGCCCAACACCCCCATGAACAATGGCGTTGTTGGTTTCTTTGGTGGCAGCCAGCCCCACGACAACATCCAGCCGTATATCTGCATCAATTACATCATCAGCTTGTACGGGATTTACCCGACTCAGGGATAAGGAGTTTCGCATGAGCAGTCCATTCGTCGCCGAAGTCCGCATCTTCCCCTTCAACTTTGCGCCAAAGGGTTGGGCATTCTGCGATGGGCAACTGCTGCCCATCAGTCAGAATACGGCCCTGTTCTCTCTGTTGGGAACCACCTATGGCGGGAATGGGAAGTCGACCTTCGGCCTCCCCAACATCCAGGGCGATGTGGTCGTTCATCCCGGCCAGGGCCCCGGTTTATCCGAGTATTTCCTGGGCGAGGAAGGGGGGACACCCACCGTCACCCTGACGACACAACAGATCCCATCTCATAACCACTTTGCGATGGCCAACCCAGTCCAGGGGAACCAGACCGTCCCGACCTCCAACTCAATCGCCCAGGGGGCCAATCGCTCGGCGCTGATGTACGTCGCAGCTCCCCAGAGCACCGCTCAAATGGCTCAACTCGCCCCGGTGGGAACGGGAATTCCTCACGAAAACATGATGCCCTACCTGACGCTCAATTTCTGCATTGCCTTGCAGGGGATCTTCCCCTCGCGAGGATAGCCGAGAGAGGCGTCTCGATCCTTCACTCATGCAGCACGGGCTGGCCAATTCCCTTTCGCCGGCCCGTGCTTTTTCTGTTTCAGCGGATCGCTTCCGATTCCGACCGACGCATCAATTTGATCCCGACGCATCATGGAATCGTATAGCTGGGGCTTGTCACCGGCGTATTCGTGAAGTTGATGCTGCCACTCGTCGAAACGTCCGGCGGACTCGTCGACGGGCTGCCGCTTCCTCCCGTGACAGAATTGTCCTTCAGGATGGTCTGGATTGTCGACGAGACGGAGCCGTTGCGGTACAGGTTCATCGTACCCGAATTCGCAAACGTGTAGCCGTTGGGCGCCGCGACATTGTTCAGGAACGCGTTGAGCGTGTCCCCCGCATTCGAAGTTTGAATCAGCACCCGGTTGGCAGACTGATTGGTCGAAAGAGTTTCGTTGATGTACGTCAGGTTCAGGCTGCTGTTGTTCAGTGTCCAGAAGCGATTGGAATCATAGGGCCCGGTGAACGACGTCGAGTCTGTCCCCGAACCGCCTGCTGTTGTCGAGGCATAGGAATTCCCCGAAACCAGGACCGTTGCTGCGGCGCCGTTGTTCACACGAACTTCAATGGACCGATCCCAGGGATTGATGAAGTTGTTCCCTGTCAACTTGAATTGGTTGTTGGATCCTCCTTCGACCGCCACGCTTAACGATCCGGCCAGCCCTGCGGTATCGAATGTCTGATCGAACGTGTTGTTCGAAACAGTGCCATCCATGTTTCCAACTCCACGCGGGGCCAGCAGGACCGAACCGTAGGGGATCGTAAAGATCGGCGCCCCGGTCGGAGAAGTGTGGTTTGTCACCTGGAAGGTGTTTTCCGAAACCAGAACCTTGATCAACCCGGTGTCGGCCGAATTCAGATGACCGGCGTAGAACGAGTACAGGTCATTCAGGAACGTATTCCCGACAGAGGTACTCGCCTGATTGACGTCGCCAACGATCGCCGTCATCGTCGCGGATCCCTGAGATTGCAGGCGAACCGCGTACGAACCGAGTTGGTAAATGCCACCCACGCCTCCGTTGAATCCCTTGTACGTGTTGCTGAATGTGTTATTGGTGGCGGTGAAATTCAGGTTGCCCGAGGTCTGCGTCATCAGGTCGAGCAGCACGGCTCCCTGATCAAACTTCGAATTCGTGATCAGCGCGGTCCCGTTCAGACCCAGAATCCTGACCATCCCTTCGTTGTTGTCGTCCCCCTTGCCGGAAACGCCGTACCGATTGCTCTTTTCCAGCAGACTGTTGTTGATCGTCAGGCCACCCCAGGTTGATCCGCTCGGCCCATTGACTGCCATGTCGCTGGTGTTCGAGATCTTCACACCGACCAGCGACAGTCCACCAATCGTCCCCGTCCCCTGGATCGCATCGATGCCGCTGACGGTCTTCAACGCATCCGTGCTGTCCGTTGAAGCGGTAATGTTCAGGATCGACAAGCTGTTGAGCGACACCGTGCCGCCAACATTGTTCAGGCTGATCGCGTCGGCCCCCGTGATGTTCTGGATGGTCCCGCCGCTCGCGTTGCCCCCTTGTGCTCCCGCTGCACCGGTGCCGTCGCCGGTGACGGTGAAGTTCCCCGCACCAGTGCCACTCAGCAGAATCGCGGAAGTCGTTCCTCCGTTGGCACTCACGGATTTGAACGAGACTCCGCTGCCGCCGATCGTCGCCCCATTGATATTGACGGCCCGACCGGTTGTTGACGTGATCGTGTTGTTGGATCCGGTCGCGGTCACGGTCCCTGCGGTGGCATTCAAAGTCGTGCCGCTTGTCGAACTGACGGCGTAACCGTTCCCCGTGATGTTCAGTGACCCGCCACCCGTGAAGTTGAAGCCGCTGCCGCTGGTGGTGGTGATGGTCGATGACCCTGATGTGTTGCCAAAGTTGATCGTTCCCCCGGTGTTGCTGGTCAGGTTGATCGCGTTCGCGCTGGTTGTCGTCGCAGAAATCACACCATTGAAGGCGGTCGTGCCACCTGTCTTGGCATTGATCAGGATCGCGTTGTTGGCATTGTTGGTCTTGGTGATCGTCCCATTGTAGGTGACGTTGGCGGTGCTGGTATCTTCATTGAAAGCGATCCCGGTCGGGTTCGTGATCGACGTCCCGGCTCCAAACGTGAACGTCCCCGATGAACCGGACAGGATGTCGATCCCGGCGTCTCCCCCGTTTAGTGTCGTCGTGCCGTTGAAATTGATCGTATTGTCCGCATTGCTCAACTGAATGCCGTTGCCATTGGTGGCACTAAGCGTCCCCGTCTGGAACGTCATCGTCCCACCAGTTTCATTCGTGACGTTGATCAACGAGGCGTTGTTGGCCTGAGTGATATTGCCACTGTAGGTCACATTGGCCGTGCTGCCATTCACGTTGAATGCCGTGCCACTTGGACTGGTGATCGACGTGCCGGTTCCGAACGTGAACGTCCCTGACGAACCATTCACGATGTCGATCCCGGCGTCCCCACCATTCAACGTGGTCGTTCCGTTGAAATGGTATGTTCCGTCGGCATTATTGAACTGCAGGCCCGTGCCATTGGTCGCACTGATCGTACCCGTGTTAAACGTGACCGTACCCGTGTTGCCGCCCTGAATCGAGACGGCAGCCTGCCCCGCCGTGGTGGCGGTAATGTTCCCATTGAAAGTGATATCTGCATCCCCGCCGACAACCAGGAACGACTCAAGTTGAGCCCCCGTGATCGATCCGCCATTGATCGTCACCGTGCCGCTGATCGTGTTCAGGTTGATACCGCTGCCGAGCCCGCTGATCCCCTGGCCGTTCGCATTGGTCGAACTGACACTCGCGAACGTGCTGTTCATTGTTACCGGGTCGATGTCCATCGCCGGACCATTCGAGGTGTTGATCGTTCCACCCGTATTGCTGAAGGCAAACGATCCGATCTTGCCTTCCGCATCGCGGATATACAGCCCGGTCCCGTTGTCATTTCCGATGTTCAGCGTGCCGAATGCAACGTCTCCCAGCACGTTGTTCAGCACCAGGCCGTCGCCCGTGACGTTCGTCGTCGTCACCAGGCTGCCAATCGTCAGGTTCCCGCCGGTAACCTGCTGGATGCCGCCGCCTGGTGTCGCGTCAAATGTGACCGTGTTGAAGTTCACTCCACCCGACCCGGCATTCGACACCGTATTGCCGTTGAACGACGTCACGGTTGTTGTACCACCGCCCGACCCATCGATGGTGATTCCTGCTCCTGTCGCATCGGTCACAGTGGTGTTGTCGATGGCCAGCGTACGGCTGGCAGTGTTGACGACCTGCAGACCGTCTCCTGTCGGCGCGGTTGTCGCGCCAATCAGCATCCCCGAGACGGTCAGATTGGTGTTGGCGCTGTGAATCCCGTCGGCGCCAGTCCCGTCAATCGTCCCACCGTTCAGAATTACGGTCCCCGCATTCGACAGCGCGATCCCGTCACCACTGGATCCGCTGATCGTCACCCCCGTGATTGTTGTCGATCCGGTGATGTTCGTCAGCGACACCCCGTTCGTCCCCCCGGTACTGGACACACTGCCAAAAGTTTCCGCTCCACCCAGCAAGGTGGTCCCCGACATCACCAGGCCGGATCCGTTGTTGGTCGAGATGGTCGGCGAGCTTCCTCCGTCAAACGTAATGGCGCCAACATTCAAACCGTTTCCGTTGGCGGCAGTGATATCCAGATCTCCAAACGTCACAGTGCCGCCGGATCCCGTCAGGCCAACGGCCGTTCCCGCCGCATTGTTGTAGTTTGAAATCCCGATCGTGCCAAACTTGATCGTGCCGCCCGTTTGACCGCTGCTGGTGATCACGCTGCCCGCGGTCGAGTTGATATTGTTGAAGTTGAACAAGGACAG
>Ga0265327_10000781_pt1 | contig 49095 bp, 27 predicted proteins | sample 41621metaG_FD_202089 | JGI IMG/M metagenome (GOLD analysis project Ga0265327, IMG submission 202089) | Rhizosphere microbial communities from Carex aquatilis grown in University of Washington, Seatle, WA, United States - 4-16-21 metaG | ecosystem: Host-associated > Plants > Roots > Rhizosphere... | reverse complement strand
CCCGCTCAGGTTCACCGTCACGCCGACCAGAGGCGTCTCGCCCGTGTCGGGCGCGCCGTTCCCGTTCGCGTCGATAAACACCTTGCCCGCGATCGAGCCCAGCGGCACCACTTCGCCGAAGTTGTAGGCTGTAGCCGTGGTTCCGCTGAGCGTGATTCCCGTCACAGCAGACGGCGTCGTGCCGGTTCCCGTCGCGGTGCCGCCCGCGCTACCCGCGGTGGTGATTCCGTTCGCCGTGCTCGGCGGCTGGGTCGGTTCCGTCACCGTGTATTTGCCCGGCAGCAAGCCCGTGAAGCTGTAGTTCCCGCTCGTGTCCGTCGTCGTGCCCGACGCCGTCACCGCGACGTCGTCACCGGTGCCGCCGTTGTCCACGCCGTTCGCCCCGAAGGTGTACCCGCTCAGGTTCACCGTCACGCCGACCAGAGGCGTCTCGCCCGTGTCGGGCGCGCCGTTCCCGTTCGCGTCGATAAACACCTTGCCCGCGATCGAGCCCAGCGGCACCACTTCGCCGAAGTTGTAGCCGGTATAGGTATTACTAGCCTGGAAAGGAATTCCCTGGATTTTGTTGATTGTGGAAGTGTTGCAGGCAGAGCAAACCGAACCATTAACCAGCCCCTTGGATTCCTGCCCGTCATTCCAGCTTGCCGGTTGGGTTTCAGTAATGGTGTAACCGCTACCATCAGCGCTTAAGAGGCCGGTAAAACTATAGTTTCCGCTGGTGTCTGTCTGAACGGTCTGGCTGACCGAATTACCGAGGCTATCTGTTCCCGTCAATGTCAGAGTAACCCCCGCAATGCCCGGTTCCACACTGTCATAACTGCCATTACCGTTGGCATCGTTGTAAACCAGGCCGGTTAGTGAACCTGTCAGCTCTCCAAAATTGTATCCACCCCCACTTTTCCCCGCTCCCAAAGGAATACTTGCAATCTGATTTGTGGCGGCTGTATTGCCGAATGAACTATTATTGACTGTGCCGGCCGGCGTGCCGACGCTTTCTTTCCCATCGGCATAAGCGGTCGGTTGCGTTTCTGTCAACGTGTACGTTCCAGATGGAAGTCCGGTAAAGCTGTAGATTCCAAATACGTTACTGTTAGTAGTGCAACTGGTAATCAGTGTGCACACGTCCGATCCGGAAGTGCTTGTTCCAGACAATGTAATGCTTACCCCGGACAGTTTGGTTTCGGTCCCTTGTAGAATGCCATCGTTGTTTGCATCCACATAGACTGTACCGGCCAAGCTCGACCCAAGTTCGCCAAAGTTGTAGCCAACCCCGTCTTGGGGGGCGCCCAAGGCAATGCTGGCGATCTGGTTGGTGGCGGCGGTATTGCCAAAAGCGGCATTATTGATAGTACCCGACGGGGTGCCGGCGCTTTCCTTGCCATCGCCATACTGGGTCGGCTGAGTTTCAGTCAGGGTATAGGTACCCGCAGGCAGGGAGATGAAAGTGTAGTTGCCACTCGTGTCGGTTAGCGTCGTACAGGTGTGAATTGAGCAGATATCGGCTCCACCGCTGATCGTACCCGACAGGGTAATTGTTACACCCACCAAACCCGTTTCCGTTGTCTGGTAGACCCCATCGTTATTGGCGTCTATGTATACCTTGCCGGATATGGTCGATACACTTTGTTCGCGGAAATTGTAGCCGGTCGCGGCAATTCCAGCGCTTAAGGAAATGGCTGAAGTGGCGTTGAGTGCGGGGGTTCCGCCCGATGTTCCTGCTGCTGTGCCGGTACTTCCGCTAAAGTCGACGTATCCGGACGGCTGGGTTTCGGTAACGGTATAAGTACCGGAGGTCAGTTTGGTGAAACTGTAGTTGCCGCTGGCATCGGTAGTCGTGGTAGCCGCAGCGGTGCCGGACAAGGACACGGTTATACCGGACAACCTCGTGTCGGCCCCATCCAGTGTCCCGTTGGTGTTGACATCCACGTACACCGTACCGGCTATACTGGAACTGCTTTCGCGGAAGTTGTAGTTAATAGCTGTTCCGCCGGAAGGCAATATGATCCCGGAAATGACATTTGCACCGGCACCGGATGAACCCACGCTTGTACTGCTAATCGTACCGACCTGAGTACCCGTGTTGGTTGAATATTCGCCATACCCGCTCGGTTGGGTTTCCGTTACGGTATAGCCGGAAGCGTTGCTCGGTCGCAGTCCGGAGAAGCTGTATGCGCCGCTGGCATTGGTGGTAGTGGTCTGATTAACCGTCGCCCCCAAATCGTCGGTACCCGTTAGCGTCAGGGTGACATTCGCAAGTTCCTCACCTGTTTGGAGGATGCCATCATTGTTGATGTCCGCATAAACGAAGCCGGAAATGGAGACACTTTGCAACTGACCGAAGTTATAAGCAGTAGCGGGGCTGGCAGCGCTGAACGCAATTGCAGAAATACTGTTCTGTGCCGTCGTGCCGGTATAAGGGGAGGTGTTGGTAACCGTCCCGTGTTGGGTACCAGCCGTTACCTTGCCATGCAGGTAGGCGCCCGGCTGGGTTTCGGTAATTGTGTAGCCCGAGCCATTCGCATTCTTTATGCCCGTAAAGCTGTAACTCCCATCGGCTGCGGTCGTTGTCGTGCAAGTTGTGCAGACAGCGGCATTGGAAAGTGTGGTACCCGACAGTGTCAACGTGACACCTGCGATACCCGTCTCTCCGGTGTCCTTGGCAGCGTTGTCGTTGGCGTCAAGATAAACGAAGCCGGAAATCGCGCCTGTCTTTTCTCCGAAATAGTAGTTAACGGCATTGGCACCTACCGTTAGTTTGATCGCGGCAAACTGGCTATTGCCGCCGACAACGGAGGCGGTACCGCAGCTTGCGCCGCCACAGCCGGTACCCACCGTATCGGTGCCATTGGCATAATCGACCGGCTGCGTCTCGACCAATGTATAGCCCGTGGCATTCGCCGCCGGCAAACCGGTATAGGAGAAGGTGCCGTCGGCAGCCGTTGTAACCCCACAAGTAACCAGAGTGCAAACGCTGACACCGGAAGCCGTCGTTCCCGACAAGGTCAGAGTGACACTGGCCAACCCTGTATCAGTTCCATCCATGACGCCGTTATCATTTGCATCGTAATAGACCGTGCCGGAAAGTTTGGCACCGAGTTCGCCGAAATTGTAATTGGCCCCGACTCCGCCGACCGGCAGAACAATGCCTGTGAAATTATCGTTATTCGCCGTTCCGGGCGATGCAAGGCCGGTACCGAGTTGCTCCAGACCGTCCGCGTAATTGTTGAGAGGAGGGGTTGTCTGCGACTGCTCGGTCAGCGTATAACCCGTTCCATCACTGGCTGGTAAGCCAACGAAACTGTAATGACCGCTTGAATCGGTAGTCAAAGTGCAAGGGTTGGGATAAATTTCAACACAGACATCCTGGGTACCGGCGGTCGTTCCTGAAAGCGTAACACTGACACCCGCGATGCCCGGCTCGCTCGTATCCTTGGTTCCGTTACTGTTCAAATCTATATAGACATAGCCGGACAAACCCTGACCGTATTCGCCGAAATTGTAGCCGGCTGCGGTGTCATTCGAGACAACGGTAATTGCCGAGATGGCTGTATTTCCAGATCCGGTAACTCCGATATTCGCCGCTGTCACGCTGCTGCCTATGGTGCCGCCCTTGCTGCCGGCTTGGGCGCCGGTGTGGGTCAACCCGACGGGAGTCGTGGTCTCCGTAACCGTATAGGTGCCGGGACGCAGGTTGGTGAAATTGTAATAGCCGCCGCCGAGAGCACCGTTGGATACTGTGGTGTAGGGGGTATTGACGGAAGCGCCCAGATCATCTATTCCCGTTAACGTGATCGTCAGTCCGACAACGCCGGCAAGTTCAGTGCCGGAGCGCTGTGCATCGGGTGTTGCAGGCGAGCTGTCGATGAAGACGTAGCCGTTGAGGGACGCGGGCTGCAATTCGCCAAAGTTATTGTTGATCGATATCCCGTTGGAATAGACCTTGATTGCCTGGATCACATCGCTGTTGGCACCGGTTGCCGTACCCGCCACCGAATTGGTACCCGTCACCGTGCCGGCGGTAGTAATGCCGTTCAGATACGCGGCGGGCTGGGTTTCGGTTACGGTGTAGCCGGAAGCGTCAGAGGGCGGCAAGTTAGTGTAACTAAAAGCGCCGGAAGGAGCCGAAGCTGTGCAAGTCACCAGCGAGCACACATTTAGCCCATTGTAGGCCAAGCCAGATAGTGTGACAGCGGTGGCAGGACTTATATTAATGCCCGTCTCAGCGGCTCCCGACTTTATACCGTCGTCATTGGCATCAATATAAATATTGCCGGAAATCTGTGCCTTTTGATACTCTTGAAATAAATAGCCGGTGGCGGTCGTCAGCGTGGCGGACGGAAGCGTTATGCCGCTGATGGTATTGGCAGCGGCCACGTTGACACCAGAAGAAACGCAGTTAACCACTCCGTCGCAGGTTGCAGTCGGCACCGTGCCGGCGGCCGTGCCGGCGGTTTCAAAGCTATCCCAGTAGTTGGCTGGCTGAGTTTCGACGACGGTCCAACTGCCCGGTGGCAATTTATCGAACAGGAAGGAACCCTTGTTCACACCGGCAGTAGGCGATGTTGTCGCCGTCAGCGAGCAATAGGTAAAGCCTGTGCAAGCACCAGAACCACCATAGGTGTTGCCATAGCTGTCAGTGCCGGTCAGTGTCAGCGTGACACTGCCTATCCCTTCGCCACCGCCGGCCAACATGGTTCCGCTCAGGTCATTATCGGCATAGACATAACCTGCAATAGAATTCTTTTGCACTTGCACCGTGACCGTGTTGCTATTGTTGCCCGGCGTTGTGTCGACGGAGGTACCGGTCACCGGCGCAACGGAAGCGGTATTGGTTATGGCTGGTGTCGGATTGGTGGTGAAGCTGGCTCCGCCGGAACCAAAACTGTAAGTGCCGCTGGCTACATAAGCCGCCCGTACCGGAATGGAAACAGCCACCATTTTGGTTGTATCGGTACCCGTAGTGTCGGCCGGAATGTTACCCAGAGTACAAGTCACTGTGCCATTACTGCTTACAGCCGGTGCGGTGCAGGAATTGGCGGTCAGCGTAACATTGCTGCCGGGGGTGACTCTTATGCCGTTTGAAGTGGCGACAAAGCCCGAGGGGGCTGCCGCAAGCACAAAACCGGCAGGTAACACATCGGTCATGACCACGCCGCTGGCAATCGATGGTCCTTTGTTGCCTACCATAATGGTGTAGATGAAAGTTTGATTCAAATCGACGATGGCGTGGTCGACCGTTTTGCTATAAACCTGCAGATCGGTTATCGGCAGCACCGTGGTATTTTCAGAAACGCTGTTGTTGCCGGGCAGGGTATCGCCTGCGAACGGCGAAGTCCCCGTTTCGTAGGAACTGACCGTGGCCGTGCTCGAATAGGTTATCGATGATGAGGGGGCGTCTGCAGACGGGCCGGTCGTGAATGCGAGCTGGAACAGTGCGCTGCTATTGGCTGGCAAGATGCTTGTCCCAACGGTGGAGTTGAGGTAACAGGTCACTGGGCCGCTGGTACCCGACTGGGAACAGTTTGCATTGCTGTACCCCGCAGGCATGATACTGTGGCTACTGTCGTAGACCATAGTATAGGCACTGGGGGTACCCCCGGAGGGGGCGTTAGGTTGCTCTGTCAGCGTGAAACCCGTGGCCTGGGAAGGGCCATTATTCTGGGCTTTTGCCTGATAGAGGATGTAACTGCCAAAGTTCGTCGGGTCATAATTGGTATCATTATCGGTAACAGACAGGTCGATAGCATGGGTGGTTACCTGAATGCTATTGGAATTATTGTTGACTGAATTGCTTTCACCGGTGGTGGTGGTCATATCCGCCACGCTGGTATATGTGGCGGGGAGCGCGTCCGGGTAGGGATAAAACGGAATCACCTTGAAGGAGAGCTGGCCCGAGTTGCCGCTGCTCATACTAATTCCGCTACATTCGATACCGGCCAGTCCGGCATAGGGTGCGCCTGAAAAGGAACTTACATAGCTGCATGTACCGCCGATGGTGAGACTGGCACTGTTTGCAACATAGACCATGCGGGCAGGGTCGATGACTTGACGAAGCACCACGCCGGCGGCCGGATCCGGGCCGTTGTTCTTGATCGAGGTGTTGTAACTGACCTGCACGCCGACCTTGACCGGATTGGGCGTCGAGGTCATAAGCGTGACCAGCACATCCGCGACGGGATCAATGATGACCGCTACCGATCCCTGTTTGGGGCCGGTTGTATCAATCGCGTCGGGAGTAGTGAGCGTGGCAGTATTGGTATACGAACCCGCCGTAAGTTGACGGTTTACTGTAATAGTGATGATGCGTGGGGAACCGCTAGTGACATTTTTCAGGGTACAAGTAACGGTGCTGCCGAAAGCGCAGGACTCACCCGTGCCGGCACCGGTAATGACGGCGGAACCGGTTGTTAAACCATTGATATAACCGGGAAGCGGATCTGAGACATTTACCGTCGGTGCCACATCGGGGTTCGCATTCGATACCGTCAGAGTATAGGTAAAGCTCGTGTCTGTTGCCAGGATATGCGTGGGCGATGCGATGCTGGCCGTTTTGACTATCGAAAGATCAACGTGACGCGGGGTGGCATAATTGGTGGCCGTGGCACAATTGCCGGTGCCGGAATTATCCGCCGGCAAATGGGGGGAACCGGCGGATGAGCCGGTACATGCAGTATTGGACAGAGGCCCCAGATACAAACTGCCCCCCTGAGTGGTTATGACCAGAGGGGTCAGCGAAACTCCGCGCGCCAAACTGGCACCTGCGTAGTCGCAGGTAATCGTTGTCGTGCCGGAGCAACTCCATGCTGCAGGAGAAGCCGAAACGAAAGTCTCATTGGGGTCAAGCACATCGGTTACCCGGATGGTACCGGTGGCGGTGGAGCTGGAGTTGTTACTGTTGGTTACGGTTATGGTGTTGGTGATGTTTGCCCCGGCCGCTACCAGAGCCGGTGTCTTGGTCTTGGTCAGGGTAAGGTGCGCATACGGGCTGATAATGCTGTAGCTGACCGGGTTGGACGCGGTGTCGCTGCCGCCGCTGGGCGAGGTGCGGCTCTCGGTGGCAGTATTGTTTCCGCCACCGTTCGTGTTTAGCGCAGTCAGCGTAATGTTGAAATTCGCAGAGGTCGCTCCGTTGGCGAGGTTTGCCACCGTGCAGGAGATAACCTGACCAACGGCATTACAACCAGCGGGCAGCAACGCTGGAACAAAAGAGAAATCAGCCGGTACCGTATCGGTGATCGTAACGCCGGTGGCAGCTTGCAATCCATTATTAGTAACCGACAAGGTCAGGGTAACCGGCTGGCCGACGACATAAGTGGTCGTCCCGCTGGTCGAACCGGGTGCCGCTGAAACCATGGTCTTGTTGGCGCGAAGGTTGGCGGACGGCGGGGCGACCGTGTAGTTTACCGAGGCCGTAGTCAGGGTGCCTGGTAATGCGCTCCCCGGTGTGGCGGTGTTGGTTCCGCTACTGGATGAGCTAGGGGCGGTCAACGGAATAACGAAATTCGACGAGGTCACGCCGTTATTCAAATTCCCAACTGTACAAGTAATGGTCTGACCGATCGCAGTACAGCCGGAATAAGGTGTTAAAGGTAGCGTGTCGATGACAAAACCCGCCGGCACCACGTCGGTTATCGTCACGCCGGTGGCATTTTGCGGCCCATTATTGGTGACCCCGAGGGTAAGAGTAACCCCTTCGCCATAGGCATAGGTTGTCGCCCCGTCGAGCGTCGATACCATGGACTTGCTGGCAACCAGGTTGGCCGTAGCCGCTGCAACCGTATAACTCACCGATGCCGTGTTATTGGCACCCGCAACAGGTAAGGTGCGCCCCGGTGTGGCGGTGTTGGTGCCGCTGCCCGACGAGCTGGGTGAAGTCAGCACAATGTTGAAATTAGAAGATGTCGCACCGTTGGCGAGGTTTCCCACGGTGCAGGTAAGTGTCGAACTGACCAGACTACAGCCAGTATGTGTGCCAATGCCGAAGCCTGCCGGCACCACGTCGGTTATCGTCACACCGGTCGCGTCGCGTGGCCCCTGGTTAGTGACTGAAAGGGTGAGGTTGACAGCTTCTCCCAGAGCGAGGCTGGTCAACCCGGTGGCTGCCGACACCATGGTCTTGTTGGCGCGCAGGTCGGTGGTTTGAGTGACAGCCACCACCACATTAGTCGTGTTGTTGCCGACCACCGGGTCGCCGGTACTACCGTCAGTTGATGCCACGGAAGCGCTGTTAGTGATGGTGCCGGAGGTAGTAATAACGGTACCGGTGATGGTGATAGGCGGTGCCGGGCTGGGTGCCGGGCTGCCGGAAGCTATGTTGGGGCCCGAATAGTCACAGGTGACCGTTGTGACGCTCTGGACACAGGCCCAGTTGGTTCCGCCGGCGGACGAATAGGTAAAGTCGGTAGTAGCCGGAAGGTTATCAACAACCTGGAAAGTAGTGGCCGAATCGGGGCCGGTAGCATTGCTGACATTAACAGAAAAACTGTAGGTCGAATTAGCCAGGGCGCTACAACCGGAAGTGCAGCCTGCGGCACCGGTAGTAACGACTGCCAGATCTGCCCCATTGATTACCGTGGTATTCTTGGTCAGCGTGTCATTGCCCGAATTGGAGTCGACATTTGTCGACGATGAAATCGAGGCAGAGGTGGTTTGAACCCCTGCCGTAGCCCCTACCCCGTTGAAATTAACGATCCACGTTCCCTGTGCCGCCAGCAGGGAATTGGTACAGGTCAGCGTATTGGGGGTAGAAGCCAGATTGTAGGCACAATTAGCCGGTGCGGGATTCGAAAAACTGATGTTGGTCGGTAAGTTGATCGCCAACGTTAGCGTGTCGGCAGAAGTCGCCACATCGTTGTTAGTTACCGTCACACTGAATGTTGAAGTACCGCTATGTACCACCGGGTCGGGGGTCCAAGTATAGGCAGACACCCCGAGATCAACATTGGTGGATGCAATGGCGTCTGGAATCCCAAGCAAATTCAAACCGACCACGCACAGGCCAAGCGCTTTCGCACTCCACTTTAAGCAAGATTTCAACATAACGAACAAACCATCTCCAATAAAATGCTCTGCCTGACGAACACCTATTCCGATGCAAGAGTTCGGGATAGGTACCGCGCATAAATTCGGAATCGACAAAATAGGCCTTTTGTCAATTAAACTATAAAATTCTGTACCACGTCCAAATGGCAAACGGAATCCGCCATAATTTTTTAGATAGTACTACATGCAATGCAGCAACTTTTGCAAAATCCTGACATAAACTTGCAAAATCCCGACATAAACTTGCAAAAGCACAACATCAAATGCGCCAACAATTTAATAAAAATGACGGGGGCGCCGCAGGAGAGCTAAGCGTGTGCATCCCCGGGCTGTCGATAATGGGGATGCACTCATCTTCCACCCTGCCAATTGGCAAATCCAATTTGTCCCTAGTCCACCCTAGTCGTACCTGTTGCTTCAGCGCAAAATGCGGCAATTCCTTCTAGATCAAGGTGTTCCGCGTGGGTCAACACAAAATCTGCAAAGGCGGAAAACTCGGGCAATCTTTTGGAAAGCTCAGTGGCCTGGATTTCCAGAATGGATAGCGCCCCTTGCTCAGCCCAGCCGTGAAAATCTTTAAGACATCCGGCGTCAGGAAGCCGCATATCGGTCAACTTGGCAGGCTGATTAATCTTCGCGTTGGCACGGGACAGTATCGATGATGTAATAAAAGCGGACTTCGAACATGAAAGCTTCAACAGACGTGCCAGAGTAGTCAACAGACGAGTCGCATCTACAGGCTTGAGAAAATTCGCATCAAACCGTACATCTTTCGGCCAGCCCTCAGGGGCGAGTGCAGGCGAGGCTGAAAGCAGAATAACCGGCACAGTCTTTCCATAGTGCAAACGAAGCGCACTGAGCAGCGCCCATCCGTCCATTTCCGGCATGGCTTGATCGGTGATAACGGCGGAAAATTGTATTTTTCCATTCTGGACCTCCAGAAGAGCCTCCCTTCCATTGGAGGCAGTCGTCACCGCAAAGCCCGCGCTGGTCAACTGATCCGTCATGAAGTGTCGAATATCGGCTATATCTTCTACAAGCAATATTGCGCGTCCCTCCCCGTCAATTTCGACGGGGAACGTGGAATCGGCAATATCGATGTCGGTTTCACTCGCAAGTGGACAACTTAACCTGAACGAGAAACAACTGCCCTGCCCGGGAACACTGCTTAATGTAATACTCCCACCCATTGCCTGTGCCAACTGACGACAAATGGCAAGTCCGAGCCCCGAACCGGGAATGCTGTCTTCAAGCCCATTGGCCCGATAAAAAGGCTCGAAGATACGTTCTTGCTCGGCGGGATCAATGCCGGTTCCGGTATCGCTTACCTTAAACAGCAACGACTGATGCTTCTGCATTCCGGGACCGCTGGCATCAACCGGTTCAGCCTGTACCTCAAGCGTCACCGTACCCTTGCGCGTAAACTTGGCCGCATTGGACATAAGATTAAACAGCACCCTGCGGACGCGCAACGGATCGAGTTCGACGACGTGCGGCAATTGCCCGTTGATTACCAGTTCGACACGATTGCCGGAGTCCCGGGAAAAAATTTCGGCTTGCTGCAGAACGTGATCAATCAGTGCATGCAAGTAGACCGGTACCGGCTTGATCGTGTTTGCACCAATACTGTTGCGGGCAAATTCCAGCAATTCATCTATAAGTGTAATCAGATGTTGCGCATTGCGCCGAATGACATCAAATTCAGCAATGTGCTGTGTCAGGTGCGATTTTCGCGCAAGCATATCGCTGTAGCCAAGAATAGCGGCGAGCGGCGTGCGCAAATCATGGCTGACGCGTGCCAGGAAATCATTCTTGGAGCGATTGTCTGCTTCAAGTTTGAGATTGCTCTTGATCAATTCGACATTCTCGCTGACCTGTGTATCGTTGCGTTCCATCGCCTGATAGGCTTCGTTAACTTCGTTCACCAACCAGCTGGTACGTTCGGCAAGCACTTTCTCCAGCGTGTCATTTCGCTCAAACGCCTGATAAGCTGTATTGACTTCTTCGGCAAGTAAAGTTACGCGATCGGCAAGTTCCTTCCGGCACTTGCGCAAAGCCAGCATATTTTTCACGCGCGTGGAAAATTCCAGTGCTTCCGGCGGCCTGTCCAGAAAATCAGTGGCCCCGATTTGCAATGCATGGAATCGGGATTCCGATGCGGATTTCTCCATCACGATCAATACCGGAATTTCCGGATAGAGTGCGCGAAATTTCTCTATCAGTTCAAAACCATTTATCTGCGGCTGCAAATCACCCACCACCATCAAATCAGGTTCATGGATCACGCACCATTCATATGCGACTTTTGCATCAGAAAAACTGACCGGATCACAGTCCTGCAATTTAAGTACAAGGTTTTGAAATACCGTCTCGTTATCCGGCAGACTGTCAACAATTACAACCTTCATGATTTCTCCAAAAACTATATTCCGGTCTGATGACTATTATTGCGAAGCTCCACGGCACGCAAAGCTGATACTTTAAGCCGGCTGAATGCGAAACAGTTAATCTGCCCGCAAGGCGTTACTTGGCATCCTGCAAGTTCGCGCGATATTCACGCGGGCTCAAACCGGAACGCTCGCGGAAAGCATTGGCAAAATGGCTTTGCGAGTGATAACCCAATTGTTCAGCAATACTGACGATATCCAGACGGGTCTCGGCAAGCAACTGTCTGGCCTGACGGAGACGCTCTTCGCGGAACCATACGAAGACTGTCATATCCGTATGCTCACGAAACACCTTGTTCAACCATCGCTCGTTGGTTCCAAGTTGCTTGACCAGATCGCTCATGGACAAGGGTTCCGCCAGTTGTTCCGACAACAAATCCTTTGCCGCCTTCACTAACACCGCATCGGCATTCAGATTGACCGGGGGGATAGTCGCAGACTCGTGCGACGGGAGTTCCGGTGAAGGAGTCAAATGTCGCGCGAGGTTGATGTGAATGCTGACACGAGCCAGAACTTCATCCGCCACAAACGGCTTGCAGATATAGTCAACCGCGCCCAGCGCAAAACCGTTCAGCCTGGCTTGCGTATCATTTGCCGCCGTTAGAAAAATAACCGGAATGTGTCGGGTTCGCAAATCGGTTTTCAGCAGCCTGCACGCGGCAAAACCGTCCACCTTGGGCATATAGACATCGAGCAGAATCAACTCGGGCGGATCAATTGTAGCGCGCTGGTATCCATCATTGCCATTACGGGCAATGGACAGTTGATAGCCTCGCGCTTTAAGCAGCTGCACCAGCAAATGCAAATTATCAGGCGAGTCGTCGACGATCAGAATACGGCTCCGGCTTCCAGCAGCGGGGGCATGGGGAGAAGTTGAAATTGTCATGAAACGCAAACAAACATTTTGGTTATCCCGACTTCATGTACAACTCGCCTGATACAACTCAGATTACTTGGATTCCATCACCCACACGCCTGCCCAGTCATCCGGAGGGGGATTGTGTTTGAGGAATTCCGCGCGCTCTATATACAGTTGGCTGGGCATATCATTGGGATTAATGTCCAGACATTCGGAAAATATCCTCATCGCGGCATCCCACTTGCGGGCGCGATAAGCACCCAATCCGTCTTTGAACATACCCAATACTTCACCCATACCGGGAAAACTCTCCCGGGTATGAAATGCAAGAATCTCATAGATTCCAACAGGCTGGGTTTTGCCTTTGACCACGACCAGATCAATTTCGCGATGACGGTAGGTACCCTGCAATTTGCGCATCGTAAATTCGCTAGCCAATATTTTTGCGCCATATTGTTTGCAAGCCGATTCCAGGCGGGCAGCAAGATTCACCCCGTCGCCGATAATCGTGAAATCCATGCGCTTGTTTGATCCTATATTGCCGGACACCACCATGTCAGTATTCAAGCCTATGCCAATATTAACCGGCAGTTTCCCTTCCGTGATCCGCTGGTGGTTCCATTTATTCAGGGTCTCTATCATGGCAATCGATGCGCGCACCGCCCGGTCGGCATCATCTTCATGGGTCACCGGTATGCAGAATGCGGCCATGATGGCGTCCCCGATAAACTTGTCGAGCATCCCCCCCTCTTTCTGGATGCAATCCACCATCAGGGTGAAATACTCGTTAAGCAGCGCAACGGTACCCTGCGCCCCCAACTGCTCGGTAAGCGTGGTAAATCCCCGAATGTCGGAGAACATCACCGTGCTTTCCAAGCTCTGCCCACCCAGCAATTCCGCACCGGAAGCGACCAGACGATCGGCGATTCCCGGATCCATGTAACGCGACATGGTCGATTTCATGCGTTTTTCACTGCTGATATCTTCAATCACGATCATCAAGCCGATGCGCTTGTGGTCGATATTAAGCAAGGGTTGCACGGTAAAATTAACCGAAAGCTTTTCATCCCCCGCCAGCAGCGGGGCATCCACCATGGTCTGCTGATCGCCGGTATCGATCACCGTTTGCAACTTGTCGATGACCCAGGCGTTTTCGCCGACAAAAAATTCTGCAGCCGTACGCTGTAAAATGTCCTTGCTCTCAATCTTGAGTATGCGTAAACAGGCACCGTTGCAGGTGGCAATTTTTCCGCTTTCGTCCAGCGTAACAAGCCCGTTCGACATCGACTCAAGCATTGCTTCATTGTAGTTTTTCATCGTCTGCACATCGGCGAACAATTTGGCATTTTCCAGCGCAATGGAAACCTGTGCCGTAAAAGCGCGCAGACGTGCCTCATCTTCCTGGGAAAACGGCCCCCCGCGCTTGTTCAGCACCTGGGTTACGCCTATGGTCTTGCCCAATTTGTTTACCACCGGCACGCACAGGATAGAGCGTGTAAAAAATCCGGTTTTCTTGTCGAAAGCGGGATTGAATCGCAAATCGGCATAGGCATACGGGATATTGATAGTCTTGCCGGAAACAAAAACCGCGCCGGCAATGCCGAGATGACTGGGCAAACGTATTTGCATCGAGTCGAGTCCCTGCCCTACTTCCGACCACAATTCATTGGTCTTTTCATCATGCAGAAACAATGTCGAGCGCTCGGCATTCAGCATGCGGGTGGCTTCGCCCATCACTTTCTGCAACAGGGAGCCCAGCTTGATATCTGAAGTCATCTCGGAGACGATATTGATAAACTCCAGCTCCTGCTTGCGGATAACTTCCAGCCGCTCGATGAACTGGGCACTTTGCAATGCCAACGAGCCCTGGGCCACCATCGCTTCAAACAACAACAGATCACCCCGGTTAAAGCGCCCTTTCCGCTTGTTTAGAATTTGCGCAACACCGATGATTTCGTTCTTGGCATTCCTGATGGGAACACACAGGATATTTCGCGTCACAAAACCGGTTTGTTCGTCGATGCTGCGATTGAAACGCGCATCGGCATAGGCATCCTGAATAACCACTCCCTCGCCTTTGGTAAAGACATATCCAGCCACCCCGCTGGTGTTGAGGATGCGTATCTCGCGCTGGAAGTGGCCCATCGCGACCCGCGAATAAAGCTCTCCGGTTTCAGGGTCATTGAGAAACAGGGTGCCGCGCTCAGCCCCCAATTCCGAGGTCGTCATTTCGACCAACACATTAAGCACGGCATCGAGAGAGTCGATGGCCGACATTTTGCGCGAAATATCCAGCAACAATTCCGCTTCGCGCAGCCGCTTTTTTTGCGCCATTGCAATAGTAGAATGCTTGACGCCGGTTGCTGAAAGACCTGTCATTATAAAAACCTGTTCTGTCGATAGTTATAAAATATAGTTAAAAGTACGGGGGATCTAATGACTCTTCTTTAGTTCCATTTCTTTGCGCATTACACTGATGGTTTCCTGCAATTGGGCTATCTCCCCGCGCGCGCCTTGTTTTTCCAGTTGCAGTGCATTTTCCTTGTTAAACCGGGCCATTTCAATCTGCTCCCGAAGCGCGCCAGCCATGGCCTTGAGCTGTTCTATTTCGTTGGCGGATGCGGCATAAGCAGCCTGAACACGGGCATCATTTTCCAGACGAACCGTTTCCAGTACCGCGCGCAAGCTTTCGGCTGTCCCGCGCAACTGTATAATCTCCCCCTTGCCGGCTGCGATGGCTTGCTGAACTTCCTGATCGCGCTGAATATGGGCCCTCTGCAACTCGTCGCGCAATTCGGATATAGCCGCTTTCAACTGGCTGATTTCCTGGCTGGCCTCCCTTTTTGCATCCTGTACCGCCAATTCGCGTTCAAATTGCATTCTTTCCATTTCCGCACGCAACTCTACCACGGCGCGTTTCAAATCGCGCAGCTCCGCCGTATGGTCCGCCTGTTCCGCATCAACTCCTTTTGCACGCACCTTCATTACTCTCCCGCAAATGATCTATTCTACCTTACGCCAATAGTTAAATTGAACCAGATTTTTGGCATAAGTCCTTGACAAATTAATTACAAACCATTCTGCCGGTATTGTTTAATTATTAATTCCGATGGCATATAGCATGCCAAGTAATGTATTATTTGGGCGGGGCCGGATCGATGCGCATCACAGAAAAATAATTACAACCCAACAAAATATTTTCAGCGCGCAATAATATATTGTCACCGGGCAATAAGCGGTCTGAGTTTCCCCGGTTTGTGATAAAGCAAATTGGGATTAGTGACTAGAATTCGGTACTAAACGGGACTGACATTCAGGAGGATAGTTGATGCCGTTTGAGCTTATTGAAAGCAATCTGGCCGAAACGCTTGCACCATTGGTAGTTATCATTGATGACGAATTCACCAGCCGCGCCATACTGGACAAGGTGGTGCGCAATGTACAGAAAAATATTATCGTAAAGACTTTTGCCGATCCCGTTGTCGCCATGGAATGGGTGCGTTCAAACCAGCCCGATCTGATCATGCTGGATTATATGATGGGAGGAATGACCGGCCTGGAAGTTGTAAAGCAAATTCGGCGCATCGATTCCCTCGAAGGCGTGCCTATTGTAGTCGTCACCTCAATGGAAGAACGCGAAATCCGCTATCAGGTTCTGGATGCAGGCGCCACCGACTTCATCACCAAACCGATAGATCCCTACGAATGCCGGGTACGCTGCCGCAACATGCTGTCGCTGCGCATGCAGCAGAAAATTATTTTAAGCCGCTCGCAATTTCTGGAATACCGTGTTGCCGATGCAACCCGACTGATACACCAGCGCGAACAGGAAACGCTGTTTCGTTTGGCCAAAGCCGGTGAATATCGCGATCAGGATACCGGCGACCACATTTTGCGCATGGCACGCTACTCGCGCCTGATCGCCGAGGCACTTAATCTTCCCCAGGATAAATGCGATCTGATTGAAGCTGCCGCGCCTATGCACGATATAGGCAAGATCGGCATGCCGGATAATATTTTGTTAAAACCGGGCAAATTGTCGCTGGATGAATTCGACGTAATGAAAGCCCATCCGTTGATCGGCTACCAGATTCTCCAGAACAGCCCCTCGAAATATCTGAGCATGGGAGCGGATATTGCACTCGGACACCATGAAAAATTTGACGGCAGCGGCTATCCTTACGGCCTAAAAGGCGATCAAATCGCTTTGGAGGCACGCATTGTTTCTGTTGCGGATGTTTATGACGCACTGACCTCAAATCGTCCCTACAAGGAAGGCTGGAGCAGCCAGGAAAGTCTGAATTATCTCGTTGCCCAGAAGGGGATCCATTTTGATCCCGATTGCGTGGACGCTTTTCTGTCTCAACTCGGCAAAGTAAGTTACCAGCAACAAAAACTCCCGGGTATTCCGGAATAAGCCGTGGCGTAATGCGACTATTGGACGAATTTTTCACCCGGCTCCGCCGAGGCGGCAGTGAACAGGAGCAGGCGCTCCTGCGGGTTTTCTTTGCGGTAGTCATTTTTTTCCACCTGATTTCCCTTGATACAGGCCAAGCTGGCGTCCTGCAGCCGGTGGTGCTGGTCTTCTCCGGCGTTTTCGTCGTATTTTCATTGCTGTTCATGGCCGTTGTTTTCCGCAGCCGCGAGTCCTCGGAAGCACGGCAGTTAGTTGCCATGATCTCCGATCTTGGCGCAGTCACGGTCGGCATGCTGATGACGGAAGAAACCGGCACTTTGTTCTATGGGATTTATCTCTGGGTAATCGTCGGAAACGGCCTGCGCTACGGATCCAAATCCCTGTTCCGCTCCTATATTTTAAGCATAGCCGGTTTCATCTCGGTGATCCTGTTCAATGACTACTGGAAACAACACGAAACGCTGGCGATCTCCCTGCTGCTCACCCTGCTGCTAATCCCGCTTTACATTTTCAAGCTGGTTGAACGTTTGAACCAGGCCATTACTCATGCGGAAGAAGCCAACAAGGCAAAAAGCTATTTTCTGGCCAATATGAGTCACGAAATGCGCACCCCATTAAACGGTGTCATCGGCATCAGCGATTTGATTCTGGAAACCCCGTTGAACACGGAGCAGCGCGATCTGGTTCAAACTCTGCGCAACTCCGGGCGCATCTTGCTCAAACTGATAGAAGACGTATTGGATCTTTCCCGGATTGAAAGCGGCAAACTGGTCGCCGAGGCCGGCAACTTTGACTTGCATGCCCTGGTAAATAGCACCATGGACATGTTTTCACCGCAGGCGGAAAAAAAAGGGCTGCAACTGTACACATATTTCTCTTCGGAAACTTTCTTCATGCTGCACGGTGATGTCCAACACCTTAGGCAGGTTGTCATCAACCTGGTGGGCAATGCCATTAAATTCACCCATGAGGGCTCTGTTGAGTTGCGGGTCAGCACGCTGGAGCAGAACAAAACCTCGGCTCGCCTGCGCTTTGAAGTCTCGGACACCGGGATTGGTATTCCGCAAAAATCGCAAATGGCCATCTTCGAAAGTTTCACCCAGGCCAATGCTTTTATTACCGGAAAATACGGCGGAACCGGCTTGGGTACCACTATTTCCAAACAGTTGGTCGAATTCATGGGCGGACAAATCGGCCTGTACAGCGAGGAAGGCAAGGGAAGCCTGTTCTGGTTCGAGCTGCCGTTCGAAAAACAACCGGAAAGCCATGCCCTGAGTGAAATGCCTGCGCTGAGCCAGACGTTGCACGTCATTTCGGCAGGCATAGCCGACACAGAGCAAACCACACTGGGAAATTTTCTTTCCGAATGGAAAATTCGCTGCAACCACATGGGATCGCTCGAGCTATTATTCCCCCATCTCGACCAAGTCAATTCCGGAGACAGAACACACCTGGCTATCCTGTGCCAGCCCCGGAATTTGGGCAGCAATGCCCGGGATTTCGCCGACTGCATCAGAAAAAATCACACCTATGCCGACCTGTCGCTCATATTGCTCGACCCCGATCTGTCGGAAAATAGCGAGGAGGCATTGCTTAAAATGGGATATGCCTGCCTGTTGAAAACGCCGCTGGAGCGTTCGCAATTGTTCAACGCGCTGCACGGTGTAATTTCCATGCGCGAATCATCCGGCGACATTATTTCCCTGATGGAACGATACCGGAATAGCAGCGATGGAAAACGCAACCTAAATATTTTGGTGGCCGAAGACAATGGCACCAACCGCATGATCATCTCTAAAATACTGGAGCGTGCCGGACACAGTGTTGATCTGGTTGAGAACGGCGAACAAGCCCTGGATGCCCTGGAAAACTGCCGCTACGACCTTGCAATTCTGGATATGCAAATGCCGGTAATGCTGGGGCTGGAAGCTGTTCGCATCCATCGGGCCTCCGACCGGCAAACACCGCGCATGCCAATTATTATTTTGACCGCAAACGCCACCACGGATGCAAGGCGCGAATGCGAGGAAGCAGGCGCGGATGCCTTCCTCACCAAACCCATCGATGCGATCAAATTGCTGGATACCGTGGCGCAGCTCACGGCAATACAGCACGAAGAAGCATCCCCTACCTCTGCTGCAAACGCGCCTCAGAAATCTTCCGCCCACAATATACTTATGCTCAATGAGTCTACCCTGCACCAGCTGAAATTGCTGGGAGAAGGAAGTAATGATTTTGTCGGAACGGTAATTCACGGATTTATATCCGAAGGAGAGAGCCTGGTCGAGGGTATGAAAGCGGCACTGGTGAAGCACGACTATGCAACCTTCAAAGGACTGGCGCACACCATGAAAGGCAGTGCAGGGAATATTGGCGCAGAAGCACTGTTCCATATCTGCCGCGAAATCTCGCGCCACAGTTATGAGGAACTGCAGGACGATGCCGAAACGCTGCTAAACCAGATCCAGACGACCTTCAATACTGTCAAGCTGGGGCTAACCCGTTATATGGAGTCCTCGTAAATAGCTGCGTACGGCACCTCAGGGCTGATTACAAAGCGGGTTCCATTTCCCTTACGTTCGCAACCACTGTCTGATGTTGCTCCGGTTCGCAGTTCTCAAACAGTTTCTGTTGTGAACGCACAAAACGATCCATCACCTTGAGGTCTTTTTCGCCCAGTTGCAAAGCGGCATCCACCCAGATGGAAGCGATATCCATCAGTTCCTGATAGGTTACAGGATTGAAACGATGCCGCGCTTTCTGTACTGCGATGTAACCGTTGGAACGTCTATCCTGTTTCCTGATGTATTCGTACAAGGCTTCTTCGCCCTTTCCGTCTTCAGCCAGCACATCGACCAGCCCCATCTCGAACAATTCTTCCGCGCTATAAACCTTGCCGCTCAGGATTAGTTTTTCAGCCTGAACATGTCCGATCTTGCGGGCAACGAAGCTGTAGGCCCCCATGCCGGGGAACAGGTTAAACAAAATTTCCGGGAAGCCCATCTGACTCCTGCGCTCCGCAATAATGATATCGCTCGTCAGCGCCGCTTCGAAACCGCCGCCCAAAGCATCGCCCTGCACCAATGAAATCGTGACTACCGGCAAATCATAATGCCTGATCCTGGCCTCCATCGCATCGATGCACAACTTCGCATAATTCGCCAATGCATGACGGTCACCTTTCCTGATCAAATCCCTGAATAAGGCCAACTGACCACCCAGGTTAAAGATGCCGGGCGTCAAGGATGCGTACACCATGTAGCGTATGGAATGAAATTCGTCTCCCGACCAAATCTGCCCGCCGCAATATTCGATGGAGCGGTTATAGTTTTGCAACTCGCTCAATAATTCAGGATTGAAACAAGGAACTGCCTTGGGATTCATCAGCACCCAGGAAATGCCGAAATTCGGATCAAACCGGGTACTCACTTGTGAATACTGAATTTCCAGCGGGTTTAACATATTCGGCAAAATTTCAAATTTCCCCATGATGCATCTCCTTAAGTCTGTTCCCTACCCTGAATAAATCCCGTTTTATCGCGCGGGGATTCGCATTGATCACGGTGCATAAATTATCAGCAGAATCAATCAGTCAAATAAAGAATAGCGGGGGAAATACGCGCCATTTATCGACTTGTAGGCGAACTTGCTACACATGCAAAGTTATCGTGTCAGATATAATCGTACATAATCCATTTTCGGCAATACCCATGTCAGCAATTCAGCTATTACCCGACCTGCTTATCAACCAAATCGCCGCCGGCGAGGTGATTGAACGGCCCGCCTCCGCGTTGAAAGAATTACTGGAAAACAGTCTGGATGCAGGGGCAACCGAAATCGCGGTACAACTGGAGGGGGGCGGTATCAAACTGTTGCGTGTGCGCGACAATGGCGGCGGTATTGCACCGGATGAATTGCCCCGTGCATTGATGCGGCATGCCACCAGCAAGATCAATTCGCTCGATGATTTGCAACATGTCTCCAGCATGGGGTTTCGTGGCGAGGCTTTGGCCAGTATTGCTTCGGTTTCCCAAGTGACACTCACCAGCCGTCACACGGAGGCTCCCCACGCCTGGCAAATTCAGGCTGTGGATGGCATCCAAACGGATGCCGCACCGGCCGCGCATGCACACGGCACCAGTGTGGAAATGCGAGAGCTGTATTTCAACACGCCCGCACGCCGAAAATTTCTGAAATCCGAGGGGACGGAATTCGCCTATTGCGAGGAAACCTTCAAACGCATTGCGCTGTCGCGCCCGGATGTCGCACTCAGCCTGCAGCACAATAACCGAGTGGTATGGCAATTACCCGCACAATCCCTGCAACTGAGGATTGCCGCATTGCTGGGCGATGAATTTGCACCCAGTGCAGTGGCAGTGGATCGTCAGGCGGCAAACCTGCGCCTGCATGGCATGGCATCATTGCCTGCTTACTCGCGTGCCACACGCGATGCGCAATTTTTTTTCGTGAACGGTCGCTTCGTGCGCGACAAAGTTCTGGCCCATGCACTGCGCCAGGCCTACCAGGATATTCTGCACCACCAGCGCCATCCGGCCTTTGTCCTTTTCCTGGATATGCCTGCGGAAGCGGTGGATGTAAATGTGCATCCGGCCAAGAGCGAGGTGCGTTTTCGCGAAAGCCAGGCTATCCACCAATTTGTCTTCCATGCATTGCAGGATGCATTGAGCACACCGATATCGGAATCCGATACTGCGGTTCAGGAATCTCCGCAACCGGCAGAGAGAACCCTTGGCGGGAGTTCCGCTTTCCCCTATTTACAACAACAAAGAATACCGTTCGGTGCAGCACAACAGCAGGCCGCTTATCGGCTCTGGGAAGTACAAACGGAAAATGCCTCCCTCTCCCAAACTCCCTTTGTCAAAGGAGAAACTGGTTTCCCTCCCGGGCAGTCTGCACTTGTCAAAGAACAAACCGGCTTCCCCCCTGACAAGGGGGGATTGAGGGGGGGGGAATTATCAATTTCAGAATCCGAGCACGAATCCCCGCTTGGCCACGCGCTGGCTCAACTCTCCGGCATCTATATTCTTGCCCAAAATGAACAGGGATTGATCGTGGTGGACATGCACGCCGCACACGAACGTATCGTGTATGAAAAACTGAAAAAAGCCTTCGACGAGCAGAACATGCCCACCCAGACCCTGCTGATTCCGGTGAGTTTTACAGCCGACTCGCTCGATGTTGCCACCGTCGAGGAAGAGCAGGAAGCATTGACCCGACTCGGCTTTGATATAGCCCCGCTGTCCCCGACAACTCTGGCAATCCGTACATTGCCCGCCATGCTGAAACAAGCCCACGCAGAAGCCGCCGCGCGCGGCGTGCTGCATGAATTGCGCGAATACGGCGCCACGCGCGCGCTCACGGAACGCCGCAACGAACTGCTTGCCACGCTTGCATGCCACTCCGCAGTTCGCGCCAACCGGCAACTGACCCTGCCCGAAATGAACGGCATTTTGCGCGAAATGGAGCGTACCGAGCGTGCCGGGCAATGCAACCATGGCCGCCCCACATGGTTTCAAATTTCAGTGGCAGAACTTGACGCGATGTTCATGCGCGGCAAGTAAATAATGAACTTGCATGAATAGCAAACCGCAAGCCATTTTTCTGATGGGTCCCACTGCCAGCGGCAAAACCGGCGTCGCGGTAGAACTGGCCCGGCACTTGCCGGTTGAACTCATCAGTGTGGATTCCGCACTGGTATATCGTGGCATGAATATCGGCACAGCCAAACCGGATGCCGCTACCCTCGCCCGTGCACCCCACCACCTGATCGACATTATTGATCCTACCGAAGCCTATTCGGCCGCAGCCTTCCGCAGGGATGCGCTCAAACTGATGCATGACATCACACAACGGGGCAGAATTCCGTTGCTTGTCGGCGGCACCATGCTGTACTTCAAAGCCCTGCGGGATGGCCTCAGCGACCTGCCCCAATCCGACCCCGCAATACGTGCCGAAATTGATGCCGAAATCGCAGAACACGGCATCCGGCACCTGCACCGGCAACTCGCTCTGGTAGATTCGGAAACAGCCGCCCGCCTGCATCCGTCCGATACCCAACGCATCCAGCGCGCAATGGAAATTTTCCGTCTCAGCGGCAGCCCCATGTCAAAACTGCTGGGTAACGCGGAGTCCACCGGGCTTCCCTACCAGGTGATCCCCCTCGCCCTGATTCCATCCGACCGCGCGCAACTCCACGCGCGCATAGCCACCCGATTCAGAACCATGCTGGAAAATGGCCTTGTGGAAGAACTCCGCATCCTTCGTGAAAAATATCCGCTGCAGCCGGATATGACCTCCATGCGCTGTGTCGGCTATCGTCAGGCATGGCAATTTATGGAGGGTGAAATCAACGAATCGCAATTGCTGGAAACAGGACTCGCCGCCACGCGGCAATTGGCCAAGCGCCAGCTCACCTGGCTGCGTTCAACGCCGGATATTATCGAACTTGATTGTCTGGCATCCGGTCTGGATTTACAGGTGTTCCGTGCCCTGCAACAAGCCATAATTGGCTGATCGAATGGTTATCATCAAATGCTGATTTACTCCAAACCGGATTACTATATGGGAAGGCGGCATTTATCGATACAGAGAAATTGTGGCTATTGAGATATCGTCATGGGCATCGCGTTCACCAAGGTGGGTCAATACCGCATTTTTAAGCGATAAATGTGGATTGTTACCTCCAAGCAGAGTATCGATAATACCCACTTCGCCAAAACTCACGTCATGAACGTCTTGTGCATCTATCAGTCCGTCAGAATAAACTGTAAGCCAACAGTTATTTTCCCAACGAAACAGCTCGGTAGCCGAGTCGAACGCATCATCCTTCAAAATACCAAGGGCAAGATGACTGGATGCTAATTTCCGGATAATTTCTCCAGTCCGGTTAAAGAGTAATGCCGGCGGATTCCCTCCATTCCAAATCTCAACCAACCTATTGGCATAATCAATGCTTAACATAGTCACTGCAACAAAATTCCCTTGCTGTATCAAGCCATTTGTTTTTGCATTCATTTCCCGAACAATTGCCGATACGGTAAATCCTTCCTGAGCCATAGCCGCAAACACTTGTTCGATTGGTATAAGCGGCAGGGCGGCAGGAAGTCCATGTCCCATTGCATCGGCGAGCAGGATGTAACTGCGCTCATTTTTGTAATTCTGGGTTATGAGCAAATCTCCGCTGATTTTCGTGGCAGCTTTTATCCATATCTCGATATCCTTGACCTCTGCAGATGATTTTTTAATCATATGCTCCATCAAATTACGTGCGATATCCATTTCATACTCAGAATCCTGCCGGTAAGATTCGAGCTCAGTGTTTGTTGCCTGCAACCTTGCTTCAGCCATTTTGGTCTCGGTAATATCCGTTCGAATGGAAATAAATCTTTGGAGCAAACCATTTTCATCAAGGATAGAAAATATCGATGCCCGCACCCAATAGAGCTCTCCATTTTTACGTCGGTTGCACACCTCGCCTTGCCATGTTTTTCCACTCAACAAAGTGTCCCACATCTGCTTATAGAACGTGGAAGGATGAACGCCGGACTTTATTATTCGATGGTTCTTTCCCAGTAGCTCCGGCATAGTGAAGCCGGAAATGTCGACGAATTTTTGATTGGCGTAAATGATATTCCCGGCGGCATCGGTTATGCTAACGATGGCATGTTCATCCAAAGCTGCGCCAAGAGTTACTGGATTAATATATTTATACACAACTCCCCCAACTTATTTTTAACCTTAATTTATAAATCCAACCAGCTGCTTCTGGCACGTTGCTGCGGTTACCCACCCGCTGCTTTCCGGCAGCCCAATTTTTCCTGCAGTCAAATTGTAGCCTAAAAAATATTTTTGGCGGTTTTGCTCCATCGCCAACACCTGTTCCAACTGTAACTATAGAATTGCCTGTTCGCCCCCATTAATCCGGATCGCTTCAAGATCGTGCTCGGCGGCATGGGGAGGCGATATTCAAGCCCGCGGGATTAGCTTCATGCTAAGCCGTGCGCAATTCAAGAATAAGCTTATTGATTAATGACTCGCCTGCATTCTGCCCCCTGCCAAGATTTCCAACTTGGCAGGGGGGGAACAAATTTAATGCAAGGCCTGCTTGAATTCGTCATGGAAATGGCGAAATGCGCTGTCGAGCAACAGCACCGCACCGTTGACGAGATGGCAGCGTCCGCTGCCGGGTAACATGGTGCAAAGGTTTTTCAGCGTGGTGAGATCGGCTGCGGTTCCCTGTCCTGTGTCGATGCGATCCAGCAAACGGCTCATGGTTGCTGTGCCGGTCTTGCACGGGGGACATTGACCACAGGATGAGTGGGCAAAGAAACGCATGTATTCGGCCACGCGCTTGACGATGCCGGTGCCTTCGGAAACAACGATCATCGCACCGGTTCCCAAGCTGCTGCCGCGTGCGCGCACGGATTCAAAATCCAGCGCCACATCGAGGTCGACCGGCGTCAGTAGATTACTTGACGGGCCGCCGGTAAACACGGCTTTGAGCGGCTTGCCGGACAGAAGTCCCCCTCCATACACATAAATAAGATCGCGTAATGTCGTACCCATGGGCAATTCAAATACCCCCGGATGCAGCACATCCCCGCTTAAGGAATACAGCTTGGTTCCCGATCCGGAACCTTTGCCGAGCGACTTGAACCACGCACCGCCTTTCCTGACGATGTGGGAAACATACGATAAGGTTTCGACATTATTGATGACCGTCGGGTTACCATGTACTCCGGCTTGTGCCGGATACGGCGGCTTGCCACGCGGGAATGGGAATCCTCCTTCTATCCAGGACATTGCAGCTGTTTCTTCACCCCCTATATAATGTCCAGAACCGGGGCACAGCAGCATCTCCAGGGGTTTCCCCAAAGCCTCCGAGGCGGTCGCCAACAGCTCGGAACCTTGCCATTGATCCAACGCGGCCCTCATCGCTGCAAGAGGGCGCTTGATATCCGGGTTGATGTAGAAAACGATGCGATTGGCCCCTATCGCCAATGCTGAAACGACTGCACCTTCTATCACTTGATGCGGGGTTTCTTCGAGCAACAGACGGTCCTTGAAGGTACCGGGCTCATCCTCGTTGCCATTGACCACCAGATATTTGTCGGGCTTGGGCAATTCATTTTGGGCCAGCTCCCACTTGCGCCAGACAGGAAAGCCGCTCCCTCCCAAACCTCGCAAATCAGCAAGCTTGACTTGCTCACGCACGGCTGCCGGGTCTTTAGCGGCAAGCATCAAGGCTTCCCCCCCGCCGGCTGCATGCCAACGCGCCATATCCGCACCCACGCGCTGATCCGGATGCAGCAATACGAGCGTTGTCTCTCGCGGAGGCAATTTGAGCTTCAACGTTTCCATGTGCCTCCCGCTGCATAATCCGGCAATACCTGTGGTGCGCGATTGTTCATGGGCATACCGGCAATAGTCAGGGCACGCCGCAGACGGTTTACATGCTCCAGCGTCACTTTCTTGGGGCCTCTATCCCGATTAAAAGTGGCAGCTGCCCCGGCCCGGCGACCAAAGCTGATAATATCCAGCAAGGCGTTACCCATCAGGCGGTTACGCCCATGGATTCCCCCGGCCACTTCGCCGACCGCATACAGGCCGGGAACCGTTGTGGCACCGTTGGTATCAATTACCACCCCTCCATTCTGGTAATGCAGGGTCGGATAGGTTAACAGCGGCTGAACGCGGGGATCGACCCCCGCAATTCTTGTGCGTGACATCAGGTTGGGGAATTGCTTTTCCAGTAGCCCGGGCTGGGCACGTTCCAGACGCGGCGTATCGAGCCATACGCCGACATGCTGATCGTCGACACGGATGCCGCGACCTTCATTGCACTCGCGCAGAATGGCGGAACAAACCACGTCTCTCGGCTGCAACTCATCGATAAAACGCTGGCCGAGTCCATTCACCAGCAGAGTGCCGGCTGCCCGTACCCCTTCGGTAACCAGCTTGCCCGCCAAATGGGAAGGATGCAGCAATCCCGTGGGGTGATACTGGAACGAATCCAGTTCGCACAACTTTGCGCCGATACGGTACGCCAGCACCAGTCCGTCGCCGGTCGCCCCCAGATGGTTAGATGTCGGAAAACCGTTCAAATGCAACCTGCCCAGACCTCCGGTGGCAAGAATGACCGAACGCGTGCGAACAATGCGCAGGCGGTCATTCAGCAGCGAGGTGAGCACCGCGCCCACACATTTTTGCCCGGTTTCATTCGACAACAACTCAACAGCAGGGCTTTGTTCCAGGACTTCAATACTGCGGTGCTGGATCACTGCTTCGCGCAGCACACGCATCATTTCCAGACCGGTATAATCGCGGCAATGCACCAAACGCGGGGTACTCATGCCGCCTGCACGCCGGGTATGCAGGTCACCGCCTGTGGTTTGTTCAAATTGCATGCCTTGCTGGATCAGCCAGCGCAGCACGTTCGGGCCATCTTCTGCCATGGCTGATACCAGTTCCGGATCCCCGGCGTGGTGTCCGCCGCGCAGGGTATCCTGAATATGCCGCTGTACGGAATCTTCCGGTTCTATCGCCGCCTGAATGCCGCCTTCGGCCATGACCGTATTGCTGTCACCGAGACGCAGCTTGGTCGCCAGCAACACGCGCGCGCCGCGCTCGGCAGCCATTAATGCAGCTGCACATCCCGCCCCGCCCCCGCCTATGACCAGTACATCGGCATCGGTCACAGGCGTCCCGGCCAGATCGGCCTCGTCTATATAGGCTTCGGCTTGCAGTAGTTCCGCCAGTTTGCGCTGGCAACTGTCGCCCGCATTGGCTCCCACGGTCAGTTTGACCACGCTGTCGCGCAGATGATCGGGGTGAAAAGTATTGATCAGCGCCTCGACATCAACCGGTTCCGGAAGCGGTTCCAGAACCGAGTCGGAACGGTAGCGTGCCAATGCCTCGGCAAAAGGGATACCGTTACTCATCTTTGTCTTCCTGGTAAATACCCGGCTTATCCTGCTTTTCCTGGCGCAGTTCTTCCAGACGGTGGATCAGATTAGGCGGACGCAAATGAAAATGCGCGGTGACACGGCGACTAAATAATCCCACGTGCGCCGGTGCAATCAGTTCCGGGCAAGCACCATCGCATAATTCGCACATCACGCATTCAAAAAATGTCTCGCCCGCGTCACGAAATCGACCGGCGGAAGCCTGCGCTACCCCTTCCTCAACGGAAATTCCTTTGGGACAGGACACATTGCAACCGTTGCAATGGCGGCAACGCGCCGCTTCAGGGAAAATATCCTGAAAACGCGCGTGAATATCCCAGCCGTCTTTAAAATCGGTCAATTCGTAGTGATGCCTGGGAGCCGATGCCGGGGGCAGGAAAATGACCTCAATGCCATCTTCTACAAAAGTCTGACAGGCAAGCCCGACCGATACGACCTTGCCCCGTCGCATGATAATGCGGCACGAACCGCACACGCCTTCCATGCAGCCGATTCCTGTCACCTTGGGAACTCCACCGTGCCAGGCAGCCTCAACCACGGTTACGCCGGCATGGACATTAACCGCGACCCCGTTGATAGTCAGTGCAACAGTCTGATTCATACCGGCCGCGCTGGCCGGGACATGGTTGCCGGTCATGGACGCGCCAGATCAATGACCTTGCGCAGATCATATTCCTTGTGCCCGCCAACTTTCGTTACCAGCTCGGCCATGCGCTCATCCAGAGTGGGGCGTTCAACCCTGTAAAACAGTCCGGTCGGAATGCGCCCTTCCGCCTTGGCATTTTGAACCACCTGCATGGCAACATTCACATCGGTCACGTCATGGCCGACATCCAGCTTTTCGCAATCAGCTTTGAAAACTTTGGCGGTGTTAATTTCGTTGTAAGTCGGGCAGTGCGAAAGCAGATTGATAAACGAGAAGCCTTTATGCTCCATGCCTTCCTTGATCAGTTGCGAGGCCAGCTTGACGTTGCCGGCAAAAGCCTGCCCGACAAAAGTTGCCCCATAGGTCAGCATGTACATGATCGGATCCAGCGGTTCTTCCACCGCACCGAACGGGGTAACGGAACCCTTCATGACGCGGTGGGAAGTGGGCGATGTCTGTCCCTTGGTCAAACCGTACACGTGGTTATCCATCAGGATGTAAGTCATGTTGACGTTCTTGCGCGCCATGTGCGGCATGTGTCCGCCGCCGATGGAGAAGCCGTCGCCATCGCCGCCGGTGACCACTACCGCGAGGTCGGGGCGAGCCAGTTGTGCGCCCGTTGCAACGGGGCCCGCGCGACCATGCAGCGTATGCATTTTGTAGGATTTTACAAAATACGGCAGGCGAGAAGAGCAGCCAATGCCGGAAATACTCATCAGATTTTCCGGCTTGATGCCTATTTCGGCCAATGTACGCAGAAACGAAGTCAGTACGCCGCTGTGACCGCAACCCGGACACCAGAAAGACGACAGGTCTTCGCGATAGTCCTTGGATTCGAGCTGGACTTCATGGAAGCGATCTTGAACTTTTACAGGTGCATTCATGCCAGCATCTCCTTTACGCGTTTAACAATCATTTCCGGCGTGAAGGGCAACCCGCCGCAAATGGTGTAGGACTCGGGGCGCAGGGTGGTCTCCGCGCGCACGAAATGAGCCAATTGACCCAGATAATTGACTTCGGGCAGCAGAATGCGCTTGCAGCCCTTGCCGAAATCCTCGAACTGTTCGACCGGCAACGGATGCAATAGTTTCGGATAGAAGCCCTTGACCTTGTATCCTTCTGCGCGCAGTCGCTGGATTGCTTCGCGCACTACGCCAATAGTGCCTCCCCAAGTAATGATGCCGATGTCCGCATCGCCCTCGCCGTCCACCTCGGTCAGCGGCACATCATTGACCACCGCCTTGAGTTTGTTGAAGCGCTTGGCTTGCATGATCTCGTGATTCTCTCCGGCATAACTGGGCGTTCCCTTCGGGCTGTGCTCGAGACCCGTGGCAATGTGCATCCCCCCCGGCGTGCCCGGATCGACCATCGGCGAGATGCCGCTATCTGTCAGCTTGTAGCGGTTGTATTCGCCGTTTCCGTCCCAACGTTCACGGTTCACAATGGTGAAACTGGCCGGATCGGGATAGGGAATGCTCTGGGTCGAAAATGCCAGCGAACCGTCCGACATCAGAATAACCGGGCACTGATATTTCTCGGCGAGGTTGAATGCTGTCACGGTGAGGGCAACGCAATCCTGCACGTTTTCCACGGACAGTACGATGCGCCCGCAGTCGCCATGCCCGCCATGAACCGCAATAAACAGATCGGACTGTTCGTGCTTGGTTGGCAAACCGGTGGAAGGACCACCGCGTTGCACGTCCACTATCACGCAAGGGGTTTCACTCATGAATGCCATCCCTATCATCTCGCCCATCAGCGCGAGACCGGGGCCGGAAGTGGATGTCATAGCCTTCTTGCCTGCATAGGACGCGCCCAAAACTTGGGAGATGGAAGCAATTTCGTCTTCGGCCTGAATCAGCGTGCCGCCGCGCTTGGGCAGGTGCTTGGCCACATAGATAGCGACTTCGGTTGCCGGGGTAATCGGGTAGGCGGAAAAGAATTCCACGCCGGCGATCAGCGCGCCCAGGCCGATGGCATTGTTGCCCGACATCACGACCACATCACGGTTGGGATCTGCTTTGGGAGTGCCGATAGCCCACGGATCGGTTTTGTTCAGGGCACGGGCCAACTCCTGGCCGCGCTCGAACGCGGTCAGGTTGCCCTGCACTACAGCATCTCCCTTGCGTGCAAACTTGCTGGTGAGCACTTCGCGCAGCGAAGCCTCCGGAATGTTGAACAGCACCGACAAGGCCCCCATCGCCACCATGTTCTTGGCGCGCACATTATTCAGTTCCTTGGCGGTCTGAGTCATCGGGATGGGATAGGCATGCACGCCTTCGGGGATGTCCGGCGTGAAATCGCCGGGGCAGTCATACACCAGAGCATGACCGGGTTTCAGCCGCGCTTTGTTATTTTCGTAGGCTTCACCGTTGAACACACACAGCACATCGAAGATATCGCCCTGATTGTAAACCGGCTCAGTGCTGGCGCGCAGTTGATACATCGCATAGCCACCCTTGATTTCAGCGGGGAATGTCTTGAATGTATAAACATCTAGACCGGCGCGAGCGCAGGCCTGAGTAATAAAATCGCCGACGGAAATTACACCTTCGCCGCCTTCGCCGCCAACACGGATGATCAGATCATTTTTTTTCAAGTCTCTTCCCTCTAATGATGATAAAGCTATTTATACGAAATCATGGTCATCAAGATATGACCCTTCTACAGGCTCTACAAATCCCGCGCACTTCCAGATTGAACCGGAGTGGCAAAAATATAACCGGTAATTTCGTCTCTCGAAAGTCTAATCCTGGCATGCCCCTAAGCAAAATAGTCCATATGCTTTCAAAAGGTTACGCCTCGCCTGGCAAATTATCCACAAAACAAGGCAAGTGAAAAAATTTAATAATTATTATTAATAGACGGGCACCCCCGAATATTAATTGATAAGCACCAAAAGCTCAATGGGGCGCTGTCTATATCATTGTTCGCAACCGGGGAATTCAGCATGGATCCGATCTTGATGTTTTACGATCCCTTTGTTCTTTAATTTTTATAAATAGGATTATTTTGCGTACGAAGGAGATTATAGAGCAGTTTCCAATATTGACAAGAGGGGCATTAGGCGACAAATTTCCTCGGCTAATGAATAAACAAATGCGCAAATTTGAATGAATTGCCAGTCATCCATTATCTCGCTTCAGCGTTCATTGGATACGCCCTGATACGAACAAAAATAAATTATTGAGGTTTCCATAACATGACGACAACATTATTAACCTGCCTCTTCGTCATTAATTATGGAAAGATCAATAATTATAAAATGCTGGCAATGGTATAGGACAAACACTGATAGGACATTTATTGAAATGCCGAGGGCAAATGCGGCAATTCGCCGATACCCCCAAGGGTCCCCCATCATCATAATAGTTTGGCAGAATAGTTAACATTGTTGCTTGTGTTCAACGTGCCCGGGAGAAAATTATGGCTACTCAATTGGATATTTCAACACTGAATCCACAGGATGCTCTCGATATGGCGGTGCTGATTGAGAAGGAAGCGGAAGAGCAATACCTCATGTTTGCATACCAGCTCGGACACCGCTATCCCGGCGATGCGGCAGACTTCTTTACCATGATGGCACGGAACGAGCAGTTGCACGGAATTGAAATTGCCGAGCGAAGGCGTTTGCTTTTTGGCGATACGCCTTCACGCATCAAGGCAAACATGCTTGAGAATAATATCGAAGCCCCGGATACCGGAGAAACAAGACGATTCATGTCTCCGAGACACGCTTTGGAAGTCGCAATGGCATCTGAAATGAAAGCTTACGAGTTCTATGATCAAGTTCTGCAAGGCACCCAGGATCCTGCCGTGCGAGAACTGATCAAAGAACTCAGGGACGAAGAAGCCGAGCATCTGAGATTAGTGAATGTGCAGAAGGCCAAGTATTCCGCGTCTTTGGAACCGGACTTTGAGACGGAATTCGAGGAGCTGTCCTCACTGTAAAGCACACCCGCAAATCCGACAAAAACTAAAGCCGAGCTCACTTCGGCAAACCGGTGCGCCTCGCCTTCAATTGCCTGTTACGCTGCCTGACCAGTTCCTCGAACTGACCAACCGGGACCGGCTTACCGAACAAATATCCCTGAAGATAATCGCAGCGATGCACTGAACTCATAATGTAAATCTGCGCCTCGGACTCAATTCCTTCGGCCACCACCTTGAGCTTCAGACTATGAGCCAAGCTGATGGTGGCGGCACAGATAACCACGGACTCATCATTTGATTCAAGATCCATAACAAAGGAACGGTCGATTTTTAGCTGATCCAGCGGCAAACGGCTCAAGTAGGCGAGCGAAGAGTACCCGGTGCCAAAATCGTCGAGGGAAAAGCCTACCCCGCGCGCTTTCAATGTCCTCATCTTGTCAATGATGACATCCAGATTTTTTACCAGCATGCTCTCGGTAAGTTCCAGCTTGAGCAGATGGGGATTCGCTCCGGTATGCTCAAGGACTTTCAATACTTGAGACACAAAATTATCCTGCTGAAACTGCAGTGCGCTAACATTTACCGCAACAATGAGATGCGACATTTCCGGCCGGGCAGACCAATTGACCAATTGGGCGCAGGCCGTCTCCAGCACCCACTGCCCGATGGGAAGAATCAATCCGGTTTCTTCGGCCAGAGGAATAAATTCAGCCGGAGAAAGCAGCCCGCGTTTCGGATGCAACCAGCGTATCAGCGCTTCGGCGCCTATGGGACTGCGCCTGTCATCCACTTGTATCTGGTAATACAGATGCAGTTGCCGCAGCTCGATAGCATCATGCAAATCATTGTCCAGCACGCCATGCATCGATACGTTTTGTTGCATGGCCGGATCAAAAAAACGGATGCCGTTACGCCCTGAATTTTTCACCTGATACATCGCCATATCGGCATGTTCGATAATCAGGTCCAAGGGCTCTTCGTGGCCGTAAAACAAGCTGATGCCTATACTCGGCGAACTGTGATGCTGATATTCCTTCAGCTGGTAGGGGCGGCCCAATACTTCACGAATTTTTTCTGCCACCAGGGATACCTTGCCGCTCGCTTCATCCCGGTTGTTGCTGATCGCTTCGATCAACACGACAAATTCATCCCCGCCGAATCTTCCCACCGTATCCATTTCGCGAATACAGGACTTGATCCGCCCCCCCACTTCCACAAGCAACAAGTCCCCATAGTCGTGCCCGTGCATGTCGTTTATTACCTTGAAACGGTCGAGGTCTATAAAAAGTATGGCGCCGTATTCATTGCGGCGGTCGGAAGCAGCCAGAGCCGCACGAAACCGGTCCATAAACAGCCGTCGATTGGGCAGCCGCGTCAGCGGATCATAAAATGCCAGATTGCGAATCTCTTCTTCAGCCTGTTTGCGCGCGGTAATATCGCTGAAAATAGCCACATAATGGGTCGCCTCCCGTTGTTCGTTTTTAACAACAGTAATCGTCAGCCACTTGGGATAGATCTGCCCGTTCTTACGCTTGTCCCATATTTCCCCGGACCACGATCCGGCGTGCAGCAACTGTTGCCACATTTCGATATAAAATGTCCTGTCCTGGCGTCCCGAACTCATGATGCGCGGGTTTTGTCCGATCACCTCTTCCCGGCTGAAACCGGTAATATCGGTGAATGCCTGATTGACACGAATAATATTGGCCTGCATGTCGGTAATCATGATGGCATCATGCGTCTCGAAGGCAACGGCGGCTATGCGCAATGCCGCTTCAGCCTGCTTGCGCTCGGTAATATCCACTGCGGTCGGAAGCAGCCCGATTATTCGACCAGACTCGTCGAGCACCGGGGAAATCATGAAATCGATCGGCACAAGTTCAGCTCCCATTTGTACGGCCACGTCATAGCGCCGCGTGACCCCCCTCCCCGCCTCCTCAATTGCATTTATTAATTGTGACTGAACGTTTTTGTCATAATTCCACCAGGGGGCATCATAAAAATGCCGGCCAATCACCGCTTCCCTGGATAGCCCGGCACGATCAAGGGGTGCCCGGTTTATTTCCAGAATCACCCCCCGGGTATCCAGCAATGCCACATAGGTGAAAAGATTATCCAGAATGCGCCTGGTGTACCGCGAGCTTCCGTCCAGAACTTCATGAGCCTCAATGGATTTTTTCAACTCAAGCTCAAATTTTTCCCGGAAACAATGCAAAGCCTCAATTGATACGGACACGACTATTCCATCAATCAGAAAAACCAGATTTGACCAAAAACTGAGCTTCAAGACTTCGATTGAAATCGAGAAATAGGGGGGGGTAAAAATATAGGTGGCCAAGGCCAAACCGATGGCCGTTGCCAGGAATCCGGCCCGGTATCCGCCAATAATGGCGGCGAGCGTTACAGCGGGGAAAAAAGTCACATATTGCAAACCGCCCGAGACAGGCGCTATCACTAACCGCACCCACAAGGCCAGCCCCATGATTACAACAGCGAAAAGAATATGCTGAATCCCCCCCCGGGAACGGGGGAGAATCAACAGAGCGCGGTCTGTAATTTTTTGCAAAGCTTCTTGAATTCGCTGCACAATCTTCCCCGCATGCCGAACATAACCCGACCGACCTGATAGCCCGCATTGACGACAGCTAACCCATTGCCAGCGCTTGAGTATATCTTCTTGTTCATAATAATGTAACCTCAACATCCCCTTATTCCAGTGGATAAAACTAACTGAAGAACGCGAATTAAAAGTTGCAAGACAGTATAATCAGCGGTTTTTGGTTACCTCTCCATGTGGTTTAAAAATATCTTCATTTATCGTCTGCAGGCCAACTCTGGAATTTCTGCCGCAACGTTACAGGAAAAGCTGCCCCTCAAACTGCTGCAACCTTGCAGCGGGCTGGACAAGCAAAACCGGGGATGGGTTTCCTGCCGTGGCGATGACCGGCTTATTCATGTATCAAACCAGCAAATTCTGTTTGCGCTGGGGGTCGAGCAAAAATTATTGCCCGCCTCGATTATCAACCGCTTTGTCAAAGAACGCGTTACCGACATTGAGTTGCAACAAGGCTACAAAGTCGGTCGCAAGGAACTGAAGTCCCTCAAAGAAGCCGTGACCGAATCGTTGCTTCCCCGGGCCTTTTCCATTCAACGGTCGACTTATGCATGGCTGGATCCGGTCAATGGCCGCTTGATCATCGAAGCCGCCTCGGCAGCCAGAGCGGATGATCTGCTGGAACAACTCGGCAAGACTTTCGACTCGGCGCCGGTTAAACCGCTGCACACCAATCTTTCCCCGGTGGCAGCCATGACAGACTGGCTGGCGGGAGAGAATGCACCGCCCGGGTTCACCATAGATCGCGAACTGGAACTGCGCGCAACAGGTGAAAACAAGGCCACAGTTCGATATGCGAACCATGTTTTGGAGGGAAAAGAAATTCATTCCCATATCGCGGCAGGCAAGCGCGCCACCCGGCTCGGCATGACCTGGAACGACCGGATTTCATTTGTGCTGACCGAACAACTGCAAATCAAGCGACTTGAATTTCTGGATATCATCAAGGAAGAGTCCACCACGCTGGCCGAAAGCGATGACGAGATGTTTGAACTCGATTTTACGTTGATGACCGGTGAACTCGCCAAAATGTTGACCGACCTGACTGCAGCACTCGGCGGCGAAAACCTGAATACCCATTGAATAGGCCTATAGTTTGGTTAAGAGCGCACAAGCATGAAAACCCCCAAGAGAATTGAGCCTCTGGTTCAGGATGGTCTTGTCGATGAGGTCATCCGCCAACTGATGAGCGGCAAAGAAGCCACGGTCTACGTGGTGCGTTGCGGGGAAGAAATACGCTGCGCGAAAGTGTACAAAGAGGCCAACAAACGCAGTTTTCGCCAGAGTGTGGATTACACCGAAGGACGCAAGGTTAAAAACAGCCGGCGTGCCCGCGCCATGGAAAAGGGTACCAACTATGGGCGCAAAGCGCAGGAAGAAGCCTGGCAAAATGCCGAAGTGGATGCCTTGTACCGGCTTGCCGCCGCAGGGGTGAGAGTACCCAGGCCGCATCACTTCCATGAGGGCGTTCTGCTCATGGAACTGCTAACCGATAACGAAGGCAATGCCGCCCCCCGTCTCAATGATCTGGTGCTCACGGCGGAAACATCGCGCGAGTATCACCGTATTCTTGTCAGACAGGTGGTACGCATGCTTTGTGCGGGCCTCATCCACGGCGACCTGTCCGAATACAATGTACTGGTCGACAGCAGCGGCCCCGTGATCATAGACCTGCCCCAGGCCATCGACGCCGCCGCCAACAACCATGCCTGCAAAATGCTCCTCCGTGACGTGGATAATCTGGCAACCTATTTTGGCCAATTTGCACCCGAACTGTTGGCCACCAATTATGGCATGGAGATTTGGTCGCTATACCAGAGCAGCCAGTTGCATCCGGAAAGTCCTCTGACCGGGCATTATGTCCATGTGCACAAGCCGGTCGATTTGAACAGTGTCATGCGCGAAATCAACGACACCCTCAAGGAAGAAGCGGCACGACAACTTGCCCGTCAATTACGTTTGAGCCGGGAATAATGCCGGCTTATTGATCTTTCCATAATTAATGACACTAACATTTACAGCACCCGTCATTCCGGCGAAGGCCGGAATCCAGCATTTCAAACAACCCCGCGTAGCGGACAAAGGCGTGTTTGTGTGTTGTCCCACTACGTGGGATTTTTCTAATTATCTGGATTCCGGCCTTCGCCGGAATGACGCAGAGGCAGGTTTATAACGTTGTCGCCATTTATGGAAACCTCAATAAGCCCAATAGGATCGAAAGTTATTCCAGCGATTTTTCCGCTGTAAATTATGCCCCCTCTATTCATTTTAATTCCATGCTGCCATCCATAGAACAACGCCTTTCGCTTGAACTCGTCGCCAAACCTGCCCAAATTTCCGCCGCCGTTTGTTTGCTGGATGAAGGCGCAACCGTGCCCTTCATCGCACGATACCGCAAAGAAGTAACCGGTGGGCTGGACGATATCCAGTTACGCATGCTCGAAGAGCGTTTGCGTTATTTGCGCGAACTCGAAGAACGGCGCGGCACGATCATCGCTTCGATTCAAGAGCAAAATAAAATGACGCCGGAACTGCTGGATGCCATCACGCATGCCGAAGACAAAACCCTGCTGGAAGATTTGTACCTGCCCTACAAACCCAAGCGCCGCACCAAGGCACAAATTGCCCTGGAAGCAGGATTGCTGCCTCTGGCTGACGCGCTCCTGAATGACCCGATGTTAAATCCGGAAGAAGAGGCAGCGAAATATCTGCGCCCGCCTTTTTCCACCGAAAGTGGTGACAACCCCGGTATTGCAGACAGCAAAGCCGCTCTGGATAGCGCGCGCCAGATACTCATGGAGCGCTTTGCCGAGGATGCAACACTCCTGCAAACGCTGCGCGACTATCTGCAAACACATGGCGTGGTCGAATCCAAAGTAATGGAAGGCAAGGAAGAGGCAGCGGCGAAATATGCCGACTATTTCGACTACAGCGAAACCCTGAACACCATTCCCTCCCACCGCGCATTGGCCCTGTTCCGAGGCCGCCGCGAAGAAATGCTGGGCATTACGCTACGTTTGGATTGCGAAGCGGAGAAGCCCAAATGGGATGCACCACTCAACCCGTGCGAAAGCAGCATTGCCGGCCGTTTTGGCATCCGCAACCAGAATCGACCGGCCGACAAATGGCTGGCCGACACCGTGCGCTGGACCTGGCGTGTTAAAAGTTTTCTGCATCTGGAAACCGAACTCATGGGGGCGTTGCGCGAGCGTGCCGAAACCGAGGCCATCAGAGTATTTGCGCGCAATCTGAAAGACCTGCTCCTTGCGGCACCGGCAGGCCCCCGCGCCACAATGGGACTTGATCCCGGTATCCGCACCGGCGTCAAGGTTGCCGTAGTCGATGCGACCGGAAAAGTGCTGGATACCGCCGTAATTTACCCGCATCAACCCAGGAACGATTGGGACGGATCGCTACATGAACTGGGCAAGCTTGCGGAGAAACACAAGGTTGCGCTGATCTCCATCGGAAACGGCACGGCCTCGCGTGAGACCGAAAAGCTGGCGCAAGATTTGATCAAGCAACGCCCCGATTTGCATTTGCTTACAGCGGTAGTATCCGAAGCGGGGGCATCCGTCTATTCCGCCTCCGAATTTGCCTCGCGCGAATTGCCGGATATGGATGTGGCGCTGCGCGGCGCGGTATCGATCGCGCGCCGCTTGCAGGACCCTCTGGCGGAACTGGTCAAAATCGATCCAAAATCCATAGGCGTGGGCCAGTACCAGCACGATGTCGGCCAGTTTCAGTTGGCGCGCGCGCTTGATGCGGTCGTCGAAGACTGCGTCAATGCGGTTGGCGTGGATGTAAACACCGCTTCGGCCCCACTGCTGGCACGCGTTTCCGGGCTCAGCAGTGCGGTGGCTCAAGGCATTGTGGCCTATCGGGATATGAAAGGCATGTTCACCACGCGTGACGAGCTGCGCAAAGTACCCCGCCTGGGAGAAAAAACCTTTGAGCAGGCTGCCGGATTTTTGCGCATCATGGGGGGAGAAAATCCGTTGGATTCTTCCGCTGTGCATCCCGAGTCCTATCCCCTGGTGACTAAAATCCTTCTCGACCTGAAGAAAAACATCAGGGAAATTATCGGAGATAACCCGTTACTGAAAGGACTCAATCCGGCAAAATATGCGGATGAGAAATTCGGCGTGCCTACCATTGCCGACATTCTGCTCGAACTGGAGAAACCGGGCCGCGATCCGCGCCCGGTATTTACCACGGCCACTTTCAAGGAAGGAGTGGAAGAACTCAAAGATCTCAAGCCGGATATGATACTTGAGGGGGTGGTAACCAATGTCGCGGCGTTTGGGGCATTCGTAGACATCGGCGTCCATCAGGACGGACTGGTACATATCTCAGCCATGTCCAACACTTTCGTCAAAGACCCGCACACCCTAGTCAAGGCCGGGCAAGTGGTCAAAGTCAAAGTGCTGGAAGTCGATGAAAAACGCAAACGCATCGCCCTGACCATGCGTCTCGGTGACAGTGCCCCGCAGAGTGGACAAACGGAAATCCGCAAAGATCGGGCCGTGGACGCAAAACGTCTGGCGCAACATAAACAATCAGCACCGCAGCCTGTGGCCAATAGTGCAATGGCCAGCGCATTTGCAAAACTGAAGGGGTGATAGGCCAAAAATAGATTAAATTGGTCGCTATGTCATATCAGAAAATCACATCCCGGTTCAGTATCATCGCGGGATCGGCTTTGCGCTTCATCGCCAGATGCCGGTCTACCACCTCGTCGCCGAATACCCGGCGGATATAGCCTTTCATCATGCCGCCGAAACGGTAGTAGCTGCCTCCCACATCGACGCCGATATCGTAAATCGCGTTCTTGAACGATTGAAAATGATCGCGGCTGTATACCTGCCCATCTATCATCGGCTCGAACTCACAACCGTAAGCCCGGCCCTCCGCATCCGGCGGAATACAGGACATTTCATAATGCGGTTTGTGCTCGGGACGCAGCTTGATCCCCACCAGATACAGGGTGTAGTGTGGAAAGTATTTACGGCAAACCTGGTTGCCGCGCTCCACCGCTTCGACAAACTTATCCGCCGAAGTCGCGAGGTCGGGAATCACCATTTGCTTGCTTCCCCAGAACTTCCACACCGCGCGCGAAAATACCACGCTACGGTCAAACATGAGGCCGTCACGCATATACTCGGAACGGTGCAATTCGGGAAAAAGTTCACGTTTGCGCTGGAACAAATACCATGCCTCGCCCAATTTCCAGGGGCGCAGCGCATAATGCCCCAACATGCGCAAGGCGAATCCGGCTTCACCGTGGCCGCGCAAGCGGTGTTGCCACTGCGACTTGAATACCGCTTCGCGTTCATCCGAATCGAAGGCCACGAGTAAATTCACGGCACAGTCCATAATGGTCAGGATGCCCGAATAATCGCTGGCATCGTTACGATCAATCAACTGCAGATCTTCAATCGCTGTACGCAAGGAGGCGTAATAAAAATAATGCATACGCAGAGGCGTATAAGGACGAATTTTCAGCGTGGCTTCGGTAATAACCCCAAATTGGCCATATCCCAGAATTACCCGCTGGAACAATTCGGCATTCTGCGTATCCGAACATTCGACAATTTCTCCGGTGGGAGTCACCACCTGCAAAGCCAGCGCCTGATCCGCACTGCAACCAAGGCGCGGAGAGTTCACGTCGATTCCGCCCACCCCCAGCGTGCCCCCGACGGAAGAAGTCAGGTTAAGCGGTGCTGAAAGATAATCCATATTCTGGCGGCGCAATTCTTCCGCCAGACTGTGCCAGAAAATTCCCGCCTCGGTGCGCACCGTCAAGGCATCCGTATCAATGTGCAACACCCGGCTCATCCCGGTCATGTCCAGCAGCACACCACCAAAGGCTACGGACTCGCCTTCGGTAGTCAGACCGCCGCCGCGCACGGTTACAGGTACACGAAATTGTTGCGCTGCGCGCAGCAAACCGGCAACTTGTCCGGCGTTACGCGCAATCACCACACCATGCGGCATGCCGTAGGCGGTGCCGCCCGCATCGGTGGCGAAAGTGCCGCGCGCTGCCAGATGCTCGCGCAGCTCAATGCCTTGCGAGCTAATCGAAACAGCGAACTCAGCCCACCCCTGCCCGTTCCAGCGCGATGGATTGGTTTGCAGGCGCCTGATACCCTGCAAGGCGTCCGGCGCAACCGGACACGGGCCAAGCGTCCCGGGTTCGTTCGGCGGATATTGAGCTATTTCGGATAGAGTACGGGTTAACAATCTGCTCTCCAGAGTTAATTTAGCCGAGCGCGCATTACCCATAATTTAAGTAACAGCGCAGCCAGCAAGGCGCAGCCAGCAGAAAAACCAAAGGCCGCGAGCGGGCTGATGCCTTGCCACAGCCAACCGAACAGGAGCGACGCCGGCAGCAGCATGACGCCCGCAGTCAAATTGAACCATCCGTAAGCCGTGCCCAACTGGTCGCCCGGAGCCAAATCGGCCACCAACGCTTTCTCCGCACCTTCCGTGGCGGCGAGAAAAAGGCCGTAGAAGGCGAACAACGGCCACAGTAGAAGCGTATGAAAACCATTGATACCCAGAAGCAGGTAAAACAAGCCATAGACCGCCCAGCCCGCAAGAATCAGGCGCACCCGCCCAAGCCGGTCGGACAGCGCGGACAACGGCACGGAAAACACCATCGCCACCCCTGACACCAGAGCCCACAGCAGCGGCACCTGATAATCGGGCAAGCCCAGTTCTCTGGCACGCAACAGCAAAAACATGTTGGATGAATTGCCCAGCGTGAACAGGGCCAGCACCAGCAGATAGCGTTTGTATACCGGCGGAAAACCCGCCATCTTCCAGGAAAAAGGAATACGTTTTTCCAGCGGAATAACGTCCGGTTCCTTGATCGACAAGGCCAGCACAACGGTGATCATTCCCGGCACGACAGCCCACAGGAACACGTCCTTGAGCGGCACACCCTGTGCCAACAGCAAGGCGGCCAGCAGCGGACCGATCACCGCTCCCGCATTGTCCATGGCGCGATGCAGGCCGAACGCCAGTCCACGGTGATCCTTGTCCACAGCCCCGGCGAGAATCGCGTCGCGCGGAGAAGTACGCAGCCCCTTCCCTGCCCGGTCGGCGAAGCGCAGTGCCAAAACCATAGGCCAACTCGATGCCAGAAAAAACAAGGGGCGCGACAGCGCGGCAAGACCATAGCCCCCCGCAACCCATCCTTTGGCATGACCCCGCTGGTCCATCAACACGCCGGAAAAAAGCTTCAACAGGCTGGCGGTTGCCTCGGCAATTCCCTCGATCAGCCCCAAAGTTCTCGGCCCGGCCATCAGCACCGAGGCCAGAAACAGCGGCACCAGCGGATACACCAGTTCGCTGGTGGAGTCGTTGAACAGACTCACCAGCCCAAGCAGCCAGACAGTACGCGGTAAAGCCAGGAGTGATTTGAGCATCTTTGCCTTTATCCGGATAAACCGATTAAGCCTTCATCCTAAAAAACGAAATTCAAGCCACAAAAATCACAGAGAAATCAAGGGGCTTTCGCGCTCACTTGACTCAGCTAAACGGTGGGTCAATCTCCCGTTACAGCCTTTTGATTTTCCTCTGTGTTCTCTGTGGCTAATAGCCTTTTCTTGGTTCATTACGGCAACAAGGCAGGGCCGGATAAGCAGGGTTCACTGGCGGAAAGTTGCGTGGCACTCCACGCAATATTGCATCGTCCTGTTCAATGCGCGTAGCGACAGATTAACCTCTTTGGATTGCAAAGCGTCGCCGAGTTCGTCCCCGCTCTTGTGAAAAGCCATTCCCAGCGTCCTGAATTTCTCATTCTCGAACATATCGCACATCGCCTGCATTTCAGGGGTTAAACCCAGTCTGTCATGCGCAATTTTTGAAGCTTCTTCAAATTTTGCTTCCGCAATTAATCCGACAATATTTTTGATCGCGGCCACATGCTCGCGCATATTCGTGAGCTGGTGCTGCTTCATTTTCGGCGACAGTTTCAGGGAGATTCTCGTGTCCATCATGCTCATGTCGTGCTGATGGTTTTCGTGGCGCATTTCCTCTTCAGCAGCACAGACCGTATTCAAGCATGCCGCAGCCAAAAAAAATGAAATACTTATCAAGATCGTTTTCATGACTCAATTCTCCGGTTAAATATGCGATGACAGATTGTCATGCGGGAGTTTACAGACTGTCATCCGAATTACCCCTGCACCTCGTCGAGACCGAACACACCATACTCCGCCCGCATCCTGACGTAAAACAGGGTTAACTTTTCCTTGCGCAGCAATTCAAATAATCGTCCTTCCTCTTCCTCGCTCACCATGAATACGACCTCTACCGGCAAGTCGCCCGCCAATTCGAAAAAATGATCCTCATGCAACACGCCATGACGTCCATAGCCCGCAATGGCCCGAAATACCGACGCGCCATGTATGCCCAGTTTTTTCGCCTCTTCAAGCAGCCACTCATATACCAAAGTATGATTGTGGTTACGGTTTTCATGTATATAGAATCTGAGATAAATGCCTTGCATGGTGATTTTCTCCTTATGGGAGTCTTACTGTTGTAAGGGATTTCTGAAATTTATAGTTGACTCGTATTTACAGTGCTTTGAGCAAGTGAAATGTGAGCATACCCAGTGCTGTCATAAGCAGTGACCCGCCCAGATGAATTGTGGAATGGGCGAAGGCCCAAGCGTACTCGCTTCGGGTAATCAGCGTCACCGATTCGGCAGAAAAAGTGGAAAAAGTAGTCAGCCCCCCCATGAACCCCGTGATGATGAACAGCCGTGCTTCGGGAGGCAGACCGGTATTTTCGGAAAAATAAGCGACCGCCACCCCGACCAGATAACCGCCGATCAGGTTGGCCGCCAGCGTGCCAAAAGGGAGTGTGGGAAAAACCGGATTCAGCACGATGCCCAGCCACCAGCGCAACCATGCGCCCAAAGCGGCACCAACGCCCACTGCAAGAACACTGTAAAAACCCATAGTTACTTTCTCCGCCCAAATTAGGATTTCGACTGAGGGGCGGAAAAAATGCCTACCGCCCCGTTGCCGGGTTATCGGTAGGCATCATCAGCCCTTGCGGGCGGTTCGGGGAACAAACTCCGGGAGGTATGCCATCTCCAGTGCTAAAGATAACAAGTGCCACCGAAAATGTAAAGTCAAAATTTGGCAAATATGCTGCCTGACCTTCCATGCCGTAGCCTGGATGGAGTGCAACAGAATCCGGGGAGTACGGAGCGTAACACTCCTGGATTACACTGCGTTTCATCCAGGCTACGGACGTTTTATACCCACCACTGCAGTATAAATTGCATCTGAACCTACTTCCATTTGAGCTGTCAAACCCGCAAGGAGCGTAATATGCTTTACTGACCGCTCTGCAATTTAGGGGAAAATAATGACAACCCTCATTCAACCCGCATCGAATGTTAGTGGCACCAAGACCGTCACTCCCTTGTATGTTGTCCGGCAAGTGAGCCAAAACGAGTCGGCCACGCCTGCATCGGTAGTCACGCCCAGTTCTATCACGACACTCGGTCTCGGCTCGACGACCGACTCGACTTCACTCACGTATGACGCAGTCAGCCTGCTGCAATCTTTTTCCCCGACCTTTTCAGTTTCCGGCCTCACGCCCGCACAACAAAAACAACTGGCTTTGGCTTTGGGGCTGAACGAGAATGCATCCAGCAGCGACCTTACCAACGCCATCAACGCATTACTTACCCCGGCCAATCCGGCCAATGAATTACTCAACATTATGGTAGGCGGATCAACAACCGCATCCAACCCGACCACCCCCGGATTGCTTGACAACAACGGTGAAATTGCAGGCCTGGCAGGCAGTAGCAGCAGTCAAGCGACGGACACCGTTCTGTCCACTCTGTTTGCTCTCGGAACCACAACCGCAACCACTACTGCGACCAACAGCTCTCAAATCAATGCTCAGTCCGTCGTCAGTACCAGTCAGACCGCAGAATCCGCCACACCGGCCTTAGCCGGGGCTGTGAGCAAGCTGAACCACTCTGTTTCAATTGGTACACAGGGTGAAGCTGCCAGCGTACCGGCTTTCAATCCGGCCTTGATTCGCGGCAATTCGACAGAGGCTAACGCAAGCGTGTCCGGCACTGAAAACCCTGTAACTGAAGCAGCCACAACCTTGGCCAACAGTGTCCCGAACCACGCCCAAGTCAGTGTTGAAAACGCCTCGGCTGCCCCTTCCGTCCGGATCGAAGCTCAAACAGCCGGCATCAGCTCTTCCAATAGCACTGCGTCAAATAACGCAACAACCGAAAGCACGCTTGCAAGCCTATCGACAGGAAGCGCGGAACTGACCCAAACATCTGTTACGCTGAACAATTTGAATCCAGGCATGGGGGAAAGCATTGCACCGACCGCTTTAAGTACGCTCGCAAGCAATATTGTGGGTAATGAAGCGGCGACTGTTGTATTGCCTACTGTTAATGCGGAGTCGGCTTCGCTCTCCGTGCCACTCAATATTAGCTTCGTCGCATCGGCAACAAGTACAATTGCTTCCGCTGCCAATTCTGCCACCGCGCTGACTGCGATCTCCCCTGCGGCGAATGCAACCGCCGCCTCAGGCATTGCTACAGAGGTAACCGCATTTTCTTCGACTTATTCACCCGCTACCGTTATCCAAACGGCAAACATACCCTTTACCGCCTCGCCCGCCTCCCTGCCGTCAACGGCAATCGCCGCCAGCGGTGCCAATGCGGATAACGAGCTACAAGTCTTGATGAACGATGCCGCGGCCCATGCCCTGGGTGTTGCAAACCAGGCTGCGGCGAATTACTCCCTTGCGGGCACAATAGTTCAACTCAGTTCGGGTATAGACCATACCCGGCAAGCCAGTTTGAAGGGGAAGCTACCCGACATACGAAACACGATCAATCCGCTCGCGCCCATTAAAGGCGTTCGGGGTTCGCTGGATCGCTGAGACTTTTTGGTAGTTGTCAGGAATTGGGCAAATCGATAAAACTTAACCCCTCCCGGCCTCCCCTTGTCAAGGGAGGAGCAAAACACTTCCCCCCTGAGATGGGGGGATTGAGGGGGGGGGTTGAGACCCGGTTTAATCCCCCACCTTGCACGTGTTGCTATCCGATGCCCCCATGCCACCCCCCGAACCCTTGTTGTGGCTTATCGCCGTCGGCATGGTGACCTGCACACCCTCGGTTGCCGGTATCAATTGCGGTGCAGTATGAGGGTTGGGCGTAAAACTGAATGATCCCGCAGGCACTTCTACCGTACCCGCAGCATTGCTGATAAATGTTTTACCCTGCGCCGTATCCGTATACAAACCATTCCCCAAAGGTTGACCGGATACCGTCGGAATATTGGCGCAATCGTTGTTGCACAACAATGCACCGAAGTGCGTACCCCGTATCCCGATCGTCGCCGTCGCCGTATTCAGCTTGAACGCATCCGGACTGCGTTTTCCCAGCAATCCCGTCACCGAGCGCAACCCGCCTTTGACCAGATTGAAAACCGCGCTGTCTTTGTGTCCGGGTTCGGCTACCGGACGGTAAGAGTACGAATCCACCTTGAACACTGTCTCGGGGCGCAGCACCACTTCACCGCCATCCACGAATTTGATCCGGGCAAAGGTATTTTTCTCCGTCCTCAGCGTATCGCCTTCCCTGATTTCAGATTTCACCGAAAGCAACCGGCTCGCCCCGTCCGCACGGGTTGCCCGGATGACTCCGCCCAAATGCGTTATCGTGCCGACTCCTTCCGCCCAGGCAAACGCCGGAAGAAGTAAACCGATCAAAAAAATCAAACTAACATTTTTCAGGTTTTGCATGTGACTTGTCCTTGTTGTGTTCATTTCCAGTACCTGAGTCCTTATTGGACGCGTCCTTGTTCTTGTCGCCCTTCTTCTTGTCGTTCGTCTGATCGTCATCCGATCCGCCGAAGGTACCTTGCGTGCCGCCGATAGAGTCCCCGGTTGAACCGGTACCGGTGCTGCCGCCTGAACCGGTACCGCTGCCCGAACCGGTACCGCTGCCCGAACCGGAGCCGCTGCCCGAACCGGAGCCGCTATCTGAACCACTGCCCGATCCGGAACTGCTGCCCGAGCTACCCGATGAACTGCTACTTGATGCTGTTGCCGTTGAAATCAGTTGCTGCACAACTGGAGTTGAAAGCGCCGTATCCGAGAATACAGTGCCGCCGGTATCCGTAATCGTGAATGAACCTTTTATATCGCCGGTCAGCATGTTTGCATGCGTGGAAAGACGGGCGTCACCACCCGCATTAACGGTCACAATATTGCCAATCAAGTTGGCACCGGTAAATCCCGGCACGGGCGACACATTACCGCCTGCACTCACAATGAGAGAGTCGCTGCTGCCTGCATTAAGTTCAGCCAGAACGATATCTCCGGGTGCCGTATAAGCAAGCGCACCTCCACCCGAGTTGGTGCTGGTTCCCAGCGCCATGCTGATGCCGCCGGTTGTGGCGGTTGCAGAAATACTGCCGCCGTTGCTGCTGACATTGGCGTTCTGCACTATATTGTCTCCGGCTATCAGCGTAACAGTTGCGCCGGTTCCTGTGGTAGTGACGACTCCATTGAGTGTCAGATCGTCGCCGGTTCCCGATGTCGCTCCTGCCGACAATGCGATATTGCCTCCGGCCGTAAGTGTGCTACCGATAGTCAGCGGACTGTGGGTAATAACGGATATTCCCCCTTTTTTCGCGGTGACCGCCCCCGTAGTGACCGTTCCACCGATGTTTTCCACAATAATGTTGCCGACGCTATTATTGATTCCGGTGATGGTCAGCTTTTGCGGGCTGCTCGTGTTGACCAGTCTAATATCGCCGCTTTGAGTGTTCGTTGCACTGAAGCTGGTTATCTGGTTACCCGAGAGGGTAAGTATTGTGCTCGTCGCGGAACTTGTGTCCAGCGCGGAGGTGACAATCGATCCGGTCTGCGTGATCCCCCCGGTGCTCGCGGTCAGGTTGACAGTCGGCGCAGTCAGATTAGCAATATTGAGGTCGCCGCTGGACTGCGTTATATCTGCAATGCCATTCCCGGAAAGGGTAATAGCGCCTCCGGTCTGGCTAAAGCTATTGGTCACCGTCAAATTACCGGTACCGTCCAGACTCCCCGCAGTCTGAACCAGACTGCTGATGCTGAGATTATTGCCGAGCGACAAATTACCCGCGCTTACGAGTGACAGCGGGGTGAAGCCGCTATCGTAGGTCACGCTCTTGCCGGCCGCAATCGTAACCTGAGTAATATCGCCGTTTGAGGGCAGGACACTGTTAATCCAATTGCCTGCGGTTGACCAATTGTTTCCGGCGGTTCCTGTCCAATCATAATTGGACAGGGGATTGATCGTCGCCCCCACGTGCAGGCTGGTTACGCCATTCAGTGTGTAGTCGCCCGCCGCGCTGCCGACCGTGCTGCCCGTGATGCCGCCTATCGTCAGACCCGATACGGTAACCGCGTTGTTGGCATTGTCTGCCACATGCGCAGAAGTGTATGCCGCGCCCGTGTTATTCAGCGTGGCCGTCGCCGCCGAATCGCCCGCAACGTAGCCGCTGATGCTGTACGTCGGCGTGAATCCGCTCGGGGCACTCAGCGTGCCGTCGTAGGTCTTGCTCACGTTCGTGTTAGTGAGGTTCGCCGTCAAAGTCGCCGCGTTGATCGTCGCCGCCACGTTCAGGCTGGTCACGCCGTTCAGCGTGTAGTCGCCCGCCGCGCTGCCGACCGTGCTGCCCGTGATGCCGCCTATCGTCAGGCCCGATACGGTCACCGCGTTGTTGGCGTTGTTTGCCACGTGCGCATAGGTGTATGCCGCACCGGTGTTATTCAGCGTGGCCGACGCCCCCGATGTCACATCTCCGGGCACATAGCCGCTGATGCTGTAGGTCGGCGTGAATCCGCTCGGGGCACTCAGCGTGCCGTCGTAGGTCTTGCTGACGTTCGTGTTGCTCAAGGTAGCCGTCAAAGTCGCCGCGTTGATCGTCGCCGCCACGTTCAGGCTGGTCACGCCATTCAGCGTGTAGTCGCCCGCCGCGCTGCCGACCGTGCTGCCCGTGATGCCGCCTATCGTCAGGCCCGATACGGTCACCGCGTTGTTGGCGTTGTTCGCCACGTGCGCGTAAGTGTACGCCGCACCGGTGTTATTCAACGCCGCCGT
>Ga0265327_10000780_pt1 | contig 49193 bp, 71 predicted proteins | sample 41621metaG_FD_202089 | JGI IMG/M metagenome (GOLD analysis project Ga0265327, IMG submission 202089) | Rhizosphere microbial communities from Carex aquatilis grown in University of Washington, Seatle, WA, United States - 4-16-21 metaG | ecosystem: Host-associated > Plants > Roots > Rhizosphere... | reverse complement strand
CTTTTATGCTTTCTATGCAATATTGGAAACTATATAGCCTTGGAAAATGTCCAAAGATTCTGGATACTGATGGTCTTAAAATGCTGAGAGATAGCAGCGCCGATAGCGTAGAAGTACGTATTGGATACTATGCCCAGCTAGGTTGCAGGGCTCCGGGTTTTAATTGCAATATATACTTAGGATAACACACCTCGGTTTAGTAGTCAAGTATTAAATCATTAAAAAAGGGGACTGGAGCAATTCCGGTCCTTTTTTTTGCCTACTACGATCAATTAGGTTGTTATTTTCAGATTTCATGTATAATACCCAATAAAATAATCATTGACTTATCTAGTAACCTGTGATACACTATTCTTATAATTAACTTTTTTAATAAGGAATAGAAATGGAAACTAAAAGAGAAAATAAAAGAATTGACATGATCGGTAAGAAATTTAACGAGTGGACAGTAGATGAGTACTCCCATAATAAAGGAAAAGTTGTTTATTACCATTGTACATGCTCATGCGGCAATAAAAGAGTTGTTAAAGGAGCTAATCTACGAAGTGGTCTTAGTAAGCGCTGCAATGAGTGCGGTCTAAAAGAATCCCACAAGAAAAATACTGGAGTTCCTTTATCAGAGGAAAGAAAACAAAAGATCAGCGAGGCTAAAAAAGGAATAAAACTTTCTCCTGAGCGTATAGAACAAATGAAGGGACCTCAGGATCATTTATGCGATAAAGAGTTTCTAGAGATAGACCCTACAAGAGAAGAAGGTCGTAGAGGTCTTAGGATAAGGAATACAGTTAGATGGAAAAAAAATAATGCTAAACATCCATGGAACATAACTGATTTAGAAGCTGCAAAAATATTAGTGTCAGATTGCCATTACTGCGGATCTAAACCTAACCCATACAACGGAATAGATAGAGTAGACAACAAAATATCTTACGAAATAGGGAATGTTGTACCTTGCTGCAAGACCTGTAACTTTGCCAAACATACAATGTCAGAATCGGAGTTTTTTGACTGGATTTCTAGAGTTAGTAAGCATAATAACCTATAATTTAAACAATCTGATCATAAATAGCCTATATCGGCTACAACCTAGCTCACGCCTTATTCCGGCGAGACTAAATAAAAAGGAGTTTCCACGTGGCTAATCGCAATTTTAACAGACGCCAAGCCCTAGAAAAAGAGATCAAAGATCTTTATGCTAATGTTTCTATTACCTCGGTAGTTTCTGGACCTAGCATGCTTAACTCAGCAGCAGCTTATGGTATTTTAGGAGCTTCTGCAGTAACAAACTCGGTAGGCAGCACCAGCATTCAAGGTAATTTGGGTCTTTATCCCGGTACTTCCGTTAGTGGTACTTTTGTTGTAAGTGGGGCTACCAATGTAGCAAACGCCGCAGCACAGCAAGCTCAACTAGATGCATTGGCTGTTTATACCACCTTAGCTGCTCATGCTTCTACTACCATTCCCTCAGCATTAGATGGTCAAACACTTTCAGCTGGCTACTATAGCTTTGCTTCTGGTGCAGCTACTTTGGCTCAATCTGCTCCTGGGACGCTAACACTTAATGGTAGCGCTACTGACATATTTGTCATTAAAACTGCCTCTACTCTGACTACTGGAGCCGGCGGTGCAGCAACGATATCTCTAACCGGTGGTGCAGTAGCCTCTAATGTTTTCTTTATTGTAGGATCTTCCGCAACTATTAACTCAGGAACTGCAGGAGTACATAACGGTAACATTATTGCTCAGGCTTCTATTACTGATACTCTTGGCGGCACAATTAATGGAAATTTAATAGCCTTAACTGGTGCAGTAACAATTTCAGCAGCAGCCGTAATCGTAGCTCAACCCCTTAATGTAATTACTCCTGTTTTGAACCTTTCTCCAGGCTTTAAGTCTGTTGTTAGAAACAGTGCTGGAGATTATACACTTACTTTACAAGATCATTATATGTTTTTAAAAGCTTTCCGAGTTATGGTAGTTAGCGCTGTAGCCGAAGATCTAACGTTCCAACTTAAAGCTTTTTCAGTTGATCCAGTTATTACTCCTTCTGTTCCGAATACTCCAGCTACCATTGAGTTTCTTTGTTTGAAAGCAGGGGTTCCTACTGATCCACAATTTGCTGATGTTCTCCTAATAAAAGCAGAACTTAAAAACACTTCAGCTCTTTAAGAGGGGGATTTATGGCTAATAGAAATTTTAATAAGCGTCAATGTCTAGAGCACGAAATAAAAGATCTTTATATTGATCAGACAGTAGTAGGATCGGCTGGAAGTCAAACTTTAGTTCCTAATTTTGCATCAGTAGATCAAAGCACCGTTGCTACTAATCCCGGTATCAAGTCAATCGTTAGATTGTCCACAGGTTTATATAGAGTTACTTTATTCGATGCTTTCTTTTCTATGAAGTTTTTTGATGCTATTATAGTAAAGTCTTCTGGAGAAGATAAAACAATTCAGCTAAAGAGCATTAATCAGGTTTCTGTAACTGCAAATAAATATTTTGATTTTTACACTCTCGCTGCTGGGGTTTTAACAGACCTATCTAGCGGAGACGTGCTTAAAGCAGTTATAGAACTTAAGAATACAAACGTAACCATATAAGGAGTCTCAAATGATGAGTGACAATGATAGCAATGCTGGCGGCTTAGCAATGATCATCTCTAGGATGAAAAAGCCAAAAGCTCAGAAAGAAGAAGAAAAACCAGAAATGGATGAAAAAGACGATGGGTCAGAAGGACATGATGCGGCTGTTGAAGAAATGATGGAAGCTTTAAAATCAGATGATAAAGCCAAGTTCAAAGACGCCTTAAAGTCCTTTATAGAACTCTGCTTTGATGAGTACGAAAAAGAACCACACGAAGAATACGACCATTCCCAAGAATAATTAGCTAAGAAGGGTGCTGAGAAAGTCCAGGTCCCTTCTTTTCCTTTTTATTTTTAGTTATATAGTTTAATAGGAGATATCATGTCTATAACGTTAGCAGACCTAAAACAACATTCAAGAGAACGGGCAGATATGGTAAATAATGATTTCATATCTGACTCAGAACTTACTTCATATATAAACCATTCAATAGCTGAATTACATGACATGATGGTTCAATCTTATGGATCTGATTACACTATTAATCAGGCTTTATATACTTTAGTTACCGGAAATGATCCGGATAATGATGGGTCTTCCGTTTTGATCTCTACTCTTATTCCAGCGAATGATTTTTATAAACTGGTAGGTATTGATGCTAAGATAAATAGCCAAGACTGGTCTACATTAAGACCCTATTCATTCAACGAGCGGAATAGATTTCAGAGATTTGGTGTATGGGATAGATTAGGTATTACATCTCTGAGATATAGAATGATTGGTAATACTATGCGTTTTGTTCCTAGCCAGACTGGGAATATACCTCTAAGAATTTGGTATATACCCGTAGCTCCAATATTATCCGCAGACACTGATACTTTGGATGATCTAAACCAATATTCGGAGTATGTAATAGTAGACGCTGCTATTAAAATGTTACAAAAAGAAGAGTCAGACCCCAGCGTCTTAATGGCTCAAAAGCAAGCACTGAAGCGTAGAATTGAAGAGGCTGCTCAGAATAGAGATGCTGGAAAGCCTGAGTCGATAAGCGATATCTATTCCGAAGACGACTTCTACTGGTTTTAACTATCAGCGGATCAAGGGGTTAGGCAACTTTCGTAAGATATGACGATTTGTATTGACAAAAAGAATCTCCTTGGAATTTGCAGATTTTAACAGCAGAAGAAAATATAAGTAAAGGTAATAAAACAATAGAATGATTAAAAAAACTAGAACCATAAACACTAAAGATCTTGACTTGTCTAAAGTCCAAGATAATCTTACTTACGCTATAGATACTATTGGCAGTAAAGAGATTATAGATGGGATAGTGTTAAAAAATATAAATTTACTTTCCAGCGGTCCTAATGTTATAAATCATAAATTGGGAAGAGGTTTGGTTGGATGGTATATAATACGTAAAAGAGCAAATTCTGACATATGGGATTCTCAGGACACCAATCCCACGCAAGCAATAAGTCTAATACTTAACTGCACAAACAATGTTACAGTAGATATTTGGGTTTTTTAGCGATAAATTAAGGAGACTTCAATGGGAAATACAACCACTACAGCATATATGAATCTTACTTTGCCTGTTCCTACAGTAGAGATAGGTCCGGCTTGGGCTATAGAGTTAATAACTGCTTTTAATTCAATAGACTCTCATGATCATACGAATGGTAAGGGGAAACTAATCCCTTCTTCGGCTCTTAATATAAATGCTGATCTCAATTTTTACTCGTACACCGCTATGAACCTACTGTCCACTAAATTTGTACAGCAGACAACCCCCTTAGTGGGTCTTAGTAATGTAGCTTCTTTGTATGTAGTAAATGGAAACTTGTATTATACTAACGGTTCTGGATCTTCTGTACAGGTTACTAACGGCTCTTTCTTAGCCCCAGCTCCCGGTACCGTAAATAGTTTAGGTATATTGAATATATCAAACGACTTAACTATTTTACCATCCGATAATTATACCTTGATAGGAGTAGATACCTCCGCTATTAGGACTATACATCTTCCTTCTATAGCATTAGTAACACCAGGAAGATTATTTGCCATTAAGGACTCTCTCGGTGCTGCTTTCACTAATCCAATTCATATTGTGCCTAATGGGTCGGACACAGTCAATTCGGCTGCTTTTTATAATATGAACTCCGGTACAGGATGTATTTGGATGGCTACCGACGGTACTTCTAACTGGAATTTAGTATAAGGAGCTTAAATGCCATTACAAAAACAAAAAGTATCTATGCCATTATTGCAGGGAATAGACACAAAAACGGACGATAAGCAGCTTCCTATAGGAACTTTACAAGTAGCAGAAAACGTTACTTTTGAAAATCCCGGTAAACTGTCTAAAAGAAATGGATATGACTCTTTATCTCTTGCTACTACCGATGCTGCTACTATAGCCATGTTTGGTATCGATAGATTAAATATAAAATCTATAATGCCTAGAGATAAAGAACTAGTAGCTGTCACTTCAGACTCCCTATACTCCTATTCTACTGGAATAGATAAGTGGATAAAAAGAGGACCTGTTTCCGATGTACAAGCAAGCTCTTTTACTGTGTATAGAGGTGAGTATAATGCTTCCACTACTACTTGTTTATATGTAAGTGGTTTAAAAATTGTAGCATCTACTATAAGTGCTTCTACCGGGTACACAGTAATAGATCCCGATAATAACAACACAAACCATGAAGTTATTCTTACCACAGGATCTATACTCCCTCAGATAAAAGTAGCTACCAGCGACGGAGTTACAGTAGGCACCCACTTAAGGCTAGCCAATATCGGAAATACTATTTTTATGTTTTACGATAACGGTACTAATATTTCCTACATAACATTTAGTCTGGCTGATCCCTCTATTTTTACTGCTCCGGTTAATATAATAACAGATTTACATTCTTCATGGAGAATTTACGACGTTATAAATACTGCTGACGGTATATTTGTGGCGTACAAAGCTGCCGCTAATAATTTAACCTATTTTAAAATATTTCCAGATTTATCTACTACTCCATTTGTTATCCAATCTGTAACTGGAATAACAGGATTAAATCTAGATAGCAACAACGCTGGGGGGATAATGATATCCATTATGTCCAGCTCAGTGCTTAGTTTTATGGTAGTTAGAGAGAATTTATTTTCTACCCTATTAAATATAGTCACAATAGATACACAGTTTCCAGCAATAATTCATGCAACAGCAGTTTATATAGATAATATTTATACGATATACTATGAGATAAATGATGCTGATACTATGAAATATTATATAAAATCTAACACCATAACTTCTCTGGGTGTAGTAGGAACCCCCACAGTTTTCAGAAGAAGTGTAGGCTTAGCTGGAAAAGCATTTACGATAAATATAGCTAGCGGAGTAATGTATCCATTTATTCCTACTACATTTTTATCACCTCTTCAACCAACTAGTTTTTTACTGGATAGAAATGGTAACGTGGTTAGTGTACTGGACTCAGGAACCTCTGGAGGATTTGTTGAGGAGTTTTCCCCCCTTCCTCAAATAGGCATAATAGACTCTGACACAGTACTCTTTCCTTCTATCAGCACTAGCCTTCTTATTACCGAATCAGGTACATTTTATACTTTTAATGGTTTGCAAACTACTACTTTTTTCTTTAATCAAGCTAATCCAAACCAGTCCGGGACTCTAGCACAAACTCTTCATGTAGCTAACGGTGTTCTTACTATGTATGATGGAGTCAGGTCTGTAGAGCATGGTTTTTTTATTTATCCAGAGAATATAACAGCCTCCATCACCACTGGGGTAGGTAACATAGCAGCTGGACAGTATCAATATCAGGTAGTATATGCATGGACAGATAATCTAGGTCAAATCCATAGAAGCGCTCCATCAATAGCCATAACAGTAACTACTTCCGCAGCTAACAATACTATAAATCTAACTATACCAACCCTGAGACTTACTGAAAAAAATGCTATAATAGAAGTATATAGAACTGAGAATCTTCAGACTATCTTTTATAAAGTTACTACATATAGTTCCCCTATCTTTAATGATACTACAGTAGATACAGTTACTTTTTCAGATGCTTTAGCAGATTCTGATATTATTTCCCATGAACCAATATACACTACTGGAGGAGTCTTAGAGAATATAGTAGCACCTCAGTCTTCTATATGCGAGGTTTTTAACAATAGAGTTTGGTTAGCAGGCTTGACTGACCCAAATAAAATCGTATTTTCTAAAATTAGAAATGAAGGATATCCAGTAGAATTTAATGACACATTATATCGTCTTATAAATCCTTACGGAGGAAATATAATGTCCATTAAGGCTATGGATGATAAGCTGGTAATATTTAAAGAAACAGCTATTTATTACATATCCGGAAATGGTCCTAACAATCTAGGTCAATTGGATGATTTTATTGATGCTACTCTAATATCTTCCGACGTAGGGTGCGTAAATAGAGACAGTGTTGTTATTGCTCCTGATGGCTTATTTTTCCAGTCTTCAAAAGGTATTTATTTACTTTCAAGATCTCTTCAAGTAGGGTATGTAGGAGCTCAGGTAGAGGCTTATAATAATCTAACGATAACTTCTGCTAAAACTGTACAAACAAAAAATACTGTTAGATTTGGGACCGAAGAAGGACTAACTTTAGTTTATAATTATTTTTTACAGAAATGGTCAATCTTTACTAATATGCCTTCTTATGATGCGGAAGTCATTTACGGATCTTATTATTATCTTAGAACTGACGGATCTATTTATCACGAAAACTCTACTTTTAACGATAACGGTACTGATATTCCTATGAGCATCACTACTGGCTGGATTAGTTTTGCAGGAATACAAGGTTTGCAGAGAGTGTATAGAATGCTTATTTTAGGATCCTTTTTCTCCCAGCACACCCTTAAGGTTAGCGTAGCCTACGATTATGTAGACTCTTTCGTAGAGGAGGCTATAATAAGCTCTTCTTCTTTCACGGATGACACTACCTTTGGGGAATATTCTCCATTTGGTGAAGAGTCCACTTTTGGAGCATCAAATTTATACCAATTAAGAGTAAACTTTACTAAGCAGAAGTGTAAGTCTATTAAAATAAAAATAGAGGACATAAGCGCCGTTAATGGGCAAAGTATGTCTCTATCAAATTTATTGTTCTATATAGGCATTAAGCAGTCCCCAGGTCAATTAGGTTCTGCAAATGTTTCCGCAACAACTTGATTTTAAACGAATTGATCACTCTATAGGAGATTTTATGGCGAAACAATCCCTAGCCTCGATATTGGCTAATAAGAAGAAACCTCAGAAATTTGCAGATGGCGGACTAGACGCTGATACTAAATCAATGCTGTCTCAAAATCCGATGAATCCCCAATATGGATTAGGACCTGTTTATCAGTCCACTAATCTAGGATCCGCAGGTCAAGGTCAGACATTAAGTTCTAATATGTCTGGTATTTTGACAGCAGGGTCTCCTAATATGAATGCCAATGCTTCCTCAGGGATAGGGAATGCAGCAACTGGATCTCAAGGAGCAGGTCCCTCAGGTTATGCGGGATCATGGGGAAACGTAAACCAGTTACCAGCCTATTCAGCAGCTCAACAGCAAGCAGCTTTTAACTTAAATCTGCAGCCTCAACAAAATCAGATTAATCAGGGATACGCAACAGCTGGTCAAACTGCCGGAAATGCTGCTAGTTTTACTCAAGCCCTTCAGAATCAAGCCCTAGGAAATACTCCTTCTTTAGCCACTGCTCAATTGCAACAGGCTCAGAATCAAAGTCTAGCGCAACAACTAGGAGCCGCAGCAGCAGCTAGAGGCGGAAATGCAGCATCCACCCAGAGGACCTTAGCGCAGAATCAGGCTTTAAGTGGTCAGCAGCTAGGTCAGCAAGCAGCCATTACACAGATACAAAATCAACAGGCTTTAGCTAATGCAGCAACTAATGCTCAGAATGCGCAAACACAGCAACAACAATTGCAACAAAGTTATATTAATCAAGGCATGACAGCACAGCAAGCTCAGCAGCAAGCTTCTTCCTCTTATATGAACTATGCTACCGAACAGCAACAATCTGCAGCAGCACAAGAAGCAGCAATCCAAGCAGCTCAGTTAGGAGCTAATGCTAGCGTTGCGTCGGCTAATATAGGATCAACTGGAAACACTCTGTGGCACTATATCGGCTTAAAGGATGGAGGTCCTGTAGAGGTTCAAAAACCAAGTTCTTTTGCTTCTGCTATATCTAAGCAAATATACCCAAGAAAGGATTCTTATACTGACCTGTTTAAAGGATCTAGACCAGTAAGAGCTGCTGATGGTAATGCAGGAATGGGAATTCAACCAATAGCTTCCTTATCTGGAAATCAACAACAATCTGCTAAACCTGTTGCTCAACAAAATCCAGCTATTCCTGGAGTATCTCCAAGAGAAGCTAACACATCAAATCCAGGAGTAAGTCCTGTTTTAAATAGTGCAAAATCAATTGCTGCTTTATATGGATCAAATTCCTCTCCTGTAGAGAGTGATATTTACGGAACTAGTCAAAACTCTCAACTTTTTAATTCTGGATATGATTCTACCGCCGCAGCAGGAGCCGAGGCTGAGGGAGGAGAAGGTTTGGCTTCTTTACTAGCTGCTAATGGCGGTATGATGTACAGAAAAAAATTCGATGATGGAGGTCAGGCTATGCTGGGAGCTAACTATGATGCTCCATTAGTTCCAAACGTCGAGCAAACAGATCTTCAGATAGGAGGAGCTGGTTCTGCTGGTGGTAGTGGTTCTGCTGGTGCTGGCTCTGCTGGCGGTAGTGGAGGAATGGGATTGATGGGAGGAGCAGCTGCTGGAGCAGCGATAGGATCTGTGGTTCCGGGAATAGGAACTGTTGCAGGAGCTATAGGAGGAGCTATTTTGGGTGGGCTAGGCTTTAAAGACGGAGGATATATAGGAGACGGAGGAGCTCAATACGCACCATCTGAACAAGAGCTTAGAGTAGCTCGTAATTTAACCAGAGATGTTTTAGTTCCTCAGTTTGCTAATGGAGGGATTGCTAAACCAATTTGGAGAGGTCCCGGGATTCCTGAAACTAGTGAATCTGTTTCTGATATTGGTACAGGGATTCCTAAGCCAGTATGGAGAGGTCCCGGTATTCCAGAGACCTTTGAATCTAGTTATGGATCAGTTTTAGCAGCTCGTAGACAATTAAAAAGATAAGGTAAGGGGAATAAAATGGCAGAATCAAATGCTGATAAATTATATGCATTGGGACAACGGTTAGGACAACATCGTGAACAGTTAGAAAATCTTCGAAAGCAGGTAGCTAACGGAGGAGAAATGTCTGATGCTATGGCTACATTAGCTAAACAGAAAGAAGCAGCCATTAAGTATGTCCAAGCGCAGTATGACGCTCTAGCTAAAATGCCGGGATCTAAGATGGGAGAGGTTATACAGAAAGCTGAAGCGATAATGGGGAAAGAAATTCCGGCAGCCGCAGAAGCAACTGGAAAAACCGCGTTAAAAATTGGCGAGCATTTACCTAGAATAGGTGCTTTAGCAGCTGGACCCGTTGGCATGGGCTTAATGGCTGCTCAGGATGCTTCTGCTTCTGAAAATGTTGGTCCTGGAGAAGGTGAACCAGGATATGAAGAAGAGTCAGGTGGAAATAGAGCTGGTATAGATTTAGGTCAGATCGGAAACGGTGTTCAAAGCTCAGGGCAGTTTTTAAAAGATATAGGAGAGGCTCCAGAAGCAACCTATAATCAAAACCAGCCAGAAAAAGAGCCAGACTACTATAAGCAACAACAAGAAGCAGAGCAATCAGTTGAAAAAGCTGACGGAGGTGTGTTTTCTGATCAAGCGATGGAAAATTATAAACAGACTCATAAACCAGGAACTAGGAATGGCACTAAGACTGTAAGTATGACTGAGACTCCTCCAGTAAATGTTGCTAAATATAAAAAGGATAACAAAAAGTTTGAAAACTATGGGGATCTTGTAGGATCTTCTGATGGTTATAAAAAAGGCGGAGTAGTAAAGAAAAAAATGTCTGATGGTGGACAACCTGCAGGAATGCCAGACTCCTATCTTGCAGATGGAGGAGTTCCATTAGCATCTAAAAAATCTAGAGGGCGTGTAAATACTCCAGCTCCATCAGGTGTTGCTGGTATGTACATGGCAGAAGGAGGCTCCGTTTCTAAAAAACTCCAAGAAGGTGATGTAGTTCCAGGAGATAAAGACCAATACTCTGGAGACACAGTTCCCGCTTTATTAAACAAAGGTGAGTTAGTTTTAAATGTTGAGCATCAGCAAAAACTAATTGATAAGATAAATGGAAGAGAAACGTCATTACCCGAAGGTGCCCGAGTTGACGACCTACTTAATGACGGCAAAGCTTCTATAGACAAAAAGCAACAAGCTCAATTATTTTCCTACATAAAAGGAGAAACTGATAAGGCTCCTACTGGTCATGTAGTTATATATCACCATGCTGATGGAGACATGGCTGATCCTTCTGATATTTTGTCCACTCAACAACAATCCATTCCAATGGCTCCAGCCGATCAAGATAATTCTGATGTTGCACCAACTACACAAGATGTAGCAGCAGCTCAACAAAATCAAAATGCAGTGCCTTCTTATACTGGAGCAGCTCCTATGTTTGCTTCCAATGTAGGGGGAAAACAAGTAGCTCCAGTGATGAGCCCTACTTCTTCTGAAGTTACTGGAACTCCTGCAGATTTACCGCAGGCAGACCCAGGAGTAGTTAATTATTATAAAGCTCAGCAACTCCAAAATAGAGCTATTGGAAATCAGCCTACTTCCGACGATATAAATAATCCCTTTAGACTTCCTCCTGGAATGGATTATCTTCCTTTTAATCCTTCTAAAATGATTTCTTCTATAGGATCAGTACTTCCTTCTTTAAATCAAGCAAATAATGCTCTACAGCAATCAAGTGCCGCATTAGCTCAACAAGATGCTGCTAGACAACAATTAGCCCAATCTACTTTACAAGAGATGCAGAATCAACAACAAAATCTTGATAAAATGTCTAATACTACAGGCATAGATAGATTTTTTGCAAACGAGAGTACTCTTGGAAAAATATTCTTTGGGACAGCGCTAGCTTTAAGTACTGCAGCATCTTTAAAAACTGGTGTAAATCCTGTTTTAAATTATATAAATGAAAACGCTAATCAAGAAATAGAAGCTCAAAAATTAAAGGGTTCTAATGCGTTTGCTATGAAAGATTTTATTCTACGTCAAAACATGGCAGATTTAAACTCCGCTCAAGCTAAAGCTACTAATGCTCAACAACAAGCAAACATCTCTCAAATAATAGCAGGGGTCCAAAACGATATTATGAAAAATACTCAAGTATGGAACCAATCTGTTCGTAATATGCTAATCATGCAGCAAGCTATGCAGGCAAATTCTAGTGGTAAAGGAGTTCCCACAGGAGCCTTAGCGGCTTTTGGACCTGACTATCAAGGAAGAGCTGTTCCATTACCCGGAGGTGACAGATCAGTATTTGCAGGAACTCCAGCAGCAGCAGAAAAAGCGAAGGGGGAAATTGAAGATGCTCAAAATCTAAGATCCACTCTACTAGGTGCTATTGATTTAGGATATAAAGGAAAAACATTTCCTATTGGAGCTGATAGATCTGAATACGAAACTCAAATGAAATTAGCTAGTATTCAGGCTAAAAAAGCTTGGCAGGATGTTGCAGCTCGGGGTAACTTAGATGAAAAGACTATCGGAAGCGGAGAGGATCTTTTCGGAAATACTCAAGCATGGACTACTTGGTCCCCTGCTCAACAAGCAAAAGCATTTACTACTTTATATAATATAGAGAACAAACTAAAAGGCACTTATGCCACTTATGCTAATGCTCCTAGAATAGATTTAGGGGTGACTAGATCCACAGCCGAAGCCTTAGTGCAAGCAGGTAACTCCCCAGCCCAGGCATACAAAAAAGTATTCGATACTAACCAAGCAATAATGAGACAAAAGCAAGCTCAACAAGCTGATCAATCTATACGACAACCATTGAGATAATTATGACAGATGTATCAGATATTGATTTATCAACTATTCAAGACACTAAGGGGTTGTCTTCCTATGAGGCTAATCCCGCTGCTGGAGTAGATCCCGAATATTTGCAAGCAGTTGAAAATGAACAAGCTGCTCAGGCTCAATATGAGTCTCCAACTGGTATCGCTAAAGCTACAGCAATAGGAGCTTTAAAAGGCGCTGATTTTACTGGGATAGGTACTCAACTTCTGACTTCTGACAAAGTAGGTCAGGCACTGGGACTTAATGGTCCAATGATGTCAGATGATGAAATAAAGCAATATGCTGTTAGAAACCCCCTAGCTACTGGATTAGGAGAAGTTGGAGGTTTCGGAGCAGCAGCACTAACAGGAGCAGGAGAGGCTGTAACTGGATTATCCGCAATTAAGGCTGCTGGAGCCCTGACGGAAAGGCAGTTCGCTAAGTTACTTATGGCTTCTGGGGGAAAGGAAGCAGCTTCTGTACTAGCCAAAAGTATTCCAAAGTATGCAGGGTCTTTAGTAGAAGGTTCGGCACTTGGTTTAGGTCAATTAGTCCAAGAGAATGCGTTAGGAGATGCTGACCTTAATGCCCAAAATGTCCTAGTAAATGCTTCGTTAGGAGGTCTACTTGGGGTTGGAGCTCATGCGTTATTTTCCGGAGTTCAAGCTGCTGCACCATATGTAAACGAGGCTGGAAAAGTAATATCCGAAAAAGCTACAACTTTTGCTGATCCTAGTAGAGCTGCTGCAGAGATAGTAGGAATCCCAAGCTCTGAACAAGCCTTCCTAGCTAAAAGCAGACCAGAAGTGTGGAATAATATACCTCAACTAGTTGTTGATAGCGGAGACAAAGGAATATTTACTGCCAATAAAACTTATGCAGAAAATTTTGCATCTGCTAAACAAAATGCTGCTGTTAAAATAAACAATACTATAGATTCTATCGATAATGCTCTTGCGGGAAATGACTCACTTAAACCCACGTATTCTGATATAGGTTCTGGAATGCTAAATATAATAAACTCTTATATTGAAAAACAGCCAGCAGATTTTAATCTAGGAAAAATAAAAGAGTTCGGAGATAGTTTGTTAGGAGCTTTCTTAGAACGTCCTAATTTAGCTTCTCCTATGAATGCTTCTGATATTCAAGAACTCCGTCAATGGGTAGATAGCCAGATTAAATATGGAAAAGCTGCTAATGATCAGAGCCCTTTTGGAACTGTAGCTAAAGATGTTAGAAACTTTTTAAGTGATCAAGTTCAGGATTTAGCCGCTAAAGCTAGCTCTCTTCCTTCCAGTCCTGAAAATACAAATCTTTTATCTCAGTTAATGAAAGCAAACTTAGATTACGGAACTGCTACTAGGGTTCTAGATTCTATGACTAAGCAAATATCTAAAGCAGAACCTCTAATGGATTCTTATAAAGATTGGAAAACTGCAGGATTAATTTTTGGAGCTATTACACACCCAGTTGGAGCCGGGATAGCTGCTGTTACTAAGTTAGCTCAAACTAATGCCTGGAGAAAAGTAGCTCTATATGCTCAGATTGAAAGAAGCGGAAATTCGGTTAATAGCGCTATTGAAAAATCGGCTGATGGATTCTTCAAAAATGCGCAAAATCCCGTAAGCCCCACATCACTTAATGCCATAGGAAATTCTATATTCTCCAAAGAAAGTTTTCAAGGAAATAAGACTAAAGATCCTAACCATGCTTTCAATAATATCGGAGATAATTTAGACTACATGTCCGATGCTCAGAACTTCATAAATACTATGCAAAATAGAATGTCTTTAATGCAAAAATATGCTCCCAACACATCTGCTGCTTCTGTTGCAATAGCCGGGAATGCCATATCTTTCTTAAAGTCTAAAATACCACAGGATCCTAAAGTAGCTTCTCCATTTTCTACCTCACAATGGACCCCCTCTTCAGTTCAAAAGGCTCAATTTGAGAGATATTTAAACGCTGTTGAGAATCCCATGTCAGTTATAAAAGCAATGAAAAACGGAGAGGTGACCCCAGAGGCAGTGGAAGCCCTTAAGGTTGTATACCCGAAGGTATTTGCTCAGGTTCAAAATTCTTTCTTGGAAAAAGCACAAGAGAATAGAGGAGAGCTTACATATAATCAAAGAGTTCGCTTAGGAACCCTCCTTGGTATATCAACAGATTCATCATTAAATCAAGAGAATTTATTGGGGCTTCAGTCAGTCTTTGCTCCGTTTAATCAAAAACCAGTAGGTCCTTCACCAGCCGCTGCAAAGCCGGTAAAAGGCATGGCGAGCAATAAATTACAACACATAGGTTCACAATTACAAACACCCTTCCAAATGTCACAAGGAAGGAAATAAAAGGTCTTCAGCCATAAGCTGTTAACCCAAAAGGAGATTCCATGTCTACGTCTAGAAGAAGTATTATCAGCCATATCTATATGACAAATCAACCATTAACCGCTAGTTTTACCGCCCCTTGGGTATATCTGACAGCTCTTGATCAAGCCTCCATTATGATGGCTATAACCACTTCCGCAAATAACGGTCAGTTTTTTGTTGATGTTTCTAACGATCCTACTATGGATCACGGAATACCAACACCTGTTATTTGGGATACTTTGATGTTTAACAATGGACCAATACCACCACTATCTTCTATCAATGAAGTTATCAGCGTAGTTACCCAACTAAATGCTTTTAGTTTATTCAGGGTTCGTTTTGTTGCTGGTACTGTTCATACTAATGGAGTTGTTACGGCTTATTTGACTGCAAAAGGAGTCTAACATGACCGTTTATTACAACGATCCTCTCTCTGGAGGTGGGGGAACAGCAGTAGCTTTTTATTCTACTTTTGCTGACTTACCTCTTGTTGGTATTTTAGGGGAACTTGCATTAACATTAGACACCAGTGTTTTATACGCCTGGGATGGGATAGCTTGGATTCCTGCAGTGTCTCCTTCTGCCGTTACTGGAAATTTAACCGAATCTATTTCCGATGTTTTAATTATAGGGAATGGTACTAATGCTGTTTTAGGCTCAGGTACTACTATAGACGTTCAAAAATCCACATCTACTCAAGACGGTTACTTGTCTAGCGTAGATTGGAACACTTTTAATTCTAAGCAACCTGCTGGCGCCTATATTACGGCTTTAAGTGGGGACCTTTCTGCCACAGGACCTGGATCTGTTGCCGGCACTTTAGCTACTGTTAATAGCAACATAGGTTCGTTTACTAATGCGTCGCTGACCGTAAATGCTAAGGGCTTAGTGACTGCGGCATCTTCTGGTACTGCTCCTGTTACTTCTGTTAACGGATCAGGCGGAGGTTCAATATCTGTAAATGCTATAAATCAATTAACAGGAGATATCACTACTAATGCTGCAGTAGGATCTCAATCTGAAGCAGCTACCCTAGCAACAGTTAACGCAAATATAGGATCATTTACCTACGGATCTTTTACTGTTAATGCGAAAGGTTTAATAACCGCAGCTTCTTCTAGCACCCCGCCACTTACATCCTTAACGGGTGATGTGACTACAAGTACTTCAGGAGCAGCATCAGCCACACTAGCAACTGTTAACTCTAATGTTGGCTCGTTTACTAATGCTTCTTTGACTGTGAATGCTAAAGGATTAATAACTGCTGCTAGTTCTGGAACAGCCCCAGTAACCTCGGTATCTTTGACAGATTCTACAGGTCTATTCAATATAACCGGCTCTCCTGGTACGGGTGTAGCATCTTTAACTTTATCCAGCTTAAACTCGCAAACAGCTAATGAAGTTTTAGCTTCTCCAAATGGCTCATCGGGCGCTCCAAGTTTTCGTTCTTTGGTTGTTGCAGATGTTCCTAATGGTAATTTGACAGAAACTACTTCTAGCGTTTTAACTATAAGTGGGGGTACTCACGCAGTGCTCGGTTCAGGAACTACTATAGCAGTTTCTCAAGCCACAACATCGACTGCAGGATATGTATCTTCTACTGACTGGAATACCTTTAATGGAAAACAGCCAGCAGGTTCTTATATTACTGCGTTGACGGGAGGCATTACCGCTTCTGGTCCTGGTAGTGTTTCTGCGACTGTAAATAATGTTGGCGGATCTACTGCAGCAGCGGTTAATACTGCTACCGTGGCAGCTAACAATGCTACTAGTACTAACACACCAAATACCATAGTACTAAGAGACGGATCGGGAAACTTTGCAGCCGGGACTATTACTGCCAACCTAGTAGGAACTACTCCTGCTGGTACGGTTACGGTTACGGGCGGTACAGCTGCTAGTGGTGGAGTTGGTGGTCAGGCTACTATTGCTGGAGGATCTGGTTCGGGAACTGGATCGGGAGGAAACGGGGGAGCCCTAAACCTTAATGGTGGAAATGCTAATGGAGACAACACCGTAAACCAATCAGGTGGAACAGTAAATATAAGTGGAGGAAACTCTAAGGGTGGTGCTCAGGGCGGAGGAATAACTCTTAGCTGTGGAAACGGAGGAGTAGGAACTGGAACTGCTGGAGCTACTGGTGGTACTGTAAACATTAATGGGGGATTGGGTGGAGTAGGAAGCGCAACTTCTGGTAATGGTGGAAATGCTACTGTAAAAGCTGGATCTGGCGGAAATGGTGTATCAGCAGGGCAAGGTGGAACAGCTCAGTTGGTTGGTGGAACAGGAGGAACAGGGTCTTCTTCTGGAGGAACAGGAGGACCAGCTAACGTTACTGGAGGATCTCCTGGAAGCTTCGCAGGTGCTCAGGGAGGGTCTGTTACAATATCCTCTGCTGGAGGTAGTAATACTGGAAACGGAGGAGCGGGCGGTACAGTGACCATAAGTACTGGTCAGGCTAATGGAGATAATAGCGCTAACTACTCAGGAGGCTCATTAACTTTAAGTGTGGGTAGATCAGTCGGTAGCTCTGGAGGTTCTAACATAAATATCACTGCGGGACTAGGAGGAGTAGGGACATCAACTACTGGAGCGAACGGAGGCACAACCAACCTTAATGCTGGAAATGGAGGTGTAGGTTCAGCTACTGGAGGGACCGGAGGGAACGTGGTTATCTCTGCTGGTACGGGAGGAAACTCTTCTACTCCGGGAGCTGGAGGGGCTATATTATTCCAAACAGGTCCGACGATAGCTGTAGTAGAGCATTTTAGAATATCAAATGCTGGAAATGCTTTAGTTACCAGTGGTATGATGCAAGTTGGTACTGCGGGTTTTGGTCTAGCAGTAAAATCAGGACCTAACTGTAAATTAGGAATAGCTACCTTAGCTGCTGGTACGGTTACTGTTGCTAATACTTCTATTACTTCAAACAGTACTATTTTCTTAACCTCTCAAGCAGACGGAGGAACCCCAGGCTGGCTTAGAGTAACAGCGAAAACAGTGGGGACCAGTTTTGTTATAACAAGTTCAAGCAACACTGATACTAGCAATGTAGGCTGGTTCATTGTAGAGCAAATGTAAGGAGATATGAAATGACAGTATACACAAATGGACCTCTTGGAGGTGGCGGAAGTGGCATAGAGGTGATAGATACTTATGCGCATCTACCGTTAACCTCCACACCAGGAACTGTTGTTATAGTAGAAGACACAGGAACCTTATATTATTGGACTGGGACAATGTGGGCTCCAGTAACTGCTGCTGTTTCTACTAGCGGCAATCTAACAGAAGCCGTTTCCGATGTTTTAATAATTACTGGAGGAACAGGAGCGGTTATAGGATCTGGAACTTCTATAGACGTTAAGCAGGCTACCAGTTTACAAGATGGCTATTTATCTAGCATCGACTGGAATATTTTTAATAGTAAACAGCCAGCTTTGGGATTTAACCCCGTTAGAATAGAAACTCCATATACTCTGACTTCCACAGACATATTGAACAAATACATCACTATATCGGTAGCACCAACTACCCCAAATAAAACTCAGTTAGAGATAGCACAAGCCCCTCAACAAGCATATGGCATAGACTTCACTGTAGCAGGTACTCAAGTTACATGGTCCGGATTGGCTCTAGATGGAATACTGGCTGCAGGTGACATATTAACAATTATTCACGACTAAAACACCCATAAATCACAAGGAGATCTTAAATGAGTAAATTGATTAAAAAATATTTGACTCTGGACAATAGCGCAAATGGTGTAAACGCTCAGGTAATACCAGCTAACTTCGCTTCTCCAGTAAATTACACCCCAGCTCCGGTAGCTTCTGAAGGGACGTTGGAGATAAGCTCCCACCTTAAGGGTATTGATAACGCTTTAGCTCTTGCTAAAGTTATGGAATATCAAGGCGCTTGGGATGCTTCTACAAATACTCCTGTACTAGTTGATGGTACAGGTAGAACTGGTGATGTTTATAGAGTATCTGTAGCAGGAACTCAAAACCTAGGATCTGGAGCTCAGACATGGGCTGTAGGAGACCTTGTTATTTATAATGGTACTATTTGGCAAAAACTTCCAGGAACTGACGCCGTTGTTTCTGTAAACGGTGCTACAGGAGCTGTTACCGTAAACGCCATCAACCAACTTACAGGCGACGTAACTGCCGGTCCTGCTAGCGGTTCACAATCACAAGTTGCTACTTTGGCTACAGTTAACTCTAACGTTGGTAGCTTTGCTCTAGCAGATATCACCGTAAATGCAAAAGGTTTAGTGACGGCTGCTTCAGCTGCTTCTACTACTGGATCTGGTGCAGTTGTTTTAGCTACTAGTCCAACATTAGTTACTCCAGCTTTAGGAACTCCTAGCGCTTTAGTTGGTACGAACATTACGGGTACTGCTGCAGGCTTAACGGCTGGCACAGTTACAACGAACGCTAATTTAACTGGTGACGTAACATCAGTAGGAAATGCTACTACTCTAGCAACTGTAAACGCTAACGTCGGAAGCTTTAACCTTGCTGATATCACTGTAAACGCTAAGGGGTTAATTACTGCTGCTTCAGCCGCTTCTACTACAGGTTCAGGAGCTGTAGTATTAGCTACTTCTCCAACATTAGTTACTCCAGCTTTAGGAACTCCTTCAGCTTTAGTAGCAACAAATATTACTGGAATTCCTTCTTTACAAATAACAACCGCTTTAGGATTTACACCTGAGAATGCTGCTAATCTAAGTACTGATGGTACCATGGCAGCTAATAGCGCTACCTTATTCCCAAGCCAAAGCGCAGTAGTTACTTATGTTGCTGCTGAAATTGCTGCTATTCCTGCAGGTGCTATATCTAGAGAAGATGACCATACTGTTACTGGTACTGATATTACTAATGGTTATTTTGATTTATCTTTTGCAGCCGCTAACGCTGCTAGTATACAGCTTACTCCAGTAGGGGGACCACTCCAACTTAAAGCTGTTGATTATAGTATTTCTCTTACTGGCGGTGCTGGTGGGGTTACTAGAATTAGCTGGACAGGTTTGGGGCTAGATGGTATTCTTTCTTCTGGAGATGTAGTAATAGTATCTTATATGCATTAAGATCATAGTAGAGCTAGGGGGGCGTAGTGCCCTCCTTTTCTCTATTGTTATTCCAAACCGGCTTAGCCGATGATCAAACAAAAGGAATAGAAAATGTCTAAGATCAAAAGAAAGTACATTGAGTTCGACAACACTATAAATGGTGTTAACGCTCAGGTAATTCCCTCAAACTTTACTCCTGTTAACTTTACTCCTGTTCAAGTAGGATCAGAGGGAACAGATAAGATATCAGCTGACCTTAATGGACTTGATATCGCTCTTACTGGTAAAGAGCAAGTATTTAATGGCATAAAAGACTCTTCTCAGTATACCATTTCTTACAGTGCTTCTACAAGACAATTCACCATTACTACTACAGCAAGTGCTGTTTATTACGTTGACGGAGTTCAATATATACCAGGAGCAGGAACAGTAACTACTGCTGCTCATGCTAATACTACTGGTCTGTGGTTTTGCTATTATAACTCCAGTGGGGTCATAACAGTAACTTCCACTCCTTGGGACTTACTAAATAATGCTCCTATTATTTTAGCTTATTATAATGCAGTAACTGTAAAAGCTCTTGTTTATGACGAGAGGCACGCTGGTGGTGCTAATGGCATGTCTCCAGCAGTACATAAAAACTTACACACCACTAGAGGAACGCAGCTAGTCAGTGGATTAGTGGCTTCAGGATACACACTAAATACAAACGGTTTAGCGAACACTAGTTATGCTATAAGTGCGGGGTCTATCGCTGACGAGGATCTAGTAATAGCTTGTGCTGCTCAGTTACAAGGTGGAGCAAACACTTATAGGATTCTGTACCAAAGCGGAACTACCGCTGCTCCTGTTTGGAACTGGATTGATGATGCTGAAGGAGGAATATACTCTAACGGTACTGATATTTACTGGAACCAACTTACTGGAGGAAACTGGACCCTTACCCCTGACACCACTACGGGAACTTTTCTAAATTACTGGGTCATGGCTACCACCACCTTAGCGGCTCCTCAGATAATGATATTTATGGGTCAGGCTACTTATGGTACGTTAGCACTTGCTCAGGCAGCATCTTTCTCAACCGAAATGGCAAATTATTCCTCCGTAGCTGCAGAAGGAGTGATTCTTTATCAGATGACTTACCAGAGAGGCGCTTTTGGAGCTCCTGGAAACATTAGACTTCGATCAGTAAATAAAATTACCTCGGCTCTTACTTCAGTTGGTGCTGGTTCTGGTACAGTTGTCTCTGTTGGTTTATTAGATAACACTGGGTTATTTAATATAATAGGATCTCCAGTAACTTCTTCTGGGAACTTAACTCTTGACAGTCTCCAATCTCAAGCAGCCAACACTGTATTTGCGGCTCCAAACGGTTCATCAGGAGCTCCGTCATTTAGATCACTAGTATCTGCTGATGTTCCTACCGATACTTTTTCAGCTAAAGCAACTTCTTTTACAGCAGCAAATGGGTTTATTTATTTAGTTTCTCCAACTGCTGCAATAAACATACAGCTACCAACTCCTGCAGTGGGATTACGCTTTACGGTTAAGGATGCTAATAACACCTTCTTCACCAATAACGTTACTTTAGTGCGCGCAGGGTCTGAGAAAATAGACAACATAGCCGCCTCCTTTGTATTAAGCTCTACTGAAGGATCCTGGAATATTGTCAGCGATGGTACAAACTGGTGGATTCTCTAATAATATCTTACTTCTAAACAAAATCATCAAATATAGACTTTAACAGGATTTGAGCTCGGAATCGGGCTCTTTTCCCATTTTATAGCAACTAATGCTATTAAACATTGGAGGACATTTTGAGCTTTATCGGAAAAAACATCGTAATCAACACGGAAACCCTAACCCCACTTAGTGCTGACCCAGCTTCTCCAACAACAGGAATGCTTTACTATTCTAACGGTACGCCAAGGGCTGCAGGATTGTGGCAATATAACGGAAGTGCGTGGGCACAAGTTGGCAGTGGGGGGCTAATACCGACGTACGCCAATAAATCATCAAATTACGCTATAACAAACACTGATAACCTTGGTGATATATGGATTACCGGAGTTGGCGCAGTTATCACATTACCACAAGCCAGCGCTAATATTGGAAGAGTAATAACAATTAAAAAAAATGTATCTTCTAATACTGCTAATATTGTTACGCCTTTCTCTGGCGATGCAATTGAGACATTAGCGGCTAATGCTTCGATTAATTTAGATTATATAACTGAGACAGTTACTTTACGAGCAATAGTCGCAGGTACTTGGGAAATTGTTAGCTGGATGGTTCCACAACCAAACACTCAATTACTATTTACTACTGGTGATTGGACTGGTATTATATCAACAGCAGTTTTCTATAAGGACCCTCTAAGTCAGGTTTGGAGAATGAGGTTTAACGTCGGCGGTTCGGTTACTAATGCTCTCAGGTCAAATTACGTGTTAACAATTAGTTACATTATAACCGCAGCCGGAGGAGGACAAGCTGTTAGTACTTTTGAAGGTAGTACAGGTATCGCAGCTACAGCTCTCATGCTCGCTAGTAATAATGTCATTTCGGTATTTCATTCCCCTGCTACAACCTCAGGCTATTACTTTTCTGGGGATGTACTACTAGCAGGTAAGCCAACATCTTACGTTTTATAATAAATAAGGATTAAATTTGGTCGTAAGCTAAGGGTATATAAAATGATAAAACATGAAGACGGTAAATGGAAGTTATACAATCATACAGGTGAGAAAGTCCTTAGTGAGCATAGTACTAAAGAAGACGCGGAGAAACGTGAAAAGCAGATAAATTTCTTTAAAGCGCTTGAAACCCATCCTTCTTTACGTAAAAAGCTAAAAAATAAAAGTATAGCCAAATAGAGGTGCAAAATGGATAGTAACCATCGTTGTGGAGACAAGTTCGATAGATTAGAAGAGAAAATAGAAGGTCTAGATTATAGAATGGACCTTAAGATGGAGAAAATAGAGACTATTCTGACCTCTCAACATGAATCATTATCCGAACATATGCGCCGTACTTCGCTTTTAGAGCAAGAAATTTTACCAATCAAGGCTTTTCAAAATCAATTAATAGGTATAGGAAAATTTCTGGGTGCAGTAGGAATCTTGTCCTCCATGATTGCTACCATCCTTAAGGTATTTGGTAAATAGGTAATAATCTAGAAACGTTATGATCACTATATGAAAAGAAAATTTACCATATATTGTAAACCCTTCTCAATAAATTCTATGTACTACAGCCAAAAGAACATTAAGACTGCTGATGCTAGGGAATGGACTGCACAGATTCTATTTGCTTTGAATGATTCAAAGGTGGAAAAAGCCCTAGAGGACCTTAGAGAAAATTTTGACCCTATGAGACATAGCTATAAATTTGATTTTACATTCTATTACCCCAGACACCTATTTTTTACTAAGAAAGGAGATGTTAGCTCTAAGACCCTAGACCAGACTAACGTTGAAAAGCCTTTGCAAGATATCTTATGTTCTAGCCAGTACTTCAGAAGACCTTGTCCTGAAGGTGCTGCTAATTTAAATATTAATGATAGATATGTTACAGATGTTATTAGTAGAAAACGACCATCAGAAGCTCATAGTATTGAAATTGAGATAGAAATTCTTGACTTAAAGTTTATAGAGCAGCAAGATCTACAAGATGCTCAAAATCCTTCAGATAGAGAGCCGTCTTTGTGCCCCTGTACATCGGAACTTTGCACTCTGCATAATACTGAGAAATGTCCTTTGCCTTAACAATACCCTGGATCTCTACTACCATTCCATCAAGATCAACACTAGTAAAACAAATATAATCCACGTCAGAAGGGGAATGAACCAGTTTATCTTTCTGCTGAAAAAGGTAAGAACGCCCGTATCTAGATATACTGCGTGAAGTTTGGCTTTTGACATGCAATTTAAACTCTTCATTCTGTAGGTCTGCTGAGTGAGACTTTCTTTTTTGTTCATAAATCTTTAAGTCTGGCTCTGAAACCAAAACCCCTTTTTGTTTTAAATATTCATAAACCGCGAACTCGCCGATGGTACCTACTATAATATCCTCAACCATTTTTTGTTTATTCTGTTCTCCACGCCACTTATAGCAATTAGCGCTTAGCACTAACCTATCTTCCGCAAATTTTCTGCATCTTTCTAAAATCTCTGGAGGTATTGTCCACTTCATTCACGGTCCTTTATTTTCTTAACAATTGCTGGAATAGATGTTATCGCTTTATCTACAGTTCTCGCCCCTGTGTACCCACATAAAAACCATTTAGCAAGATCATAGAAAGAAGCGTCAGGATGTGCTAAGCCAAAAGACGCTAGAAGTATAATAGTTACTATAACAATAGAGCACATAGGACGCCATGCGGCTACTAACCAATTAGATGAGTTCGCTTCCACTTCCTGCAGCTTCAGCTTCTCTTCTTCCAGCTCCACAAACTTAGCGCTTGTTGCGGCTTGAATCTCCGCCATTTTATTTTCCATAGCCATTCTATCGGCATCGGATAAATGAAATTCTTTTACTAGAGCTGTTGCTGGTGCGAATAGACTTGCTATCCAGGCTAAAATAGGCATAAATTACTCCTTTATAGGTCTTGTTGTTTCTATTTTATAGATTTCTTTGCATAAAATTAAAGCTCCCATGGCATCAGTATCTGTTTTTAGCATTCTAACTGCGCAGTCTTCAAATAACTGTTTACGAGTTGGAGTGGTAGAGCAGGAGGTCAAACTTAAAGACATTAGGATTATAATTGATATATTTGTTTTCATAGGAAGATCATATCACAGATCTTAGTGTGCGTCAAAGAAATTATTACCGATTGCAGGAGGTGCATGCAAATCTATTGATAATTTATAAGTATTCTCCATTACCTCCTTCAATTTATGCTTTAGAACCTCTACCTGACTTTCATTAGATCTTAGTATAAGTTGATCGTGAACGTTTGCGCATATGTAGGCATCTAATCCGTTCTCGTCTATATAAGTCTGAATGGCTATAGCAGCCCTATTGACTATAGAAGCGCTAAGGCTCTGAATCTGGAAGTTTCTCGCATTATTCATATAGTTCTTAAGCCTGCCTCGTATTTCCTTCATCTGATCGTAGCTATTGGTGTTTTTATACTGCTCGTATAGCTTTAAGGGGTCTAAAATCCAGTCGCCGTACCGCTTAATGATATCTAACACCTCTGGCATATGTCGGATTCTACCAGCCTCAGATTTAATATATCCATGCTTTTTAACCAGCTCAGCACTTGAATCGTACCACTTCTTGAGGTCTGGAAACGCATCGAAATACCCTCTATGCAAATGCTCTGCTTCTTCCTGGCTCACGTTTATGTGAAAAGCAAGTGCGTATGGGCTTAAACCGTATGGTATTCCAAGAGAGTATCCCTTAGCCTTCTGCCTTATAGCCTTATTCTTCTTACCTAAGTAGTCCGGAGATTCTATATCTGCACTATATCCTTTCAATTTCTCGGTCTTAATAGCAATTGTTGAGTAGAAATCGTGACCATGCCTAAAAATATCTTTTAAGCCCTCATCTCCTGATACGTGAGCAAATACGTGAGGCTCCAGACTACAATTACCTGTAACAAATGTCTGACCGTTATTTCTTATTAAAATATACCCAGTATCTACAGTTACACACCCAACCATTCCTGAGTAGTAGTATTTTTTTGCATCCTCTTTTCTAACCCTTATAGTCCCTTTTTTTATTATGTGAAGACTATAAAAAGTGGAAAAGTTGGTGTTTTCATATTCTCGTATGCTTAATCTGGCTTCATATCCATTACTTACTAGTTTAACTTGTACTTTTTCTACTAGATCTTTATCAATGCTTCCCCATATATAATCTTTATGACCATTATCACTTCCATCCCAAAAACATAAAGCTTCCACAAAATCTTCTATCTGATTTGATCCTATTAAATCTACATTTACCTTTTTTCCTGATAATAAATTACTACTATACTTTATATACCAAGTACTAGGTAATAGTTTTTGTTTGTATCTAAGAGTTGTGGAAACTTCATTAGGCTCTCTTCCGATCAATTCTCTTATTTTAGTAAGCTTTTTTGGAACAGACACTTCTACTTTATAGTAACTCTCTCTATTAGAAATGAGATATCCATCTGCTGATAGCATTGTAGCCATCCATATATCTTTAATACTGTAGTCAGAATGGGTATTATCAGTTTTTGATACAGTTAGAATATTACAGGCAGTGTTAGGAACCCCTTCCTGGGATTTTGAATACCATCTCATATTTTTTTGTACTTTTGGCACTCCTCTGCTAGAACAATTGCTATTTTGACCTACCCATAACATGCTATGGTTCTCTGTGACATCGAAAGTTCCTCTTCTATTTCCAAATCTGTACATATAACCAGAGTATTCTTTCTTTATTACTCTAGAAGGCTTACACCATAACCCTTCAGTTGTTATGGGATCAATTTGCCACACTAAATCTTCTTTAGATATTTCCAGTATTTTTTTCCATCCTAAAGAAGTAAGAAGTTCACAATTAGGATGTAAACAATAATCTGAATCAATAAACTTATAACCATCCCCCGCTATAAAAAACTTCCGGATCATGTTAGAGTATTTAGTAGATAAGGATCCGTCATCTTCCCTAGGTCTATTTAATTGTTGCGTATCTCCTGAGTATCTGCCTGAGATAGTTCCATGCTGCTTAAAGTCTGGGTAGAAAATGCCATCTTCTTGCTCTTCTAAAAAGCGGTCAATATAAGTCCCGCGAATCTTGATGAGCTTGTTATATTCTTGTAAAGTAGCCACCCAACTGTATTTTTGAGCCATTAGAGTCAGGAACTCATCGTCTACTTGCGGATTACCTAGATCAGTAGTAGAGGTAGGAGTCTCTCTCAAGTACTCAAAAAATAGTTTCTTTAAGTGGTGCTTAGAGCTCAGGTTAAACTTCGACCCCTCTGCATTTTCCGTCCATAAAATGTTTTGTACATTTCTTACTTCTTCTTGAGTTAGGTACGGTCCGCCTAGAATGAACGATATAAACTTATTTTCTTTATAGGGAGATAGGGATTTCTCCGTTAATGAAAACTTTCCACCTTTTGTTTTAGATACCGGTACTCCTGCTAGACGTACTAATACTTGTGAGAAGTCTCCGGTTCTTCTAGGGGGATAGTCTTTGTTAAATAACCAGTCTGTAAAGTCGCTTTCAACGTACTCTGCTATCTCTGCTTGAATGGATACTTCTAATGAACCAATATCTTTGTTTATGGATACTTGAGTTTCTTTAAGCAGGGGCACATCCAACTTAATGCCTCTAGATTGCATAGTCCTTGTGACTTTAGTATATAGTGGCATAACCTCATCAGCAAAGAAGAAGTCTGCTAGATTTTCCTTTTTTAAAATAGGAACGTAGTGGTGATAAAGTTTCATGGTCAACTTACAGTCCTGTTCACAATATTTTCCTATCAGGATTGTATCAGCCTTGTAAATCTCTCCTTTACCTGAGCCTCCATTAGCCTTAATGGATGCTGCCATCTCCTCTTGTTCTTTAAGCTCGTCTAATCCCCAGAGCTTCTTAGCTATCTGCTTCAATCCAAAGGGACCGGTCTCTTGAGCAGTGTGAATTAACATTATTGTATCAGCATGAAGTTGGTCCCATAAGTCGACCCCTAAATTGTTTCTAGTAATTTCTAAGTCGAAATAGCTATTATGGGCTATAATAGATTTTGATTTTAAAGCTTCCAATACCGGAGATACATCGGTTCCTAGATGCAATAATTCTTCGCCATTCCAGGAATAGATAGGGATATAAATAGATTCTAGCTTCTCGTTAGATAAACCAATACCTATGACTTTATCTTTTCTAACATTTAAGCCGGTAGTCTCTGTATCAAATGCCAGAAGTTTAGATCTTGATATAAGTTCTAGCGCTTTATTAATCATTTTTTAATTTCCTAGTATTTTGTACTTCTTCTATTTTTCTAAGAATTATATTAGGATTAAATTCAAATAGCTCGCATAATAAATTATTTGATATTGCTTCCTTCATATCATTTATTGCTTTTTTTAATTCATATAACTGGTAATTATCTAATTTATTAAAATCTAATTTCATTCTTTGCTTTCCTTCTAAAGATTCCTTGTAATTTTTATACGCGTGTCGTGGTGTTATCATTCTTTATTCTCCGTTTTTACTTCTATTTTCTCACCGCTCTTAGAGCTAAATATAGCTTGTGCGCTATTAGCAGCCGCTACAGCCATAACAATAGTAGTCACTGATCCAGCTACATCCATCTTATTTACAAGACTTAAAATAGCTAGTATAGTGATGCCAAAAAAAGCCAAGAAAGTTCTACGGTCTGTCCAAAGTAGTCTCAACTTAAACTCCTTAATCAATATGTTTATAGTATAAAATTATAAAAACAAATACCGAGCCTATAGAGTACTTTACAATTAGGGGTATGTCTCCTAGGTGTATAGTATACGTTAAGGACAGAAGTCTGTCAAGCAGCCAAAAGACAATAAAGTATACCGACATACCCTTAGAGTTACCTCGCTTAATACTGCGTAAACACTGCGGAAAGGCGTACAATGACCCTACTATGACCATTGTAACCCCTAAAACTGACCAAAACATATTAAATCTCCAATTTAGATGTCAACTTCTTTTCTATCTTTTTTAATATTAATTTGTCCTCCTATCTATTTTCTATTTGTATAAAAAACAGGTATAAAATCTTTACCACCATTGTCTATAAAGTCTTGTGCTTCATAAAAAGAAGAGAATGCTCGATAGTCTCTCCAATGATTTAAATACTTTTTTTGAACTACATATTGACCATGCATATCTTTTATGATTCTCCATCTCATTTATATAATCTCCTTAGATTTTGTACCACGGGATGCTGTAAATCTCCCTTGAAATAGATTATAGCAACATCTAACCATGTTTGTCCATGTAAAACTTTAAGCTGGAGCGTGAAAAACCACATTGCTATCCTCATAAATAAATTATGTTTGAGGGAGTACATTCTAACCCATACCAACAACTTACCGCTAGTAGAGGTCTTAACTCCAAGCATGGAAAAGAAGCAGAATAAAAGCATTATAGGACTTAATAACCAACATAAAAAGGATCCTGAGCACATGCCATAATAAATAATGTCTCTTGGCTGCTGTATTCTACCCCAACTAGGTTTTTGTGGGTTTAGGTTATCGTATCTTAGAAACTGGCGCTTTGTTTCGGAGTAAATCTGCTTCGCATAGCTACCGCTTAGAGCACTTAAAGCGGTTAGATTATCTAGGGAAATATAAGTAGTATCCAAAGGCGTTGAGAAATAAACCGGATCATGAAACATCAAAGGTATTGTTTTCTGCATCATTTGCATTTTAATATCATGTGAAGCAGGATCAGATGGATCGGAGGATAGTAAATATTCGCAACTGAAAAGTATGGAATTAAATCCAACTTTCTCGGTCTTGTTGCAATTTATTAAAGAGTATTGGTCAAGGTAATCGGTTAAAGCCATTCTTTTTCTCCTATGTTTTTACAGTAATTTATAAATTCTTGTTTAGTTCTTCGCCCTTTAGTGACGTTGCACTCATTACGGATTATATCACAATCCTCTATTTTAATCTCTTTTTTTAAATCTTTGTTATCTAAAGAAGGGCTATCTTGTCTGGGTCCTACTCCCTTATTTCCGTACGTCCAGTCTAATTTTTTTCCGCAATATTGGCAGTTATCTACCTCTTTAGCTATAAATAGAAGCTCGTCTATAGAAAATAATATAGTGTATCCTCTACTTTTGTGGTGGTTTATAGTGCTCTTACTCCAGTGTCTTCTTGGGTTTCTATTTTTAGTATTTCTATCTCTTTGCTTTGATTTTTCTGGGTTATTCTTATGCCAGTCCCTGCTCTTTGCCCTATTACATTCTTTACAGCAAGCTGTTAGTTTTTCTCTTCCTTTTCGAAAGTAGAAGTCTGTCTCTGGTAGGTCTTTGTTGCATGATTGACATGTTTTGATATTCATAGATATTCCAAAAAAAGCCCTGACCAGCTATATTGCCAATCAGAGCATTGGGTGGGTGCTTACGCTATGAGTACCTCGAATTGATGGCATAATGTGCCTTTAAAACTTCCACGTGTAAGTGGCTCTTGACCAAGATAGCTCAGTCGTACGTAATCTCCAATTTTTACTGACTTCATTTGATATCCCAGATTTCCGGCTGGATTTACAACAACCATGTTACCGTTGTCTAGACGAAACTTAAAGCATGGCTTATCCTTATTGAACTTATTTTCGCTGGTCCCTTCATACTCTCCTTCTAAAATAACTCCGATCTTTCCTTCTTTAGCTAACTCAGAAGCCTTAACAAAGCTTAGGCTTGCTGGAGCCCCTTCTGGTTTACGGAAATCTCTTGATGGTGCTTCTACTTCCTGCTCATGGGTTTCATAGTTCTTTTTGCTCATTAGTAACTCCTAGTTTAATCTCGGTACAAGGCTTTATTACCCTGACCATTTTTTTGTAGTTTATAAGCTACAAACCGAATATCCAACGATCCTCTTTAACAATTTTATAATCTTCTTCTTCCATTTCAGAATCTGCCCAGTCATCTTTCAGCTCTTCTTCTTTTCCTAACTCTTCAAGAATTTCTCCTACTCTAGCATAACTCTCTTCTAACTCATAAATGGCATGATTTCCAGCACCAATATTAAGATTTAGATTTCCTTCTAAAGCTAGCTGGTATAATGCAGCCTTAGCGGTTTTTACTCTGTCCTTAATCTCAAGTAACCTGGTCTTCATTCTCAATCTCCTGTGCAATTTTTTTAAGAAATCTAAGCTCTTCGAAAGCCCTAAGTTCAATCCCTGGATACAGTGTAACATAATCCGACAAAGAAAGCAACCCCTCAAGATCAGAAATTCTTTTATTGATTTTAAATAATTCTGCGTTCATTTACTGTTCCTTTCTAGATATATCTCTAATATAAGGTCTAAATAACCAATAATAGTTTTATCGTCTTTCAACTCTATAGCGAGATAAAGTAACTTCCTATATCCTGCCAGTCCTATTGCTGTTTTCATTTATACCTCTAGTATCTCGTAGTTTTCTCTTTCTAGCTTCCTAGTCTCCGTCTCTCCAGTCCAGTCTCCAGTTTCTAAGCAGTTCTTATAGATCTTTATAGCCTTTCTTACCTCCTCCATTCCTTCCTGTCTTGACTTATGACTTAGTTTATATACCTCACACCCTAAATTAACTTTGCCTAATACTATAAAATAGAAATCAAGCCCTTTTCCTAGAGACTCTTCAAAAGCTTTCAGATATAGGGCTGCAGAGAGTTTATAACTAAACTTATCCATGGTAGCCTTAAACTCCTCCTGGTCTATCACAAATCCTGATGTCTTTATGTCTACTATAAATCCCTTTTCCTCATGGAGGGCGTCTGCTCTTACCTTTATATTAACATCATCTATAGTAGTAAATAGACTAACCTCAGGCTCCACCCCCTTAAGGAGATCTACTGCAGTCTTGTTGTTCAAATAATAAGGTATCATAGCATCTATTTTCTTTTTCTGGGGTTTTGAAAGTATTATTTTTCCTTTATTATCTTCTTTGAATGCATCCCAAGCTTTTCCTCTTTTCACCCAATCTGGAAATATAGCGTAGTCTGTCTCTACTGTCTCTGGCTCTAACAAAACACTATGAACGTAAGAACCTGTATCAAATGCATCCGTATTTCTTTTCTCCTCTCTAGGTTTCTTTAATATTCTCTCTTCATAAAATTGCTGAATTCCCTCGGGACCTTTTAGCAATAATTTCAAATTGCTAGAACTCAAATGAGTAAGATCCCCGTGATATTCCGCATTACTCATGTCTTTTCTAATACTCATTGCTTGTATCCTTTATCCGGTTCTTTCTTAGGATCTGTTAAAAAATCTAGATCTTTTTCAGAATAGTCTTCTTCAAACTCCTTATCCATAGCATCAAACTCCTCAGGAGTAGCTACCACTAGAACTCCCTTCTTTCCAGGATAGGATATAGTTATTAGCAAATCAAGAAACTCTTCTTTTTTTATAAACATAAGAAGAAGTTTTATAAGTAGTCTTTTTATCATTTTTTACCTGCCTTTTTAGAGGGTTTTTTAACAGTTTTTCTCTTAGAAATAGATTTCTTTTTTGCTGGTTTGGTGTCTTCTGCTGCTCCATTACTTGAATCTATGGACTCTTGCAAATGACCAAAATAAGTTTCATCAAGGAATGTTTCTTTTTCTCCGAATAAACCATTTAAAAATTCTCTTAGTTTTGAAATCATTTACATTCTCCTTTTTTGTTTATAGTAAACTCCGGGTTTCCGTCACAGGGTATACTAACATCTGTTTTTAGAAAACTAGTAAATATATCAGGATCAAATGGGTACTTTTTATTTCTATCATCATTTTCTGGATGGTGCACAGAGTTAAAGATCAAGAAAGCCACATTAGTCGCTAAGTGCCATAGGTGAGGCATCCCGTCTCCCGTAGCCCCAGTGTCCAAATCAACCCCGCTCTTAAAGGCTGCTAGATGTCTCTCTAAGCAATCAATAAGCTGAGAGTATGCTGCTCCTTTGGTCCAGTTGGCTCTTGGGTATTTCCCTCCAAAGTGCTCACTATTCCTCATAAGAACCGCAGCCACTGCAGCCACTAGCTCTTCTGGGCACTGAGATAGTTCAAGTTTTCCTTTGTTGAATCTTAATGCTTTATCTCTCAATGTCTAGCTCCTTTAATTTTTGTCTAATTTGATTATATAATAGTTTTTCTGCCTCGTCAATACCTAGCTTTAAGCTATTTGTAAAGTACTCTCCAAGCATAGGAGACAGCCACAAATTATCTCCAGTTTTCAGTAACAGTCCACATAGATATTCTAATTCTTTATTTTTCATTTTTAGGTCCATAATATAATTCAGGCTTAGAGCCATCTGTGTACTCTTCTTGCGCATCTGGTCTGTGTATCATAAGATGGAAGTACACTAAACCTATGATATCTCCCCATTGTAATCCAGAATCAGCCATTTTGTCAATAACTGCTTCTAGTTCGAGAAGTATATCTCCTATAGACTGTTTACTCATTTTTCCATCCTACACTGCATTCCATCATATATCAATTTGCCATGTTTTTGAGTCAGTATACAGTTATGTGCTAGGGCTAAAAGAATACCTAGCAATAAAATCCATTTAGTCAGGTTCATTCATCTATCTCCTGTAAACGTTGACTTTGCATTGCTATATTCACTACTAAGTCTCTATTTTCTACAAAAACTGATAGAGAGCTTAACACCTGTTCCACGGCACTAGAAGTAGCAAACAAGGCTCCTAACATTATAACATGGTTTAAAAATAAAGGCATCAACATTATAAAAGGAAAAATTACGCTGATCTGTCCATAAAAACTAGTGAAATAAGAGAGGTGTTTCTGCCTAAGGGCTAGTTCTGCCCAATTTTTCACAATATATTTTAATGTAGGCAATTCTGATTTAGTACTGAGACTAGATATTATTCCTCGTCTCAAGTCTGCTTCCAAGCTCTCCTGATAGTACTCCGCAGCTATTAGTTTTTTGGCTACCTTCCGGCTACCAACTGTCCCAATAACAGCATAGACTAAAACAGCCCCGACCATCCATACCTTAGCAGTTGAGGCTAATATAAATAAAAATACTGGTAAACGCACAGAAGCATCTAGTGTGGCTTTAAGCAGGGCTAGCGCGTTTTGGCTTATGCGCAATGAATCATCTTGTAAACGCTGCTCTACCACCTTAATGCCTAAATCGTGCTTTGATTGAGCCACTCTTGAAAACTTATTATATAAATACTGTCTGCAACCAAACTCCAGATAGCGCTGATAAAAGGAAGTAAGACCGTAAACTAAAACAAAAACCAGAGCCAAACCAGTAAAAATTCCAAGACCTAGGTATATTTTCGATGAGTTATACGCTTGAACTTCATTGTAAAAAAACTCCCGCCATTTGTTGAAGGCTACTGAGAGTCCTATCATTATTAAGGTTCCTAGAGTTACTAGAGCTGTATATTTTTTATTTTCTTTTAAAGCCGGGAATAGGAGTTTTATGACATATATATACATTTTTTATTCCTTTATTTCTTTGAATCTAAAGATATAGTGAGGTTGTTTACAACTATTCATATTAATCTATTAAACTATTAGGTAATTTTAAAAACTCAAATCCCTGATTATCTGTAGTAGACGCTTTAGTAACCCTTCTTCTAAATTCGGAAGCTGGCTCCTCTTCTTTAGCGTACAATAAAAACCTAATTCCCCCTATCATCTTAGTAGCCACTACAGTAGGATTCTCTGCACAAAAAGTCTCTATTTTCGTTCTACCTAAGGATATACCCTCAACCTTTTTTACCATCCCCTTAATGTCTACTAGTTTTATGGCGCAATTATAATGTCTAGCCCTAACGTCCTCAATTAAAAATCTTGACCATTCTGTCTGAGATTGTTTTATAATCTCATGGTAATGCTCGGACTTAAAGTTAGTAATAAAGTCGTAAGCGTTTAAGTCTCTGTTCCATAAATGGCATGCCAGCTGCTCAACTAAATCTTTATCTTCCCACATCCAATCTAAGCCATATTGATCTGGTCTAAACTTCATAAAATAAGAAACATCTAGTTTTTTCGATGTTACGTCTACCACGCTAAATTGACGATCATCCTCGGCGCTTACTCCACTTAAACAATCAAATTTATTATTAGTTAGAAGTAAGTTTCCAAAGAAAGATTTAGTGGCACTTTCAACCCCCTTCCCTTCAATATTAATCGTTTTGTTTGTATAAGCCTTAATGGACTCTAGCTCTGAATCGTTACTAACACTTACCTCATCTAAATGCACCAAAGTTTTACACATTACCTGCATATTAAATTCTTTTTTCAATAACGACTGTTTACAAATAGTATAGTTATCTTTACCGTGTAGAGCCATGATTATATTTCCGGCGATATTTTTACCTATACCTCGATTAGTACCAACTAAGGATAGAACTGGGATATTTTTCCCTTTAAGACTAAATGCTACCCAATTCAAAACATATTCTAAGCTAAATGGGTAGTCCCCAAATAGGTGCTTAAAGAATGCTTCATATACTTTAGGCATGTCGCAGTCTAGCAGGGATGACTTCTTCCAAAAAGGGCGATTGTATTTATTCAGGATTGGATAGCCCTTATCGGAGGTCAATATCACGTTGTTCTGGAAAGGCAAATATTCTACTTTACATAACTGCACTTTCTTTCCATAGAACTTAGAGGACAGAGTTTCTCTTATAATCTGTTCCGGAGTTTCTAGAGTAGTATTCTCCTCCTCGTCATATATATAATTGTCTCCATTTTCCATGTCTTTGTATATTTTTGATTGCCATATAAGATCTTTGTAACTGCGCTCCAACTTTCCATAATAAGGTCGTATCTCTATTCTATCATCCTTATAAACAGCATTTATTTGGTTCTTAGTGTTGTAGTTTACTGGTTCACCTTTCTTCTCAAAAAGCTCAATACATTCCTCGAAACTATACCCATTCTTTTTACAGTTACAGGCTGCTCGATACAAAATCTTGTTATCTCCCTTAGACTCATCCCAGGTCTTATTAAAGAAATCAATGATCTCTGTCAATAAAATTCCTTTATTCGGCATATTTACGGGTTCTTCCGGCTTTACAAATCGAGAAACGTTATTGCCATATTTAGCCTTAAAGTCTCCTCCAGCATGGTACTCTCCTGACTGAGATTCTATAGTGATCATAAATGGGTCTAACGTGTCTTTAAGATGGTAAAAGCCTGGAAGGCGTAGCACTCTAGATGCATCACAAACGCTGGAATCTGTGTGTAACTGCTTGGCTATTCCTTTCTGGATAGTATCAAATGAGTTTATATCAGTGCTGAACTCTTTAAGTACCCAGTAAAAATGGTTCCCATGCTTCGACTTAACGACCATAGTGGGTTCAAACGGAAGCTCTTCAGTTAGTTCTCCGCTATCAGATTCTGCGAAATAGGCACGGATTCTAACAATATCGGACTTCTTTCTTCCTGTGCCATTAGTCTCATTTACTGTTACAAATATACCGGCTCCTTGTGAATTAAGTAACGATAGTTTATCCTTAACTAATTCGAAAGGTCCTGTTATGACTTGAGCCAGAGCAGAACTACCAGCAGCCTTCTTATCTATAAAAGTTTGGAAGGTAAAGGATTCTGCGGTATCGTCCAGCAGCTCTAGGAACTTAATGGCTTGAGAGAAGTCGGGTTTTAATATCATGTACACCCCTATTTTCTGTTAATGAAATATCCGGTTATAGCGATCATAACACAGATTACACAAGTAGTAAAGCCTACTAAAAGATCAATAGTCGATAAGTTCGATATCATAGTATTCCTCCACAAAACATCCCCATGCCCAGTCAGGTACCTTCTCATGGCACCTATCATGGGGAATATTATTATCACATAGCCATGCGTCAAATTCTAAACTAAAATCTTTATCATTACTTTCTAGTTCTTGAGCTTCTTCGATTGTAATTTGTTTTGTCATTTTTACCTCTTAATTTATAATACTCTATAAGAGACAAAATAACAAGATTTAAAATGCAAGAAAATTCTATAATCTTATCGCCACTAGTCAGTCAGACGTATCCAAATAAAGATAGCTCTCCTCCAGCCCATAAGAGTAGAAATAAAGCATTTACACCTTTAGCATGTTTCTGCTTTATACATTCTATTAGTTGAGGCAAAGCACAGATTGCGAATAGAAAAGAGGAAAGTATTCCTAAAGCCGGTATCACAAAAACTCCTTATTTTGATTTAAAACAAATATCTTTAAAAGCATCTTCATCTACACAAACAGAATTTCCATCAGCCATAAATAATGCGTAGATTTTTATAGGACTTTTCTCTATTAATTTAGCTCTTATTATATAGTCAGTATTTATGGCTATTGTGTCTAAATCATAGTACCAAGCTTCACTAGGAATTTCTTGTTTGAGCATTTGATTCAGTGTAAAAAGCATTTTAATCCTTTGTTTTATAAAAAGAAATTACTAGAATTATTATAACATTAAGCAGGTAGTTTGCCAATAGGATAATATCGCGATTTCCATTCCAGATATAAATTATTAGAAATAATTCTCCTAAGCCCCACATAAACAAAAAGGATTTAGAGATGCCTCTGGAGTGACCCTGCTTAATGCTTTGTGACATTTGAGGTAATCCACATAGTGCTAAAAGAATTGACCCGATTATGCCAGCTAATTGGGTCATGATTAGTTATTTTGATTGATTTTACAAGGAGGAATTCTATAGCATGGGACCTTAATGGCTTTAACTCGTTTTCTAAACTCTGGATCGGATTGATACACTTTAAGGACATTTACCATAGTATCATTATCCTTTTTCAAATTAGTTGCCACAGCACTCAGCTCTTCCAATGCCTGCTGATCATTTCTAAGGTCTAGTTGTAAACCTTCTATCTCGTGTTTAGCAGCATCCAAGTGGATGGATTCTGTTACTGCAATACCGGAAAATAAAGCTAAAAAAATTAAAAACATAGTATCTCCTTAAGGTTGTTTAGCGCATATTACTGTTTGCGCATTCCAGGATCCATATTGATTAGATCCTGCGCTCCATTCTATTGTAGTACTATTTTGATCAGTTGTCACGTTAAAAATGCAACCAGATTCATCAGTATCTTGAAAGGACCCAGAAGTAAGAAATGCTAGGCGAGTATTATCACCAGACATGGTAGAACTAAAGCTTGACAAAACGCTTCCATCTGCTAGGCATAACAATACTTCTTTATATGGACTGGATGCTGCTCCGCACGGTCGTATAGGTATCATAGGAGAAAAGGCAGAAACCGGTCCTTGCTGACCTTCAGCTCCTTGTAAACCATTACAAATAACCATGCTTTGTTGGTTCGTATCTACTGCACTGTATACTCCCGTACCTTCTGAATCGGTTGCTATAACTAAAGCCTTACCTCCTGTAGGGCATTGTTCCGTAGTAGCTTCTATCTGTGTATAAACTATACTCTGACCGTTTTTGCCATTAAGTCCATCTATTCCGTTAGCTCCATTTATACCATTTATACCATTTATACCATTTATACCATTTATACCATTAACTCCATTATTCGCTCCGCATCCTACCATTAAAATAAATGTAGCCAATTTAAAATTTCTCATTCTTCCTCTCAGGGCAAAAACCATAAATTTCCAGATTTTGGGGGAATTATTTGAAAGTGGACCCAATTAGAGTTCCCCTCTTCACACCATAATAACACATCTTTTAATCTTTGGCTATCGTTTTCTTTTAGCCAAGCTGTTATTTCTAAATTAGGATCATATATGTCTACCGCTTCCCCCGTAAGGTGTTTTGACTTCATGGGAATTTTGCTTTGATCCGTAATGCCTTTTTTTGCATATATCTCTAAATGGTGTTCCATTGTTCTATAAGAATTCGTTGGAGTCATCGGTTTATTATATTGTAGTCTAACTTTATTTATTCTATCCAGTAATATTAGTAAATTTTTTTGATGTTCTTCTGGGATTGAACTTAGTTCTACGCCACATAACATTTCTTTTAAAGAAATCATATTATTTCCTTTTTGATTTAAAAATAGGAGGATCTTCATTAGTTCTCCTTTTTATTCATATCTATTAATCTTTTGAACCAGCGATTGAAAGACCACAAGATATCGGCTCCATGTTCTTTCTTTTCGAGGTTTGCGATTATTTCATTAGCTCTATGAGCCTTGAAAAACCAATTTTTCCAATACTTAGTGTAATAGTTCTCGGTTTCTTCTGTCACTGTAACCTACTTAATGTATTTTATAGCTTCTAATAAATTTGATATGCGAACTATATCCGGATCTGCTTCTTTGTTTTTGTTATGAGGCATATTTACTAGACAAACCTGGTCTACTGCGCATTTCTCATATATGCTTTGAACGGTTTCATATTTATCATCTATAAAAAGAGATATGTGGTATCGTTTGCTAATTTTTCTAACTTCTTTTACTTTATCCTTTTCAAAAATAAGTTCATCAAAAGGGACTTTATTTTTTATTAGGTGAAGGTAAGTCTCTTCTCCGAATTTAGGATCTCTTGCCGTAAGAAGTACTATCTTGTGTCCTTTTACTAGCTTTAAGTGGGTTAGCGCATCTAAAGCAAATGGGATCAGCTCCATCTCATTGTACAAACCCCGGCATTCAAATCTTTTATATATACTATTTATTTCAGTAGGTAAGTCCCACTCCGTTAAATCGCTGGGATTCACGGTTGTTTTGTTAACTATGTTTGCTATCTCCAAAATAGTATGGGAGAATAGAAAAATTGTGTCATCTAGATCCACTACCGACGCTGTGGGTTTTTGCTTTATCACAACAAATCCTTTCTCAGTGTTATAACTTCCCTATAAACTTCTTTTATTGTTGTGATCATAGTTCCTCATCTGGATCTTCTGAAATAGTAACCTGCTTCTGGTAAACAGTCTTTACTTGGAACATCATTTTAGCAACATGCTCTAAAAAGGCTACTCTTCCCATAGCCTCTTCTAAGGTTTTAATTCCAGAAGATATTGCTCTTCGTTCATTATTTACTTCTGCATAAACAAAATATATGAAGTTATTATCCAGTCTAACTTCCTTTATAGTAATCATTATATCTAATGGGCATACTTCCGAATGCTTGATATAATCTGTTAAAATATTCTCAAATTCTTTTCTGTTATGTTCCATATTCACCTCTAATTAATAATACCATAGGTGGTTATAGTTGTCAATGTTTTTAAAATATAAAGCTGATTATTTTTTGGTTTTTGTTTTGGCAGAAAAATTTCCTATATGATGGTATCGGTTATAGAATAATCTCACTAATTTGGTAGAATTTTTTGATATCCTCTATCTTTACGTTTATAGCCTCTGACCCTCCTACAATATCCCTAAGAAAAAGCATAAGGGCTAGAATATGGCAACCTGTGCTAGCTGCTACTTCCGCTACTACTTCGAAAGCATGTTTATTGGGATACGTGTTAAGATTTCTAATCAGATCTGCTTTATACGATATATGGTAATCTTTTAGCTTAAATTTCATTTATGACTCCTATTCAATTTTTCAAATCGTTTTACTTCTTCCAAAGCCTTAGCAAGAACTGCATCATATGTGTTCATGTACTTCAGAGGCGGGAAGTATATAGACATGGTTTCTTCTGCCATCTCATCTACTAAAGATTCTATGCATAGTAAATCCAGTTCACCCAGCAGCATTGGATGTTGCCTATGCAGCTCTGGGTATATTCCTTCTCTTTGGCACTTAGCATGCGTCAGTTCATGAAATACTACTGACCAGAAGCCATCTTCAGTACCTAGCAAACATCTGGTATCTATAAAAATTATCTTCTCACAACAACTAGTAGATCCTAAAGACGGAGAATCGCTAACAAATTGCCATCTATACCCTACATCATAGGCTAGATGATCTATTATGGAGGTATACAAAGGTAGATTGTTTATTAGAGTTCTATTCATTTGTTTCCTTGTAGTTGTAGCTATCTTCTAAAAATAAAAGTAGCTTAGTTAGGGAGTATCTGGACATCAATCGTTTGTCGAAAGTAAAGGTTCCGTTAGTGTTGGAATATACGCTGCGTACTCTGTCGAGGCTATCCTCTATCTCTATGCTTCCGATGTGCTTAGAGTGTAAAAGATCCCCTAAATCATCTATAAATCCTAACACGTGCGGCTTATTAACATCCCATATTCTACCGCTCATCGGGGTTACTATCATACTGTAATCATCTAGGATAGAAAACTCAAAATCATCTATAAAGATATGGTGAATTCTTTTCATTTACTGCTCCCTCGACATAGCTTCTTGGTAGTAGTCATTTAAAGTTTGTAGATGGTTTAGTTTATCATACTCTTTATTATAAATCAAGCTTTTCTCATTCAAAGACAACTTAACTTCATTTAGCTCAGTATAAACTTCTGCTAATACCGCCATATTTAAGATCATAAATAAACAAAATAAACTTGTTCTTAGATCTATCATATACCCTCCAAATTAATATCTACTATATCCATTAAGCCAGTCGTTGTCCTCTTTCTCTGCTGGGCTAGGTTTTCTAATAGTGGTCCATTTTTTACATTCTAGGCATTTATAGGCTGTGCCAATATGGACAGGCTCTCCTGAAGAGCTAACATGCATTAAGGGGGTGCCCTCAGATTCCTGTTTAGATCCGCAATGATCACATAAATATCTACTCATTATTTAGTCTCCCTATGCTGACATTTAGTACACATAATTAATAAACGTCCCGGTATCTCTATCTCTTCTGTTTTTGCTCCGCATTTAGGACAGCGACCTTCTATCTTTTTTTCATATATCGGTATTTCGCTGGCTACTTCTTGATCTAGTTCTAATATTTCTTCAGCTAGTGTCTCGTCTCTGGCTTTAAGCTTCTTCACTCTTTTTTCTAATCTTTTTATTCGTTGTTTCAACTTAGAGTTCTCTTTAATTAAGTCTTCTAAAGTTGGTTCGGTCATGTAACCTCCAAATAATTTTTATTTACTCAGTAATTTCTATTTCCATTATACCTAAAGCCTTAGCCAGCTCTCTAGCCTGATCTTCTGTAAGGTTAATAACTACAGCCTTGAGTTCTCCAGTCTTAGGGTCTATGGCTACTTCACTGTCTAGACCGGTCTTAAGCTGGTTTAATAGCTTGCTATCGTTAGTGCTTACATTCTGCACGACGAATTTTCCTTCAGCTGTTATTGTTATTCTCTTTAGCATGTAAACTCCTTTTTTAGTGTTAAATCAGTATACTTCTTTTGAGGCATTAAGTCAATAGTGCCCACAACGCTTTAAAACGCCCCAGGATCGTGTTTATAAGCGAACCTATACTGGCATATGGGTTAAGGGTGTAAATCGAATCCTGAGGCATTCTAGAGGCTAATTCGCCCGTGTTGTTAAGGGACCTATAGTATATGCACGATATAAAGTTTAAAGTTTATCGCATATACTAAATAAAATATAGCCTAGCAAATAACGGAATTACACTTTTTTTGAGATCCGGCGCCTAAATCTCTAAGTAGTGACACCCCCTACTACCTATCCTCATCAGCCCCTATAGTACCCCCCATATATATATATTTTTATAGATTAAAGTAAAATATACTGTAATAGTGGTATGTATATAATATTATTAGACTTCTTAAGCTAAAAAGACCCTCCAAATTACAGTGTCAGGAAATGTAAGGTTTCTAAGCCTGGAAAACCTACCTCTTTGCTGAATCTAGAAAGCCCGAAAAGTCCGACAACAGCCCCACTGCCTCCAATTCTTGCCGCAAATCGTTCCAGTAGTTCGCAGCCACTTCTCTGCACCCCTTAGAGTACTCCTTATTTACATAGCCCAGTTCCTTATCCAACTCTTCCCTAATCCGATCTCGCCTAGTGTGTTTATTGTTTTCAAGAGTATATAGGCAATCTTCTCGGCTGTAGTTAGGGTCTCTTAACTGCATGTGCTCCAAGTCCTCATCCGATTTTATTATACCTTCCTTCACTCGAGCCTTGATTTTTGCCACATCCCTACTCCACTCTTCCCGCAACAACGTACTAAACCACTTAACGTACTCATTGTACTGCTTTTGATTGTGTAAACGTTTCCATAGACTTTTCTTTACCCCGTCTAAATATATTTTGTAGCTATAAGGGATAAACTTTTCCGATAATAAATCAGCCTCCTCATCTAAAACCAGAGGAGTTTTTAAAGCCTTTTGCTTCCAATAATGTTCGCACTCGTGTTTTACTTTCCTTTTTTCATTTTCCAATATTTCCGTTACCTGATCAATTATTATTTTTTCTATCACACACTACCTCCTAAACTTTTATTATTTACATGCTCTATATCCTCCAACTCCTCAGCATATAGTTTAAAAGAATCTCTCGCGTCCTCAACTCCGCGCTCGGTTCCCTCGAAACCCATCACCTTAATGCCTGAACAATCTCTATAAACTAACTCATACCAATAGGCTTTCCTGCTGTTAGGGCATCTTCTCCTCAGCAACGTTATCCAGTTCCCTTTAAAGTCTTTTTGTTGAGCCATTATGTTAGAGCTATAACCATTACCGTCTGCTGGTAGATAGGCTAGTTCTGGTAGTTCTTTATTGTACATACAGTATCCTTTTTTTGTAAGCTTTAATATTCGACCTTCGGTCTCACCCGATCTAAGCCTTCTTCATAAACCCGCACCTACAGCCATACCAGAATAAGTCTCGTGAATCGCAACGGCACACACCACCCTTAATGCAATCAGGCTTCTTACCGAAATCCTCCTGGTATACCATTACGTTATCATCTTCCCAATACCCATTCATAGCAAGAGACCATATTCCATCCCCTATGTTTACATGGTCTAGCACACTATAAACATCCCCTCCCCAGCTATCTAATACTTCTTTAGTTTTTTTGTCTATATATACCCATTTCATTTCTATCTCCTTATCTAATACTAAAAGCCCATAAACAGAACACTATAACACAGAAAACAAATAAGATATGCGCCATAAATCCTCCCTAGTTCTTAATATCTGTTACTGTTAAATCCTCTTTCTTTTTATTAAATAGTTCTTTAGCTTTTGCAAGCCTACCAAATGATACTGGTTTTGTTCTGCTATCTGACACAACATAAAACGATCCTATTTTATCCAGCGTAATTAGAACTGTACCTTTCTTAAAGGCTGCTATTCTCATGTTTATTTTTAACTCCTATCTTTTTTCCTTTTAATTCCCTTTGCACAGTTAATTGCTCTTTCCATATTTCACAAATGATTTCATTATCATGTATTTCTTCTGTGGTTGTAAGCAATCTTCCGTTTCTAAAACCCAGGACTCTGCATTCTTCTTTGTTGTTATTCATTTGATCTCCTTTGTTTTGTTTTTCTTATTACTATTATACCAAAGTTCTGGCTTGTTTAGGCAATACTTTCTGATTGGTTAAGTGCTTGATTTTACTGGATAATTGATTATTTCTCTGAATACTAAACTATAAATATCTTGAAACTGCAACATAATACTTATTCTTTTTATTTAAGTGGCGGCTGTTATATCTTGCCCACCACTTAGAGTCACCATTGCTATATCTCTTAACAAGGCTTAGAACCTCTACAGCTGCGTGTACAGAATACTCTAAGTCTGTTAGCAGCTTTGTCTTATTTAACCTCATAGATTTAATAGTATTTCTATTGATCTGAGCAATACCATAATCTGCAGATCTTTTATTAACCGCATTAAGTTTATAATTAGATTCTTGTTTTAAAATAGCAATGACTATTCTTGGATCTATATTAGCTTTTCTACATTCAATAAAAACTACTCTAGCTATTCTTTTAGCATATTTAATATCTAAGTCTTTATTGTTCTTCTTAATCTGCTTTACTAGTAAGTCATAACGACCTTGCTTATGGCTAAGACTGATTTCACTATGTATCGATCCCATTGTCGCTACAGTAAGTCCTGCCGTAACTAAAATTGTTTTAATCATTTTGACCTCCGATCATATACTATAACATATTTTGATTTTAATGCAAGGTGGGTTTTTTATTTATTAGTCTTGTTGTTCATGCTTACGTACATACTCTGCAAATGTTTTGTCCATGCTTGATTGCTTCCTGTCATCTATTTTGATTAGCGATATGCAACACACTGTTAGATAGATAATAACTATTACTAATAATAAAATCATATATATCTCCTTTGTTTATTTACTTTTTGATCTTTATGTATTCTAACGCAACTTTAAGTTTCTTGCAAGCTGCCAACTTTCTTTTCTACTTCAACAGCTCTATCATCTATATAATCTCCATAAAATCTGCTGAGTCGGATCTTTTTGCGTTTAGTTCACCCTCCTAAGCCTACCACACCTACCAATTCCTACCAATACTTACCAAGCCTACCCCTCCATGTCAGTATTATCAAGCATTTGAAGGGGGCGCTCCATAGGGATTGTTTAGTCTATAGGGGGTAGGGGGTCTAAAAAGCCCCGGATTTTGGAAGACTAATAAGCCACGTATTCAGCTCACAAATTTTCCCGCATTTCCAGTTTTACGAGATATCAAGTACTTACAGGATTTTACCATACTACACATCATAAAGGTCAAAAACAACAAATAATTACGAAATTAAAAATATTTTTTAGTATTTTTTACTCCATAAACGATATGATCATTCATAATGCGGGAGATTAACCAATGAAAAAATGCGGTAGATGCCAACAACAAGTTTCAAAGACAGACTTTTATAGAAACTATAGATCTTCAGATGGTCTAAGAAGTATATGTAAAAAATGCTCCAACAAAGAATGCAAAGAGTATTACAGTAAAAACAAAGACATTTGGATAAAACATTATTTTAAAGAGTATTATAAAGAACATAAAGCAGAGTATAATTTCCGAAACTCTACAAGAGATAATTTAAAATTGTCAGCTACTCCCGATTGGCTAACCAAAGACCAATTAAAATCTATTGAGTGGTTTTATATAGAAGCTAAGAGATTAGAAGATCTAGATGGGATTGTGCGTCATGTAGACCACATAGTCCCTATAAAAGGAAAAGAAGTATGTGGACTCCATGTTCCCTGGAATTTACAGATACTAACAGCCTCAGAAAATATATCTAAAGGAAATCGCGTATAGAACTTCACCCAAAAAAAATTTTTTGCGTATAAACTGAATTTACCTTGACTTAAAGCCTAACCTATGTTATACTATTACCATGATAACCAATTACCCAGGCTTAAAATGAGCATTGATACTTTCCACTACCGAAAAAACATATCGTTTATAGAGCCAGAAGACTCCGAGGCTAGTTTCGCCGAGACCGAAGGTCGAGCTGAAGACCCAAAACAATACACTTCTAAAGAATTTCTATCTCTTCAAAAAGTATGGTACAATAAACTAAAAGGATCCGGCTTCCAAGATATCGAGCGAATGCATCCGCAGCTAGGCTCCTTAACGTCTCATAAGGTTTCTATGTATATAACACAAGATTATATATCAAAATGCTTTATGAAGGACCCATCAGTAGAAGAATATTATAGACTTGCTCGTCACTATTTAACTCACGGTTCGTTTTCGTCAAGCCTAGACAAACGAATCTTTGAATTATTTAGTGAAGGGCATACTGGAAGAGAGATTATAAAGATTGTGAACAGAGAAGGTTATGAGATTAAGCATAATGCGGTATTCAATCGAATTAATTCCCTAAAGAAAAAAATGCTAGAATTTGCTAAAGATACTGGAGAGCTTTAAAATGAATGACGACTCTGGCGTAATCCAAAAACCAAAGCGAAGAATTATATTGCCTAAGGTTCAAGATACCAATGTGATTCCTAAGGTTGAGAATCTTTTATCGGACGCTATGATTATATTGTCAACGGAATTAAGTCGCTATAAGGATAAGGTAGTTAAACGTGGGGCTATGCTAGACTTAAAGGAAGCACGGGTCGTTGCTAATTACATAGAATCGATCACTAAGCTTAATAAAGAAGCCCGAGAAAGCGCTCGCATGAATGATTTTTCAAAGATGTCAGATCAGGAACTTCGTGAGCTGATGGATACGGTTTTAGGCGTTAAGGCTGAAAGCCGAATCTCCGATAAACAATCCGATCAGAACATAGAGCATAATAGAGAATCCGAAGAAGAGCCCAAAAATTAACGGGCGTAAAAAGGACAAGACATGATTTTAGCCAGCCTGAGTACTGCCCAATTATTGGAGCGTCTCAAACTCCTCACCTCAGAAATTGAAATGCTTGATTCTATGCGAGAAGAAGTCTACGCAGAGCTTGAGCGTCGTGATAGCGAAGAAGAGCTTGTATATACCCCAGGACATTCATAACCAGTTGTAAGGAAATGTAAGAAAGGAGAATACTATGAGAGAATTAGTGAATATTATTTATAAAGATCTTGTAGCCCGGCTAGGAGAACTGCATTTGAAAGAACAGGAGGTCCTGTCGGAGGTAGAAGCCCTTAAAGCCCAAATTCGCCTTCTAGATGGCATCCTGCCTCGTCTTGAGGAAAAAGTAGTCGAAAAAATTAAATCGGCTGAGGACGCAGTCCGAACTGAGATACAGAAAGCCAAAGAAGCCGTTGAAGCGAAGCTACAAGAAGAGAAGGAAGCCATCAAGGCTAAAGTAGACAAACTACTATAAGGATTATATGGCAAAATCAAATTACACAGATGGCTACAGCGACAAAACTATTCAGGTATGGAGTGCCGATGAGGATAAGAAGAAACGAGAGGATAAGCGAGGTCCGATTCAGATTAGACAGGCTGTTGCTGAAGATATAGATTTTATATTTTCCTCTTGGCTCAAAAGCTATAGAGGCAGTCTATTGTTTTCTAAGGTGCAATCTAGCATATACTTTCCTGAAATGCACAAATTGATTGAGAAGCTACTAACAAACTTCCCAGTGCTTATAGCCTGCTCAAGCGACGATCCCTCACAAATATTTGGCTGGATATGTGCCGGAGAAGTTCAAGGAATATTCTGCCTACACTATATCTATGTTAAGCATACTTATCGTAAACTCGGAGTAGCCAAGTTATTATTTAATAGCTTTAAGCACGATGTATCTACTATGGGTCTCTACACACACACATCAAAGCTTGCTGAGAAACTGGCTCCAAAGTATAACCTGGTACATCACCCTTTTATACTTCTTAATGACTATATACTTCCAATAAAAGAAGTACCTCTAGCCCAGGAACCCGAATTGGCGGAGGAGCTGATTAAAATGGAAGGAGATATAGATAATGAGTGGGTAGACTAATGGCTAAATCATTCAGTATTATGATAAAAGGGAGTCAATGGACTATCAGTCTTATGTCTGAGAAAACATTTCTTAAAAAGTACCCCGGATATGAAGATGCTGGAGCCATATGTAGAGATGAGGATAATAGTATAGTTTTTATGCCAGAGCATGTTTCGGTTGGAGTAGTGAGACACGAAGTTTTACATGCATTGGTCTTTGAACATGAGGACTATAAAAAAATAATAGAAATACAAGATGCCGGAAAAGATGCCGGTCTAGAAGCCGAGGAACTATGCGCCAAGATATCGCAGAAGGAGTACGGCTTATGGATGCAGCTAACTGAGCAAATTGTAGATATGTTACTGAAAAAGAAGCCTGCAAAGGCAAAAGAGCAATTAGCAGCCGAAGAGGCAGAGGAAAAGCAATGAGATCTTTTTTAATTTACTTCTCTTTATTTAGCTTAGTTTTATTTGGAGCTTTTAGCGTTGCTTCTAAGACTATTCCGGAAGAAAGGATAATCCTAACTGAAAAGAACATGGTCCAACTTAAGGGGGAGATTAATGAAATCACTGCTGGAAAAGTGATAGGAGATATTCTAAATATTAGAAAAACTAATGCAGATGGTAAGATATATCTAGTGATAGATAGCCCGGGAGGAGAGGTGGATGCTGGACTACAGTTAATTGATTTTCTAGACACTCAATCTAATATAATACCAATAGCAATAAAAGCAGCCTCAATGGCTTCAGCGATTTTAGAATCAATGCAAGAACGCCTGATAATCGCAGGATCCACCTTAATGTTCCATAGAGCTGCGGGGCAATTCTCTGGCTATTTTAGCGATGGAGAAGTGGAGTCCCATTTAGCGTATGCCAAAAAAATGATCCTTAAAATGGAAAAACAAAATGCAAAAAGGCTTCAATTGACGTTAGAAGAATATAGAAAGCAAGTTACTGCAGAACTATGGATGTATGGAGAGGAAGCAATAGAAAAACACGCTGCTGATAGAATAGTGAAACCAGTATGTGATGCCAACCTCATGAGCAAAACAATACAAGAAGACAGACAAGGATTATTTGGAAGTGCTATTATTGTTTGGAGCGCTTGTCCTCTTATTACTTTACCTTTATCAGTTACACAAGGACACTAATGGAAACAACATTTGCAGACATGAAAAAAACTCTAAAGCATTTAAGTAAGTCAGAACTTATCCTAATGCTTTGTAAAGAAATACAATTAAAATCCTTCTATAAGAATCATATAGATAT
>Ga0265327_10000779_pt1 | contig 49235 bp, 38 predicted proteins | sample 41621metaG_FD_202089 | JGI IMG/M metagenome (GOLD analysis project Ga0265327, IMG submission 202089) | Rhizosphere microbial communities from Carex aquatilis grown in University of Washington, Seatle, WA, United States - 4-16-21 metaG | ecosystem: Host-associated > Plants > Roots > Rhizosphere... | reverse complement strand
GGCCTGGACGTCGACACCTGCCGGGCGGTCGCCGCGGCGGTGCTGGGCGACGGCAAGAAGGTCGAGTTCGTGCCGCTCAATTCGCAGCAGCGCTTCGCCTCGCTGCAGGCCGGCGAGGTCGACATCCTGGCGCGCAACACCACCTGGACGCTGACCCGCGACGCCTCGCTGGGCTTCAACTTCACCACCATCACCTACTACGACGGCCAGGGCTTCCTGGTGCCCAAGAAGATCAAGGTGACCAGCGCCAAGCAGCTCAAGAACGCCACCATCTGCACCCAGTCCGGCACCACCAACGAGAAGAACGTCGCCGACTACTTCAAGGGCCTCGGCATTCCGGTCAAGACGGTCGTCTTCGAGAGCTTCGAGGCATCCTTCAAGGCCTTCTTCGCCGGGCGCTGCCAGGCCTTCACTACCGACACCTCGGCACTGGCCGGCCTGCGCAACAAGGAAGCGCCGAATCCCGACGATTACGTGATCCTGCCCGAGCTGATCTCCAAGGAGCCGCTGGCGCCCCTCGTGCGCCGCGGCGACGACGAATGGTTCGCCATCGTCAAGTGGGTGCCCAACGCGCTGATGGAAGCCGAGGAATTCGGCATCACCCAGGCCAACGTCGACGACCTGAAGGCCAACAGCAAGGACCCTGCCCAGATGCGCCTGCTGGGCACGGGCGACGACCTGGGCAAGCTGCTGGGCCTGGACAAGGACTGGTCCTACCGTGCGGTGAAGGCGGTCGGCAATTACGGCGAGATCTTCGAGCGCAATGTCGGGCCGAAGTCGGTGCTGAAGCTGCCGCGCGGCGCGAACAACCTCTGGAACAAGGGCGGGCTGATGTACGGGCTGCCGGTTCGGTGAGCGCAGCGCCGGGCCGCGACGCCGATTCGTCGCCCGACGGGCGCCGCGCGGCCTGGCTGGCCTGGGCTGCGCAGGGGCTGCTGGTCGCTGCGATCGCGGCCGGCGTCTTCTGGCTGGTGCATCACGCGCTCGAGGTGCTGCGCGCCCGCGGCGTGCATTCGGGCTTCGACTTCCTGCTGCAGCCGGCCGGCTTCGAGATCTCCGAGGGCTGGCTGGACTTCGATGCCGGTCAACCCTACTGGCGCGCCTTTCTCGCCGGCCTGATCAACACGATCCGGGCCGCGGTGCCGGCGGCGCTGATCGCGGTGCTGCTCGGCACCTTGCTCGGCATCGGCCGGCTGGCGCCGCACGTGCTGGTGCGCGGCATCGCCGGCGCCTATGTGCAGGTCCTGCGCAACGTGCCGCTGCTGGTGCAGTTGCTGATGCTCTATTTCGCGATCACCCAGCTGCTGCCCGATTCGACCGAGCCGCTGGAACTGCTGCCGGATGTCTGGCTCAGCAAGGGTGGACTGTCGCTGCCCTGGCCGGTGGCCGATGCGGGCGGCTGGTGGCCGACCCATCTCGAATGGCCGGAGCGGGGCGGCTTCAACGTCAGCGGCGGCGCCGCGCTGAGCCCCGAATACCTGGCGGTGGTGGTGGCGCTGGCGCTTTACAGCGCAGCCTTCATCGCCGAGATCGTGCGCGCCGGCATCGCCTCGGTGACGGCCGGCCAGAAGCTGGCGGCGCAGGCGATGGGCTTCACGCCCTGGCAGCAGTTGCGCATCGTGGTGCTGCCGCAGGCGCTGCGGGTGATCGTGCCGGCGCTGACCAACCAGCTGCTGAGCCTGACCAAGAATTCCTCGCTGGCGGTGGCGGTCGGCTATCCGGAGCTGGTGTCGGTCGCCAACACATCTCTCAATTCGACCGGCCGGGCCTTCGAATGCATCGCGGTGGTGATGGCGGTGTACCTGGCGCTGTCGCTCTTGATCTCGGGCGTGATGAACCGCTACAACGCGCGCGTCGCATTGCGAGGCTGGCGATGAGCGGCCACCCGGCGGGCGTGCCGATCGCCTGGCGCAGGGAACTGTGGGGGTCGCGCCTGCGCTCGGTCTTCACCGTGCTGCTCGGGCTGGCGATCGCCTGGGCCGGGTGGCATGTCTTCAATTGGGCGGTGCTGCAGGCGGTGTTCCGTCCCGATGCCGAGGCCTGTCGCGCCTTGCAGCATGGCGCCTGCTGGGGCGTGATCGCCGAGAAATGGCGGCCGATCCTGTTCGGCCGCTATCCCTACGAGGACCAATGGCGGGCCGCGCTGGCGGTCGTGCTGCTCGCCTGCACGACCCTGCTGAGCGCCTGGCCGCGCAGCTGGCGCTGGTGGCTGCTGCCGCTGTGGTTCGTCACGCTGGCGCTCTTCGTGCTGCTGATGCGCGGCGGCCTCTTCGGCCTCGATACGGTGCCGACCAGCCGTTGGGGCGGGCTGCCGCTGACCATCTCGCTGGCGGTGGTCGGGCTGGCGCTGGCCTTTCCGCTGTCGCTGCTGCTGGCGCTGGGACGGCGCTCGCACTGGCCGGTGCTGCGCACGCTCTGCGCCACCTACGTCGAACTGGTGCGCGGGGTGCCGCTGATCTCGGTGCTCTTCATGGCGTCCTTCCTGCTGCCGCTGCTTTGGCCTGCGGGCTGGCAGCCCGACGTACTGCTGCGGGTGCTGGTCGGCCTGTCGCTGTTCGTCGCGGCCTACCTGGCCGAGATCATCCGCGGCGGGCTGCAGGCGGTGCCGCGCGGCCAGACCGAGGTGGCGATGGCGCTGGGCTTCGGCCGCTGGCCGGTGCAGCGCGACATCGTGCTGCCGCAGGCGCTGCGGCTGGTGGTCCCGGCGCTGACCAACAACGTGGTCGGCACCCTGAAGGACACCTCGCTGGTCACGGTGGTCGGCCTCTTCGAGCTGACCGGCGCCCTGGGCCTTGCGCTCGGCGGCGATCCGACCTGGCGCCCCTTCTACATCGAGGGCTACCTCTTCATCGCGCTGGTGTATTGGGTGATGTGCTTCGGCCTGTCGCGCTACAGCCAGTGGCTCGAGCGTCGGCTGGCCCCCGGGGGGCATTGACCAGGAAAGCGGCGCGTTTCCGGTCCGCGCTCGATCGCTAGACCAGCGCGTCGATCAGCTCGGTCTCGATCGCCAGCTGGGCGCGCTGGCCCTGCAGCTCGGGTCCGCTGATCAGGAAGGTGTCCTCGACCCGTTCGCCCAGCGTCGTGACCTTGGCGAGCTGGAGATTGAGGTGATGGCGAGCCAGCACGCGCGCCACCGAATACAGCAGTCCGGCGCGGTCGCTGGCCGAGATGTTGAGCAGCCAGCGCTGCGCCTTCTCGTCGGGCAGCAGGCTGATGCGCGGCTTGATCGGAAAACTGCGCACCCGGCGCGAGACCCGGCCCTTGGCCGGCGCCGGCAGCGGGCCGGTCTCCTTGAGCGCGCGGGTGAGGCCGTCCTCGACCATGTTGATCAGGTCGCGGTAGTGCTCGGCCGTGAAGGTGGTCACCACCTGGAAGGTGTCGAGCGCGAAACCGTTGGTGGCGGTGTGCACCTTGGCGTCGAGGATGCTGAACGAGGCCTGGTCGAAGTAGCCGCAGATGCGCACGAACAGGTCGGGCTGGTCGGGCGTGTAGACCACCACTTGCAGCCCTTCGCCGACCGGCGACAGGCGGGCGCGCACCAGCGGCGGTGTTTGCGCATCGATCGGCACCGCCGGCGGCGGCACGTGACGCGACAGCTGCTTGGCATGCCAGGCGATCTCCGACGGCTCGTGGCGCATGAAATAGCCGACATCGAGCGTGTTCCACAGCGCCTTGTGGCTGTCGAGCGGCTCGGCATGCAGCGCCAGCTGCACCAGTGCGTCCCGCTTGCGCGATTCGACCTCGGCCCCGGGGTCGGGCATGCGGCCGCCCAGGGCGCGCGATGTGTAGCGGTAGAGGTCTTCGAGCAGCTTGCCCTTCCAGGCATTCCAGACCCGCGGCGAGGTGCCGCGGATGTCGGCGATGGTCAGGAGGTAGAGCGCGGTGAGGTAGCGCTGGTTGCCGACCTGCCTCGCGAAGGCGCTGATGACTTCCGGGTCGCTCAGGTCCTGCTTCTGGGCGATCTGGCTCATCACCAAGTGCTCGGCGACCAGGAACTCGATCAGCTTGCTGTCCTCGCGCGAGATCTCGTGCTGGCGGCAGAAGCGGCGCACGTCGCGCGCGCCCAGGGTCGAATGGTCGCCGCCCCGGCCCTTCGCGATGTCGTGGAAGAGCGCCGCCACGTACAGGATCCAGGGCTTGTCCCAGCCGGCCGCGAGCTGCGAGCAGAAGGGGTATTCGTGCGCATGCTCGGCGATGAAGAAGCGGCGCACGTTGCGCACCACCATCAGGATGTGCTGATCGACCGTGTAGACATGGAAGAGGTCGTGCTGCATCTGCCCCACGATGCTGCGGAACACGCGCAGATAGCGGCCCAGCACCGAGGTCTGGTTCATCAGCCGCAGCGAATGTGTGATGCCGCGCGGCGCGGTCAGCACCCGCATGAAGGTCGCGTGGTTGACCGGGTCGTTGCGGAAGCTGCTGTCCATCACGTGGCGCGCGTTGTAGAGCGCGCGCAGCGTGCGCGCCGACAGCCCGTTCACGCCGATGGTCTTCTGGTAGAGCAGGAAGGTCTCGAGGATGGCGTGCGGGTTGGTCAGGTAGAGGTCGTCGCTCGCCACCTCGATCAGGCCGCCGCGTTCGAAGAATCGCTCGTTGATCGGCGTGGCTTCCTCGGCCTGCGGCTGCAGCCGTTCGGCGATGTTGAGCAGCAGGATCTGGTTGAGCTGCGTGACCGCCTTGGCCGCCCAGTAGTAGCGCCGCATCAGCGCCTCGCTGGCCTTGCGCTGCGATTCGCCCTCGTAGCCGAAGGTGGCGGCGACCGCTGTCTGCAGGTCGAAGACCAGCCGGTCCTCGCGCCGGTTGGCGGTGACGTGCAGGCGGGCGCGGATCAGGCTCAGGAGTGCCTCGTTGCGCTTGATCTGCTGCACCTCGAAGGCGGTGGCGAGGCCGTTCTTCGCCAGGTCCTCCCAGCGCTTGCCGAAGCCGGCGGCCTTGGTCATCCACAGCACGGTCTGCAGGTCGCGCAGGCCGCCCGGCGATTCCTTGCAGTTGGGTTCGAGCGCGTAGGGCGTGTTGTCGAACTTGTGGTGCCGGTGCCGCATCTCCTGCGACTTGGCGGCGAAGAAGGCCTGCGGATCGATGGCCGCGAGGAAGCTCTTGCAAAAGCCGGCATAGAGCTTCTTGTCGCCGATGATCAGGCGCGACTCGAGCAGCGAGGTTTGCACCGTGACGTCCTTGGCGGCTTCGGCCAGGCATTCGGAGACGGTGCGCACGCTGGAGCCGATCTCCAGGCCTGCGTCCCAGCAGCTGCCGATGAAGGCCTCGAGCCGGCTCGGGTCGATGTCGCTGCCGTGGTCCTCGGGCAGCAGCAGCAGCACGTCGACGTCGGAATACGGAAAGAGTTCGCCGCGGCCGAAGCCGCCGACCGCCACCAGCGACAGCCGGGTGCCGAAACCGGCGTCCTGCCAGAGCGCGACCAGGGTCTCGTCGGCCAGCGCCGCCAGCTGGCGCAGCACCGTGTGCACGCTGCGCGTCGGTGCCCGCGCGCTGCGCAGCTGATCGAACAGGGCCAGCTTGTGCGTGCGGTAGGCGTCGCGCAAGGAGGCGATGTCCACCATGGGTGCCAGCAGGGGCCGACGCCGGCTCAAGCGGCCGCGCCGACGAAGGCCGGCGGCGGCGGGCTGCCGGCGGAAAGGGTCAGGACCTCGTAGCCGGTCTCGGTGACCAGCACCGTGTGCTCCCACTGGGCCGACAGCGAATGGTCGCGGGTGACGATGGTCCAGCCGTCGTACTGGCCGCCCTTGGCGTCTTCCTTGATGTCGCGCTTGCCGGCGTTGATCATCGGCTCGATGGTGAAGGTCATGCCGGGCTTGAGCTCTTCCAGCGTGCCGGGGCGGCCGTAGTGCAGCACCTGGGGCTCTTCATGGAAGCCGCGGCCGATGCCGTGGCCGCAGAACTCGCGCACCACCGAGAAGCCGTTGCTCTCGGCGAAGCGCTGGATGGCGAAGCCGATGTCACCCAGGTGCACGCCCGGCTTGACCTTGACGATGCCGTGCCACATGGCGTCATAGGTGAAGCTGCACAGCCTCTTGGCCGCGATCGATGCGTCGCCCACCACGAACATCCGGCTGGTGTCGCCGTGCCAGCCGTCCTTGATGACGGTGATGTCGCAGTTGATGATGTCGCCCTTCTTGAGCGGCTTGTCGTTCGGGATGCCGTGGCAGACCACGTGGTTGACCGAGGTGCAGATCGACTTGGGGTAGGGCGTGCTGCTGGCGCCCATGTAGTTGAGAGGCGCCGGAATCGCGCCCTGGACCTGCGTGATGTAGTCGTGGGCCAGCTTGTCGATCTGGTTGGTGGTGATGCCGGGCACGATGTGCGGCGTGAGGTAGTCCAGGACTTCGGAGGCGAGGCGGCATGCCACGCGCATGCCGGCGACGCCTTCGGCGTCTTTGTAGGTGATGCTCATCCCGGAATTATCCCATTCGGCCGAAAAAATCGCCCCGCAGCGGCCACTGCCGCTTGCGCACCGGCCATCGCGGATTCGGCGCGGCAGGCGACAGGGCGGCGCTGCCCTAAAATTCGGGTTTGTGCGGAGGCCCCAGTCAGCGGCCGGCCGCAGCCCGATCGCCCTGAATCCAACGCGGCCCCCGCGGCCGACCCCAACTTGACGCTGCTCGTGAATCCGTCTTCTCCTCGCGCCGTGCCGGCCGCCCCCGTGCTGAGCTTCTTCGAGGGCGGCAGCGCCCTCAGCGACTTCCGGGCCCGGCAGATCCTGCCGCGCCTGCAGGCGATCGATGCGCGCATCGAAGGCCTGGCCGCCCGTTTCGTGCACCTGGTGGCGACCGACGCCGCGCCGGACTCGGCCACGCGCGAGCGCTTCGCGGCCCTGCTGGGCTATGGCGAGCCCTTCGTCGCTCCGGTCCGGGTCGGCGCCACGGTCATCGTCACGCCACGGCTCGGCACCGTCTCGCCCTGGGCCTCGAAGGCCACCGACATCGCCCACAACTGCGGCCTGGCCCTGCGCCGGGTCGAGCGCGTGACCGAATACCAGTTGATGTTGAAGGCGCCGCTGCTCGGCAAGGCCCTCGGCAAGGCCGCGACGCTCGAAGGCGACCGGCTGGCCGACGTGGCCATGCTGCTGCACGACCGCATGACCGAATCGGTGTTGGCCACCCTCGACCAGGCCGCCAGCCTCTTCGCCGAGCTGCCGGCCCAGCCGATGGCGCTGGTCGACGTTCGGGCCGGCGGCCGGGCCGCGCTGGTCGAGGCCAACGCCCGCTTCGGCCTGGCGCTGGCCGAGGACGAGATCGACTACCTGGTGGAGGCCTTCACCCGGCTCGGGCGCAACCCCAGCGACGTCGAGCTGATGATGTTCGCCCAGGCCAACAGCGAACACTGCCGGCACAAGATCTTCAATGCCGACTTCATCGTCGATGGCCAGGCCCAGCCGCAGAGCCTGTTCTCGATGATCCGCCACACCGAGCGGCAGAACCCGCAGCACACGGTCATCGCCTATGCCGACAACGCCTCGGTGATGGAAGGCGGCCGCATCCAGCGTTTCGTGCCGGCCGGCGCCGCCGGCAGCTACGCCCGCCAGGAGGCGCTGAGCCATGTGCTGATGAAGGTCGAGACCCACAACCACCCGACCGCCATCTCGCCCTTCCCGGGCGCATCCACCGGCGCCGGCGGCGAGATCCGCGACGAAGGCGCGACCGGCCGCGGCTCCCGGCCCAAGGCCGGCCTGACCGGCTTCACCGTCTCGAAGCTCTGGCCCGGCGAAGACGGCTACGGCAAGCCCGAGCACATCGCCAGTCCGCTTCAGATCATGACCGAGGGCCCGCTAGGTGGAGCCGCCTTCAACAACGAGTTCGGCCGGCCCAACCTGCTGGGCTATTTCCGTGAATACGAGCAGTCCATCGAGAGCGATGCCGATCGGGTCCGGCGCGGCTACCACAAGCCGATCATGATCGCCGGCGGACTGGGCAGCATCGATGCCGGCCAGACGAAGAAGATCCGTTTTCCGGCCGGCGCGCTGCTGATCCAGCTGGGCGGCCCGGGCATGCGCATCGGCATGGGCGGCAGCGCCGCCAGTTCGATGGCGACCGGCGCCAATGCAGCCGAACTCGACTTCGATTCGGTGCAGCGCGGCAATCCCGAGATCGAGCGCCGGGCGCAGGAGGTCATCAACCATTGCTGGCAGCAGGGCGAGGCCAACCCGATCCTGGCGATCCACGACGTGGGCGCGGGCGGCCTGAGCAATGCCTTTCCGGAGCTGACCAACGACGCCGGCCGCGGCGCGCGCTTCGACCTGCGTGCGGTGCCGCTCGAGGAATCGGGCATGGCGCCCAAGGAAATCTGGTGCAACGAGAGCCAGGAGCGTTATGTGCTGGCGATCGCGCCCGAGTCGCTGGAGGTGTTTCGCGCCTTCTGCGAGCGCGAGCGCTGCCCCTTCGCGGTGGTCGGCGTCGCCACCGAGGCGCGCGACCTGCTGGTGGCCGACGAAGGCGCCGGGGTGCAGCCGGTCGACATGCCGATGGAGGTGCTGCTGGGCAAGCCGCCGAAGATGCTGCGCGACGTGAAGTCGGTGGCACGCCGCTTCGCGCCGCTCGACCTCGACGGGGTCGCGCTGCAACAGGCGGCCATCGATGTCTTGTCGCATCCCACGGTGGCTTCGAAGCGCTTCCTCATCACCATCGGCGACCGAACCGTGGGTGGCCTGAGCCACCGCGACCAGATGGTCGGGCCCTGGCAGGTGCCGGTGGCCGATTGCGCGGTCACCCTGGCCGACTACACCGGCTTTGCCGGCGAGGCGATGAGCATGGGCGAGCGCACGCCGCTGGCCGTGCTCGATGCACCGGCCTCGGGCCGGATGGCGGTCGCCGAGGCCATCACCAACCTGTTGGCCGCGCCGATCGAACTGTCGCGGGTCAAGCTGTCGGCCAACTGGATGGCGGCCTGCGGCGAACCCGGCGAGGACGCGGCGCTCTACGAGACCGTCAAGGCGGTCGGGCTGGAGTTGTGCCCGGCGCTGGGCATCTCGATCCCGGTGGGCAAGGATTCGCTGTCGATGCGCACCCAGTGGAAGGACGGCGACGAAGCCCGCAAGGTGACTTCGCCGGTGAGCCTGATCGTCACCGCCTTCGCCACCCTGGCCGACGTGCGCGGCACGCTGACCCCGCAGCTCGACGCCACCGAGGCCGACACCACGCTGGTGCTGGTCGACCTGGGCCGTGGCCGCATGCGCATGGCCGGCAGCATCCTGGCGCAGACCCTGGCGCAGAGCGGCGACGCGGTGCCCGACCTGGACGATTCGCAGGACCTGGTCCGGCTGGTCGCCGCGGTCAACGCGCTGCGCGCCGACAACAAGATCCTGGCCATGCACGACCGCAGCGACGGCGGCCTGTTCGCCGCAGCCTGCGAGATGGCTTTCGCCGGCAAGGTGGGCATCGCGCTGAACGTCGACTTGCTGGTCACCGAAGGCGACGGGATCAGCGACAGCCGCGCCGAGTACGGCGACGCCAAGAACTGGGCCGGCCAGGTCAGCGCGCGCCGCGAGGAGCTCACGCTGAAGGCGCTGTTCAACGAGGAACTGGGCATGCTGCTGCAGGTCCGCAGCGCCGAGCGCAACGAGGTCATGCAGCTGCTGCGCGCTCATGGCCTGAGCGCTCACAGCCATTTCGTCGGCACGACCCGGCCGGCCTCGTCCCCGATGGACGCGGGCAAGGGCAAGGTCGAGGTCTGGCGCGATGCCAAGGCGGTGTTCAGCGCATCGCTGGCCGACCTGCACCAGGTCTGGGATTCGGTCAGTTGGAAGATCTGCCGCGAACGCGACAACCCCGAGTGCGCCGATGCCGAGCATGCGGCGGCCGGCGATCCGCAGGACCCGGGCGCCCATGTGCTGCTGGCGCCAGGCGCGACCGAGGACGTGGCGGCGCCCTTCCTGAACCTGGCGCGGCCGCGGGTCGCGATCCTGCGCGAGCAGGGGGTGAATTCGCATGTCGAGATGGCCTACGCCTTCACCGAAGCCGGCTTCGAGGCCTTCGACGTCCACATGACCGACCTGCAGGCGGGCAGGGCGGACCTGGCCGATTTCAAGGGCGTGGTCGCCTGCGGCGGCTTCAGTTATGGCGACACGCTGGGCGCCGGCATCGGCTGGGCGCGCAGCATCACCTTCAATCCGAAGCTGGCCGACCAGTTCGGCAGCTTCTTCGGTCGTGCCGACACCTTCGGGCTCGGCGTCTGCAATGGCTGCCAGATGTTCGCCGAGCTGGCCGACATCATCCCGGGCGCGCAGGCCTGGCCGCGCTTCACCACCAACCAGAGCGAGCGCTTCGAGGCCCGCCTGTCGATGGTCGAGGTGCTCGATTCGCCCAGTCTGTTCTTCGCCGGCATGGCCGGCAGCCGGATGCCGATCGCGGTGGCGCATGGCGAGGGCCATGCCAATTTCAAGCACCGAGGCGATCCGGTGCGGGCGATCGCGGCCATGCGCTTCGTCGACAACCACGGCGCGGCGACCGAGCGCTATCCGTTCAACCCGAACGGCAGTGCCGGCGGCCTGACCGCGGTGACCACGGCCGACGGCCGCTTCACCGCGCTGATGCCGCATCCGGAGCGGGTCTTCCGCAACATCCAGAAAAGCTGGACGCCGGGCGCTGCCGGCGAGCTCAGCCCGTGGATGCGGATCTGGCGCAATGCCCGGAAATGGGTGGGCTAAGGCAGATGGCCCAAAGAAAAAGCGACCCGGCGGGTCGCTTTTTTGTTGGCGGGACGGGTCTCTTATTCGACCTTGGCCTTGGCGCGCAGTTCTTCCTGGTAGGCCTGCAGGCGCTGCTGCTGCAGCTGCTGGGTGATCTGCGGCTTGACCTGGTCGACCGGCGGCAGCTGGGCCTGGCGGATGTCGTCGACGCGGATGATGTGGTAGCCGAACTGCGTCTTGACCGGCGTGGCGGTGGTCTCGCCCTTCTTGAGCTTGATCATCGCTGCCGAGAATTCGGGCACGAAGCTGGAGGGCGCGGCCCAGTCGAGGTCGCCGCCGTTGGCGCCCGAGCCCGGGTCCTTGCTCTGCTTCTTGGCGATGTCCTCGAACTTGGCGCCCTTCTTCAGGTCGGCGAGGATCTTGTTGGCCTGGTCCTCGGTCTCGACCAGGATGTGGCGGGCCTTGTATTCCTTGCCGCTGTTGGCGGCGACGAACTTGTCGTATTCGGCCTGGACCTCGGCGTCGGTGATCGGGTGCGTCTTGCGATAGTTATCGAAGAGCTGGCGGATCAGGATGGCCTGGCGCGCCAGTTCGAGCTGGTCCTTGTAGTCGCTGGTGCCGTCCAGGCCCTGCTTCTGCGCCTCCTGCATGAAGACCTCGCGCACCACCACTTCCTCGCGCAGCTGGCCCTGCATCTCGGGCGTGACCGGATGGCCGGACGCGGCCAGTTGCGCGGCCAGGACGTCCATGCGGGCCTTGGGCACCGGCTTGCCATTGACGATGGCGACGTTCTGCGCCAGGGCGGCGATGGGCAGGGCGCCGATCAACGCGGCGAGCGTGACGGCCAGCAAGGTGGTTTTCTTCATGGGGATGCTCGGTCTGGAAGGAGAAACGCGCTCCTGTGGAGGCGCGGGAAGGAAGGATGGGGGCCTGGTGTCGCCGCCTGCCGCGCATTGCGGCGGTTGCGAAGAAAACGCTTCAGAGCGTCTCGATGGCAAGCGCGTGAAGGCCCTGTGCGATGAAAAGTTGCAGCGCATCATACACAAGCCGATGGCGCGCCACCCTGGGCTTGCCGTCGAAGAGCGGGGAGGCGATCCGGACCCGGAAATGGGTGCCGTAGCCCTCGGGCCCGGCTCCGGCATGGCCGGCATGGGCAGCGCTCTCGTCGATCACCTCGAGGGTGGTGGGCTCGAGCACCTCGCGCAGGCGCGATTCGAGTGCGGCGGCGGTAGGAAGGCTCATGCCGCGGGCTCGTCGGACTTGAGGTGCGGTGAGATGTACAAGCCCTGCGCCACCAGGAAGACGATCGGGAAGACATAGCCCCAGAGCTTGAAATTGACCCAGGCGTCGGTGCTGAAGGTGGCGGCGACATAGCCGTTGAGCACCGCCATGAACAGGCAGTAGGCGATCCAGGCCACGTTCAGCCGCCCCCAGACCGGCGCCGGCAGGTCGAGCTGCTCGCCGAGCAGCATCTTCAGGAAGTTCTTCCTGAATCCCCACAGCGCCACGGCCAGCGCGATCGCCATGGCACCGTAGAGCACCGTGGGCTTCCACTTGATGAAGCGATCGTCGTGCAGCGCCAGCGTCAGCGTGCCGAACAGCAGGATCAGCACCAGGGTGGCCTTCTGCATCGGCTGCAGCCGCCGTTCGCGCAGCCAGATGATCGCCATCTGCACCACGGTGGCGCCCATCAGCACCGCGGTGGCGGTGTAGATGTCGTAGAACTTGAAGGCGCCGAAGAACAGCAGGATCGGGAAGAAGTCGAGAAGCAGTTTCATGGGGCAGGGGGTCAGGCGTCGCGCTTCTTGAAGTCGAGCGAGGCCGAGTTCATGCAGTAGCGCAGGCCGGTCTCGGTGGGACCGTCGGGAAACACATGGCCGAGGTGGGCGCCGCAATTGGCGCACACATTTTCGGTGCGCACCATGCCATGCGAGCGGTCGACAATGTTTCTGATTGCTCCAGGCACCGCTTCTTCCGAGAAGCTGGGCCAGCCGCAGCCGGCATCGAACTTGGTGCCCGACTCGAAGAGCTTGGCGCCGCAGCAGATGCAGTGGTAGCTGCCGTCGTCCCAGTGGGCTTCGTACTTGCCGGTGAAGGGGCGCTCGGTCGCGGCATGGCGGGTGACTTCGAAAGCGCCGCGCTCGGCGCCCTTCTCGGCCAGCAGGGCCTTCCATTCGGCATCGGTCTTGGCAATGGGTGTGGTCATGATGAGCAGCTGATTTCGATCGATGAAGCCCAGTCGGGCGGGAAACCGGCAAAAGCCTCGTGGCCGGCGTGTTCTTCAAATGGGGTCTGGACCAGCGCCAGCAAGGTCGCGACCGGGCCGAAGTCTTTCTGCTGGGCAGCTTCGATCGCCTGCTGGCCCAGGTGGTTCCGCAGCACGAACTTCGGATTGCTCCGACGCATGAGGGCCGCGGCATCGACCGCCGACGGTTCGCGCGCCCGGCGTTCGGCGAGTGCCGGGAGCCAGCCATCGATGCCGGCGCGGTCGATGAACAGCTCGCGCACCGGGGTCGGGTCGCCGCTGGTTGCCATGTCGGTCAGGCGGCGCCAGAAGATGGTGTAGTCGGTGCGTTCCTGCGCCATCAGGCGCAGCGCGCCCTCGATCAGCGCCCGATCGCCTTCGGCCGGCTCGAGCAGGCCGAGCTTGGCGCGCATGCGCGTCTCGAAATGCCGCGGGAAGACCTCCTTGTACGAGGCCAGCGCCGCGATCGCGAGCTCCGGGTCGCCGATCAGCGGAAGCAGCGCCTGCGCGAGGCAGTGGAGATTCCAGTAGGCGACGTTGGGTTGCTGGTTGTAGGCATAGCGGCCGGCGCTGTCGCTGTGGTTGCAGATGTGGCCGGGGTCGAAGCCGTCCAGGAACTGGAAGGGGCCGTAGTCGATGGTGAGCCCCAGGATGCTCATGTTGTCGGTGTTCATCACGCCGTGGCAGAAGCCGACCGCCTGCCACTGCGCCATCAGCGCGGCGGTGCGCTCGCTGACCGCCTCGAGGAAGGCGGCGTAGGCGTTGCCGCCATGGCGACCGGCATCGCGGCATTCGGGATAGTGCCGGTCGATCACGAAGTCGGCGAGCCTGCGCAGTTCGTCGTCCCGGCCGGCGGCGGCGAAATGCTCGAAGTGGCCGAAGCGGATGAAGCTCGGCGCGACGCGGGTCACGACCGCGGCGGTCTCGATCTCCTCGCGGCGCACCGGTGCGTCTGAGCCGGTCACGCACAGCGCGCGGGTGGTCGGGATGCCGAGCCCGTGCATGGCTTCGCTGCAGAGGAATTCGCGGATGCTGGAGCGCAGCACCGCTCGGCCATCGGCCATGCGCGAATAGGGGGTGGGGCCGGCGCCCTTCCATTGCAGCTCGAGACCGGTGTCGGTCTGGCCGATCAGCATGGCGCGCCCGTCGCCGAGCTGCCCGGCCCAGACGCCGAACTGGTGGCCGCTGTAGACGCTCGCCAGAGGCTGCGCGCCGGCGATGGGCCCGTTGCCGGTAAAAGCGGCCAGCGCATCGTCCGAGCGCAGCCAATCGGCATCGATGCCAAGGCTGCGCGCCATGGCGTCGCTGCGGCCGACCCAGTAGGGGTCGGGCAGGGGGCGAGGGCGCAATTCCGTGTAGAAAGCCGGGCCCAGCGTCGAGAAGCCGGGCACCCAGCGCAGGCCCGGAATCAGGATTTCCGCTTCTTCTGCGATCAAGGTCATGGGCCGGATTGTCCCGCAGGCGGCCCGACCCCGGGCGCGCCGTGCCATCGGGCCTGCGGCGCCATCGGGCCAGCCGCGGGCCGGCCGGGCCGCCCGCCCCAGGTGCGCCGCCACCGGCCAGGTGCTACTGTCCGCCGATGAGCATCCTGCGCAACACCGCCCAAGGCCGGGTCGAAGGCCGCGACGATTCGGCGAACACCGGCACCTGGTCCTGGAAGGGCCTGCCTTTCGCCCAGCCGCCCATCGGGGAGCTGCGCTGGCGCGCGCCGGTCGAACCCGCTCCCTGGAGCGATGTCCGCCCGGCCCGCGACTTCGGCCATCCCTGCCTGCAGAACGGCCGCATCTACGGCCCCGGCGCGAACAACCGCTGCGACGAGACGATCGCCAGCACCCTGAACCAGCCGATCGGCAGCGAGGACTGCCTGACGCTCAACATCTGGCGGCCGGCCACCGACGTCCGCGACCTGCCGGTGCTCGTCTTCATCCACGGCGGCAGCAACATCTCGGGCTACAGCGCCGATCCGATCTATGACGGCGCCCATCTGGCGCGCCGCGCCGATGCGGTGGTGGTGACGCTGAACTACCGCCTCGGCGTGCTGGGCTTCCTCGACCTGCCGCAACTGCACGCGGGAGGCGATGCCGAGACGCAAGCGGAAGGCGCGGGCTCGGGCAATTTCGCACTGCTCGACATCCTTGCCGCGCTGCGCTGGGTTCGGCGAAACATCGGCGAATTCGGCGGCGATCCGCAGAAGGTGACGGCCATGGGCCAGTCGGCCGGCGCGATCAACCTGCTGGCGCTCCTGGTGTCGCCGCTGTCGAGCGGACTGTTCCAGCAGGCGATCGCCCTGAGCGGCGGGATTTCGCTGGCCGCCAACCTGCCGCCCGGCAGCATCCCGACCCTGAACAGTGCCGAGGCGTACAAGGCCCAGGGCCGGACGCTGCTGTTGAACCTGCTGGTGGCCGACGGCAGCGCCGCCGACCTGGCGGCCGCCGAATCCCATGCCGACCGCCTCGGTGATGCGGGGGTCGCCGCCTACCTGCGCGGCCAGGACGCCCGGCACATCCTGCGCATCGTGCTGGCCAAGGGGCTGAGCGCGTCCGGCCCGATTCCCGATGGCAAGGACCTGCCGCTGGACCCGATCGCATCGATCGCGGCCGGCCGATGCCAGCGTATGCCGATCCTGACCGGCATCACGCGCGACGAGGGCAAGCTCTTCGCGGCCTTCCTGCCGCTCTTCGGCGGGCCGCCCGGCATTCGCATCGACGATGCCACGCGTTTCAGCTGGATGCAGGATTTCGACCCGGACGCCCCGGCGCGGCTGACGGCAGCCGACCTGATCGATCCGGCCTACCTTCCGGTCGGTAATCCGGCAACCGGCTACGACGCCAGGACCGCGCTGTTGACCGACCGCTTCATGCGCGCCAGCGCCGACAACCTGCTCCAGGCCCTGGGCGCGCAGCAGCGGGAGATCTGGCACTACCGCTTCGACTGGTCCGCCCAGTCGCCGCCCTGGAACGAGGTCTACGGGGCAGCGCACCTCTTCGACCTGCCTTTCCTGTTCGGCAATTTCGGCCCGTCGCTGGTGTCGCGTGTCATCGGCGGCGAGGCCAACCGCGGAGGCCGGCTGGCGCTGGCCGAGGCAATGATGGGCGCAGTGGCCGCTTTCCTGCGCCATGGCGATCCGGGCCATGCCGCGCTCGGCTCCCCTTGGGAGCGCTGGCCGGCGCGACTCGTGTTCGATGCCGACGCCGGCAGCGCGCGCATTTCGAGCATCCCAGGCTAGGCTTTCTGCGGGTTTCTGGCATTGCCTGTAGCGCTCGATTTGAGCGAACCTGCCGGGTTGCAGCGGCCAAGTGGTTACATTGCGTCGCTTGTTTGATTGATGCAATCCGTTTTACCAAGGAGCCAATAGATGCTGGGTTTGATGCAGGACCAACCGTTGCTGATCTCGTCGCTGATCGATTTCGCCGAGTTGCACCACGGCGATGCCGAGATCGTCTCGCGACGGGTCGAGGGCGACATCCATCGCACCTCCTGGCGCGAGGTCGCGGCCCGCGCCCGCAAGGTCGCCAATGCGCTCGAGGGCGAGGACCTGCTGTTCAGCGACCGGATCGCCACGTTGGCCTGGAACGGCTACCGCCACCTCGAGCTCTACTACGGCGTGAGCGGCTCCGGCCATGTGCTGCACACCATCAACCCGCGGCTGCACCCCGACCAGATCGCCTGGATCGCCAACCATGCCGAAGACCAGATCCTGTGCTTCGACCTGAGCTTCCTGCCGTTGGTGCAGGCGGTGCACGCCCGCTGCCCGAAGGTGCGCAAGTGGATCGCCCTGTGCGATGCCGACAAGCTTCCCGTCGACAGCGGCGTCCCGAACCTGGTCAGCTACGAGGCCTGGATCGGCGAAAGCTCCAGCAGCTACGACTGGCCGACCTTCGACGAGAACACCGCCTCCAGCATGTGCTACACGAGCGGCACCACCGGCAATCCGAAGGCCGCGCTCTACAGCCACCGCTCGACGCTGCTGCACGCCTATGCCGCCTCGCTGCCCGACGTGATGTGCCTGTCGGCGCGCGATTCGGTGCTGCCGGTCGTGCCGATGTTCCACGTCAACGCCTGGGGCATCCCGTATTCGGCGGCGCTGGTCGGCGCCAAGCTGGTCTTCCCGGGGCCGGCGCTCGACGGCAAGTCGGTCTACGACCTGGTCGAAGGCGAGCGCGTGACTTTCGCCGCCGGCGTGCCGACGGTCTGGCAGATGCTCCTGGGCCACCTGCAGGCCAACGGCCTGAAGTTCTCCACCCTGAAGCGCACCGTGATCGGCGGCTCGGCCTGCCCGCCGGCGATGATCAATGCCTTCCAGGAGCAGTACGGGGTCGAGGTGCTGCATGCCTGGGGCATGACCGAGCTGTCGCCGCTGGGCACCCTCTGCACGCTGAAGAACAAGCACCTGACCCTGCCGGCCGAGGCGCAGACCGCGATCCGCATGAAGCAGGGCCGCGCCATCTTCGGCGTCGACATGAAGATCGTCGACGGCGACGGCGCCGAGCAGCCGTGGGACGGCAAGGCCTACGGCGACCTGCTGGTCAAGGGACCGTGGGTGGTCAAGGAATATTTCAAGGGCGAAGGCGGCGATCCGCTGGTGCCGGACGAGCAGGGCCGCGGCTGGTTCCCGACCGGCGACGTCGCCACCATCGACGCCGACGGCTTCCTGCAGATCACCGACCGCAGCAAGGACGTGATCAAGTCGGGCGGCGAATGGATCAGCTCGATCGACATCGAGAACATCGCGGTCGCGCATCCGGCGATTGCGATGGCGGCCTGCATCGGTGTCGCCCATCCGAAGTGGGACGAGCGGCCGATCGTGGCGGTGGTGAAGAAGCCGGGCGGCGAGGTCACGCGCGACGAATTGCTGGCCTTCTATCAGGGCAAGACCGCCAAGTGGCAGATCCCGGACGACGTGGTCTTCGTCGAATCGATCCCGCTCGGCGCGACCGGCAAGATCCTGAAGACGAAGCTGCGCGAGCAGTTGCGCGACTACCGCCTGCCGGGCCTCTGAGGCGGGCGTTCTACCGGCGGGTAGGAAGAGGTGTCGCCAGTGCGATAGCTGGCGGGTTTCGGGAGACTTTCTTACGGGCATTCCCTGAGAGTTGGGCTAGGAAAGACTTGTACCCTCCAGCCTGATTCGACGCCCACTGAACCAGGAGACAAATTCCATGAAATTCGCCATCAAGTTCGTCGCCCTTGCCGCCATGCTGGCGGCGGGTGGCGCGGCCGTCGCCCAGAAGGGCGAGACGGTCAAGATCGCCATGATCGAAGGCCTCTCCGGCCCCTTCGCCAACGTGGGTCAGAACCAGCTCAAGAGCTGGCAGTTCGTGGCCGAGCACATGACGCCCGAAGAGAACCCGGCCGGCGTCAAGTTCGAGATCGTCGGCATGGACAGCAAGAGCTCGCCGCAGGAGGCGCTGAACCTGCTCAAGTCGGCGAGCGACCAGGGCTTCCGCTACGTGACGCAGGGCAACGGCTCGAACGTCGGCGTGCCGCTCGAAGACGCGGTGGGCAAGTTCAACGAGCGCAACCCGGGCCACGAGATCATCTACCTGAACTACGCGGCGGTCGATCCGGTCATGACCAACGACAAGTGCAACTACTGGCACTTCCGCCTCGACGCCGACACCTCCATGAAGATGGAAGCGCTGACCACCTTCATGAAGGACCAGCCCAACATCAAGAAGGTCTACCTGATCAACCAGAACTACTCGCACGGCCAGCAGGTCGCCAAGTACTTCAAGGAAGGCCTGGCGCGCAAGCGTCCCGACGCGCAGATCGTCGGCGACGACCTGCACCCGCTGGGCCAGGTCAAGGACTTCGCACCTTACGTCGCCAAGATCAAGCAGTCCGGCGCCGACACCATCGTGACCGGCAACTGGGGCCAGGACATGACCCTGCTGATCAAGGCGCTCAACGACGCGGGCCTGAAGATCCCGGTCTATGCCTACTACGCCGGCGTGTCGGGCACGCCGACCGCGCTGGCCGCCGGCGGCGACCTCGAGGTCTACCAGATCGCCTACAACCACTCGAACTACCCGGGCCGAATGGGCCAGCTGACCGCGGACTTCCAGAAGACCTTCAACGATGACATGTACACCTTCTCGGTCTACAACGGCCTGGTGATGATGAGCACCGCGATGGCCAAGGCCAAGTCGACCGATCCGGTGAAGGTCGCGGCCGCGATGGAAGGCCTGCACTTCAAGGGCTTCAATGGCGACTCCGAGATGCGCAAGAGCGACCACCAGATGCAGCAGGGCCTCTGGATCTCCAAGTGGCAGAAGGTCGACGCCAAGAACAAGTACAGCGTCGAGAAGACCGGCTACACCTTCGTGCCGGTGAAGTACCTCGAGCCCTACATCGCCAGCACGCCCACCACATGCCAGATGAAGCGCCCGTCGGCAACGCCCTCCTGAGAATTCTCTGAAAAGTCACGCCGGCGAGTGATGCGAATCGCTCTCCGGCGTTGTCTTTGGTAGGGTGGAAGCGCGACGACAACTACAACAACGAACACATGGAATTCTTCACTGTTTCGCTCCTGAACGGCCTCAGCTACGGGCTGCTGCTGTTCATGCTGAGCTCCGGCCTGACGCTGATCTTCAGCATGATGGGCGTGCTCAATTTCGCGCACACGAGCTTCTACATGCTCGGCGCCTACCTGGCCTATTCGATCTCCACCGTGGTCGGCTTCTGGCCGGCGCTGATCGTCGCACCGCTGGTGGTGTTCGCGCTCGGCGCCGCCTTCGAACGCTACAGCCTGCGCCGGGTCCACAAGTTCGGCCATGTGCCCGAACTGCTGGTCACCTTCGGGCTGTCCTACCTCATCCTCGAGGTCGTGCAGCTGATCTGGGGCCGCTCGGTGGTTCCCTACGGCCTGCCGCCGGCCCTCGAAGGCCCGATGTTCACCATCTACGGCACCCAGTTTCCCAAGTCCAAGACCTTCATCATGCTGATCGCGATGCTGATGCTGGTCTCGGTGTGGCTGCTGCTCACGCGCACCCGCATCGGCCTGGTGATCCAGGCGGCGCTCCACCATCCCGACATGGTCGAAGCGCTCGGCCACAACGTGCCGCGCGTGTTCATGCTGGTCTTCGGCGGCGGCGCCGCGCTGGCCGCGCTGGCCGGCGTCATCGGCGGCAACACCTACGTCACCGAACCCGGCATGGCGGCCGCGGTCGGCTCGATCATCTTCGTGGTGGTGGTGGTCGGCGGCCTCGGCTCGCTGGCCGGCGCCTTCCTGGCCTCGCTGATCATCGGCATCGTGCAGACCTTCGCGGTCGCCATGGACCAGTCGCTGGCCGGCGGCCTGCAGAGCCTGGGCCTGATGGTCAACGAGCAGACCTTCGGCTGGGACCTGCTGAGCCTGAAGATCTCGCAGATCGCGCCGATCCTGCCCTACCTGTTCCTGGTGCTGATCCTGATCTTCCGGCCCAAGGGGCTGCTCGGAACGCGGGAGGGCTGAACCATGGTCACGTCCGTCGTTCCAATGCAGCGAACGCGCCCCCTGAACATGGGCCGCATCATCGTCTGGTCACTCTTCGCGCTGCTGCTGGTCGCCGCGCCGCACGTGTTCACCAGCAGCCTCGCGCTCAGCATGCTCACGCAGATGGGCTACCTGATCATCATCCTGCTGAGCTACAACATCCTGCTCGGGCAGGGCGGCATGCTGAGCTTCGGCCATGCGGTTTACACCGGCATGGGCGCGTTCATCGCGATCCACACCATGAACCTCGCCACCCAGGGCAAGGTGCCGGTACCGCTGGTGCTGATCCCGCTTGTGGGCGGCCTGGGCGGCATGGCCATCGCGATCCTGCTCGGCTTCGTCACCACCAAGAAATCGGGCACCACCTTCGCGATGATCACGCTGGGCATCGGCGAACTGGTCGCATCGATGTCGCTGATGTTCCCCGGCTTCTTCGGCGGCGAAGGCGGCGTCACGACCAACCGCACCTACGGCAATCCCTTCCTGGGCTTCACTTTCGGTCCGCAGATACAGGTCTACTACCTGATCGCCTTCTATTGCTTCATCTGCACCGCGCTGATGTTCGCCTTCACCGGCACGCCGCTGGGGCGCATCCTCAACGCGGTGCGCGACAACCCCGAGCGAGTCGAGTTCATCGGCTACAACACGCAGCGGGTGCGCTACTTCGCCTTCATCATCGCCGGCTTCTTCGCCGGCATCGGAGGCGGCCTGTCGGCCATCAACTTCGAGATCGTGAACGCCTCGGACAGCCTCAGCGGCGCGCGCTCCGGCGGCTACCTGCTGTTCGCCTTCCTTGGCGGCGCCACGGTCTTCTTCGGGCCGATCATCGGCGCCGTTCTGCTGGTCTTTGCCTCGGTCATGCTGTCCGAGCTCACCAAGGCCTGGCTGCTCTACCTGGGCCTGATCTTCCTGTTCATGGTGATGTTCGCGCCGGGCGGCGTGGCCAGCCTGATCATGATGAACCTGCGGGTCGCGCGCTTCGGCCGCTTCAGGCCGTTCTGGCTGCTCTACCTGGGCCTGATCCTGACCGGCGGCGTGATGGCCGTCGGGGCGGCCGCCCTGGTCGAGATGGTCTATCACGTGCAGTTGAACTCGGCGCTCGGTCCCGAGGTCGGCTTCGCCGGCCTGACGCTCGACACCTCGCGCATCGGCAGTTGGCTGGGCGCGGCCGCGGTGGCGCTGGTCGGGCTCGGCCTGCTCGAACTGGTGCGGCGCCGCTTCGCGCGGGTCTGGGGCGAGGCCCAGGAAGCCATACAGGCCGAGGTCAAGCGCCTCGAGAACGAATGAGCAGACCCGTCAAGGCAATGAATCACGCACTGCAAATCCAGGGGCTGCGCAAGAGCTTCGGCAAGACCGAGATCATCCGCGGCATCGACCTCGCGATCGAGGCCGGCGACCGCATCGCGATCATCGGCCCGAACGGCGCCGGCAAGTCGACGCTGTTCAACCTCATCAGCGGACGGCTCACGCCGACCAGCGGCGAGGTGCTGCTCAACGGCCAGCGCATCGACGGCAAGACGCCCTACGAAATCAACCGCCTGGGGCTGTCGCGCAGCTTCCAGATCACCAACATCTTCCCCAAGCTGAGCGTCTTCGAGAACCTGCGCTGCGGCGTGCTGTGGAGCCTCGGCTACCGCTACACCTTCCTGCGCTTCCTGTCGAACATGCACGATGCCAACGAGCGCACCGAGGAACTGCTGCAGCAGGTCGGGCTGGCGCGCAAGCGCGACGTGCTGGCGGTCAACCTCACCTATGCCGAGCAGCGCGCGCTGGAGATCGGCGTGACCATCGCCGGCGGCGCCAGCGTGATCCTGCTCGACGAGCCGACCGCCGGCATGAGCAAGACCGAAACGGCGCACTTCATCGCGCTGATCAAGCAGGTGACGACCGGCAAGACGCTCCTGACCGTGGAGCACGACATGGGCGTGGTCTTCGGTCTGGCCGACAAGATCGCGGTGGTGGTCTATGGCGAGGTCATCGCCTTCGACACGCCGGCGGCGGTGCGCGCCAATGCGCGGGTGCAGGAGGCGTACCTCGGCTCGTCGGTGGCCGACGCGCAAGGGCAGGGACACTGACATGCTCAAACTAGAGGAAATCCACGCCTACTACGGCAAGAGCCATGTGCTGCACGGCGTGTCCTTCGAGGTCGGCAAGGGCGAGATCGTCGCGCTGCTCGGCCGCAACGGATCGGGCCGCTCGACCACCGCCAAGGCGATCATGGGGCAGGTCCATGCCGAGGGCACGCTGCGCTGGAAAGAGCAGGACATCCTGCGCCGCAAGTCCTTCGAGATCGCGCACCTGGGCATCGGCTACGTGCCCGAGAACCGCGACATCTTCTCGGCCCTGACGGTGCACCAGAACCTGCTGCTCGGCCAGAAGGGCGCGGGCAAGGGCAGCCGCTGGAGCTTCGACGACATGTACCGCATGTTCCCGCGCCTGAAGGAACGCCAGCACACCGAAGCCGGCGTGCTGTCCGGCGGCGAGCAGCAGATGCTCACGCTGTGCCGCACGCTGATGGGCGATCCCGACCTGATCATCATCGACGAGCCAACCGAAGGCCTCGCGCCGAAGATCGTCGAGCTGGTTGGCGAATACCTGCGGACCCTGAAGGACAAGGGCATCTCGGTCCTGCTGATCGAACAGAAGCTGACCATCGCTATGCAGATCTCCGACCGCGCCCTGGTGATGGGCCACGGCAGCATCGTCTTCGACGGCACGCCCGACGGGCTGCGCGCCGACGCCGCCACTCGCAAGGAGTGGCTGGAGGTCTAGCCACCAGGTGCCTGCGGCCAGGAGCCCAGCGATGGCGCGCAGTCGATGCGCAGGCGCGCCAGGTAACCCTCGATGGCGTATCGGGCCTGCCGCGACAACGTACGCAGGTCCGGCACGTCGACGGCGCTGATATGACCGTGCGCGAAAAGCCCGTAGAGGATGGTCAGGCAGACGCGCGCAGCGTCCTGCCTCTCGGGCTGCGCCAGCGGGTCGGCGGCGGCGCCGATGGCTTCCGCCCAGCCGTCGACGAAGCGCTCGTACATCTTCCGGTAGGCCTCGGAGCCTGATAGCTGGCGCTCGAGCAGGTAGTGCCCTCGCCAGGCCCGCGGCTCCTCGCGGTGCGGGCCGGAATGGGCCTCGACCAGCGCCGCGACCATCGATTCGAGCTGGCTTCCGGCGCATTGCACGATCGCGCCCTGAAGCGCCGCCAGCAGCACCTTGGTTCGCATGTGCAGGCATACCCGTGCCAGGTCCTCCTTGCTGGCGAAATATTCGTAGAAGCTTCCGAGCCCGACACCCGACACCACGGCCAGTTGCCGGATCGTGATGCTCGCGTAGTCGCCTTCGGCCAAAAGCCGAACAAGCGCATCCTGAAGTGCCTTCGCGGTCTGCAGCGCGCGTGACTGACGGGGCCTCCTCCGAGAGGAGGAAGTGGATGAACTCTTGATGGTGGCCTCCCTGGAACCGGAACCCGGACACCCTGGGTGTCGCTCGTTCCTAGAATTATTTTTGACTGGCAGGCCTCGCATTCTGCAGTCGCGCCGGGCGGTGCGAAGCACCGGCACCGAGATTCAACCAGGGGGACATCGAGATCATGAACGCCATCTTCAAGTCGGCCGCGGCCACGCTCGCAATCGTCGCCGCAAGCGCTTCGGCGCAACCGGACACCACCGTCAAGGTCGCCTGGCTGGACGCCATGTCCGGCCCGATGGCGGGCGTCGGACTCAACTCGCTCAGGACCTTCCAGTACACGGCGAAGCTGGCCAACGAGGATGGCTGGGCCGGGTCCACCCGCTTCGAGATCGTGCCCTTCGACAACAAGCTCTCGGCACAGGAATCGCTGGGCCTGCTGAACTCGATCGCTTCGCAGAACATCCGCTACCTCGTGCAGGGCGCCAGTTCCTCGGCGGTCGGCGTCGCGCTGCTCGGTGCCATCGACAAGCACAACAGCCGCAACCCGGGCAAGGAGATCGTCTACGTCAACTACACGGCGCAGGCGCCGGTGATGACCAACGCCCAATGCAGCTTCTGGCACTTCCGGGTCGACGCCAATTCCGACATGAAGATCGCGGCGATGGCGAGCCGCATCGCGTCCCAGCCGGCCATCAAGAAGGTCTACCTGCTGAACCCGGACTACGCCTACGGCCAGGAAGTCTCGAAGGCCGCGCGCGACATGCTCGGCAAGAAGCGCGCCGACATCCAGATCGTCGGGGACGACTTCCATGCGCTCGGCCAGGTCAGGGACTTCGCGCCCTACATCGCCAAGATCAAGCGCTCCGGCGCCGATACCGTGATCACCGCCGATTTCGGTGCCGACCTGGCGCTGATCGTGCGGGCGGCGCGCGATGCCGGCCTGGGCGTCGATTTCTACACGCTCAATGCCAACAACTTCGGCGTGCCGAAGGCGCTCGGCGCAGCCGGGGAAGGCCGGGTCAAGCTGGTCTCGGTCTTCAGCCCGAACGCACCGGCATTGGCGGCCAGTCCGCTGCTCGCCGATTTCAAGAAGCAGTTCAACGAGGACCTCAGCATGACCCAGGCCTACAGCGCGATGTCGATGCTGGCGCAGGCCGTGCGCGAGACCAGGTCGATCGACCCGATGAAGGTCGCGGCCCGAATGGAGGGCATGCGCTTCCAGGGGCTCAACGCACCGATCTCGATGCGCAAATCCGACCACCAGTCGCAGCAGCCCATCTACCTGCTGAGCTGGGAAAAGGTCGACGGCAAGACCGTGGTCCGCGATGAGGAAAGCACCGGCCTCGGTTGGAGGCAGGAGGCGGTGATCGACGCCGCGGACGCCGAGCTTCCCACCACCTGCCGCATGAAGCGCCCCGCGGGCGGCTGAGCATGCGCTTGTTCCACCCATTCACCCAGCAAGAGAGCGCCAGAAGGAGCAGCAGCATGATCGGCATCCACCCCAACAACCAGTCGCCCGAACTCAAGGACTACAACCTCTACACGACCGATCCGGTGCTGCGCGCTGCGGTCGCGCGCGCCGGCGCGCAGGCGCACGCAGCCGAACTGGAGCGCCAGGGCGCCGAATACGGTTCGGCCGAGACTCTACGCGCCGGCGTGGATGCCAATCGCCACGAGCCCGAGTTGCAGATCCTCTCGCGCACCGGCGAGCGTCTCGACCAGGTCGATTTCCATCCGGCCTGGCACACGATGATGCGCATCGCGCGGCGCAACGGCATCGCCAACCTGCCTTTCGTCGACAGGCGTTCCACTGCGCCGACGGCGCATGGCGCTTCGCTCTTCATGCATTGCCAGGTCGAGTCGGGCTCGACCTGCCCGACCGTCATGACCAAGGCCTGCATCCCGGTACTGCGCCGGAACCCGGCACTCTTCGACTCCCTGGGGCCGCTGCTGCACTCCTGCGACTACGACGAGCGCGACCTGCCGGCCGAGCAGAAGCGCTCCATCAACGTCGGCATGGGCATGACCGAGATGCAGGGCGGCAGCGACGTGCGAACCAACACCTCGATGGCAGTGCCCGCGGGCGAGGGCGCCTGGGGCGCCGAATACCTGATCACCGGCCACAAGTGGTTCATGTCGGCGCCGATGTGCGATGCCCACCTGGTGCTGGCCAAGACCGAGGGCGGCGGCTCATCCTGCTTCTATGTGCCGCGCTGGCGGCCCGATGGCGGCGGCAAGAACCCGATCCTGATCCAGCGCCTGAAGGACAAGCTCGGCAATCGCTCCAACGCGAGCAGCGAGGTCGTGTTCGACCAGGCCTGGGGCGTAATGGTCGGCGAGGAGGGGCGGGGCATCCGCACCATCATCGAGATGGCGGCCTCGACCCGTGCCGACTGCGCGCTGCAAAGCGCTGGATTCCTGCGCCAGGCTTTCGCGCAGGCGCTCCACTACACGCGCAATCGCCATGCCTTCGGCAGCGCGCTGGCCGATCAGCCGGTGATGATGGCGCTCCTGGCCGACCTGGCGCTCGAGTCCGAGGCCGCGACCATGTTCACCATGGACCTGATCGCCCGCTTCGAATCCGCCGACCCGCTGGACGCGGCCTGGTTGCGCCTCATGACGCCGGTGGCCAAGTTCTGGGTCTGCAAGCGCGCGGTCGAGTGGTCGGGCGAAGCGATGGAGGTCTTCGGCGGCAACGGCTACGTGGAAGAGGCGCCGATGGCGCGGCTCTATCGCGAGGCGCCGGTCCACTCGATCTGGGAAGGCTCGGGCAACGTGATGTGCCTGGACGTGCTTCGCGCCATCTCGCGCGAGCCCGACGATGTCCACGCGGTGCTCGATCACCTTGGCGAGATCGCATCGCAGGAGCCGCGCCTGGCGGCCCAGGTCACAACGCTGCGCAAGTCGGTGATGCTGGCGCCTGCCGATCTCGAGCGCGAGGCGCGCCGCTTCACCCAACGGCTGGCATTGACTGCCCAGGGCTGCCTGATGCTGCGCCACGCCACCGCGATATCGGCCGCCGCCTTCATCGACAGCCGCTTCGATCCCGACTGGGGTCCGGTGGCGGGTGTCTGCCCGGGCACCGACGATCCGGCCGCGCTGGTGCGCGCTGCCTGGCACTAAGCTCGAACATCCAAGCCTTCGTCAACCGTTCTCCCGACCCATGTCCGATTTCGTCACCGTCCTCGACCAGCACGCCCGCAACCAGCCCGACAAGGAATTCCTGCGTGCCGGCGAACGTTCCTTCGGCTATGGCGAGTTCGCCGAACTCAGCCGCCGCGCCGCAAGCGCGCTGAGCGCCCAGGGGCTGGCCGCAGGCGATCGCCTGGCCTTGCTCTGCTTCAACACGCCCGGTTTCATCGTCGCGCTGTTTGGCGCATGGCGGCTCGGCGCGGTCGTGGTTCCTGTCAATCACAAGCTGCAGGCCGCCGAGATCGAGTATGTGCTGGCGCATTCCGGAAGCCGTCTCTGCGTGGTCGACGGCGCCCTGGCGCCAGTAGCGGCGCGCATCTCCCTGAAGCTGCGCTGGATCGCCACCGACAGCGCCGCCGACGGCATGCCGCTGCTGGAAGACCTGCTGGCGCAGGCTGCACCGTGGACGGCTGCCGCGCTGCCCCGGCCCCAGTCGATGGCCGAAGTGCTCTACACCTCCGGCACCACCGGCAAGCCCAAGGGCTGCCTGCTCACCCATGGCAGCACGCTGACGGCAGCGCTGAGCGCTTCTGCCGCCATGTCGATTTCGCGCGCCGAACGCACCTTGATCGCGATGCCGATCTGGCATTCGTCGCCGCTCAACAACTGGATGCTCGGCACCCTGCTGATGGGCGGAAGCGTCGTGCTGCTGCGCGAATATGCGCCCAAGGCCTTCGTCGAGATCCTGTCACGCGAACGCATCACCCTCACCTTCGGCGCGCCGATCGCCTTCTTCGCGCCCTTGTCCCTGGTCGACGTCAAGTCCTACGACTTCAGCGCCATTCGGCTTTGGATCTACGGCGGCGGCCCGCTGGGTGCCGAGATGTCGCGCCGCCTGGCCGAGAGCTACGGCAGCGATCGCTTCGTGCAGGTCTACGGCATGACCGAGGCCGGCCCGCTCGGCACCGCGCTGCATCCCGAGGAAGCCGCGGCCAAGGCGGGTTCGATCGGGCGATCCGGCATGCCGGGCGTGGCGGTCGAATTGCGTGCCGCCGACGGCCGTCGCTGCAGCGCTGGCGAGGTCGGCGAGATCCACATGCGCTCTCCGGCCATGATGGCCGGCTACCTCGACAACCCGCAGGCCACCGCCGAAGCCTTCGACGCCGACGGCTGGTACCGCAGCGGCGACCTGGCGCGCATCGACGAGGACGGCTACCTGTACGTGGTCGACCGCCTGCGCGACATGATCGTCACCGGCGGCGAGAACGTCTATTCGAAGGAAGTGGAGGATATGCTGGGCGCCCACCCCGACGTGCAGGATGTCGCGGTCATCGGGCGGCCGCATCCCGAATGGGGCGAGACGGTGACCGCTGTCGTGGTCGCGCGCTCGGGCCGGCCCACGGACGGCAACGCATTGCGCGACTACCTGCAGCCCCTGCTGGCGCGCTACAAGATCCCGCGCCACTTCGAATTCGTGGCCGAAGTGCCGCGGACCGCGACCGGCAAGCTGCTCAAGCACCTGCTGCGCGTGCCGGCCTGAACCGGAGCGGGCGCGCGCGCCGCCACGCCGCAACACCACTCAATCGATCCAGCATCCTGCGAGTTGCACCTGCGCTCGGCATCGTCCTGCCGAAGCGCCGGCCGCCTGCGCTTTCCACGCCTTGGCCGGTGTGGCTTCTTCTTCGCAAGCAGCCGCTCCAGGTTTGATAATGGCAGCGGCAACTCCCTCGGTATCCCGATGTCCCGGCAGCGACTGAAAACCGTTGCCCGTGTTGTCGAAAGGCCTAGAATTTGCCAAAAAAAGAACACTCGTGCTTTTTGACCCTGGGCGCGGACAGAGACAACTCGCGCCTTCGGACCGTTTTTTTCGATCCTCTCCCATCCCAAAGGAACGCAGCATGACGGCTGAATACAAAGTGCTCGGCGATGTCGCCGTGATCACCCTGAGCAACCCCCCGGTCAACGGCCTCGGCTTCGCGACCCGTGTCGGCATCACCGACGGGCTTGCCAAGGCCATCGACGATCCGGCCGTCAAGTCGATCGTCATCACCGGCGCGGGCAAGGCCTTCTCCGGCGGTGCCGACATCAAGGAATTCGGCACGCCGAAGGCCCTGCAGGAGCCGAACCTGCTGAGCGTCATCCTGGCCGTGGAAGCCGCGACCAAGCCGGTCGTCGCCGCGATCCATTCGGTCTGCATGGGCGGCGGCCTCGAGCTGGCGCTGGGCTGCCACTACCGCGTGGCCGCGCCGGGCACCAGCATCGCGCTGCCCGAGGTCAAGCTCGGACTGATCCCCGGCGCCGGCGGCACACAGCGCCTGCCGCGCGTGCTGGGCGTCGAGACCGCGCTCAACATGATCGTGAGCGGCGAGGCGGTCAAGAGCGAACTGCTGGCTTCCTTGCCCGGCCAGAAGCTGTTCGACAAGCTCTCGGCCTCGGCCGAGTCGCTGTTCGACGAGGCGGTCGAGTTCGCCCGCTCGGTGGCCGGCAAGTCCGGCGACCAGCTGCCGCTGGTGCGCAACCTGCCGTGCAAGCATCCGCAGGGCGATGCCTACTTCCAGTTCGTGAAGAACATGGTCGGCGGCATGTCGAAGAACTACCCGGCGCCTCTGCAGTGCGTGGCCGCGGTGCAGGCCGCAACCCAGATGAAGTTCGATGCCGGCATGGCCGAGGAGCGCCGCATCTTCACCTCGCTGATGTTCACCCCCGAATCGCTGGCCCTGCGCCACCTGTTCATGGCCGAGCGCGCCGCATCGCGCATTCCGGACGTGCCGGACGACACGCCGCAGCGCGCGATCAAGTCGGTCGGCGTGATCGGCGCCGGCACCATGGGCGGCGGCATCTCGATGAACTTCCTGAACGCCGGCGTGCCGGTGAAGATCCTCGAGATGAAGCAGGAAGCGCTCGACCGCGGCATCGCCACCATCAAGAAGAACTACGAGTCGCAGGTCAAGCGCGGCAAGCTCAAACAGGACAAGTACGAGCAGCGCATGGCGCTCTTGTCGACCACGCTGAACTACGACGAACTCAAGGACTGCGACCTCATCATCGAGGCCGTCTTCGAGGAGATCGGCGTCAAGGAGAAGGTCTTCAAGGAACTCGACCGCGTCGCCAAGGCCGGCGCCATCCTGGCGTCCAACACCTCCACGCTCGACGTCGACAAGATCGCCGCCTTCACCAAGCGGCCGCAGGACGTGGTCGGCATGCACTTCTTCAGCCCGGCCAACGTGATGAAGCTGCTCGAGGTGGTGCGCGGCAAGCAGACCGCCAAGGACGTGCTGGCCACGGTCATGGCCGTCGCCAAGAAGATCAAGAAGACCGCGGTCGTGTCGGGCGTGTGCGACGGCTTCATCGGCAACCGCATGATCGAGCAGTATTCGCGCCAGGCCGGCTTCCTGCTGGACGAGGGCGCGACGCCGCAGCAGGTCGACAAGGCCATCGAGAAGTTCGGCTTCGCGATGGGTCCCTTCCGCATGGGCGACCTGGCCGGCAACGACATCGGCTGGGCGATCCGCAAGCGCCGCGCGACCGAGATCGCCGACATGAAGTACAGCCGCACCGCCGACAAGCTCTGCGAGCTGGGCCGCTTCGGCCAGAAGACCGGTGCCGGCTGGTACGACTACCAGGCCGGCAAGCGCGATGCGATTCCGTCGGAGCTGGTCAACAAGATGATCGAGGACCACCGCAAGGAAATCGGCATCACGCCGCGCAAGATCTCCGACGAGGAAATCGTGCAGCGCCTGGTGTATGCGCTGGTCAACGAGGGCGCGCACATCCTGGAAGACGGCATCGCCAGCAAGTCCGGCGACATCGACATGGTCTACCTGACCGGCTATGGCTTCCCGATCTGGCGCGGCGGCCCGATGCACTATGCGTCGCAGGTCGGCCTGTTCAACGTGGCCGAGACGATGAAGCGCTTCGCCAAGAACCCGCGCGACGACGCGAGCTTCTGGCAGCCGGCCAAGCTGATCCAGCAGCTGGTCGCCGAAGGCAAGAATTTCAGCTGATCGAACGCCCGCCCGAACCGTCATCCAAAGGAACCACGCATCATGACCAGTGCCGTCATCGTCTCCACCGCCCGCACCCCGCTCGCCAAGAGCTGGAAGGGCGCCTTCAACATGACCCACGGCGCCACGCTGGGCGGCCATGCGGTCCAGCATGCCGTGCAGCGCGCGGGCATCGACCCGGCCAGCGTCGACGACGTGATCATGGGCTGCGCCAATCCCGAAGGCGCGACCGGCGCCAACATCGCGCGCCAGATCGCGCTGCGCGCCGGCCTGCCGATCACCACTTCGGGCATGACCATCAACCGTTTCTGCTCGTCGGGCCTGCAGACCATCGCCACCGCGGCCCAGCGGATCATCGCGGGCGAGGGCGATGTGTATGTGGCAGGCGGCGTCGAGAGCATCTCCTGCGTGCAGAACGAGATGAACAAGCACATGCTGGCCGACCCGTGGCTGGTCAAGCACAAGCCCGAGATCTACTGGAACATGCTGCAGACGGCCGAGCAGGTCGCCAAGCGCTATGACATCGGCCGCGACGCGATGGACGAATACGGCGCCGCCAGCCAGCAGAAGGCCACTGCCGCGCTGGAAGCCGGCCGCTTCAAGGAAGAGATCGCGCCGATCACCGTGCTGGCCGGCGTCGCCGACGCGGTGATGGGCCTGCGCACCAAGGAAGTCACGGTCGAGAATGACGAAGGCATCCGCGCTGGCACCACCAAGGAAGGCATCAGCGGCATCCGCTCGGCGATGCCCGGCGGCCTGATCTCGGCCGGCAATGCCAGCCAGTTCTCGGACGGCGGCGGCGCCTGCGTGGTGGTGGACGAGAAATACGCCGAGCAGAAGGGCTTGAAGCCGATGGGCCGCTTCCTCGGTTTCGCGGTCGCTGGATGTGAGCCCGACGAGATGGGCATCGGCCCGGTCTTCGCCATCCCCAAGGTGCTGAAGCGCCTGGGCCTGAAGATCAGCGACATCGACCTCTGGGAACTCAACGAGGCCTTCGCGGTGCAGGTCATCTACTGCCGCGACAAGCTGGGCATTCCGGGCGAACTGCTCAACGTGGATGGCGGCGCGATCGCGGTCGGCCACCCCTACGGCGTCAGCGGCCAGCGCCTGACCGGCCACGCCCTGATCGAAGGCAAGCGGCGCGGCGCCAAGAAGGCGGTCGTCACGATGTGCATCGGCGGCGGCATGGGTGCCGCGGGCGTCTTCGAGATCCTCTGACCCTGCTCCCAGGCTCGCGCGCTGCGTGTCGCTCTCCACCCCCGTCCGGGGGCAACCCCCGTGGACTGGCCAAGCCGGTTCCACGGGGTTCCTGGCCTTCGGGCCGTTGCATAGAGAACCATCCATGAGCCTGCGCTCCACACTCGACTTTCTGCTCTACGACTGGCTGCAGGCCGAGTCGCTCAACCAGCGCCAGCGTTTCGCCGATCATTCGCGCGAGACCTTCGATGCGGTGCTCGACACCTGCGAGCGCATCGCGCGCGAGAAATACGCGCCCTTCAATCGCATCGTCGACACGCAGGAGCCGCACTTCGACGGCGAGAAGGTCACGCTGCCGCAGGCCACGCACGATGCGCACAAGGCCTTCGTCGAGTCGGGCATGCTGAGCGCCGCCCAGGACTACGACATCGGGGGCATGCAGCTGCCCTACACGATGTCGGCGGCGGCCAACAGCTTCTTCGCGATGGCCTCGGTGAGCATCGGCTCGAACATGCTGACCACCGGCAATGCCAACCTGCTGATGGTGCACGGCACCGACATGCAGAAGGAGGTCTTCGCCAAGAACGAGTTCTCCGGCCGCTGGGCCGGCACCATGTGCCTGTCGGAGCCGCAGGCCGGCTCCAGCCTCAGCGACGTCGCGACCCGGGCCGTGCCCGACGGCGCGGACTTCCAGGACGATCCGCTCGGTCCGCGTTATCGGCTGACCGGCAACAAGATGTGGATCTCGTCGGGCGACCACGAGCTGACCGAGAACATCGTGCACATCGTGCTGGCCAAGATCCCCGACGAGAACGGCAAGCTGGTGCCGGGCACGCGCGGCATCTCGCTGTTCATCGTGCCCAAGCGCATGGTCGATACGCAGGGCCGGCTCAGCGGCGAGCGCAATGACGTGGCGTTGGCCGGCCTCAACCACAAGCTGGGCTGGCGCGGCACCACCAACACGCTGCTGAATTTCGGCGAGGGCAAGTTCCCGGTCGGCGGCAAGGCCGGCGCGGTGGGCTACCTGGTGGGCCAGCCGGGCAAGGGGCTGCACTGCATGTTCCACATGATGAACGAGGCCCGCGTCGGCGTCGGCACCGCGGCCACCATGCTCGGCATGGCCGGCTACGAGGCATCGCTCGACTATGCGAAGAGCCGGCCGCAGGGGCGCGCCCAGGGTCCGGCCGGCAAGGACGCGGCGAAGCCGCAGGTGCGCATCATCGAGCACTCGGACGTGCGCCGCATGCTGCTGGCGCAGAAGGCGTATTGCGAAGGCGCGCTGGCGCTCGAGCTGTATTGCGCCCGCCTGGTCGACGAGCAGCACACCGGCGATGCGCAGGCCGCCGACGACGCGCGCCTGCTGCTCGAAGTGCTGACGCCGATCGCCAAGAGCTGGCCCAGCGAATGGTGCCTGGAGGCCAATTCGCTGGCGATCCAGATCCATGGCGGATACGGCTACACCCGCGACTTCCCGGTCGAGCAGTATTGGCGCGACAACCGGCTCAACATGATCCACGAGGGCACGCACGGCATCCAGGCGGCCGACCTGCTGGGACGCAAGGTGCTGATGGAGGACGGCCGCGGGCTCACGCTGCTGTCCGAGCGGATCATGGCCACGATCGGGCGCAGCTCGGCCCGGCCGGCGCTGGCGGCGCATGCGAAGGCCCTGGGCGAGGCGCTGCAGCGCATCGGCGGCGCCACCCGCGCGGCCTGGAGCACCGGCAATCCGCAGGAGGCACTGGCCAATGCGGTGCCCTACATGCAGGCCTTCGGCCATGTGGTGCTGGCCTGGATCTGGCTCGAACTGGCCGATCGATCGCTGCAGCAGGATCCCGCAAAGGCGGCGCCGGCCACCGTCGGCCGCCTTGGCGCCAACGACTTCTTCTTCCGCTACGAGCTGCCCAAGATCGGCGCCTGGCTCAACGTGGTCGAGAGCCGGGACACCACCTGCGCCGCCTTGCCCGAAGAGGCCTTCTGATGCCGGCGTCCAAGCCCCATGCCACGCTCGACAAGTGGATCTGGGTGCTGATCTACGGCGGCCTGTTCCTGCTGATCCTCGGCATCGCCACCGCGCGGCGCGATGCCGCATTGGGCTGGTCGATGGCCCTGCCGGGCGGCGGCGTCGCGCTGGTGGGCTTCATGCTGATCTACGTCCGCTCGCGCTACAAGGACTAGCGGCGCGACCTGCCAGTCGGGCCGCGGCCTCCACGAATTCCCAACCCTGTATTCCCGGAGACATCATGACCGTACGCAGCATCCAGAAACTCTTCGACCTGAGCGGCAAGACCGCATTGATCACCGGCGGCTCGCGCGGCCTGGGACTGCAGATCGCCCACGCGCTGGGCGAGGCCGGCGCCCGCATCATGCTCAGCTCGCGCAAGGCCGACGACCTGGAGCAGGCCACCGCCGAGCTGCAGGCGGCCGGCATCGACGCGCGCTGGATCGCCGCCGACTGCGGCAAGGAGGAAGACACCCGCCGGCTCGCCGACGAAACGCTGGAGCGCATGGGCGCGGTCGACATCCTGGTGAACAACGCCGGCGCCAGCTGGGGCGCGCCGGCCGAGAGCCATCCGGTGGAGGCCTGGGACAAGGTCATGAACCTGAACCTGCGCGGCTACTTCATCCTGTCGCAGCAGGTCGCGCGCGGCTACATGATCCCGAAGAAGACCGGGCGCATCATCAACGTGGCATCGATCGCCGGGCTCGGCGGCAACCCGCCGGAAATGCAGACCATCGCCTACAACACCTCAAAGAGCGGCGTGATCGGCTTCACCCAGACGCTGGCCGCCGAATGGGGCAAGTACGGCATCAACGTCAACGCGATCTGCCCGGGCTTCTTCATGACGAAGATGGCGGCGGTGCTGATCAAGACGATGGGCGAGGAGAAGATGGCGTCGCATGCGCCCCTGGGCCGGCTTGGCGACGACGAAGACCTGAAGGGCATCGCCTTGCTCTATGCCAGCGATGCAGGCAAGCACATCACCGGTCAGTGGATCGCGGTGGATGGCGGCGTCAGCGCTGTCCTCGGTGGTTAAGGTGATGCACCCCCCCCCGAGCGGCTTCGCCGCTCCCCCCTCTCTGGCGCCTTCGGCTTGGAGGGGGGCGCATCCGGCGGCCCGGCGGAGCCGGTTCCGCTTGTGCCCTGGAACGGGCCGGCTGCGCGGCCTTGGGAGCGTTGGCGTCGGTTGGGACGAATGACATGACATCAGACATCAGCTTGCGCTCTTATTCGGATCGCATTCCCTTTGCGCGGCATCTTGGCTTCGAGGTCACGAAGTTCGAAGCGGGAGAGTCCGAGATCGCCTATACCGCCAAGCCCGAGCATCTCAACACCTTCGACGTGACGCATGGCGGCGCCTGCATGACGCTGCTCGACATCGCGATGGCGGCGGCGGCGCGCAGCGAGACGCCGGAGATCGGCGTGGTCACGATCGAGATGAAGACCAGCTTCATGCGCCCGTCGGTGGGCCCGCTGCGCGCGCGCGGCAGCGTGCTGCAGCGCACCGCCTCCTTCGCCTTCTGCGAGGCCAAGATCTACGACGAGCAGGAGCGCGTCTGCGCCCATGCCACCGGTACCTTCAAGTTCGTCAAGCGCCGCCTTCCGACCGGGCCCGGCAGCGCCAACGACATGCGGCCCCCTTCGACCGACTGAACCGCTTTCAATCCTTTTCATCTTCCGGAGACTTCCATGCCTACCAATCGCCAGCAGATCCTCGACAACCGCCCCGATGGCGAAGCCGTCGCCAGCAACTTCAAGCTGGTGCAGAGCGAGACGCCTGCGCTGCAGGACAACCAGGTGCTGGTGCGCCACCACTACATGAGCCTGGACCCCTACATGCGCGGGCGCATGAACGAATCCAAGAGCTACGCCAAGCCGCAGCCGCTGGGCGAGGTGATGCAGGGTGGCACGGTGGGCGAGGTGGTCGAGAGCCGGCATCCCAAGTACGCCGCCGGCGACAAGGTGGTCGGCTTCGGCGGCTGGCAGGAATACAGCGTGGTCGACGCGGCCCAGCCCGGAGCGCTGAAGAAGGTCGACACCACCCATGTGCCGCTGTCGCACTACCTGGGCGCGGTCGGCATGCCCGGCGTGACCGCCTGGTACGGCCTGGTGAAGATCATCGCGCCGAAGGCCGGCGAGACGATGGTGATCACCGCCGCCAGCGGCGCGGTCGGTAGCGCTTTCGGTGCGCTGGCCAAGGCGCGCGGCTGCCGCGTGGTGGGTATCGCGGGCGGCCCGGACAAGTGCCGCTACGTCACCGACGAACTGGGCTTCGACGCCTGCATCGACTACCGCCAGCATCCGGACGTGAAGACCATGAGCAAGGCGCTCAAGGAAGCCTGCCCGGACGGCATCGACGGCTACTTCGAGAACGTCGGCGGCTACATCTTCGATGCGGTTCTGCTGCGCACCAACAGCTTCGCCCGCATCGCGCTGTGCGGGATGATCGCCGGCTACGACGGCCAGCCCTTGCCGCTCGCCAATCCGGCGCTGTTCCTGGTCAACCGGATCAAGCTGGAAGGCTTCATCGTCAGCGAGCACATGGAGGTCTGGCCCGAGGCGCTGGCCGAGCTCGGCGCGCTGGTGGCCAGCGGCAAGCTGAAGCCGCGCGAATCGATCGCGCAAGGCATCGAGGCCGCGCCCGAGGCCTTCCTGGGCCTGCTCAAGGGCCGGAACTTCGGCAAGCAGCTGGTCAAGCTGATCTGAGCCAGATCGGGGAGGCAGCGATGCAGGACGCCACTCACGAGGTCTTCAACCAGCCGGCACCGCTGGCCGGCTACAACCTGTTCGAGACCAACCGGCCGCTGCGCGACGCGCTGAAGTTCAATGCGCCGCAATTGCCGACCGGGTCGCTCGCTCAGCTGGGTGCGATGGCCGGCAGCCGCGAGATGCAGGCCCATGCGCGGCTCGCCAATGTCCACACGCCCGAGCTGCATACCCACGACCGCTTCGGGCGGCGTATCGACGAGGTCGAGTTCCATCCCAGCTACCACGCGCTGATGACGGCCGCGGTCGGCTCCGGCCTGCACGGCACGCCGTGGGCCGGCGCGGCGGATGCGGCCGCTTCGCCGCACGTGCTGCGCGCCGCCGGCTTCATGCTCTTCACCGAGCTGGAGCCCTCGATGCTGTGCCCGATCTCGATGACTTACGCCGCCACGCCGGCGCTGCGCAGCAATGCCGGCGTGTATGCCGACTGGGGCCCCAAGCTGGCGAGCCTGCACTACGACCCGCATCTCGCGCCGGTGCGCGACAAGCCCGGCGTCACCATGGGCATGGGCATGACCGAGAAGCAGGGCGGCTCCGACGTCCGCGCCAACACCACCCGGGCGGTTCGCAGCGGCAGCGACGCCTGGGGCGAGCGCTACCAGGTCACCGGCCACAAGTGGTTCTTCTCGGCGCCGATGTGCGATGCCTTCCTGGTGCTGGCCCAGGCGCCGGCCGGCCTCAGCTGCTTCTTCCTGCCGCGCGTGCTGCCCGATGGCAGCCGCAACGAGATCCGCATCCAGCGCCTGAAGGACAAGCTGGGCAACAAGGCCAATGCCAGCTCCGAGGTGGAGTTCCATGGGGCCAGCGCCTGGCTGGTCGGCGAGGAGGGGCGAGGCGTTCCGCAGATCCTCGAGATGGGCACCATGACCCGGCTCGACTGCGCGCTCGGCACCAGCGGGCTGATGCGCCAGGCCTTGACCCTCGCGCTCAACCACACGACGCAGCGAAAGGCCTTCGGCAAGCCGCTGATCGACCAGCCGCTGATGAAGAACGTGCTGGCCGACCTGGCCCTCGAGAGCGAGGCCTCGACCGCCCTGGCGATGCGGCTGGCCCGAGCCTTCGATCGCCAGGACGACGAGCACGAGCGTTTGATGTCTCGCTTGCTCACGCCGGTCGCCAAGTTCTGGATCTGCAAGCGCGGCAGCCATTTCGCGCAGGAGGCGATGGAATGCCTCGGCGGCAACGGCTACGTGGAAGAGGGCGGCGAGGGCGTGATGGCCCGCGTCTACCGCGAGATGCCGCTCAATTCGATCTGGGAAGGCGCCGGCAACATCATGGCGCTCGACCTGCTGCGCGGCCTGCGCAAGGGCGATGCGGTGGCGGCGCTGGCCCATGAACTGGCCCCGGCGCGCGGCGTCGATGCGGCGCTCGACCGGCTGGCCGACGCCTTGCCGGCGCGTGTCGAATCGATGTCGACCGAGGTCGAGGCGCGCCGCCTGGCCCAGGACGTGGCGCTCGCGGTGCAGGGCGCCTTGCTGGCGCAGACCGCGCCACCGGCGGTCGTGGGCGCTTTCTGCGCCTCGCGCCTGGCCGGCGACTGGGGCCATGCCTTCGGCACGCTGGGCGGCGGGGTCGACTTCGACGCCATCATCGCCCGCGCCCAGCCGCGCTGAATTCGCCCGGACAAGCCCGCTCCTCGAAGCCACGGATCGCCACCCAAGGAAAGCCATGCCCGACCTGATCCTCCACCACTATGCGCTTTCGCCCTATTCGGAAAAGCTGCGCCTCATCCTCGGCTACAAGAAGATGGCCTGGAAGTCGGTGATCATCCCGAGCATTCTTCCAAAGCCCGACCTCGTGGCGCTCACCGGCGGCTACCGGCGCACACCGGTGTTGCAGATCGGCGCCGACATCTACTGCGACACCGCGCTGATCTGCGACGTGCTGGAGCACCTGTCGCCCATGCCCTCGATCTACCCCGAACCGGGCAAGGGCCTGGCCAGGGTGGTGGCGCAGTGGGCCGACAGCACGCTGTTCTGGGCTGCGATGGGCTACAACATGAGCCCGCAAGGCGTGGCCGACCTGTTCGGCAAGGCGCCGCCCGAGATGGCCAAGGCCTTCGCCGACGACCGCCGCGCCATGTCGGGCAATAGCGTTCGCCTGCGACCGGGCGACGCCGCCGCGGCCTACAAGTCCTACCTGCGCCGCATGTCCGACATGCTGGACGACACCGACTACCTGCTGGGCGCCTATCCGACCGCGGCCGATTTCGCCTGCTATCACCCGCTTTGGTTCACCCGCAAGCGCACGCCCTCGATGGCGGGAATCCTGCAGTTGACGCCGGCGGTCGGCGACTGGATGGATCGCATGGCCGCAATCGGCCACGGCACGATGGAGACTTTCAGCGCCCAGCAGGCCATCGACGTGGCCGCCGCCTCGACCCCGCACACCTTGCTGTCCGACAGCACCTTCCAGGACGAGCACGGCATCCCCCTCGGCTCGCGGGTCACGATCGGGGCCGAAGCCTTCGGCACCGAGACCACCGAAGGCGAGCTGGTCGCCGCCAGCCGCACCCACTACACGCTGCGCCGCACCGACCCTCGTGCCGGCACGGTGCATGTGCACTTCCCGCGCATCGGCTACGTGCTTCGCGCGGCCTGACCACTCTCTCACTCTCTCTCAATCGAAGGACACCAGCGCAATGATCCAGGACTTCAAGGGCACCACCGCGGTTCTCACCGGCGCCGGCTCGGGCTTCGGCCTCGAGTGCGCCCGCATCGGCGCGGCGCGCGGCATGAATCTGGTGCTGGTCGACGTGCAGCAGGACGCGCTCGATGCCGCCCGCAGCGAGATGGAGGCGGCCGGCGCCCAGGTGCTGGCGCGCAAGGTCGACGTGGCCGATGCCGGCCAGATGGAGGCCCTTGCGAAGGCAGTCGAGGAGCGCTTCGGCGCGCCGCACTTCGTCTTCAACAATGCCGGCGTCGGTGCCGGCGGCCTGGTCTGGGAGAACAGCGTCGCCGACTGGGAATGGGTGCTGGGCGTCGACCTGATGGGCGTGGTGCACGGCGTGCGCCTGTTCACGCCGATGATGCTCGCGGCTGCCGCCAAGGACCCGTCATGGCGCGGCCACATCGTCAACACCGCCAGCATGGCCGGCCTGCTGACGCCGCCCAACATGGGCATCTACAACGCGGCCAAGGCTGCCGTGGTGAGCCTCACCGAGACCCTCTACCAGGACCTGAAGCTGGTCACCGACCAGGTCGGCGCCAGCCTGCTGTGCCCGTACTTCGTGCCCACCGGCATCATCAAGAGCGAGCGCAACAGGCCGGATGCGCTGGCCGCCGGCAAGCCCACCCGCAGCCAACTGATCGGCAAGGCGATGGGCGACAAGGCGGTGAGCAGCGGCAAGGTCAGCGCGGCCGAGGTCGCGCAGATGGTCTTCGACGCGATCAGCGCCAACCAGTTCTACGTATTCAGCCATCCGAAGGCGCTCGGCAACGTGCGCAGCCGGATGGAGAACATCGTCGGCATCACCAATCCGGCGGACCCGTTTCTGGAGCGGCCCGAGATCGGCGCCAAGCTGCGGGCCGAGTTGCGCGCGGGTTGAGCCTCCCCGGGCGGCTTGGCTGCACCTCGCTGTTCTTCACGGCGGCAGCAGCCAGGGCACGATCAGCACGGCCACCGCCAACACCATGAAGAGCAAGGGCAGCCCGATCCGCATGAAGTCGCCAAAACCGTAGTTGCCTGCAGTGCCGACCAGCGTGTTGACCGGCGACGAGATCGGCGTCAAGAAGCCGGCCGAGGCAGCCAGCGCGACCATCATCGCGAAGGGGTAGGGCGATGCGCCCAGGTGCTTGGCGAGGGCCAGCGCCACCGGGGCCATCAGCACCGCGGTGGCGGTGTTCGACACCACCACGCCGATCAGCGCCGTCAGCGCGAACAGGCTGGCCAGCACCGTGCGCAGGCCCAGGCCGCCGACCAGCGCCAGCAGGCCGTCGGCCGCCAGGTCGATGCCCCCGGTGCGCTGCAGTGCCAGCGAGAAGGGGAGCATGCCGACGATCAGGATCAGGCTGCGCCAATGGATCGCGCGATACGCCGTATCCAGGTCGATGCAGCGAAAGAGCCCCATCAACAGGCAGCCGATGAGGGCCGCCTGCACGTTCGGCATCCAGCCCGAGAGCATCAGCCCGATCACCAGCAGCAGGCAGAACACCGCATGCGGCGCACGCTTGGGCACCGGCACCAGGGTCTTGCCCTCCAGCGGCAGGGTCAGCGCCGCCAGGTCGTGGCCGTCGGCCTGCAGCGCCCGGATCGACTGCCACGGCCCGACCAGGAGCAGCGTGTCGCCGACCTTCAGCCGGGCGCTGTCGAGCCCATGCTCGTGGGTGAGCCGGCCGCGCCGCAGCCCCACCACGGTGAGGCCGTTCTGGGCCAGCAGTCGCGACTCGGCGCCGCTGGTGCCGACCAGCGCCGAATCGACCGGGATCACCGCCTCGGCCATGCCGACGTCGCGCGACTGGTCGGTGAAGTAGGCGCCGGAGATCGGCAGCATGCGCAGCGCGAAGCGCTCGCACAGGCGCTGCACGTCGAAGGACCTGGACTCGACGTCGAGCAGCAGGATGTCGCCGGCGCGCAGCTCGGTGTCGGGCGAGGTGCGCAGCACTTCGCGGCGCAGCGTGTGCTGCCGCTCCAGCGCGATCACGTGGGCTTCGGCGCTGTCGTCGAGGCCCAGGCCCGCCAGGCTGCGGCCGACCAGCGGCGAGCGCTCCTCCACGCCGAGCCGGAAGGCCCGGTCGTGCAGCTTGTACTGGTCGACCCAGTCGTTGAGGCTCGGACTGCTGGCGCCGGTGGCCGCGCCCTCGCTGCGCAACCGCCTTCGTGCCACCTGCATGTAGGCGATGGCGATCGCCAGCACCGGCACGCCGATCGGCGTGAAGGTGAAGAAGTTGAAGCCCGAGGCGCCGCTGCGCATCAGTTCGGCATTGACGACCAGGTTCGGGGTGGTGGCGACCAGCGTCATCATCCCGCTGATCAGGCCGGCCACGCTAACCGGCATCAGCAGCTGGCTTGGCGCGACCCCGGTCTGCTGGGCGATGCGCATGACGATGGGGATGAAGATGGCGACCACCGCGGTGGAACTCATGAAGGAGCCCATCAGGCCGACCGCGCCCATCAGCAGCACCAAAAGCCGCGTCTCGCTGCTGCCGCCGCGCGCCACCAGCCAGTCGCCGACGTTCTGCGCGACGCCGGTGCGCACCAGGCCGTCGCCCAGCACGAACAGCGCCGCCACCAGCACGATGTTCGGGTCCGAGAAGCCGGCGAGCGCCTCGTTCATGTCGATCACGCCGGTGAAGGGCAGCAGCACGATCATGATCAGCGCCACCGCATCGAGGCGCGGCCGGCCGGCCACGAACATCACGATGGCCGCGGCCAGCAGGACCAGGACTTGGATCAGATCGGCTGTCATTGGCGGCAGGAACCCTCGGAATCCGTGCGTGATCCGCGATTCTGAGTGACTTCCTGGCCAGCCCGGCCATTTGTTTCGCCTCTGCGCCAGCTTGCCATGGGCGCAGCCGCATGGGTCCGGGCGCCCCCGCCGTGCAGCTCAGACCGGCTTCGGCGCGCGCTCCGCGAACATCCCGTTCCAGTAGGGGTAGTAGGGATAGGGTGGCGTCACCGCGCTGGCGACGTCGAGGCGCGCCATCTGCTCGGCGCCAAGGGTCCATCCGACGGCACCCAGGTTCTCGCGCAACTGAGCCTCGTTGCGCGCGCCGATCAGCACGCTGGAGACCGTCGGGCGCTGCAGCAGCCAGTTCAGCGCCACCTGGGTGTGCGACCTGCCGGTCTCCTCGACCACCTGGTCCATCGCGTCGATCACGCGGAACAGGCGCTCGTCCTCGACCGGCGGCGCGAAGCCGGCGGTCTCGTGCAGCCGGCTGGTGGCGGGCAGCGGCTGGCCGCGGCGGATCTTGCCGGTCAGCCGGCCCCAGGCCAGCGGGCTCCAGACGATGGCGCCCACGCCCTGGTCGATGCCCAGCGGCATCAGCTCCCATTCGTAGTCGCGGCCGGCCAGCGAGTAGTAGGTCTGGTTGGCCACATGACGCGAGAGTCCCAGCCGGTCCGCCGCCGCCAGCGACTTCATCAGCTGCCAGCCGGAGAAGTTCGAGGCGCCGATCAAGCGTACCTTGCCGGCGCGCACCAGGTCGTCCAGCGTGCGCATCACCTGTTCGACCGGCGTCATCGCGTCGAAGGCATGCAGCTGCAGCAGGTCGATGTAGTCGGTGCCCAGGCGCTTCAGCGCGGCATCGACGCCGCGCAGCAGGTGATGGCGCGACGAACCCACGTCGTTGGCGCCCTGGCCCGCGCGCAGCGAAATCTTGGTCGACAGCACCACTTGATGGCGCCTTCCTTCAATGGCCGCGCCCAGCACCGATTCGGACGCACCGTCCGAATACACGTCAGCGGTGTCGAACAGATTCACGCCGGCTTCCAGGCAGATGTCGACCAGCCGCCGCGCGGCGGCCGCATCGGTGTTGCCCCAGGCACCGAAGAGCGGCCCCTGGCCGCCGAAAGTGCCGGCGCCGAAGCCGAGGGCCGACACCTTGAAGCCGGAATTGCCGAGAAATCTCTGTTCCATGAGTGGATCTTTCTGTTTCTAGTTGGTTGATTGACTTGAGAGCCGACGCAATTGGCTGATCGTTGCCCTATGCAGCCGCGCAGACGGCCAACGATTCGCGCCGTTCCAGCGCCCGGCTCCAGAGCGCGAGCCCCAGGCCGGCCAGGGTCATCAGCGCGGCGATCCAGCCCAGCGAGAGGAGTCCCGGCCCGCGCGCGATGGCCAGTCCGCCGGCCCAGGCGCCCAGCGCATTGCCCAGGTTGAAGGCCGCGATGTTCAGGCTGGACGCCAGGTTCTGCCCGGCGCCTGCGGCCTTCTCCAGCACCCACAGCTGCAGCGGCGCCACGGTCGCGAAGGAGGCGATGCCCAGCGCCAGCACGAACAGGGCCGCACCGGCCGGCGTGACGATCAGCCAGTGCATGCCGCCGAGCACCAGCGCCATGGCCGCCAGGGTGCCCAGCAGCGCCGCCATCGGCGCCTTGTCGGCCAGCCGGCCGCCCAGCAGGTTGCCGGCCGCCAGACCGCCGCCGAAGAGCAGCAGCATCGGCGACACCGCCTCGGCGGACAGACCGGTGACCGTGGTCAGCAGCGGCTGGATGTAGGTGAACACGGCGAACAGCCCGGCGAAGCCCAGCACCGTCATCGCCAGCCCCAGCAGCACCTGCGGGCGCAGCACGGCAGCGACCTCGGCGCGCAGCGAAGCGGGCTGCGCCTCGGCCCGGGTGCGCGGCACGAAGAGGGCAAGCACGGCGAAGGCCAGCACCCCGATCGCCGCCACCGCCCAGAAGGTCGAGGGCCAGCCGAAGTGCAGGCCCAGCCAGGCGCCGGCGGGCACGCCCAGCAGGGTGGCGGCGGTCAGGCCGGTGAACATGATGGCGATGGCGGAGGCCCGCCGGTCGGCCGGCACCAGGCCGGTGGCGACCACCGATCCGACTCCGAAGAAGGTGCCGTGCGCGAGCGAGGTCAGCACCCGGGCCGCCATCAGGGTCGGGTAGTCGGGCGCGATGGCGCAGGCGATGTTGCCGAGCGTGAAGATGGCCATCAGCGCCAGCAGCACCGTCTTGCGCGGCAGCCGGCGGCTGGCGACGGTAAGCAGCGGTGCGCCCACCGCCACGCCGAGCGCGTAGCCCGAGATCAGCAGGCCGGCGGCGGCGATGGAGACGTGGAGATCGGCGGACACCTGCAGCAGCAGGCCCATGATGACGAACTCGGTGGTGCCGATCCCGAAGGCTCCGGCGGCAAGGGCAAGCAAGGCGATTGGCATGATGGGCGTGACTTTGCCGGCTTCTGACTTCAGTGACTAGAATCGCTGCCCGCTCAGCACCTGTGCCCTGAATTCACATATCAAGCCACCACCATGCCGCGCATCGATGTCAACCGCTCCGGCGAGATGGAGGCCTTCGTCCAGGTGGTGGATCGCGGCAGTTTCTCGGCCGGCGCCCGGGTGCTGGGCCTGACGCCTTCGGCGGTCAGCAAGCTGATCGGCCGGCTGGAAGCGCGGCTGGCAACGCAACTGTTGCACCGCTCGACCCGCAAGCTGCAGCTCACGCCCGAAGGCAGCCAGTTCTACGAGCGCAGCGTGCGGGTGCTGGCCGACCTGGACGAGGCCGAGCGCTGCGCCGCGGCCGCCGCCATGCCGCGCGGCCGGGTCAGCATCAATGCCAGCGTGCCCTTCGGCCGCCATGTGCTGCTCCCGCTGGTGCCGCGCTTTCTCGAATTGCATCCGCAGGTCAGCCTGGACATCGCGCTGACCGACCGGGTGGTCGACCTGATGGAGGAGCGCGCCGACATCGCGATCCGCTGGGGCGAGCTGCCGGCTTCCGACCTGGTGGCGCGCCGGCTCTGCAGCACGCGCCAGGCCATCGTGGCCGCGCCGGCCTACATCGCGCGCTACGGCCTGCCGCGCACGCCGCAGGAGCTGGAAGGCCACAACCTGCTCGGCTTCAGCTGGCGCCGCAGCAGCCCCGACTGGCCGCTGCAAGTCGATGGCCAGCCGATCGAGGTGCCGATCGTCGGCAACGTGCGATCCGGCGACGGCGAGACGCTGCGCTCCCTGGTCATGGCCGGCGTCGGCCTCGGCCGGCTGTCGCTCTATCACATCGAGGAGGACATCGCGGCCGGGCGGCTGGTGCGGGTGCTGGAGGAATTCAATCCGCAGGAGACGGCGCCGATCCATGCGGTCTATCTCGGCAAGGCCGGTCGGCTGCCGGCCCGGGTGAGGGCGCTGCTCGACTACCTGGTCGCGCATGTCACCGACAATGGACGCCCCGAGCCATGAGAGAAATTCCCGACGCCATCGTCTGCGAAGGTTGCGACGCCGTCTTCCGGCGCGTGCCGCTGCGCTCGCGCGAAGTCTCGCGCTGCCCGCGCTGCGGCACCGAACTGGAGCGCCAGCAGCGCTCCGACGGCGCCCGCCTGCTGCCGCTGACCGTGGCCTGCCTGATCCTTTTCGTCATCGCCAACTGCTTCCCGATCGTGGCGATCGAGCTGCAGGGCCTGACCAGCCGCACCACGCTGGTCGGCGCGGTGATCGCGCTCAGCAGCGAAGGCATGTCGCCGGTGGCGCTGCTGGTGCTGGCGACCACCATCTTCTTTCCGCTCTTACAGCTTTGCATCCTGGTGTACCTGCTGGTGCCGATGTCCTACGAGCGGCGGCCGGCCGGCTTCAGCGTCCTGGTCAACGCGTTGCAGGCGCTGCAGCCCTGGGGCATGGTGGAAGTCTTCCTGCTCGGCATCCTGGTGGCGATCGTCAAGCTGAGCAGCCTGGCGCAGGTGATCGCCGGGCCGGCGCTCTGGGCCTTCATCGCCCTAACGGTGCTGTTGACGGCGGTGCTGTCCTTCAACCCGCATTCCTTCTGGCACATGGCCTTCAAGCCGAAGGAGACGCCCACGTGAGCAGCCCGGCTTTCACGGCCGTCGAGACCGCGACGCAGCGCGGCCTGATCGGCTGCCACCGCTGCAGCGCCGTCTGGGAGGGCGCCGCCCACGGCCAGCGCTGCGGCCGCTGCGGCACGCGGCTGCACGTGCGCAAGCCCGACAGCATCCGCCGCACCTGGGCCTACCTGATCTCGGCCGCGATCCTCTACCTGCCGGCCAACCTGCTGCCGGTGATGATCACGCGCAGCCTGCTCGGCACGCAGCAGGACACCATCCTGAGCGGGGTCATCTATTTCTGGGTCTCGGGCGCCTACGGGCTGGCGGCGCTGATCTTCGTGGCCAGCTTCCTGGTGCCGCTGTTCAAGCTCAGCGCGCTGGTGCTCCTGACCTGGTCGGCGCAGCGCGGCAGCGACTGGCGCCAGCACGAGCGCGCCGGCCTCTACCGCATGCTGGAGGCCATCGGCCGCTGGTCGATGCTCGACGTCTTCGTGGTGGCGGTGCTGGCTGGACTGGTGCGCATCCACGGCTTCGCGGAAATTTCCGCCGGCGTCGGCATCGCGGCCTTCGGCTCGGTGGTGGTGCTGACCATGCTGGCGTCGCTGAGCTTCGATCCGCGGCTGACCTGGGACGTGAGGCCGCGCCGGACCCGGGCGGCGGGGCCGAACAGCGCCCGGACAACGATGACGACGCCGGCAGGAATGCCGGCCACAGGGGGGCTGCCCGGGCCCGAAGGAACAGGAAGCAAGGCATGAACGAGGAAGAACAACGATATCCACCCGAAGCGCCGCGGGATCCGTCCGCGCCGCCGATGGGCGAGCCGGTGGTGGTGCGCCGGCGCAACTGGCTGCCCTCGCTGATCTGGGTGATCCCGATCGTCGCGGCCCTGGTGGGCATCTTCCTGGTGGCGCGCATCCTGATGGACCGCGGCCCCGAGATCGTGCTGACCTTCAAGACCGCAGAGGGCCTGGAGGCAGGCAAGACGGCGGTGCGCTACAAGGACGTGCAGATCGGCACGGTCGAGCACATCCGGCTGGCGCACGACCGCTCCCATGTGCGGGTGCTGGTGCAGCTCAAGAAGGAGGCCGAGGGCTTCACCGCCGAGGACACCCGCTTCTGGGTGGTTCGCCCGCGCCTGGACACCACCGGCATCTCGGGCCTGGGCACCTTGCTGTCGGGTGCCTACATCGTGGCCGACGCCGGCACTTCCGAGAACACGTCCGGCGAATTCACCGGCCTGGAGACGCCGCCCATCGTCACCCGCGATGCGTCGGGCCGGCAGTTCCTGCTGCGGGCCAACGACATCGGTTCGCTCGACATCGGCTCGCCGGTCTACTACCGGCGCATCAAGGTCGGGCAGCTGGCCGCCTACGAGCTGGACGCCGACGGCCGCGGCGTGACGCTGCGGGTGTTCGTGAACGCGCCCTACGACAAGTTCGTCGGCGTCAATTCGCGCTTCTGGCATGCCAGCGGCTTCGATGTCGAGCTCAGCGCCAGCGGGGTCAAGGTGCGCACCCAGTCGCTGGTGACGGTGCTGCTGGGCGGCATCGCCTTCCGTGCGCCGGACGACGAGCGCGGACCGCAGGCCAGCGAGAACGCGGCCTTCGTCCTCGCCCAGGACGAGCAGACCGCGATGAAGGCGCCCGACGGGCCTTCGCAGACGCTGCTGATGTACTTCAACCAGTCGTTGCGCGGGCTGTCGCCGGGTGCGCCGGTCGACTTCCGCGGCGTGGTCATCGGCGAGGTCAAGTCGATCGGCGTCGAATTCGACCGCACCGAGCGCGAATTCAAGATGCCGGTGCTGGTGCAGATCTACCCCGACCGCCTGCGCCGCAACATCACCGGCACGCCCAGCGAATCGCGCTATTCGCCGCTCGAGCGCCTCGACTACCTGGTGAGCAAGGGCCTGCGCGCCCAGCTGCGCACCGGCAACCTGCTGACCGGCCAGGTCTATGTGGCGGTGGACTTCTTCCCGAATGCCAAGCCCGCCAAGCTGGACGCCAAGAGCAGCCCGATCGAGATGCCGACCCAGCCGAACAGCCTGGACGAGCTGCAGTCGCAGATCTCGGAGATCGCGAGCGAGCTCAACAAGGTGCCGTTCGTCGAGATCAGCGCCGACCTGCGCCGCACCCTGGCCTCGCTCGACCGCACCCTGTCCAGCACCGAGAAACTGGCCACCAGCCTGCACAACGACGTCACGCCCGAGATGGCGGCGGCGATGAAGGACGTGCGGCGCACGCTCGACAGCGCCGACAAGACCCTGTCCAGCGATTCGCCGCTGCAAAGCGACATGCGCCAGACGCTGCAGCAGGTGACCCGCGCCGCCGCTTCGCTGCAGGTGCTGACCGACTACCTCGAACGCCATCCCGAGTCGCTGCTCCGCGGCAAGCCCAACGACCCACAGAAATGACGCCCATGAACCATTCCTTCAAGCGCACGCTGGTGCTGGTCGCCGCCGCACTGCTGGCAAGCGCCTGCAGCACGCCGAGCACGCAGTTCTACAGCCTGGCCGAGGGCGCGCCGCCGGCGAGCGGGGCATCCGCATCGGCGTCCGGCGCCAGCGCGACAGCGCCGCTGGCGATCGAGATGGCCCCGATCGTGATGGCCGAGCGATTCGTGCGCCCGCAGCTGGTGGTGCGTTCCAAGGACGCATCGAGCGGTCCGCAGGTCAGCATCCTCGAACAGAGCCGCTGGGCGTCCTCCTTCGACAGCGAGCTGCGCGATGCGCTGGCCAGCGGCGTGGCGCGCCGGCTGGGTGCGATCGACGTCACCAAGTCCGGTCGCCAGGGCCAGCCGTTGGTGCGCATCGCCGTGCAGATGAACCAGTTCGACGCGGTGGTCGACAGCCGCGTCGACGCCGCCTTCAGCTGGACCCTGCGGCGCGGCGGCGATGCGCCCGCGGCCGGCTGCCAATTGGCGCTGACCGAGCCGGTCGGGCCCGGCATCG